>Ga0207713_1001075_pt1 | contig 23548 bp, 17 predicted proteins | sample KBSS64metaG_FD_184404 | JGI IMG/M metagenome (GOLD analysis project Ga0207713, IMG submission 184404) | Switchgrass rhizosphere microbial communities from Kellogg Biological Station, Michigan, USA - KBS S6-4 metaG (SPAdes) (version 2) | ecosystem: Host-associated > Plants > Roots > Rhizosphere >... | reverse complement strand
TCCAGCTGATTGTGCAGCAGCACATCGATGACGATTTCCGGGGATTCCAGTTCTTCATCGACGCTGCCCAGAATGCTGTCGATGAACTCGTCCAGCGACACTTCGACCTGCTCCGGCAACTTCGCCGGATTCTGCAGGCGACTGTAGGACAGCAACTCCAGCACCAGTTCATCCAGTTCACGAATGTGCGCGACCAGCCCTTGCAAGCGTTCGCGGCTGGCTTGCGGCAAGTCATCGGACAGCGCCAGCGCCAGGCCGAAGTCCAGGCGGGTCAGCGGCGTGCGGAGTTCGTGGGACACGGCGTTGAGCAGATCGCGTTGCTGGTTGAGCAGGTTTTCGATGTCGCCGGCCATGGTGTCGAACACGTGGGCCAGGCTGCCGATGTTGGAGCTCGGGCCAATCTGCGTACGCTCGCTCAAATGGCCCTTGCCGAAACGTTCGGCCGTGCCCTTGAGGCGTTCCAGATCGCGCCAGTGCGGACGAAACCAGAGCAACAGGCACGCCAGCAGACTCGCGCCGATCAGCACGTTGATGCTCCAGTACAACAGGTTCACGTCCATCGGATCCGGCGGCACCACCATCTGCACCGCCATTTCGTCGTTCAGTGGCGTGACCGCCAACGTGCGCCAGCCCCAGTCGCCCACCCGCACCATGTTCTCTCCGCGCCGCAGCCGCTCTTGCTCGATGGCGGTGAAGCCGGGGTCATCGATACGGGCGAGCACGATGTGCAGCGGCTGGAAGTCCTTGTCCATCGACGCCGCGAGCGCCGGCCACTGATCCTGCGGCACCGCGCGAAACTGCTTGGTGATCAGCGATTGCAGACCACGGGAATAGTCGAGGTTGTAGGTGACGAACCGCTGCTTGAACACCATCACCACCAGATCCGGCACCAGATAGATCGCCGCACTGTAGGAGACGATCGTCACCAGATAGAGGCGAAACAGGATTCTGAACATCGAATCAGCATTCCCACTCGGAACGGCTGAACAGATACCCCTTGCCCCACACGGTCTTGATCTTGCGCGCCTCGCCGGCGTGGTCGTCGAACTTGCGTCGCAGCTTGGAAATCGCCACGTCCACCGAACGGTCAGTGCCGTTGAACTCGATACCGCGCAGGCGTTGCAGGATCTGGTCGCGGCTCAGCACTTCACCGGCATGACGGGCCAGCACCACCAGCAGGTTGTATTCGCCGCTGGACAGTTCCACCGGTTGTTCGCGCCAGGTCACCGTGCGCTCCGACAGGTCGATGCACAGGTTGCCCATCAGGATCCGGTCGTTGGCGGTCATCGGCTCGCCGAGGCTGCTGCGCCGCAGCAAGGTGCGTACCCGCGCCAGCAGGACCCGTGGCTCGCAGGGTTTGGTGACGTAATCGTCGGCGCCCATTTCCAGGCCCAGTACCTGATCGTGGCTGTCGTCACGGGCGGTGAGCATCAGGATCGGCAGCGTTGCCGAATCGGCCCGCAGCAATCTGCAAACCTGCAAGCCGTCGAGGCCCGGCAGCATCAGGTCGAGAATCACCAGATCCGGCGGATTGAGCCGCGCCCGTTCGCGCACATGGTCGCCACGGCCGATCACGCTGACGGAGTAACCGTTGCGCTCCAGATAGCTGGAAATCAGTTCGGCGAGGGCGGTGTCGTCTTCGACCAGAAGAATGTTGGGCATTGAGGTGATCCAGAACAGGCGGTGGCGACTGCTATGTCGCAAAAAATTTCAAGGCCTGAAGGATATACGCCCTCGCCCGTCCCTGAGCAAAACCCTTACACAATTTCACACAGCACCTACAAAGCTTCACCGCTACCCTCGGCGACTGTCCGTAGGATGCGCAGATCAATATTGGGGGTTGTACATGTCGAAGAATCTGCTGGCCGGGCTCGGCCTGATCGCATTGGCGCTGACGCTGAGTGCCTGTGATAAATCCTCGAACGCCGAGGAACAGGCGCCGCCGGCCACCGTGCGGATCGAAACCCTTGAGGCGCGCCCCCTGTCGATCAGCAGCGAACTGAGCGGGCGGATTGCCGCCCCGCGCATCGCCGAAGTCCGCGCCCGGGTCGCCGGCGTAGTGCTGCAACGCACCTACCGCGAAGGCAGCGACGTGAAAAAGGGCGACGTGCTGTTCCGTATCGATCCGGCGCCGTTCAAGGCTGACCTCGATAGCGCCGAAGCGGCCCTGCGCAAGGCCGAGGCAAACGCGTTCCAGGCAAAACTTCAGGAACAGCGCTACGCCCAGTTGATCGACGACAAGGCCATCAGCGCTCAGGATTACGACAACGCCCGCGCCAACGCCCGGCAGACCGCCGCCGATGTTGCCGCCAACAAGGCAGCCGTCGAGCGGGCGAAGCTGAACCTCGGTTACGCCACCGTCACCGCGCCGATTTCCGGGCGCGTCGGGCGTGCCCTGGTGACTGAAGGTGCGCTGGTCGGCCAGAACGAAACCACGCCCATGGCGCTGATCCAGCAGCTGAACCCGATCCACGCCGACCTCACCCAGTCGACCCGCGAACTCAACGAGTTGCGCAGGGCATTCCGTTCCGGCCAGTTGCAGCAGGTCGGCCAGGATCAGGTCAAGGCCACGCTGATCCAGGACGATGGCAGCCTCTATCCGCTGCCGGGCAAATTGCTGTTCAGCGATATCACGGTCGATCCGGGCACCGGACAAATCATTTTGCGCAGCGAGTTCCCCAATCCGGATCTCGATCTGTTGCCGGGCAGCTACGTTCGCGTGCGTCTGGAGCAAGGCGTGATCCAGCATGGCCTGACCGCGCCACAACGCGCGGTACAACGTGACAGCGCCGGTGTGGCGCAGGTCCTGACGGTCGACGACCAGATGCGCGTTGCCCAGCAGCCAGTGCAGCTCGGCGCGGTACAGAACGACCGCTGGATCGTCACCGGCGGCCTCAAGGCCGGCGACCGCATTGTCATCGAAGGCCTGCAACACGCCCGTCCGGGCGAAGTGGTGCAGATCGACGACACCCCTCTTCCACTTGCCCAGACCTCTGGTCAGTAAGCAGGACGCTCTTCTATGCCGCAGTTCTTTATCGACCGCCCGGTGTTCGCCTGGGTCGTCGCGTTGTTCATCCTGTTGGCCGGTGCGCTGGCCATCCCGCAATTGCCGGTGGCGCAGTACCCCGACGTCGCGCCGCCGCAGATCGAAATCTATGCCGTGTACCCCGGCGCCTCGGCGCAGACCGTCGACGAGAGCGTGGTCAGCCTGATCGAGGAAGAGCTCAACGGCGCCGATCACCTGTTGTATTTCGAATCCCAGAGCAGCCTGGGTAGCGCCACGATCAAGGCGACGTTCCAGCCGGGCACCAACCCGGAGCTGGCGCAGGTTGATGTGCAGAATCGCCTGAAAGTAGTCGAGTCGCGCCTGCCGCAAGCGGTCAATCAGCAAGGTTTGCAGGTGGAGAAAGTCTCCGCCGGTTTTCTGCTGCTGATCACTTTGACTTCCAGCGACGGCAAGCTCGACGACGTGGCGCTCAGCGATTACCTGGCGCGCAACGTGATGAACGAGATCAAACGCATCGACGGGGTCGGCAAGGCCCAGCTGTACGGCGCCGAGCGGGCGATGCGGATCTGGGTCGACCCGCAGAAGCTGATCGGTTTCAACCTGACACCCGCTGACGTCAACGCCGCCATCGCCGCGCAGAACGCCCAGGTGTCGGCCGGCAGCATCGGCGATCTGCCGAACCCGAGCACCCAGGAAATCACCGCGACGATTCTGGTCAAGGGCCAATTGTCGACGCCGGAAGAGTTCGCCGACATCGTGCTCAAGGCCAACCCGGACGGCTCCACCGTGCGCATCAAGGATGTGGCGCGGGTCGAGATCGGCAGCCAGGAATACCAGTTCGGCACCCGTCTTAACGGCAAGCCGTCCACCGCCGTCGGCGTGCAACTGTCGCCGGGCGCCAACGCTTTGAGCACCGCCACGCTGATCCGGGCAAAGATGGATGAACTGTCGCGCTACTTCCCGGCGGGCGTGGAATACAAGATCCCCTACGACACTTCGCCATTCGTGAAGGTCTCGATCACCAAAGTGATCTATACCCTCGGCGAAGCCATGCTGCTGGTGTTCGCGGTGATGTTCCTGTTCCTGCAGAACATCCGTTACACCCTGATTCCAACCCTGGTGGTGCCGGTGGCGCTGATGGGTACCTTCGCCACCATGCTGGCGCTGGGGTTCTCGATCAACGTGCTGACCATGTTCGGCATGGTGCTGGCCATCGGCATTCTGGTGGACGACGCCATCGTGGTGGTGGAGAACGTCGAACGGATCATGGCCACCGAAGGCCTGTCGCCCAAAGAAGCGACACGCAAGGCGATGAGCCAGATCACCGGCGCGATCATCGGCATTACGCTGGTGCTGGTGGCGGTGTTCATTCCGATGGCCTTCATGCAGGGTTCGGTAGGTGTCATCTACCGCCAGTTCTCGCTGTCGATGGCCACCTCGATCCTGTTTTCGGCCTTCCTCGCCCTGACCTTGACCCCGGCACTGTGCGCCACCTTGCTCAAGCCGATTGCCAAGGGCGAACACCACGAAAAAACCGGGTTCTTCGGCTGGTTCAACCGCCGTTTCGAGCAACTGACCGATCGTTATCAAGGCTGGGTCGGCTACGCGCTGAAACGCACCGGTCGTTATCTGCTGATCTACGTTGTGTTGCTGGTCGGCCTGGGCCTGTGCTTCGCGCGCCTGCCCTCCTCGTTCCTGCCGGTCGAGGACCAGGGTTACACCATCACCGACATTCAACTGCCACCCGGCGCGAGCAAGAACCGTACGGTGCAGGTGGTCGAGCAGATCGAAGCGCACAACGCCGGCGAACCGGGTGTTGGCGACAGCACGGTGATTCTCGGTTTCAGCTTCTCCGGCAGCGGGCAGAACGCCGCGCTGGCGTTCACCACGCTCAAGGACTGGTCGCATCGCGGCAGCGACGACTCGGCAAGTTCGATTGCCGACCGCGCCAACATTGCCCTGAGCCAGATCAAGGACGCTGTAGCCTTCGCCGTACTGCCGCCGCCGGTGGATGGCCTCGGCACGTCCAGCGGCTTCGAGTTCCGCCTGCAGGATCGCGGCGGCCTCGGTCATGCAACCTTGATGGAAGCGCGCACCCAACTGCTCGCCGCCGCCGAGAAAAGCCCGATCCTGATGAACGTGCGTGAAAGCGCGCTGGCCGAAGCGCCGCAAGTACAGCTGGAAGTGGATCGCAAGCAGGCCAATGCACTGGGGATTTCATTCGCCGACGTCGGCAACGTGCTGTCAACCGCCATCGGCTCCTCGTATGTCAACGACTTCCCCAATCAGGGGCGAATGCAACGGGTTGTTGTCCAAGCTGAAGGTGATCGCCGCAGTCAGGTCGATGACTTGCTGAAAATGCACGTACGCAATGATGCCGGGAAAATGGTGCCGCTGTCGGCGTTCGTCAAAGCCACATGGACCCAGGGTCCGGCGCAGTTGACCCGCTACAACGGTTACCCGGCGATCTCGATTTCAGGCGAACCGAAACCCGGCCACAGCACCGGCGAAGCCATGGCGGAGATCGAACGGCTGGTGGCACAAGGGCCGAAAGGTCTCGGTCAGGAGTGGACCGGCCTGTCGCTGCAGGAGCGTTTGTCCGGCAGTCAGGCACCGATTCTGCTCGGGCTGTCGCTGCTGATCGTATTCCTGTGTCTGGCGGCGTTGTACGAGAGCTGGTCGATTCCGACGTCTGTGTTGCTCGTTGTACCGCTCGGCGTGCTCGGCGCAGTGCTGGCGGTGACCCTGCGCGGGATGCCCAACGATGTGTTCTTCAAGGTCGGCTTGATCACCATCATCGGCCTGTCGGCGAAAAACGCGATCCTGATCATCGAGTTTGCCAAGAGCCTGTATGACGAAGGTCATGACCTGATTGATGCCACGCTGCAAGCGGCGCGTCTGCGGTTGAGGCCGATTGTCATGACTTCGCTGGCGTTCATTCTGGGTGTGGTGCCGCTGGCGATTGCCACCGGCGCGAGCTCTGCGAGTCAGCAGGCGATCGGAACCGGGGTGATTGGCGGGATGATTACCGCGACACTGGCGGTGATTTTCGTACCGGTGTTCTTCGTAGTCGTGATCAAACTTGTGCGCAGGTTCGCCAAGCCTGATTGATAGAGCGCTCCCGGCGCGGTGGCCACAGGTCGCCGCGCTGGGCTAAGGTGTCTGAACCACCCTGGCCCATCGAGTCCCCATGCGCTTCCTCGCCCGCACCCACCCTCGCCTGTCTGCCGCTGCTTTGTTTGGGCTTGCCGTCGGCCTGCTCACACCCGCCGACTCCGTCATCAGCAAAATCCTCATCGGCTGGAATGCCGGGATCTGGACGTACCTGATCCTGATGCTTTGGCTGACCATCCGCGCCAAAGCGCCGGACGTCAAACGCATCGCCGAAGTCGAGGATGAAAATGCCGGGCTGGTGCTGTTCGTCGTCTGTATCGCCGCTTTGGCCAGCCTGGCGACCATTACTGTCGAACTGGCTGGCAGCAAGGACCTGGAAACCACCCGAAAACTCCTGCACTACGGTTTTACCGCATTGACCGTGATTGGCTCATGGCTGCTGATCGGGGTGATCTTCTGCGTCCACTACGCCCGTCTGTTTTACACCTGGGACGGCAAGGAGCCGGCGCTACGCTTTTCCGAAGGCCTGACGACACCCGATTACTGGGACTTTCTGTACTTCTCGTTCACCATCGGCGTCGCTGTGCAGACGGCAGATGTCGGCGTGGCCACGCGAGAGATCCGCAAGATCGTGCTGGCACAGTCGTTGATCGGGTTTGTGTTCAACACGGCGATTCTCGGGTTCTCGATCAACATTGCGGCAGGGTTGTTTGGTTGACAAAAAATACTGCATGAACAGCACTCATGCTTCACCTTTTCCGACGTTTGTAAACTGTCAGGTATGACAGTTTACAAACGTCGGTCTTAAGCGCTCTGATAGGGAATCCGGGAAGTTCCATTACCTGGATATCCAATGTCATCAATGCAGAGACAACTTTTATGAAAAATATCAAAAGCATGGCCAAGGCCGGTAATTGCTCTGGAACCGTTGGCACTGACAAACCCTTCAATGCCCAACTGGTCGAGCTGACATCAAAAGTATTTCCCCCTCCATTTGGTACAGCTTTGGTCATGTTTGCCAGGCATCGAGAACCACACCCGAGCTACAAGACAAAAGAAATCCATATTTCGTTCGGTAGAAGTTTGGCGAATGATGAATACATTGTCACGCCAGAGTCCAATCAGGTTCGTATCACCTTTGTCGACAACACTTTATCGACAGAGCCTTTGATTTATTCGCAGAAAAGCGGAGTCGCAACGTTGGCATTTGACAATGAAGAAGGCATTTTTTCGGGAAAATTGACAAATATCGTACTGCTGAATCAGGACGAAGATGACTTAGAGCTGCTGGTCAACCTGGATTTCAGTGCGCAGGGTAATGTCTATATCGCAGGACTCAAAAAGAATTTGAAGGTTGCTTGAGACGCATGAATATTGGCACGCAATAAAAAAGGAAGCATTGGCTTCCTTTTTTATTGATCTCTTATTACAGCGTTATCTAGAAGTTATAACGGGCACCGATGTTCAAGCCTATTGGCCGCTCTATATTTTTCCCGTTGCTGTAGTCCGCATCAAAGTGCACCTGCAGGCGGTCGGTCATGGCAATTGCCACGCCAACGGCCAGTTCACCTCGACTCCCCGACAAATCATTGTTGAATTCATTGTTGTTGACCTTGACCTCATTGTTTTTCGCGAACTCGTGCGCCATCGCGACACGGGCGTAGGGTTGAACTTTCAAATCGCGTTCGAGCGCAAATGTGCGTCCCACGGTCATGCCGGCCTCGCCCAGGAGTGATCGAGTACGGTCGCCATCGGCTTGCATGTCGTTATCCAAGGAAAAATGCTTGCCCTCAATGACCACGCCGGACCACTTGGTGTAGGGCTCAATGAAAACACCATCTTCCAGTTTGATGCGCCGCCCCAGCTCGACTGAACCACCCAATCCCGTGTTGTCGTAATCGCCCTTGGCCCTGCCACCGTCACTCAAGCCGACTTTTGCGTCGTTGCGAAAGCGGTTCACCTTGAGTACAGCATCAACGTAATAACCGCTGAGCGGGTCAATCCAGGTGAGGTAGGTTCCCAGATAATTGCTTGTAACCGTGCCGGAAGTGCCGCCATCCAGGTTCAGATCCGATTTGCTGTGCCCTGCCATCACGCCGATCAGCCATTGTCCGTCTCCAAATGGCAGTGGAGTATCAGCGCCTAACGTAAAACCCTGCTGGGTTTGCTGGTAGCCGACACCTGAGGCATCGGCGACATTGTATTTATTGCCATAGGTACGCCCCCACGCACCACCTTGCCCACCGTTGAAACGCAACTCGCCCATGCGCGAATGCAGTGAGGCAAGTTCGCCATACCACACGGTTGGCGCAGTTTTAAATAGCGCCAACACCGAACGCGTTCCAGGGCTGACCGTTTTGGTTGTGGGATCAAGAACCCAGTCATTGCCGTTTTTTTCCAGACCGTATGAGTAGGTGCCAAGGTCGACAGGATGATTTATGAAGAACTCTGCATCGCCCCCGGCAGTCTGCACCACCCTGATCGGTTGACCGGCCGCCGGATCGACACCGGAACTGCTGATTGCGAGCTCATGGCGCCCCGTCGCTGTCCCCGTCACATTCAGCAAGTCTGTCTGACCCGTGGCGAAGTCAGTGCCCAACTCGAAATGGCCAGTTCCCGCCAGTTGCCCGACGTTTAATTGATAAAAAGCATTGTCAGCGCCGAAGCGCACGGTGCCACCGTTCAAAGTAAGGTTTTCAATCTGGCCATCGCCCACCAGAACCCAACGAGATGTGTCGTTGATGGTTGCATGAGAAACGTTTTCCAAACGCCCGGTCAGCGCCGAGTTGTTTTGCAATACCAATTCAGCCGTGCTGCCAGCTTCATTGATGACATTGCCATTCAAGGTACTGTTATTCACCGTCATCGAGGCCGTTGCACCGCCCCGTACATCCAGTATCGTGCCGTTGCCTGCCAACAGATTCGCATTGTCCAGAGTGATGGTCGCTCTGGACGATCCAGCGTTGGCGAAGTCGACCAGAATGGCGGAGCCCGTTACGCCTTCAACGGTTGTCTTGGTAAGGGTCAGTGTCGCAGGCTGAACGGAGTTACCGTCCAGACCAATGATTACGCCGTTTTGTCCTCCTATGATTGTGCTGTCCGTTGCCGTTGCCTGACCGCTCGCCAGGCGCACCCCATAACTGCTGGCACCCGTTGCCTGAAGGGTTGAGTCGACAATATCCAGACGACTGAACGCGCTAACCAATGCGCCGCCCGTCACGCCGGTTATAACGCTTTTGCCGCTTACGGTGGCAGTCGATCCGGTCAGGGTACTTGCGTCACGCACAACCTGAAGCCCGACACGATTACCATTGATCGTGCTGTTTTTGATGCTGCCATCGCTGTTGACAAGTGTCACCGCTGCCAAACCACTTGCACCTGAAACGTTCGCGCCGCTCAGATTGACTTGTGAACCATTGCGGGCAGCAATTTGTTGAGTATTACCCGAATTGACATTGAGGACTGAAGCATCCGTGTTGATAAACAAGGTGTCAGCACCATTGACATTCAAGGTTGCATTGGAACTGAGCGTCCAGTCCTCGGGAGTGCCTCCAGTAATCGTTGTAGTCCCTCCGATCAGATTTCCTCCGATGGCGATTTGCGAAAACGGAGCTAGAAACGATGAAAGCACTAGCCCCCAACGGATATCGCGTAGACGTACATTCGATATTTTTCTTTGCATAGTGAACACCTGTTATTTAAAACGAGCCACGGGGAAAGGGCCATGAAAACGAGGGTCGCTAAGCTAGCTTGAAGTAGCGTAGATTTATGTAGGATTAATCTCTTTCTTTGTCGGAAAAACCCACCATAAAACTTTTATGCGGTGAACAAAGTAACAGCAGACAGCACGCCCGGCTCCCCGGCCGCACTGTCTGCCGCCCGCTTTAAGGTGCGGGGTAAACTTCGTCACAGTATTGTCCTTCGCTGTTAGTCAGCAGGATGAAATGCTGCGCTTTTGCTGAATCGGGAGTCGGTGTTGTGCCCGTACGAGTAATGGTATAAGACAGCACTCCGTTGGCCCGGTTGGCTGGTTTGAAGTGTGTTTCATACACACCAATGTCAATGGTTGCGCCTGCATCTGGATAAGGATCAGGTACGTCTAGCTGTGCTGTAGTGTCCGTCCCTGGAACCAGTACCGGAGGAGTGGCATCAGTATACGCAGCGAAACTCAACGTAATTTTCTCGCCAGAAACGGTGTAGGCACTTTTCGGAATGATGACGCGCAAGTTCCGGCGAGAAGTTCCGTCACCGGTGCCCCAGTTCAATGTTGTACAACCGATTCTTTTCAGTGGGCCAGCAAGATTTTGCACTTCAGGTGCCGGTGTCTGGATTGGAAACGCAGCAACAGGAATATCTTTTGGAGTACAGGAAATCGGGTTGGGATTGTTATCACTATGAAGTATCCAGTGGACAGGTTTGGTGCCTGGACCGTGAGTGAATATAGTGTTCCAGGGTAAAGTCGCCTCTAGCGTTGTGCCCTCATCACCGCCCCGCAGCTCGAAGGTTTTGACCAACTCATTGTCATAGTAGATCGTAGCTTTCCAACCTTCTTCGGCAGGAGGGGCCGTGAACAGTTCTACGGAAAGTGTCGCATCATTCCCGTAGTCCGACTCCTCTACCTTGTCTGTACTACCGCCCGCAAACTGCAGTACAGGTTTCTCAAGAACAGGGTTGACCGGATTGGGCTCATCGGGATTGACGGGGCCGAAGTAGAAGATGTTGACAAGGGTCGTGTCCTTGTTGCCACCAATATATCGATTGCCTCTGAACATGGCATAACTGAACTCGGTTACTTCATCACCGTCGGTATTGCCGTATACCTTCTTGATCTTGTCATAGGGTACATCCCAGGTCAGCTTTCCACCGACGGCGCCACTGACGGGTTTCTCACCCAACTCCTCACTACCCCAATAAGCCGCCAAGGTGTCTGTTGGCGCATTCGGAACAGGCACTTCGGCCTCAAGAGTAACGCCCACACTGCAGTCGGCCAGATCAATCAGGTCGTCTGCAGCCAGTGGCACGACCGGAATATCAAACTTCGTCGGATCGGCAATCCGTCTGATTTCACGGGAGACGGGATTCGAGTTTTTTCCCTCGTTACCGGCAAGGTCCCGTACTTTATAGATAACCGTGTTACTACCCTCTTCAGCGTCAACGTACGTCTGGATGGGTATCGTAAATTCACGGGAAGCAGGCAAGGTGACTTTAACTACCGGCTCGTCACGCACCGTATCCGGAGCCTTGCCAAACCAGGCCCACAATTCGTCCGTGGCGTGATAATTGTCGTAAGCCGCAGCAGTCAACACGATACCGCCCGGATTATCCGCGATAACCTTTTCATCGATGACACTGCCCGGCGGGATGGAGGCCGGATAATTGGCCGCCTTGGGAGAAAGATTGGAAGCCGGGTTTTTGACTCTGTAAGGCGGCGTCCGGTCAATGGCGTATGTCTTAATCAGCGAATTGCCTTGGTTGACCGCGCCGTACCAGTAGATATATTGAACTTCGTATTCTGTTGGAGCCTCCGGTGTCGTTTTTTCGGTCATCCATGGCGTTAACGGAATGGTTTTTGGCAAAGGCCACTTGCGTTCGGCAATCGGCCCCAGCGCTTGCATGGGTTCGATGTCGCTCCAAAGGGTTGTGCCTTTTTCGCGAATTTTGAACTCGATCAAATCATCTTTATCTTCTGGTTCAGTTGGCTTTGGGATCGTGTACTCAAGTGGTGCGGAAAGCGCTGACACCGGAATACGCAAATCGCCGCCAGGCAGCGTTTGCGCAGGAATGTCGACGGCTGGAGGATCTGCGAACACTCCAGCTGCGCCATAACTTTTCTGAAGTAAAACCCTCCTGGACAATATAGCCTTTTCAACCCGACTGTTCATTTTAAAACTCCCGCTATTAAATTAATCAAGACGTGATATTTTCGATTACTGCTTCCCAACAGTGCTGCTCAAAACTCACTTATCGTCAAACTTCAAGGGCCGCAGGGCATTTCTTGACCTGGCAGAATTCTGTCAATTTTTACCAGTGCGACCTCGGACGTTCCTACTAGTCGGCTTCCACGAAACATTCGATAAATGACGGTGGCTGAGGATTCCCTCTCCATGGGTTCTATATGTACATCGTAGGGCTCCACCAAGAGCGGATATCCTTCACGAATGTCCTTGTCAGTCAGACTATTCCGTACATTTCCCCATCTCGCGCCAACGATCTCCGGGCCGCTGCCATTTAGCGAAGAGTACCCTCGCCAGGTCACTTCACATCGATCGCCTGTTCTAAATAAAGTTAATGGCGGAACATGAATATGTATGCCTTCCCAAATCGGCGGAGTGGTTTGGCAGTGGTAGTAACCCCAAATATCGGTATTCAAAAATTTGGCACCTTCCAGATCGACCGCTACAGGCGTGCGATCAATCGTCAGGTTCCGCCGCTGTGATTTGGATGGATTATCGGCCGTGTCTAAAAGGTCATACCAGAGTTCTCCGACGCCATCATTCAACAAGTGCTCGGGGCCGATATGTATCCTGAACTCAGGCCGCATATCTTCGGGTCGGTAGATGTTCTGGATTTTTACCGGGGTTTGACCGGGCTGCTCAAAGTTCACAGTCAGAATATCCCGCTCCCCGGGATCGGTGGCCGGCTCTTTCCAGAGGGGGACGACAACGTCAATCCCCGTGCGGAGTAACTCGAGCGGAATCCATCCCTCCGGATCGATTGCCGGATCTTCTACGCCGTCGACCTGCGGCGGATCGAAATCCAACGGACCACTTGAGATCACGAGCAATCCCCCTCTTGAACATGGCTGAATGTCAGATATTGCATTGACTGGACGCTGACCAGATTAAGCGCCGTGTCGAAGCGATCGCCAACTGTCAGATCTGACAGGTCTTTCTACCGTCGGTCGGTTTTCTTTGTGGGGAAGCGGTTTTTCTGGCTTGACGAGGAGCCGAGAAACGGGTCTCCTGAAACCGGTTTCATGACATAAAAACAAGGTTCACCCTATGAACGACTTCTCCGCCGCCCAGCGCAGCCGCGTCACCATGCTCGACGTCGCCGAACACGCCGGTGTGTCCAAGGCCAGCGTCTCGCGCTTTATCGGCGATGACCGCGCCCTGCTCTCCGATGCCATTGCCCAGCGCATCGAGCAGGCGATTGCCGAACTCGGCTATCGCCCCAATCAAATGGCTCGAGGCCTGAAACGCGGACGCACCCGACTGATCGGCATGCTGGTGGCCGATATCCGCAACCCTTATTCGATTGCCGTGATGCACGGGGTGGAAACCGCCTGCCGCCGACATGGCTACAGCCTGGTGGTGTGCAACACCGACCGCGATGACGAGCAGGAACGCCAGCACCTGGCGCTGTTGCGCTCGTACAACATCGAAGGGCTGATCGTGAACACCTTGGGCCACCACCGGGATGAACTGGATGAGCTGAAGCGGGAAATGCCACTGGTGCTGGTGGATCGCAAGGTCGATGGGCTGGACAGCGACATGGTCGGTTTGAACAACCCGCGAGCCATCGAGCTGGCGATGGAACATCTTGAGCAACGCGGCTATCGCGATGTGCTGTTGGTGACGGAACCTTATGACGGCACCAGTTCGCGGATCGAGCGGGTCAGCAGTTTTCAGCAGCAGGTTGGCCAGCGCAAAAGCATGAATGGTGCGATGCTGGAAACCGGCCCAAGCCTTGCGAACGATCTTCAAACCTTTTTAGACACACCTGATTCGGGCCCTAAAGCCCTGTTCTGCGCCAATGGCGTGGCGGCGCTGGCTTGCACCCGGGCCCTGCGCGAGATCGGCTGCCGGTTGTTTGAGGATGTCGGGATGATCGCGCTGGATGATCTGGATTGGTATCCGTTGGTAGGTAGCGGGATCACCGCCCTCGCTCAGCCTACAAAGGAGATTGGGGCGCGGGCGTTTGAGTGTTTGCTCAAGCGGTTGCGTGGGGATGATGAAGTCGCGCGAACTCTGGATTTTGCACCGATGCTGATCGAGCGCGGCTCAACGCTCAGCAAGGCGGAATAAGACCCTACGGGGCCACCAAAAAATTTTTGAACAAAATGAAACCGGTTTCAGAGGTAGATAACAATGAATAGACCTGCCGTTTCCATCAGCCTGTCCAGCTACGGCGCCGACCTCGTCCGCCGCAATGGTCAGGCTTCGTTCATCAAAGTGCTGGCCGCCGCCGGCGCCAATCGCATTGAATGGCGCGAAGAACTGCTGACCATCGAAGTCCCCGAACAACTCGCCGCCGCCACACAAGCCGAAGGCCTGCAAAGCATCTATTCCTCGCCCACCGAACTGTGGCTGGCCGGTCAGTCACGGCCCAATCCCGAACTCATCACTGCGCTGCAAAACGCTGAAGCGTTCGGCTCGAAGTGGCTGAAGGTTTCCCTGGGTTTCTTCACCGACAACAACGATCTGCAGACGCTGGGGCAAATACTCGCGCAGAGCCCGGTGCATCTGCTGGTAGAGAACGACCAGACCTTGCACGGCGGGCGCATCGAACCGTTCCAGCGGTTCTTCGCCGCCGTCGAGCAACACAACCTGCCGATCAAGATGACCTTCGACATCGGCAACTGGCAGTGGCAAGACCAGTCCGCCACCAGCGCCGCGCGCTTGTTGGGCCGTCATGTCGGTTACGTGCATTGCAAAGCCGTGGCCCGCCGCGCCGACGGCAAACTTGTAGCTGTGCCGCCCGCCGCCACCGACCTGCATCTGTGGGAACAACTGCTGCGGTACATGGCCCAAGGGGTCATGCGCGCCGCCGAATACCCGTTGCAGGGCGATGATCTGGTGCAGCTGACCACCGAACACGTCGCCGCCCTCGCCCGCCTCGGCCAATCCCGTCTGGAGCCAGCTCATGTCTGAGATCGATATTCTGTCGTTCGGCGAAACCATGGCCATGTTTGTCGCCGAACAGAGCGGTGATCTGGCAACGGTCGAGCAGTTTCACAAACGGATTGCCGGGGCCGACAGCAACGTGGCCATCGGACTTTCCCGACTTGGTTTCAAGGTCGCGTGGTTGAGCCGTGTCGGTGCCGATTCGCTGGGACGATTTGTCGTTGAAACCCTGGCCCGCGAAGGGCTGGATTGCAGTCACGTTGAAGTCGACCCGGCGCACCCGACCGGTTTCCAGCTCAAGTCGCGCAACGATGACGGCAGCGATCCGACGGTCGAGTACTTCCGCCGTGGCTCGGCGGCCAGTCATCTGTCGCTGCAGTCGATCACCCCGAAACTGCTAGGCGCCCGGCATCTGCACGCCACTGGTATTCCGCCGGCGCTGTCCGCGTCGGCCCGGGAAATGTCCCGTGAACTGATGACCCGCATGCGCAACGCCGGGCGCAGCGTGTCGTTCGACCCGAACCTGCGCCCGAGCCTGTGGGCCGGCGAGCGGGAGATGATCCGCGAGATCAACCGCCTCGCCGCCCTCGCCCACTGGGTGTTGCCGGGGTTGAGCGAAGGCCGGCTGCTGACCGGGTTTGAAGATCCGGCGGATATCGCCGCGTTCTATCTCGATCAGGGTGCCGAAGCCGTGGCGATCAAACTCGGGCCGCAGGGCGCCTACTACCGCACGCATCTGGATCAGGGGTTTGTCGCCGGGGTGCCGGTCGAGACTGTGGTCGATACGGTCGGCGCCGGCGATGGATTTGCGGTCGGGATGATCAGTGCCCTGCTGGAGCATCAGAGCTTTCCCGAGGCGGTCAGACGTGCCAACTGGATTGGCAGTCGGGCGGTGCAGAGCCGGGGTGACATGGAGGGTTTGCCGACCCGTTCCGAACTAGCCGTTGAATTCGAGGCCGCCATTGCTGGCAAGTCGAATCGTCTCACCGCAGCTCCCACAGTGTCCGTGGAGTACACAAAACCTGTGGGAGCTGGCTTGCCAGCGATGAGGCCCTGACAGACAACACATTTTTTGAACCTGCTGCGACAAAAACAACAAGCTCAGGAGCAAGACCATGAAAACCGCAACCCTCGCCACCCGCCGCTGGTGGTACATCATGCCGATCGTGTTCATCACCTATAGCCTGGCGTACCTGGACCGCGCCAATTATGGATTCGCTGCTGCCTCCGGAATGGCTGAAGACCTGATGATCACGCCGGGGCTGTCCTCGCTGCTCGGTGCGCTGTTCTTCCTCGGTTACTTTTTCTTCCAGGTACCCGGCGCGATCTACGCGCAAAAGCACAGCGTCAAGAAGCTGATCTTCGTCAGCCTGATCCTCTGGGGCGGGCTCGCCACACTGACCGGCGTGGTCTCCAACGCCTACTGGCTGATTGTCATCCGCTTCATGCTCGGCGTGGTCGAAGCGGCGGTGATGCCGGCGATGCTGGTGTACCTGTGCCACTGGTTCACCCGCGCCGAACGCTCGCGGGCCAACACCTTCCTGATCCTCGGCAACCCGGTGACGATGCTGTGGATGTCGGTGGTGTCGGGCTATCTGGTGCAGCATTTCAGCTGGCGCTGGATGTTTATCATTGAAGGGTTGCCGGCGGTGCTTTGGGCATTCATCTGGTGGAAGCTCGCCGATGATCGCCCTGCCCAGGCCAAGTGGCTCAACGATCAGGAAAAGCACGATCTGGAAAGCGCGCTCGCCGCGGAACAGGTCGGCATCAAAGCGGTGAAGAACTACGCCGAAGCCTTCCGTTCGCCGAAGGTGATCATTCTGGCGCTGCAATTCTTCTGCTGGAGCATCGGTGTCTACGGCTTCGTGCTGTGGCTGCCGTCGATCCTCAAGGCCGGCGCGCAGATGGACATGATCGAGGCCGGCTGGCTGTCGGCGTTGCCGTATCTGGCGGCGGTGATCGGGATGCTGCTGGTGTCGTGGGGCTCGGACAAGCTGCAAAAGCGTAAACGTTTCGTCTGGCCACCGCTGCTGATTGCCTCGGTGGCGTTCTACGGCTCCTACGCGTTGGGCGCGGAGCATTTCTGGTGGTCGTACACGCTGCTGGTGATTGCCGGCGCCTGCATGTACGCGCCTTACGGGCCGTTCTTCGCCATCGTCCCGGAGATTCTGCCGGCCAACGTGGCCGGTGGCGCCATGGCGCTGATCAACAGCATGGGCGCCCTCGGTTCGTTCGGCGGCTCGTATCTGGTCGGTTACCTGAACAGCTCCACCGGTTCGCCCGGCGCTTCGTATCTGTTGATGAGTGGCGCGCTGATGCTCTCGGTGGTGCTGACCATTTTTCTCAAGCCTGGCGCCAGCGACCGGGTGACGACCAAGCGCGTCGCACCGCGTCCGCTGCCGGCCCATTCCTGAATTGATAGAGAGATGACTGCGATGAAAAAGCAGGTTGTGTTGTACAAGAAACTGTCGCCGGCGCTGATGGCGCGCCTTGAGGAACAGGTCGATGTGACGCTGATCGACAGCCTCGACGCCGACGGCCTGATGAAACTGCGCGACGCCCTCCCCGGTGCCCAAGGCCTGCTCGGTGCGAGCCTGAAACTGGACGCGGCGCTGCTCGATCTGGCGCCGAACCTTGAAGCGATTTCCAGCGTCTCGGTGGGTGTCGACAACTACGACATCGACTACCTGACCCAACGCAAGGTCATGCTGACCAACACCCCGGACGTGCTCACCGAAACCACCGCCGACACCGGTTTCGCACTGATCCTGGCCACCGCCCGGCGCGTGGTTGAGCTGGCGAACATGGTGCGCGGCGGCCACTGGCACCGCAGCATCGGCCCGGCGCATTTCGGTACCGATGTGCACGGCAAGACCCTGGGCATCATCGGTATGGGGCGGATCGGTGAGGCGCTGGCCCAGCGTGGACATTTCGGGTTCGGGATGCCGGTGATCTATCACAGCCAGTCGCGCAAACCGGCGGTTGAAGAACGTTTCGATGCACAGTACCGCAGCCTTGAAGACTTGTTGCAGCAGGCGGATTTCATCTGCCTGACATTGCCGCTGACGGCGCAGACTGAAGGTCTGATTGGCGCCGAACAGTTTGCGTTGATGCGACCGGAGAGCATCTTCATCAACATTTCACGAGGCAAAGTTGTGGATGAGGCCGCGCTGATCGACACCTTGCGCCATAACCGGATTCGCGCGGCGGGGCTGGATGTGTTCGAGCGTGAACCGTTGAATCATGACTCGCCGTTGTTGCAGTTGAACAACGTGGTGGCGACGCCGCACATGGGCTCGGCAACCCATGAAACGCGCGAAGCGATGGCGCGGTGTGCGGTGGAGAATCTGTTGGCGGCGCTGGCGGGACAAAGGCCCGCCAATCTGGTGAATCCCCCACTCTGATCTTGGTCAGGCGCTGCGCACCTGGAGAAGCTGCGCAGCGCACAGCGCAATCCGCGAACACGCATCCGCCAGCTTCACCCGATCCACCACCAACCCGATGCGAATATGCCCCGCCGCACTGGGCCCGAACGCTTCACCGGCCAGCACCGAAACCCCATAGCCCTCCAGCAACCGCTCGGCAAAGTCCTGCGCACCGAGCCCGGTCTGACGTACATCAACCATCACGAACATCCCGCCATCCGGCTTGATCGGGTACAACCCCGGACAGCCGCGCAACCGTTCGCACACCAGATCCCGGCGCAAGCGGTATTCCTCGCGCATTTGCGTCACTTCCGGCAGATCCTTTTCCAGTGCGACCTGCGCGGCCTTCTGCACAAAATCCGGCAGGCCGAACAGCATGCTCAGCGAAAGATTCACCAGATGTTCGGCCAAGGGTTTCGGTCCGATCATCCAGCCGATGCGCCACCCGGTCATGGCGTGGGATTTGGACAAGCTGTTGATGGTCGCGGTGCGCTCGGCCATGCCCGGCAGGCTTGCCGGGCTGACGTGCTCGCCTTCGTATAACAATTCGCTGTAGACCTCATCGCTGATCAGCCACAGGTCATGACGGATACACAGCGCCGCCAGCTCCTGCCAGATCAACAGCGACAGACTGGCGCCGGAAGGATTATTGGGACTGTTGAGCAACATGGCCCGAGTCTTTGAGGTGATTCGCGCCGCAACGTCCACCGGATCGACTCGAAAGCCGTTTTCCGGCCGTACCGGCACCGGCACCACGGTTGCACCACAGGCACCAAACACGCCTTCATAAGTCACGTACATCGGTTCGGCGACGATCACCTCATCATCCGGATCCAGCAGACACTGCGCCACCGAATACACCGCGCATTGCGCGCCGGGCAACACGATCACATGCTCGGCATCGACGTCCTGACCGCTGCTGCGCCGATGGCGCTCGGCAATCCGCTTGCGCAGCTCCAGTCGGCCGCGCACTTCGGAATAATGCGTATCGCCCGCCAACAGGCTGTCGATGGCGCCATGGATGATCGGCAGCGGCGTATCAAAATCCGGATCGCCCACGGACAGCAGCAAGACATCAATGCCCTCGGCGCGCAGCTCCAGCGCTCGGTCGTGAATCCGCCAGGCCGCTGCTCCCTCCCCGGCGATTCGTTGGGTCAAGGCTGAATAGCGCATGTACGTCTCCTGATTGCGCGGTCTCCAGCCTTCACCCTAGGTCAAATCACGAAGCGCGCCACCATCGCGCTCCCTCCTTCCAGCGGATGCGATGAAACTCTTGGAAAACTAAACACTTTCGACCTCCGAATGCACTGATGGCTACTGTCAGAGTTGACAGTATCGAGGCACGCGAAAGAGTTTTAGTGTTCCGTGGCACCTATCTGAATCAAGGCATTTTTGAACGCCAAGGAGAAATTGATATGCAAGCCCCCCCGCCAGCGCCAACACTTCCGCCTGATCTGGAAAATGGCCTCGTCGATACAAAGTATCTCGATGAACATAACGGAGAACTTATCGTCACCTTCAAGCATGACGGTACTGCCCCCCCACCCGATATTATCCAAGTTTATCTAGAAGCGACTGCTAGCGTACCTTCCACCCCGGTGTACTCCGGTCAATTCAAAGACCCAGAGGAAATCAAGGTCCCTTTTTCAAAGGCTGTATTCAAAGAGAAAGGCAATGGAATTCGCTATTTTTACTACGACTGGATGTTCCCAGACGGGTCTCGAAGCCCGCGATCACATCCTGCACGGGTAACGGTGCTAATTCCCTAAAACCAATCGTCGGGCTCGATATCCGAGCCCGTCATTTCAAATCACAAAGCGCGCCACCATCGCATTCAAATCCACCGCCAGGCGCGACAGTTCGTGAGTCGCGGCGCTGGTTTGATTCGCGCCGGCGGCCGATTGAGTGGCCAGGTCGCGGATGTTGACCAGGTTGCGGTCGACCTCACGGGACACCTGCGCCTGCTCTTCCGAGGCGCTGGCGATCACCAGGTTGCGCTCGTTGATCTGGTGAATCGATTGAGTGATCTGCTCCAGTGCGACGCCGGCGGCGCGGGCCATTTCCAGGGTGGTCTGGGTGCGCTGGTTACTTTGCTGCATCGACTCGACTGCTTCACCGGTGCCGTTCTGAATGCCGGCGACCATTTTTTCGATCTCCTGGGTCGATTGCGCGGTGCGATGGGCCAGGGCGCGAACTTCATCCGCTACCACGGCAAAACCACGTCCCGCTTCACCGGCACGGGCTGCTTCGATGGCGGCGTTGAGCGCCAGCAGGTTGGTCTGTTCGGCGATGGCGCGGATCACGTCCAGCACTTTGCCGATGTCGCGGCCCTGAGCGGCCAGGCCTTCGATCATTTGCGCGGTGTTTTGCACGTCGTGGGTCATGGTCTGGATCGCGTCGACGGTTTTCACCACCTGATCGCGACCTTCACGGGCGGCGTGGGTCGACTGGTTCGAGGCTTCGGAGGTCGACACTGCGTTGCGTGCCACCTCTTCCACCGCAGCGGTCATTTCGTTGACGGCGGTGGCGGCCTGTTCGATTTCATCGTTCTGCTGTTGCAGGCCACGGGAGGCCTCTTCGATCACCGCGCTGAGTTCTTCGGCGGCGGCGCCCAGTTGGGTGGCGGAGCCGGCAATCTGCTCGATGGTCTTGCGCAGGTTGGTCTGCATCGCGGCCAAGGCTTCAAGCAGGCGCGCCGGCTCGTCCTTGCCGTCGACTTCGATGACTTTGGTCAAATTGCCGCCCGCGATGGTTTGCGCCGCTGCCACGGCGCGATTCAACGGGGTGACGATGCTGCGCGTCAGCAGCCAGGCCAGCAACACCGTGGCCAATGCGGCGATCACCGCGACGATGACGATTCCGGTAATGGCACTGTCGTAATGCTCGCCGGCCTGAATGGAGGCGTCTTTTGCCCCGGCGGCATTGATCGCGATGAGTTTATTGAGCTGCTCACCCATCTGGTCCGTGCCGTCCTTGATCTTCGTGTTGATCAAGGCGCGCATCTCTTCGAGCTTGTCCTGACGCGACAAATCCATCATTTGGTTCTGGGCTTGCAGATAGTTGTCCAGCGTCGTCGCGAAGGCCTGATATTGCGCACGCTCTTCACTCTCAGCGGGCAACGCGGCGTAAGCGGCTTGGGCGCTGCGCACTTTGTCCACCAGCACGCCGATGCGAGTCTGTGCTTCCTGCAGGCCTGCAGCTTCACGGTTGACCAGAATCCGGAACGATAGAATCCGCAGCCGCAATACGTTCTCCGTCATCACCCCAAGATAAGTAACGCTGGGCAACTGATTGGTCTGCATCTCGACGGACGCCTGACGGATGATCGACATGCGGTTGACGGCGAACACGCCGAGCACAATCACCAGCAGGGCAATAAAGGCAAAACCGAGGAAGGCACGGGGCGCGATATTCAGATTACGCAAGGACATAGGAGGACTCTCGGATAGTTGAAACTACTAGCGTCCATGCCCTGTTCACTGGCCCTTGTGCGGGCTTCAGTCCGGCGTCACTGTTTCAGGAAGTCTTGTGCGCGCCTGATCTCTGTATCGGCCAGGCTTGAGGAATTTTGCAGGTAAAGAGCAAATATTTTTCTAATTATTGCGAGTGTTTCGCTATTGAAACACCCGACGGTTTAGATGATGGGTGACAGGTCAGGCCGGAGTCGCCATGCGCCAGACGCGGGCAATATCGGTGGCACGTTCGCGCAACAGACGCGGTGCTTCGGCGCAAGCCTGTTCGAGGGTCATCGGGCCGCTGGTGACGGCGAATGCGGCGTCGATACCGTGATCGTAGAGCGCTTGATAGCCCTCGCCCAAAGTCCCGGCAACGACGATCACCGGTACGCCGTGTTGCTTGGCGATCCGCGCCACGCCAAACGGGGTTTTGCCGCGCAGGGTCTGGGCATCGAAGCGTCCTTCGCCGGTGATGACCAGATGTGCGCCCTTCACGGCATCGGCCAGTCCGACCAGTTCGGCGACCACTTCGACACCGGCCTGGAACCGTGCGCCGAGAAATGCCTTGGCCGCAAAACCCAGTCCACCCGCGGCACCGCTGCCCGGCTCGTCCTGAACATCCTTGCCCAACGCCTGCGCGCACAATTGGGCAAAGTGACCGAGGGCTTGATCCAGTTGCTGCACTTGCGCAGGAGATGCGCCCTTCTGCGGACCGAAGATTGCCGAGGCGCCGTGAGGGCCACACAGCGGATTGTTGACGTCGGCGGCGATATCGAAACGGATGTGCGCCAGACGCGGGTCGAGTTCGCTCAGGTCCAGTCGTGCGAGTTGCGCCAGCGCCAGGCCGCCCGGCACCAACGATTGCCCTTGAGCATCCAGCAGTTTCACACCCAGCGCCTGCATCGCGCCGGCACCGCCGTCGTTGGTGGCGCTGCCACCGATGGCCAGGATCACCCGTTGTGCGCCGGCATCCATTGCTGCACGGATCAACTCACCCGTGCCAAAGGTGCTGCTGATGCACGCATCACGCTGCCCCGGCGGCACCAGCTGCAGACCACTGGCTTCGGCCATTTCGATGATTGCAGTGTGGTTATGCGGTAGCCAGCCCCACGCGGCTTCAACCGCTGCGCCCAACGGACCACGCACGCGGGTGCGGCGCAGTTCGCCTTCGCACGCGGCGAGAATCGACTCCACCGTGCCTTCGCCACCGTCAGCCATCGGGCACTTGACCAGCGTCGCCTGCGGCCAGACCTGCGCCAGGCCCAGCGCAATGGCTTCTGCAACGCTTTGGGCACTCAGGCTGTCCTTGAACGAATCGGGGGCGATGACGATTTTCATGCGAATTCTCCAGTTCCAATGCCCCTCATGCTGCCAGTCGCCTTGCCCGTTGACGCCTGTCCGCTGCACAAGTGGCGCAGGCGTTTATTGTTCATTTCGACAAATCGTCGGTCTGCGGCAGCAATTGCACACCCAGATACAACGCCAGCATCCCGTCGAGCTTCAACGGATCGACCCCGCTCAACTCGGCAATCCGCTCCATCCGGTAACGCAGACTGTTGCGGTGAATCCCCAAGGCATCGGCGCAGGCCTGGCTCTGCCCGTCGTGATCGCACCAGCTGCGCAAGGTCGCGAGCAACTGGCCGTTGCTGTCCTTGGCGATCACTTTGCGTAACGGTTTGAGCAGTTCATCCAGCGCATCGT
>Ga0207713_1001064_pt1 | contig 23714 bp, 19 predicted proteins | sample KBSS64metaG_FD_184404 | JGI IMG/M metagenome (GOLD analysis project Ga0207713, IMG submission 184404) | Switchgrass rhizosphere microbial communities from Kellogg Biological Station, Michigan, USA - KBS S6-4 metaG (SPAdes) (version 2) | ecosystem: Host-associated > Plants > Roots > Rhizosphere >... | reverse complement strand
GCACGCCAAACCTGATTTACATCGACGGCAAGCCGTCGCAGAAACTGACGAATGACAATCTGGTGGACGAGCTGGAAAAGCTGATCCGCGAGAAAGCGGCCGAGAAGGTCGAAGCTGACGCAGCGGTTATCGCGCGCGGCTGATCGAACGAATTAAGGAATTTCTGTGAGCAAGTCTCTGCAAGCCATTCGTGGCATGAACGACATCCTGCCGGAACAGACGCCGGTATGGCGTTATTTCGAAGGCACCGTTTCGCGTCTGCTGGATAATTACGGTTACAAGCAGATCCGCATGCCAATCGTCGAGTTCACCGAGCTGTTCAAACGCTCGATCGGTGAAGTGACCGACATCGTCGAAAAAGAGATGTACACCTTCGAAGACCGCAACGGCGACTCGCTGACCCTGCGTCCGGAAGGCACGGCCGCGTGCGTACGTGCGGTGCTCGAACACGGCATCACCGGCGGTGGCCAGGTACAGAAACTCTGGTACATCGGCCCGATGTTCCGTCACGAGCGTCCACAGAAAGGCCGTTATCGCCAGTTCCACCAGATCGGTTTGGAGGTGTTCAACCTCGACGGTCCGGACATCGACGCCGAACTGATCATCATGACCTGGCGTCTGTGGGGCGAGCTGGGCATCCGCGATGCGGTCAAGCTTGAACTCAACAGCCTCGGCACCAGCGAATCCCGCGGCCGTTATCGTGAAGCGCTGGTCGAGTACCTCTCGGCGCACCACGACAAACTGGACGAAGACAGCCAGCGTCGCCTGAAAACCAACCCGCTGCGCGTGCTCGACACCAAGAACGCCGACACTCAAGCGGTGTTGGTCGATGCGCCGAAAATGGCGGACTACCTGGATGACGAATCCCGTGCCCACTTCGAAGGCCTGAAGGCCCGTCTGGATGCCGTCGGCATTCCTTACGTGCTCAACCCGAAGCTGGTGCGTGGTCTGGATTACTACAGCAAAACCGTATTCGAATGGGTCACCGACAAGCTCGGCGCCCAGGGCACCGTCTGCGCGGGTGGGCGCTATGACGGTCTGGTCGAGCAGATGGGCGGCAAGCCGACCCCGGGCGTCGGTTTCGCCATGGGTATCGAGCGTCTGGTGCTGCTGCTGGAAACCCTGGAGCAGATCCCGGAAGAAATCTCCCGTCAGGTCGACGTCTATCTCTGCGCCTTCGGCGAAGAAGCAGAGCTGGCCGGTCTGGCCCTGGCCGAGCGTGTACGCGACCAACTGCCCAACCTGCGCCTGCAAGTCAATGCCGGCGCCGGCAGCTTCAAGAGCCAGTTCAAGAAAGCCGACAAGAGCGGTGCGCTGTACGCACTGATCCTCGGTGACGACGAAATGGCCCAGCAAGTGGTAGGTTTCAAACCCCTGCGTGGCCAGGGCGAACAACAAAGCATTGCCTGGGATGCGCTCGCTGCACACCTGGCCACCTGCGTCGTGCAGGGTTGAAGCTGTCCAAACAGCCGATTTAGCGATTAAGGAGTATTGGGGTGTCGAGTACCGAAGACGAACAGTTGGCGGATTTGAAGGACTGGTGGACACGCAACGGCAAACCTCTGGTCACCGGCGGCCTGTTGGCGCTGGTCATCGTGTTCGGCTGGCAGGCTTTTCACAAGTATCAGAGCAACCAGTCGCAAGGCGCCTCGGTGCTCTATCAGCAACTGCTGGAAACCACGCTGACCCCGGACGGCAAGCCTGACGCTGCCCGCGTTGCGGATCTGGCCGGCAAGCTCAACAGCGAATTCGGCGGCACCGCGTACGCGCAGTACGGCAGCCTGTTCGTGGCCAAAGTAGCGGTCGACAGCGGTAAGCTGGACGACGCTGCGACTGAACTCAAAGCCATCGTTGCCAAACCGGCCAACCCGGCGCTGGGCGAAATCGCCCGTCAGCGTCTGGCGCAGGTGCTGGGTGCGCAGAACAAGGCCGATGAAGCCCTGAAGCTGCTCGACGGCGATGCCGACAAGGCGTTCCTGGCTACTCGCGAAGAACTCAAGGGTGATCTGCTGGTTCAGCTGGGTCGTACCGACGAGGCGAACACTGCGTATCAAAAAGCCAAGGCGGCACTGTCGGATGAAGCGGCAGTCGGTGGCCTTCAAATCAAGCTCGACGACCTGGCCAAAGGGGATGCGTGACGTGATCCGTTGGAAGCATGCAGCATTGCTGGCTCTGGCCATTCTGGCCGCGGGTTGCAGCAGCAACAGCAAAAAAGAACTGCCACCGGCCGAGCTGACCGACTTCAAGGAAGAAGTGGTCCTGCACAAGCAGTGGAGCCGCTCGATCGGTGACGGTCAGGGCGAAACGTACAACATGCTGGTGCCGGCGATCGACGGTGACACCATCTACGCGGCCGACGTGACCGGTATCGTGATGGGCCTGGATCGCGGCAACGGTGACGTGAAATGGAAGAAAGACCTCGAACTGCCTGTGTCCGGCGCCGTTGGCGTGGGTTACGGTCTGGTCATGGTCGGCACCCTGCGCGGTGAAGTCGTTGCCCTCGACGCCATCAACGGCGAAGAGAAGTGGCGCTCGCGCGTCAACAGCGAAGTCCTCGCGCCACCGGCCAGCAACGGTGACGTGGTGGTGGTACAGACCCAGGACGATCGTCTGATCGGTCTGGACGCGTCCACCGGCAACCAGCGCTGGGTGTATGACAGCACGCCGGCCGTACTGACCCTGCGCGGCACCAGCGCACCGATCGTCACCAACCGCCTCGCGGTGGCTGGCCTGTCGACCGGTAAAGTGGTCGCTCTCGACATTTCCAACGGCGTGCCGGTCTGGGAACAGCGGATCGCGATTCCACAAGGTCGTTCGGAACTGGAGCGCGTGGTCGACATCGACGGCGGTCTGCTGCTGTCCGGCGGTACCCTGTACGTCGCTAGCTATCAGGGTCGCGTTGCGGCACTGGACCTGGAAAGCGGCCGTCAACTCTGGCAGCGCGACGCGTCGAGCTACGCCGGTGTTGCCCAGGGTTTCGGCAACGTCTACGTAAGCCTGTCGTCGGGTACCGTTGAAGGCGTCGACGAGCGTTCCACCACAGCACTGTGGAGTAACGACTCGCTGGCCCGTCGTCAACTGTCGGCGCCGGAAGTGTTCTCCAGCTACGTTGCAGTCGGTGACCTGGAAGGTTACCTGCACCTGCTGAGTCAGGTGGACGGTCGCTTCGTCGGCCGCGAGCGCATCGACAGCGACGGCCTGCGTGCCCGTCCGCTGGTGGTGGGTGACACGATTTATGTGTATGGCAACAGCGGCAAACTGGAAGCCCTGACCATCAAGTAACAACTATGCTTGGGGTTAATTCCCCAGGCGGCCTTGCTTCTGCAGGGTTTGCAGCACCCACGGGTGTTGCCCCGAGCACCAGCCGCTGCCTCGCAGCGGCTTTTGTATTTTCTGAAATAACGAAGTGGAGAGCCGCATGGTTCCCGTAATCGCCCTGGTGGGCCGACCGAACGTCGGCAAGTCCACCTTGTTCAACCGCCTGACCAGGACTCGCGACGCCATCGTCGGCGACTTGTCCGGTCTGACCCGTGATCGCCAGTACGGTGAGGCCAAGTGGCAAGGGCGTTCCTACATTCTGATCGACACCGGCGGTATCTCCGGTGACGAGCATGGTATGGACGAAAAAATGGCCGAGCAGTCGCTGCTGGCCATCGAAGAAGCGGATGTCGTTCTGTTCCTGGTAGATGCCAAGGCCGGTTTCACCGCCGCCGACCAGATGATCGCCGAACACTTGCGCAAACGTAACAAGCGCTCCCACGTGGTGGCCAACAAGGTCGACAACATCGACCCGGAAATGGCCCGCGCCGAATTCGCCCCGCTGGGCATGGGCCACGCGATCCCGATCGCCGGCGCCCACGGTCGCGGCATCACGCAATTGCTGGAAGCCGCCCTGAGCGACTTCCCGCGCGATGATGACGAGCCGGCCGAAGGTGAAGAGGAAGAAGTGGTCGCCGAAGGCGAGGAAGCCAAGCGCATTCCTGGCCCGAGCGAAAAAGACGGGATCAAGATCGCCATCATCGGCCGTCCGAACGTCGGCAAGTCGACCCTGGTCAACCGCATGCTCGGTGAAGACCGGGTCATCGTCTACGACCAGCCCGGCACCACCCGCGACAGTATCTACATCCCGTTCGAGCGTAACGACGAGAAGTACACGCTGATCGACACCGCCGGTGTGCGCAAGCGCGGCAAGATCCACGAAGAAGTCGAAAAATTCTCCGTGGTCAAAACCCTGCAGGCGATCAAAGACGCCAACGTGGTGATCTTCGTGATGGACGCCCGCGAAGGCGTGGTCGATCACGACCTCAACCTGCTGGGCTTCGCCCTTGAAGCAGGTCGTGCGCTGGTGATCGCGATCAACAAGTGGGACGGCATGACGCCGAGCGAGCGCGACTTCGTGAAGGTCGAGCTGCAGCGTCGGTTGTTCTTCGTTGACTTCGCCGATATCCACTTCATTTCGGCACTGCACGGCACTGGCGTGGGCAACCTCTACGCCTCGGTGCAGAACTCGTTCAAGTCCGCGGTCACCCGCTGGCCGACCAGCCGCCTGACGCAGATTCTCGAAGACGCGGTCAGCGAGCACCAGCCGCCGATGGTCAACAGCCGCCGGATCAAGCTGCGTTACGCTCACCTGGGTGGTGCGAACCCGCCAATCATCGTGATCCACGGCAACCAGATCGAGAAAGTGCCGAAGTCGTACGTGCGCTATCTGGAGAACACTTATCGCCGTGTGCTCAAACTGGTCGGTACGCCGATCCGTATCGAGTTCAAGGGTGGCGAGAACCCGTACGAAGGCAACAAGAACACGCTGACCGACCGCCAGGTCAACAAGAAGCGTCGCTTGATGTCGCACAACAAGAAAGCCAGCAAGAAGCGCCGCGACAAGAAATAAGGTCGTTGCGAACAGAGAGAAGGGCGCCGTTTGGCGCCCTTTTTTTATGGGCGCCGGATGGGCTATCCTCGGGCTCTCCCGCGCCGTCGTCAGAGCCGGGGCAGAGCAGGGAACCCCGATGATCACCAGCAAGCTGCCGAATGTCGGCATCACTATTTTCACGCAGATGTCTCAGCTCGCGGCGCAGACCGGAGCGATCAACCTTTCCCAGGGTTTTCCCGATTTCGACGGCCCGCAGGCACTGCGCGATGCAGTCGGTCGACACATCGCCAGTGGCCATAACCAGTATTCGCCCATGACCGGCCTGCCGGCGCTGCGCCAGCAGATCGCTGCGAAAATCGCCCACAGTTATGGCGCCAACGTCGATGCCGACACTGAAGTGACCGTGACCCCGGGCGCAACCCAGGCGATCTTCTGCGCTATCCAGGCGGTTATCCGCACTGGCGACGAAGTCATCGTGTTCGACCCGGCCTACGACAGCTACGAGCCGGCGGTGGAACTGGCCGGCGGGCACTGCGTGCATGTGCAGCTGGGCCTGAAAGATTTCTCCATCGACTTCGACAGACTCAGCGCAGCCCTGAGCCCGCGCACGCGGATGATCATCCTCAACACCCCGCATAACCCGAGCGGTGCTTTGATCAGTCGCGCCGAACTGGATCAGTTGGCGGCGTTGATCCGTGATCGCGACATCTATGTGATCAGCGACGAAGTCTACGAACACCTGGTGTTCGACGGTGTGCCGCACGTCAGCGTGCTGGCCCATGAAGAGTTGTATCAGCGCGCATTCGTGGTCAGCTCGTTCGGCAAGACCTATCACGTCACAGGCTGGAAAACCGGTTACGTCGTGGCGCCGCCGGCCCTGACGGCGGAGCTGCGCAAGGTGCACCAGTACGTCAGTTTCTGCGGTGTGACACCGTTGCAGTATGCCCTGGCCGATTACATGGCCGAGCATCCGGAACACGTTGAAGAGCTGCCAGGCTTCTATCAGGCCAAGCGCGATCTGTTCTGTGATTTGCTCGCGCCGTCGCGATTCAGCTTCACCCGGGTCACCGGCACTTATTTCCAACTGGTCGATTACTCGCAGATTCGCCCTGACCTGAACGATGTCGAGATGGCGATGTGGATGACCCGCGAGCACGGCGTGGCAAGTATTCCGGTGTCGGTGTTCTACCAGCATCCACCCGAAGGCCAGCGCTTGGTGCGCCTGTGCTTTGCCAAACGTGAGGAGACGCTGCGGGAAGCGGCGGCCAAACTATGCGTGATTTGAGTGCGTTGCCCGATCTCAATCTGGCGCTGATCCAGACCAGCCTGGCCTGGCATGACCGTCAGGCCAACCTCGAGCATTTCGACGCCTTGCTGGAGCAGGCGCGCGGTGCGGATCTGATCATCTTGCCGGAAATGTTCACCACCGGATTCTCCATGGCGTCCGAAACCCTGGCCGAATCCGAAAACGGCCCGACCAGCAAATGGCTGCGGATCCAGGCGGCGAAACTGAACGCGGTCGTCACCGGCAGCGTGATCATCCAGGCCGCCGACGGCAGTCATCGCAACCGCTTGCTGTGGGCGCGGCCGGACGGCGAAGTGCTGCATTACGATAAACGTCACCTGTTCCGCATGGCCGGCGAGCACAATCACTACACCCCCGGCGAGCGTCAGGTGCAGTTCGAGCTCAAGGGCTGGCGGGTGCGTCCGCTGATTTGCTACGACTTGCGCTTCCCGGTGTGGAGCCGCGACGCTCAGGACACCGATCTGTTGCTGTACACGGCCAACTGGCCGGGCGCGCGGCGTCAGCACTGGAACCGCTTGCTGCCGGCCCGGGCCATCGAAAACCTGTGCTATGTGGCGGCGGTCAACCGGGTTGGCACCGATGGCAAGGGCTTTGCCTATACCGGCGACAGTCAGGTGCTGGATTTTCAGGGCGAGACGTTGCTGGCGGCGGGAGAGGCTGACGGGGTGTTCAAGGTGGTTCTGGAAGCGGCTTCACTGGCGGCTTACCGCGAGCGGTTCCCGGCGAATCTGGATGCGGACACCTTCGAGTTCACCTGATAGTCACGAGGCGCCTGATCGTTCCCATGCTCTGCGTGGGAACGATCAGAAGAAGCAATAAAAAGGCCCCGAGGTGCAAACCCCGGGGCCTTTTGCATTGCAGCGGTCAGTTACGCCGCTTTCGCTTCCGGCTGGCTCAGCGAGCGGTTCAGCGCGCTGAACAGTGCCTTGAAGCTGGCGGTGGTGATGTTTTCATCGATGCCCACGCCGTGCACCGCACGTTCGCCGTTCACACGCAGCTCGATGTAGGCTGCCGCCTTGGCGTTAGTGCCCGCGCCGATGGCGTGTTCGTTGTAGTCCATGATTTCCACCGGAATCGGCAGACCGGCCACCAGGGCTTCCAGCGCGCCGTTGCCCTTGCCGCGCCAGTGCAGATTGGTTTCGCCCTGACCTTTGCTCGCCACTTCCACTTCGACGGCGCTGTTACCGTTTTCTTCCTGCAGGCGATGGCTGACCAGCGCGTACGGGGTGTTGGCTTGCAGATATTCGCTGTGCAGCAGCGCGTGGATTTGCTGCGCGGTCATCTCCAGGCCCAGGCGATCGGTTTCACGCTGCACGACCTGGCTGAATTCGATCTGCATGCGACGTGGCAGGCTGATGCCGTATTCCTGCTCCAGCAGGTAGGCGATGCCGCCCTTGCCCGACTGGCTGTTGACGCGGATCACCGCCTCGTAGCTGCGGCCGATGTCGGCCGGGTCGATCGGCAGGTACGGCACTTCCCACAGGGTGTCCGGTTTCTGCTGGGCGAAGCCCTTGCGGATCGCGTCCTGGTGGGAGCCGGAGAACGCTGTGTGCACCAGGTCGCCGACGTACGGGTGACGCGGGTGAACCTGGATCTGGTTGCACTCTTCGACGACTTTGCGCACGCCGTCGATGTCGGAAAAGTCCAGCTCAGGATTGATGCCCTGGGTGTACATGTTCAGTGCCACAGTCACGAGGTCGACGTTACCGGTACGCTCGCCGTTGCCGAACAGGCAGCCTTCGACGCGATCGGCGCCGGCCATCAGGCCCAGCTCGGTGGCGGCCACGCCAGTGCCGCGGTCGTTGTGGGTGTGCAGGCTGATGATCACGCTGTCACGGCGGTTGATGTTGCGGTGGAACCACTCGATCTGGTCGGCGTAGACGTTCGGGGTCGCACATTCAACGGTGGCCGGCAGGTTGAGGATGATCTTGTGCTCAGGCGTCGGGTTCCAGACCTCGATCACCGCGTCACAGACTTCCTTGGCGAATTCCAGTTCGGTGGCGCTGAAGGTTTCCGGCGAGTACTCGAAGGTCCACTCGGTGTCCGGCTGCATGGCCGCGTATTTGACGAACAGCTTGGCGGCGTTCACGGCGATGGCCTTGATCCCGTCCTTGTCCTGGTTGAAAACGATGCGACGGAAAGAAGGGGAGGTGGCGTTGTACAGATGAACGATGGCTTTCTTCGCCCCGCGCAGGGATTCGAAGGTGCGCTCGATCAGGTCTTCACGGCCCTGGGTCAGCACCTGAATGGTGGTGTCGTCCGGGATGTGGCCGTCCTCGATCAGGGTACGCACGAAGTCGAAGTCGGTTTGCGAAGCGGCCGGGAACGACGCTTCGATTTCCTTCACGCCCACCTGCACCAGGGTTTTCCAGAAGCGCAGCTTTTTCACCGCGTCCATTGGCTCGATCAACGACTGGTTGCCGTCACGCAGGTCGGAGCTGCACCAGATTGGCGCGGCATCGATGGTTTTCGACGGCCACGTGCGATCCGGCAGGTTGATCACTGGAAACGCGCGGTATTTCGAAGACGGGTCTTTGAGCATGCTCATCGGGAAATTCCTTATTGTCTGGGCCGAAAAGAGGCGGCCTGCCGGTGGAACGAACGTTCTTGGAAAAGCGTGGGACGAGGTGCAGCGATTCAGCCCGGCAGTCGTGCGCTGACGAGGCACAGGCTGCGGTGCTGGCGAAGCTGAATGAGGGTGTGAGAGGTTTTCATGCCTTCAACCCTAACCGCGGGGGATGAGGATGGCAAGCAGTCGAAAAAAATTGAGAGGAATACCCGGAAAGCGGTTTTTTCCGAGATTTTATTCTTGATATGGCTGTATTTGTTTGCGGGGATTGCGCGGACCAATCGTCGTGCGCAATCCCTGCTGGAAGGGCTTCAGCCTGAAATCAAGGCTGGAAAGCCCCAATGAAAATCGCCGGATCGACCCGCGCATCGTTCAGGCTGACGTTCCAGTGCATGTGCGGCCCGGTCGCGCGACCAGTGGCGCCCACCTTGCCAACCACCGCGCCGCGCGCCAGTTGCTGGCCGTTCTGCACATCGATTTTCGACATATGACAGAACATGCTGATGAAGCCCTGGCCGTGGTCGACGAACACGGTGTTGCCATTGAAGAAGTAGTTACCGATCAGGATCACCTTGCCCGCTGCCGGAGTCTTGATCGGCGTGCCGGCCGGCACCGCGAAGTCCAGACCTGCGTGCGGATTACGCTCTTCACCGTTGAAGAAACGGCGCACGCCGAACTTGCTCGACAGCGGCCCGTTGACCGGTTTGTCCAGCAGCAGGTTGCTCGGGGTGTTCGGGCTGAAACTGCGGTAGGCCTTGATCTGTTCGGCCAGCTCGCCCTCGATACGCTTGAGGTTGGCCGGGTTCGGATTGACCTGCTGGGTGTTCTTCAGGGTGATGTGCTGTTCCGGGTATTTCTTGTTGCCGACACTGAAATTGAGGTTGCGGCCGCCACTGCTGATCTGCTGAATGCCGGGTTTGACGGTCAACGCAAGGCCGACAATCGCCAGCCAGTTGTTCTGTTCCTTGACCACCAGCACCGGTTTGCCCTGATACGTGGCTTTCGGCGCTTGCGCAGCGGTGCCCAGATCGACGACAGCCACGCCGCCCGGCACCGGTTTGTTCAGCAGGCGGGTGATGTAACTGTCGGCGTGAGCGTTGAAGGTCAGGCACAGCAACAGCAGCGGAGCGAGAAAGCGCGGCATGGATCAGTCCAGTAAAGAGAGAGTGACGGGCGTCAGGTGATTGTCCTCGACGCGCACTTGCAGTTCGCCTTCGCCCAGTCTGGCCTTGAGGCGCTGACCGGTGTGAGTTTGCGCGGCGTTGCGGATCGCGTTGCCGCGTTCATCCAGCAGAATGCTGTAGCCACGGCCGAGAGTCGCCAGCGGGCTGACCACGTGCAGGGTCTGCATCTGGCTTTGCAACTGCAGGCGACGGCGTTTCAGGCCTTCGTTCATGGCGCGTGGCAGGCGCTCGGCGAGGCTGTCGAGGCGTTGGCGCAGCAGCGCGAGTTGGCGTCCCGGATGTTGCCCGGCGAGGCGGGTTTCCAGGCGGATCAAGCGTTCGCGACGGGTATTGAGCTGGCGCTCGAAAGCGCGGCGCATGCGCATGTCCAGGTCATCCAGACGCTGTGCCTGCTGGCGCAGACGTTCGCCGGGATGGCGCAAGCGGCGGGTCATGCCTTCGAGGCGCAATCGATCGCGCATCAGGCGATCACGCATGCGCATCACCAGCCGGCGATGCAGGCTTTCGACCTGTCGGATCAGGTGGCTGGAATCCGGGGCAAGCAGTTCAGCAGCAGCGGACGGTGTAGGCGCGCGCACGTCAGCCACAAAGTCGCTGATCGACACATCGGTTTCATGCCCGACTGCACTGACGATCGGCGTAACGCAGGCATCCACCGCCCGGGCCACCGCCTCTTCATTGAAGCACCACAGGTCTTCCAGCGAGCCGCCGCCACGGGCCAGGATCAGCGCGTCGAAGCCACGGGCATCGGCCAGTTTCAGGGCGCGGACGATCTGCGCGGTGGCTTCGCGGCCCTGAACGGCGGTGGGAATCAGCGTCAGTTGTACTTGCGGCGCGCGGCGGCGGAACACGCTGATGATGTCGCGAATCACCGCGCCGGTCGGCGAACTGATGATGCCGATGCGCTGCGGATGGGCCGGCAGCGGCACCTTGCGCTCGGCACTGAACAGGCCTTCGGCGCTGAGCTTTTCCTTCAGGGCATCGAAAGCAAGGCGCAGCGCACCGTCGCCGGCAGGCTCCACGGTGTCGAGGATCAGCTGATAGTCGCCACGCCCTTCGAACAGCGAGACCTTGCCGCGCACCTTGACTGCCAGGCCATCCTTCAGCGCCTGACGCACCCGCGCGGCGTTCTGCCGGAACAGTGCGCAACGCACCTGCGCGCCGCTGTCCTTGAGCGTGAAATACACGTGGCCGGACGCCGGGCGGGCGAGGTTGGAGATTTCGCCTTCGACCCAGATGTTGCTGAACACGTCTTCGAGCAACACCCGCGCGCGGCCGTTGAGCTGGCTGACGGTCAGGACTTCGCGGTCGAGGCCGAGTCTTGCAAAGGGATCTTTAATCATGGGGCGCAGTTTAAAGGCATTCGCCGGTGAATGTCTGGAGGAAGTGTTGCACCAGAGGTGTGGGATTTTGCCGAGAAGCGAGGGCGACAGTGCTTTGGCAATCGCCGGTCAGCGGCAGAAATCTCACACCAGCGGGCGCGATGTCCTGCATCGATTCCGGCAGTAGAGCGATGCCGAATCCGGCCTGGATCAACTGCAATTGCGTGGTCTTGCGCGACATCACCCTCGCAGCCTGGGGGAAGAAACCGTGACGCATGCACAGATCGGCGCACAAATAGCTCAGCCCGCCGCGCTGCGGATGCGGGATGGAGATGAATGCTTCGTCCTTCAATTGCGCCAGATCGACTGCCTCCATCAAAGCCAGTCGATGATCCGCCGGCACGGCAAGCAGCAAGCGTTCGTTATAGAGCGGCACAACCTGAACGCCCTCGCGCTGGCGCAGCACCGGCAGGCGCAACAGTCCGATGTCGAGCCGGCCTTCGGCCAGTTCTTCAAGTTGCGCCTCCGAGGAGAGCGTGCCGATGTCCAGCGAAACGCCGGGCTGCTGCTCCAGATATGCGCTCATGTCGCGCAACAGTCGGCCACTGATCGGCACGGTGCTGGAGTGACAAAGGCGCAAGGTGCCGCGCTGCCCTTGGCCGATTTCCGTGGCCAGGGTGCTGGCCTTGTTCAGTTCATTGAGCAGATTTTTCGCCCGGGGCAGGAACGCTTCGCCAGCGGCGGTGAGTCGGGGCTGGCGCGCGGTGCGTTCGAACAGCGGCGTTTGCAGGCGGGTTTCCATGTCCTTGATCTGTCGGCTCAACGCCGATTGAGCAATCAACAGCCGTTCGGCTGCAGCACTGAAGCTGCCGCTCTCGGCGATTTCCACGAAGTAACGCAATTGACGGGTTGAAAGCACGAGACATGCCTTTTCGAGATGGCTTGGCGGTTTCGAAGATATTAGTCGCAACCCTCGGCGCTGGCTAAAGTCATCGCAGGCTTATAAAGGAAGCGAGCGAATGAGCGTGGCGGGGTTGTTGAGCGAATGGTCGTGGGGCGCGCAGGGCTGGGTGGTGATCGGACTGGCCATCGCGCTGGCCTACATCGTGTTCGGGATTGCCGGTTTCGGCACGGCGCTGGTGGCGGGGCCGATTCTGATTCTGTTCATGCCGCTGTCGAAGATCGTGCCGTTGCTGGTGCTGCTGGATTTCGTCGCGGCGTTCGGCAATCTGCTGCCGTCGCGGCGGGATGTGGCGAAACCGGAGTTGCTGCGGCTGCTGCCGTGCATGGCGGTGGGCTGCACGCTGGGGGTGATTTTCCTGCTTAACCTCAAGTCCGATCTGCTGTTGCTGCTGATGGGGTTGTTCATCAGTGCCTACGCGGTTTACAGCTTGTGGATCAAGGCACGACCGGCGCAGTTGTCCGCTGGATGGGCGTTGCCGATGGGAACCGTGGGCGGGTTGTTCGGGGCGTTGTTCGGCAGCGGCGGCTTTCTTTATGCGATCTACCTCAACAGCCGACTGCCCAAGGACGCGGCGCGGGCCACGCAGAGTGCGCTGATCAGTTGCAGCACGGTGGTCCGCTTGAGTCTGTTTGCCATCGCCGGGGTGTATGCCGAGCTACCCTTGTTGATGCTTGCAGTGTGCCTGTTGCCAGCCATGGCGCTGGGCTTGTGGGGCGGGCGACGATTGACCATGCGCCTGTCCCGCGAGGCCTTCGTGCGGCTGGTGACCTGGCTGGTGCTGGTGAGCGGGATTGCGCTGATCGGCCGCTATTTAAGCACTTGACCGGATTTTGTCAGGGATTAAGCTGCCGGCCGCGTTCGTCGCAGAACATCCTTTGACGCAGCAGGCTTGCACCATGAATTCCCAAAGCATCATCGTCCCGAAAATCTCCAACCTGCCGGTGCACGAGCCCCGCGCCCGGGCGATTCTGCGCTGGCTGGTGCGCAAGAACATCGTCAAGGAAGAACTGAGCACCTGCGGACGCACCGGCAATCGCATGGCCTACGCCATCGCCGATGGCGCCCGCGCGGTGGTGCTGCATCCCGAGGCGTTACCGTTCGGTGAGCCGATCAATGGGCTGGAAGTCATCACCAAGCGCTGCATCTACACCCCGGCCAAGGGGTTTCTCGAAGAAGCCGGGTGCGCCGAATGCCGCCAAGAGATCGGCGAAGCGCTGTTCGAAAGCCTGGAAGACTGGATGCCGGGCCGCACCGACAACTTCACTTGCCCGGAATGCGGGCACGAAGACGACATCAACGGGTTCCTGTATTTGCAGGAATGCGGGTTTTCCAACCTCGGTTTCATCTTCAACAACTGGCTGGAGGCGGGGTTCAAGCAGAGTTTCATCGACGAATTCGCCGACTGGCTGGATCAGCCGGTGAGCTGGGTCAAGGTCGAGTTGTAAGGGGCGTTTTTCCCGTACATCAGCAACATTGATATAAGACAAGTTTTACATTGAGCCCGGTAGGGTGTCTGAGTATAATGGCGCGCTTCCATTTTCCCGCTCGGGAGCCCCCGCGATGCTGCGTATCAGCCAAGAAGCTCTGACCTTCGACGACATTCTTTTAGTGCCTGGTTATTCCGAGGTGCTTCCTAACGAAGTCAGTCTGAAGACCCGCCTTACCCGTGGCATCGAGCTGAACATTCCTCTGGTTTCTGCCGCCATGGACACCGTCACCGAAGCCCGTCTGGCAATCGCCATGGCTCAGGAAGGTGGCATCGGCATTATCCACAAGAACATGACCATCGAGCAGCAAGCTGCCGAAGTTCGCAAGGTCAAGAAGTTCGAAGCCGGTGTGGTCAAGGACCCAATCACGATCGAGGCTGACGCCACGGTTCGTGATCTGTTCGAACTGACCCGCATGCACAACATTTCCGGCGTTCCGGTCCTGCACGATGGCGACCTGGTCGGCATCGTCACTTCCCGTGACGTGCGTTTCGAAACCCGTCTGGACGCCACCGTTCGTGAAGTGATGACGCCGAAAGAGCGTCTGGTCACTGTTCGCGAAGGCGCCGACAAGAACGAAGTCCGCGAGCTGCTGCACAAGCACCGCCTGGAAAAAGTCCTGATCGTCGACGACAAGTTTGCCCTCAAAGGCATGATGACCGTCAAAGACATCGAAAAAGCCAAGGCCTACCCGCTGGCCAGCAAGGACGACCAAGGTCGTCTGCGCGTCGGCGCTGCGGTCGGTACCGGTAAAGACACCGGTGACCGCGTTGCAGCCCTGGTCAATGCCGGTGTGGACGTGGTGGTGGTCGACACCGCTCACGGTCACTCCAAAGGCGTGATCGACCGCGTTCGCTGGGTCAAAGAGAACTTCCCTGAAGTGCAGGTGATCGGCGGCAACATCGCCACCGGCGCTGCCGCCAAGGCCCTGGCCGAAGCTGGCGCCGACGCGGTCAAGGTCGGTATCGGCCCTGGCTCGATCTGCACCACCCGTATCGTCGCCGGTGTCGGCGTTCCGCAAATCAGTGCCATCGCCAACGTTGCCGCTGCCCTCGAAGGCACCGGCGTTCCGTTGATCGCCGACGGCGGCATCCGTTTCTCCGGTGACCTGTCCAAGGCCATCGTGGCCGGTGCGTCCTGCGTGATGATGGGCTCGATGTTCGCCGGTACCGAAGAAGCACCGGGCGAGATCGAACTGTTCCAGGGCCGTTCGTACAAGGCTTATCGCGGCATGGGTTCGCTGGGCGCCATGTCCCAGGCTCAAGGTTCCTCCGACCGTTACTTCCAGGACTCCTCGGCAGGCGCCGAGAAACTCGTTCCGGAAGGCATCGAAGGCCGTGTGCCTTACAAGGGCACTCTGAGCGCGATCATTCACCAGTTGATGGGCGGTCTGCGTTCCTCGATGGGTTACACCGGCAGCGCCAACATCGAAGAAATGCGCACCAAGCCTGAGTTCGTGCGGATCACCGGTGCCGGCATGGCCGAATCCCACGTTCACGACGTGCAGATCACCAAGGAAGCGCCAAACTACCGCGTAGGTTGAGGCTTCAAGCAAAAGTTTAATGACCGGGGCTGTTTTATTCAGCCCCGAGTCGTTTCTGAATTACTTAGACGAGACTGAATCATGGCCCTCGACATTCACGCTCACCGCATCCTGATCCTCGACTTCGGTTCGCAATACACCCAACTGATCGCCCGCCGCGTGCGCGAGATCGGTGTGTACTGCGAACTGCACCCGTTCGACATGGACGAAGATGCGATCCGCGAATTTGCGCCAAAAGGCGTGATCCTCGCCGGCGGTCCCGAGTCCGTGCACGAAGCCAACAGCCCGCGCTGCCCGCAAGCGGTGTTCGACCTGGGCGTACCGGTCTTCGGTATCTGCTACGGCATGCAGACCATGGCCGAGCAACTGGGCGGCAAGGTTGAAGGCTCCGAACTGCGTGAGTTCGGTTATGCCCGCGTTGACGTGGTCGGCAAGAGCCGTCTGCTCGACGGCATCGAAGACCACATCGACGCCGACGGCCTGTTCGGCCTCGACGTGTGGATGAGCCACGGTGACAAGGTCACCAAGATGCCAAGCGACTTCCACATCCTGGCCAGCACCCCGAGCTGTCCGATCGCCGGCATGTTCAACGACGAGCGCGCTTACTACGGCGTGCAGTTCCACCCGGAAGTGACCCACACCAAGCAGGGCGGTCGCATCCTGTCGCGTTTCGTTCTCGACATCTGCGGCTGTGAAGCCCTGTGGACCCCGTCGAAGATCGCCGAAGACGCCATCGCCAACATCCGCGCACAGGTCGGTACCGACAACGTGCTGCTGGGGCTGTCCGGCGGTGTGGATTCCTCGGTGGTTGCGGCGCTGCTGCACAAGGCCATCGGTGATCAGCTGACCTGCGTCTTCGTCGACAACGGCCTGCTGCGTCTGCACGAAGGCGAGCAGGTGATGGCCATGTTCGCCGAGAACATGGGCGTCAAGGTGATCCGCGCCAACGCGGAAGACCAGTTCCTGAATAACCTGGCCGGCGAAGCCGATCCGGAGAAGAAGCGCAAGATCATCGGTCGTACCTTCATCGACGTGTTCGATGCCGAATCCTGCAAACTGGACAACATCAAGTACCTGGCTCAGGGCACCATCTACCCGGACGTGATCGAGTCGGCTGGCGCGAAAAGCGGCAAGGCCCACGTGATCAAGTCGCACCACAACGTGGGCGGCCTGCCGGAAGAAATGAATCTGAAACTGGTCGAGCCACTGCGCGAACTGTTCAAGGACGAAGTCCGTCGTCTGGGCCTGGAACTGGGCCTGCCGTACGACATGGTCTACCGTCACCCGTTCCCGGGCCCGGGCCTGGGCGTACGGATCCTCGGTGAAGTGAAGAAGGAATACGCCGACCTGCTGCGTCGCGCCGACCACATCTTCATCGAAGAACTGCGCAAGGCCGACTGGTACCACAAGGTCAGCCAGGCGTTTGTCGTGTTCCAGCCGGTGAAATCGGTGGGCGTGGTCGGCGATGGCCGCCGTTACGCCTGGGTCGTGGCCCTGCGTGCCGTGGAAACCATCGACTTCATGACCGCACGTTGGGCACACCTGCCTTACGAACTGCTGGAAACCGTTTCCGGCCGCATCATCAATGAAATCGAAGGCATCTCCCGCGTGACTTACGACGTGTCGAGCAAGCCGCCGGCGACGATTGAGTGGGAGTGATCCCGCGACACCGGTTGTATTGATGCAATGAAAAACCCTGGCTTCGGCCAGGGTTTTTTGTTTGTGGCAATGGGCAGGTCAGTGGGGAAGGCGGCTTTGCAGTTGCAGCCCCATCTGTTTCAGTGCGCTGGATAACTGCTCAAGATTATCGTAGGGGACGCGGTGTACCGGACCCCAGGACGGGCGATCAATGTAATAGCGCCCGTCTGCGAAGGTCTGGACAGGGGTTTGTACAATCTCGCCGTTCACACTTCTGTGGAACAACCGATAGGTACCTTGCGAACGTTCGAAAACATACATGCCCGCGCGGTACAGGAGTCGGTGTATTTGCAGTTCGCTTCGGCTGACCGGCGCCGCTTCCAATTGCACCAGCGCGTCGACGTAATGGGTATCGAAAGTCCCGCGTTGTACCAGCGTTTCTGAATGCGGGCCCCGTTCTATATCGATACCTGGGTCCGGTGAGACACGTTCGCCCAGTCCCGGATCAACTTCTTCAATGCGCAAGCCAATGCCGCCTTCCAGTTCGCTGATGCCGGCAACGCCCCTGAACGTATTGGTGTTTTCCACGCCTGTCAGTACCACCCACTTGCCGACGTCATTCAGGTTCTTGTCGATAAACATGATGTCGGCTGTCAGGTGGTTGGTCATGATTTGTTCCTCGGGCCGTGCGAGCGTATCGGGCCTTTTGTAGGAAGCCGCGCAATCGGTCGCCTGGACTCGAATACCGTTTTCTCGGGCGCTTTTGACCAGTACCAGTTCGTCGAACCGCCCTGCCGGATCGGTACCGAGGCGACTCAGGTATTGCTGCAAGTCCTCGGACATGACGCCGGACTTGAAGTATGCATTCAGGTCAGCCTGGGCAAAGTCGCTGAGCAGTCGGCGCACATAAAGCGTCTTGACGCCTTCGCGCGCCAGAGCAGGCATGTTTTCAATGATCAGTCGCATGCTGGTGATACGGCCGGGCGTTTCGCCGATCACCAGACCGGGCGCTTCCTTGAGTGCCTGTGCTACGAATTCCATGAAGGTCATTGAAGAGGTAATTGCAGGTATCGGCGGGCGTGGCGGCAGGTTTGCCCATGGCAGATTCTTGTAGAAGCGCCTGGCGGAGATCCGAAGCGCGCGGGCTTTATCGGCGAAATACAGGGCATAGCGATCCGGAGCGATCAGCCCGCCGTCAGGACCAATTCGCAGTTGAATATGGGTTTCACGTAATTGCAGGGCCCAACGCCTCAGTTCGAACTCCCGCTGCGGATCGACTGCGTAAGGCGTCTTGACCAGTCGGATGTTCAGGGGCTCGCTGGGCGCAGGGTTTGACGGCCCAGGTTGTGTGACCAACGGCTCCGGCTCAGCGGGCGAGGGTTCGCGTGTATCAAGTTCAAGTGCCACATCGACGGTGCATTGCCTGCCCAGACACTGACCGCCCCCCTTGAGTCCCAGTTGAGTCATGCGCTCCCACAGACCTTCACTGTTCAAGCGCACGGGTATTGCGTGGATCAGCTGGTTCGGTTTTGCCGGGTCGATGATCGCCCAGAATCCGCCACCCAGTGAGTCGTTGAAGTAACGGACGCGATAGGCCGTGTCGTTCATCAGGATGGCGTAGGGCGGATCGGTGTCCAGCCTGTAGATGCCCTGGTATTGGCCTGGCTCCGTAACCGGATTCAGGCCCTGCAGTATTTCGTTGGATTGAAAGCGCTGCGGAATCGGTCGGGCTTGCATGGTTTGGGAGGAAAGCGAGGGCTGTTCTTGCGCAACAGGCAGAATCTCGTTCGGTTCTTCTGGCTCCAGCTCCGCTACTGTATCGGTTTCTGCCAGTTCGCCGGCCTCGTAGATATCTGAAGGCACGTCAAGCTCGGTCAGTGCACCGGTGCCCTTGAGAAACGGAATATTGAACAGCGCATCGATACCGCTGAAAACGGCCCCCAGGACACCTTCCTTGCGCTCCGCGGAAGTCTTGCCGTTGACGGCCTTGTCGATGTTCAGCCCCATGTCGGCGAGGCTGGCGCCAATCACCGGCAATGCAACAGGCCAGCCCACCACGGCCATCGGGCCGAAGACTTTCAGACCAGCGCTCAGATAGCCGATCCAGAGTTTCTTGCGCAGATCACCGTTCGAGGTCAGGGAAAGATCCGCTTCGGCGAACATCGCGTTGTGTGTGCAGTCACGCAGCCAGCTGAATGCATCCACCGTGACCGTGTGATCGTTACGGTTGATCAGATGATGATCCGAATGCCCCCAAGTGCTGACCAACCGGTTCATCAGATCGCTGATGTGTTCGGTCATCCAGTGCCGGTCAGCCAGCGAGAAGTGTTTGAGGAACAGTTCGCGCGGTGCTTTCTCGTTCAGCTGTTGCAAGGCCCACCAGTGCATGTCAGTGGGGGTGTCCAGCACATGAAATGGTTGGTTGTCGCCGGGCACATAGAGGATCTGCCGGCCTGTCGAGTCAATGATGCGCAGGATATCGGTGGCCATGCGGCCGTCGATATCCAGCGTGCAAACCCGCAGGCCATGGCCGGGGATGAACTCGGTTTGCAGACTGTGCAGGCTCACTGGCCAGCTCAGCGGGCCGATGACCGCGCTGATCGCAGTCTGGAAGTCCTCGTCGTTCAGGTGGCCGAATTCCCGGGCTTCAACGGCTTTGCCGAGAAAGTTGCATTTGGCCAGCGTGCGGAATTCACGGGAGTGCTGATCCCAGAACGACTGCAGCTCGTTGCGGTAACGCTCGCTGAAGTTGATGTTCCAGAAGTCGTCGAGTACCTCGTTACCGTGCAGCCGGACTTCGTTGGTTGTATCGAAGTTTTCGGTGTCCGGCCCTGCGCTGTAAAACCCGCCGTATACATCGAGCAAGTCGGCGTTGTCCTGATCCGTGGCGCGGAACCGGTGTATCACCAGTTGCGTCAGGGTCAGGCTTTCATAGGGTTTTTCACCATAATGCTGCCAACCGGTGAATGATGTGGACAGGCTCTGAGCAGTTCTGAATCGATGGTAATAGACGTGATCGGGGTCGAGGCCGGTAAGGCCATGTCTGGCGAGCATTTCAATGGCAATCTGACGGGCTGTGTCGTTCAGGCTCGGGCACGCCGTGATCACCCGTGTGGCCATGACCTTGAGTGCAGCTCTATCGGCGTCGTTGGGCAGCGGACGTTGTTCTGTCGGGTTCATTGGTTCTATTCCTTGAGCGGGAAGAGAAGGGTGATCCACTCGCTCAAGGGGTGTGCGGTACATGATTACCACCCGATATTGTTCCGGATGTGCGGCCATCCGCCGCGCCGCCCTTACTGTTTCCCAGGCGCAGGTGTATCGTATTCGCCTTTTGCGGGCGCCCTGGCCCGCGGCTGATACGTGAGGTCGTTGTGTCCATCTCCTTTACCCGTCGACAAATTCTCGGTGGCCTGGCCGGTCTTGCAGTGGTTGGCGCGGGAGCCGGTGGTGCGACGCGTTACTGGTTGGGCAAGGTGGCGGATGCCAACGCGGGACACGACTACGAACTGATCGCTGCGCCGCTGGACGTTGAGCTGGTGCCGGGGCACAAGACCGAGGCCTGGGCGTTCGGTCCGTCGGCGCCGGGCACCGAATTGCGTGTGCGTCAGGGCGAGTGGCTGCGGGTGCGGTTCATCAACCATCTGCCGGTGGCGACGACCATTCACTGGCACGGCATCCGCCTGCCGCTGGAGATGGACGGCGTGCCCTATGTGTCGCAGTTGCCGGTGCTGCCGGGCGAATACTTCGATTACAAATTCCGTGTGCCGGACGCCGGCAGCTACTGGTATCACCCGCACGTCAGCAGCAGCGAAGAACTCGGTCGCGGGCTGGTCGGGCCGTTGATTGTCGAGGAGCGCGAGCCGACCGGGTTCAAGTACGAAAAGATCCTGAGCCTGAAAAACTGGCACATCGACGACGAGGGTCGCTTCGTCGAGTTCAGCATTCCCCGTGAAGCGGCCCGTGGCGGTACGGCGGGGCGGCTGTCGACGATCAACGGCGTGCCGACCCCGGTGATCGAGTTGCCGGCCGGGCAGATCACCCGCGTACGCCTGCTCAACCTCGACAACACCCTGACCTATCGCATCAACATTCCCGGCGTCGAAGCGCAGATCTATGCGCTGGACGGCAACCCGGTCGAGCCGCGCCCATTGGGCAAGGAATACTGGCTCGGCCCGGGCATGCGCATCTGCCTGGCGATCAAGGCACCGCCGGCCGGTGAAGAACTGTCGCTGCGCAACGGCCCGGTTCGCCTGGGCACCCTGCGTTCAGTGGCCAACAATGATGCGCCGACCGAGTGGCCGAAAGCACTGCCGGCCAACCCGGTGGCCGAGCCGGACCTGGCCAATGCCGAGAAACTCAACTTCAATTTCGAATGGGTCGGTTCGGTGTCGGTCAACGTCGACAACGGCAAGCCACCGAGCCTGTGGCAGATCAACGGCAAGGCTTGGGACATCACCGACAAGACCTGCGCCGACCGGCCAATCGCCAGCCTGAAACTCGGCCAGAGCTATATTTTCGAACTGAAGAACATGACTCAGTACCAGCACCCGATCCACTTGCACGGCATGAGCTTCAAGGTGATTGCGTCGAACCGGCACAAGATCGTGCCGTACTTCACCGACACCTACCTGCTGGGCAAGAACGAGCGCGCGCAAGTGGCGCTGGTGGCGGATAACCCGGGGGTGTGGATGTTCCACTGCCATGTGATCGACCACATGGAAACCGGCCTGATGGCCGCCATCGAGGTGAAGTGATGCGCCAGATTCGCCCCGCGGCGATCATCGACCGCAGCCGTGACCGCGACTTCATGCGCGAGGCGCTGGAGTTGGCAGCCCAAGGCGCGGCCCTCGGCGAAGTGCCGGTGGGCGCGGTGCTGGTGCAGGATGGCGAGATCATTGGCCGTGGTTTCAACTGCCCGATCAGCACCAGTGATCCCAGCGCGCACGCAGAAATGGTCGCGATCCGCGCTGCCGCGCAAGCGGTGGATAACTATCGACTGCCGGGCAGTACGCTCTACGTGACGCTCGAGCCGTGCAGCATGTGCGCCGGGCTGATCGTGCATTCGCGGGTTTCGCGGGTGGTGTTCGGCGCGCTGGAGCCCAAGGCCGGGATTGTGCAGAGCCAGGGGCAGTTCTTCACTCAGGGCTTTCTCAACCATCGAGTGTTGTATGAAGGTGGGGTGTTGGCGGAGGAGTGTGGGGCGGTGTTGACCGAGTTCTTCAGGGCGCGGCGGGCAAAACCCGCAGACTGAAGAACAACACAAACCCTGTGGGAGCTGGCTTGCCGGCGATGGCGTCGGCACATCAAGCATTGATGTCGACTGATCCACCGTTATCGCTGGCAAGCCAGCTCCCACAATTTTTTGCAGTGTCTGGAAGGGATCGTTACTTCTTCGCGACGATGACCGCCCGCATCGGCGCCGGCAGCCCTTCAATCGTCTTGCTGTGGTCATCCGGATCAAGGAAATCACTCAGCGACTGATACTTCATCCACTCGGTCCCACGCTGTTCATCGACCGTTGTCATGCTGACATCCACGCAACGAACGTCGGTGAACCCCGCACGACGCAGCCACAATTCCAGCGCCGGCACCGACGGCAAGAACCACACGTTACGCATCTGCGCATAACGATCTTCCGGCACCAGCACCTGATGCTTGTCGCCTTCGACCACCAGCGTCTCCAGCACCAGTTCGCCACCCTTCACCAGGCAATCCTTCAGCGCCAGCAAATGCTCGATCGGCGAACGACGGTGATAGAACACACCCATCGAAAACACCGTGTCGAAGCCTTCCAGATTCGGCGGCAGGTCTTCGAACGGGAACGGCAGGTGCCAGGCATTCGGCTCTGACAGATAACGCTGTACCGCTTGGAACTGGCAGAAGAACAGCCAGTTCGGATCGACACCGATCACGCTGTCGGCGCCGGCACCGAGCATTCGCCACATGTAATAGCCGTTACCACAACCGACATCGAGGATGCGCTTGCCCTTCAGATCCAGATGCGGAGAGACCCGCGACCACTTCCAGTCCGAGCGCCATTCGGTGTCGACGTGCACGCCGAACAGATCGAACGGCCCCTTGCGCCACGGCGACAGCCCCATCAGCGCCGTACGCATTTGCGCGCGGGTTTCGTCGTCGCAATTGGTGTCCAGCTTCAGGCCGTCGAGCAGGTCGACTTCGGTCGGCTGGATCTTCGGCAGGGCGTCCAGCGCACTTTGCCAGCGCTCCAGATCGCCGTGGCCTTTCTCCATTTTTTTGTCGAGCTGCACTTGCAGGGTGTTGGCCCATTCGGCCAGCGGCGTGCCGGCCAGACGGCGGGCGAGGGGGGACAGATCAATCATGGCAAGGCAATCAACGAGGCAAAGTTAAGACACTGGAACCACGGCACGACCTTCGAGAACCCGGCGGCCAGCAGGCGCTCGCGGTGTTCTTCGAGGCTGTCGGGCTTCATGACGTTTTCGATGGCGCTGCGCTTCTGGGCGATTTCCAGTTCGCTGTAACCGTTGGCGCGCTTGAACGCGACGTGCAGATCGGTCAGCAGCGCATGTTCTTCGGCATCGTTGAAGCGCAGCTTCTCCGACAGAATCAGCGCGCCGCCCGGCAACAATGATTGGCGAATGCGCGACAGCAATGCCGTACGCTGATCCGGAGCGATGAATTGCAGGGTGAAGTTCAGCGCCACCACCGAGGCCGGTTTGAAGTCGAGGGCGAGGATGTCGCCTTCGATCACCTCGACCGGCAGCAACTCCTGGAACATCGAATCCTGACCGTTGAGGTACTCGCGGCAGCGCTCGACCATCGCCGCCGAGTTATCCACCGCGATCACCC
>Ga0207713_1001060_pt1 | contig 23805 bp, 22 predicted proteins | sample KBSS64metaG_FD_184404 | JGI IMG/M metagenome (GOLD analysis project Ga0207713, IMG submission 184404) | Switchgrass rhizosphere microbial communities from Kellogg Biological Station, Michigan, USA - KBS S6-4 metaG (SPAdes) (version 2) | ecosystem: Host-associated > Plants > Roots > Rhizosphere >... | reverse complement strand
CCGTTGTTTCGTCTTGATGCACACCAGCAAAGTAATCTGAGAATCATTATGACAGGTGATGCTTCAGCCAAAGATCGTGAGACACTTTATTGGTTATGTGCAACGGGCATCCCTCCTAAACAGGATGAAGCATGGGCAAAAGATGTTAAGATAAATAATGCTGATGTTGCCGTAATAAATGTAAAAATTAAAGCAAGTCAGTGTATAAAACTTCTTGTCCGACCTGCGGCTATCAAAGGCCACCCAGAACAGCAAGCAACTTCTGTGATTTGGTCTGTCGAGGGTGGAAAATTGAAAGCAACGAATCCGACCCCATATTATATGAATCTGACCTCCCTAAAGGTTGACGGCCAAGATATTTATTCGCCGGAACTTATTTCACCTATGTCATCTACATTATATTCAATGAATGGAAAGCACGCAGGCAAAGTAGTATGGGAAATTGTGAATGATTTTGGAGGTCTGAGTGGACCTTTCGAATCTCCTGTTCATTAAATAAATTATCTATCTATGTTCTTTAATGATTAGGTAGGATAACAATATGCGACCTTTCTTATTTGCTGGCTTATTTTTACTTTTCTGTTCGACAATTTGCAAAGCAAAGACATGGTCGTTTGACCCAACCATGTTGGAGGGAGATGGAACTGCAGATATCAGTATTTTTAATCAGGGCTCCCAATTACCAGGTGTATACAGTGTTGATATATATCTTAATGCAGATAAAGTAGATTCACAGGATATATCTTTTTCAGTAGAGAAAGATAAGGCCGGGCACCCATTTCTTTATCCCTGTATAGCACTAGATAAGCTATCGTCTTATGGGGTTAAAACGGAAAATTTTCCGGAACTTTCATCGAATGGTAGATGTGTCAGGTTATCTGAAATTCCCCAAGCAACATTTGATTTTCAGTTTGAAAAACAGGCTCTCATCATCAATATTCCGCAAATATACCTGAGACCGAAAGAACAAGGTATCGCTTCTCAGCAACTCTGGGATGATGGTATACCTGCGTTGTTGATGAATTACAGTGCGAATACCAGTAGGTCTGAATATCGTTATAACAACGGTAACGATCATTTTCAATCTAGTTTCATTCAGCTCAATCCGGGAGCTAATATCGGCCCATGGCGCCTCCGGAATCAGAGTAACTGGCAACATCGGGCTTCCTCCGGTGGTGATAGTTGGCAGACGGTGTATACCTATGCTGAACGTGGCGTCAATTCGATTAAGAGCCGCCTAGTGTTAGGAGATCGTAATTCTCCGGGTGATATTTTTGATTCAGTTCCATTCCGTGGCACCATGCTGGGATCAGACAGCAGCATGGTACCTTGGAATATGAGAGCCTATGCTCCTGTCGTTAGGGGGGTTGCTCGCACACAGGCTCGGGTTGAAGTCAAACAAAATGGTTATCTACTTTACAGTGAAACGGTAGCGCCGGGTCCATTTGCACTCACTGACCTCTTAACGTCAGGATTATCCGGCGGAAATCTACAGGTGTCCATTCGGGAAACCGACGGTAGTACACAGGTCTTTGATGTTCCTTACCAGACTCCAGCTATTGCCTTAAAAGAAGGGTATCTTGATTATAGCGCTCTCGCGGGCAAGTACCGTTTTGCGAACTCTTCTACCGGTGATACCTTTGGCCAAGTTACAGCAATGTACGGTTTGCCATGGAATATTACAGCTTATGGTGGTGCACAGGGTAGTCATTACCTTAATGCATGGACAGCTGGTTTAGGTGTTTCTCTGGGCGATTTCGGAGCTTTATCTCTTGATGGCACGCTATCTAACGGAGAACTTTATCATAGTGATGAGGAAAAAGGCGGTACTTGGCGTGTGCGTTACAGCAAAAATGTAGATTCAACCAATACTTCATTCATGCTAAGCAGTTACCAGTATGCATCTTCAGGATATCACACATTATCAGACGTGATGAACTCATGGAAGAATCATGACAACCATTTGCAGTATGGTCGACTTAAATCACTAACTTCGCTAACACTTAGCCAGTCACTTGGTACCATGGGATATCTCAGTTTCACAGGAAATCGAGGTGATTATCGAGACAGGGAAGGGCATCAGAATTCGTTTAACACCAGCTACAGTGTTGCTCTGTACCGCAGTATTATGATGTCTTTCAGTTGGAGTCAGAATAAACAAAAAAACTATGATGGCAGAAAAAGTGATGATCGTATAACAAGTCTCTGGATTAATGTTCCATTGGATACATGGACAAGCAATAATCTTGGGTCAAACCTCAATGCTTCTTACCGGTTAACATCGCCATCACAGGGCGGGAGTACCCAGGAGCTCGGACTAAGCGGAGATGGCTTCGATCAACAGCTTCACTGGGATATTCGTCAGAGTCATCAGTCAAGCAGTAACAGTACTGACGCGGACTACAGCTATATGAATGCTGGGTGGTTGGGTACATATGGAGAGTTGGCGGGGAATTACAGTTACAGTACTCACCGTCGAGATATGGGAGTCAGCGTGGCAGGCGGTGCTGTTCTTCATGAGCATGGCCTAACGCTTGGACAAACGCTAGGAGACACCATTGCGCTGGTAGAGGCTCCGGGTGCATCTAGCGTATCTGTGAGTGGTGGCAGGGGGGTTAAAACTGATTTCCGTGGGTACACTGTTCAGAGCTGGGTAACACCTTATCAGGAAAATACAATTTCAATCGACCCTCTCAGCCTCCCTGATAATGCTGAAATTAACCAGACTGATGTCAAAATCGTTCCAACCAGTGGTGCGATACTTCCGGCAAGGTTTCCCACCCGTATAGGCAGACGTGTGCTGATGGCCATAAATCATAACGGAGGACGTCATATTCCGTTAGGTGCGCTGGCAACGGTGAAGGGTCAGGCAGGCATTGCAGGCATTGCAGGAATGGAAGGCGATGTTTATCTGACAGGGTTACCTCAAACAGGAGTTATATCTGTTAATTGGACCGACAACGAATGCCATGTCAGTTACAGTCTCCCGAAAGACGCAGGGCTGAAAAGTGTGTACACAATGAATTCTACGTGTCGCTGATTAATCCGGACAGAATACAGACCCATTACCAATGAATGATGTGTTCTGACATTACTAGTGTTAAGGAAAATGAAAATATTTACGTTACAGAAATATATTCTTAGTGGAATTTTTTTCATCATTATCATAATGATAAGTTGTATTATTCCTGCCCGAGCTGATGATACGCCACAACTGGATTTTATGATAACAGCCCGTAGTATTTCTGGGCATGTATCCGATGGATTTGTGATTGGTAAAGGTCGGGTTACTTACCGACCATCGCACAATGGGTTTGTGGTATGGAGTAATGCCCTCAGCGCAGGTACTCCACAGACATATATTATTAAGGGTCAGCGGAATTCACGTAACCATATACGGGTGAAAATTGAAAGTGAGAATGGGGTACCAGATACTGAACGAGGAACAGGAATACTGATTCTGACTGGAGATGATTATGAATCTTTCGTCGTCGCTGTGGATGGAGGGCAGCAAATCAGTGCGGATAAATATGATGTTCAGGTTAATGCATCTGTTATATTTCCGTGAACTTTCAGCTTAGACTTATACCATTGCTGGATATCGCCGGGGCGCTGTCACGCAGCATTAATGATAACTTCCAAGTGCTGAAATCTGCAGCTTCAATTTTATCGGGTATGTTATTTTGAGTAAGGAGGAGTGAATTCATCATGCTGATTTTTATATGACTTGAAAATTTAATGACAATCGATTACAGATGACCGCGCATTGAATGCATGTCATTTACGCCCTTAAATCCTAAATTGAATAATTTAATATTAAAACGATTGTCTAATATTGGTTAATAACATGTTTGTATATTATGAAGAAAGTTAACCAAAATAATTCATCGATAGTTATATGGGGAATAAAGTTACAATGAAAATTATTTATATCTCAATAATGAGCGGGCTGGCAGTCTTAAGCTTCCAGACGCAGGCCATTAGTTTAGGCAACGTAAGTACGGCGTCATCAACGCTTACTGTAAGCGCTGCCGCCACACCTCTTTCACTCCAATGGACGAAGCCACCCAGCATTGTCGCAGATCATGACCTTACGGATACTGTTGTTGGGCAACTGACAATCAGTCATTTTGACCCGCAGGTTCATTCCTTTCGCATAACAGCGTCCGGTGAACAGTCCATGTCTTCAAGTTTTACAGATACGGCGGGACAACATACTGCTGAAGTAGCTGGTAAAGATTGGAGAGTGAATGGACAACCATGGGAAATCATGCCTCAGGCGTTGACCGACGGTAACTTACAAACTGTAAATGCAACGGATACCGTAGATATCCGGTTTACTTTTTTGGATCCCGCTGTAGACCCCGGGGAATATACAGGGTCTTTCGAAGTACAGCAGGACTATAATTAAGGAACGGTAACATAATGAAAATACATACATGGACAATAGTTTTTTCCCTGCTCACTTCAGCCAGTGCTTCCGCTGCTCTGTCTCCTCCGGACACTGTACAGGCCAGCTTTACCGTCGTTGCGCCACTCGATGCGGTTTCTGTGACTTATACTGGCGATAGTATTGGCGGAGGTTTATGGGACGACGGGTCAAAAATTGGATTGTTCACTGCCACAAAAATAACCAAAAATCAGCCGTCTGGGATAGCTGTCCGTTGGACCACTGCAACAGGTAGTTCCAGTGACGACTCGCGACATGAACTGATCGGAAAGACTACAGCCAACAAAATTAAAGTTTACCTTGATAATGCTGTATCACTGGGCCAAGATCGCTGGGTTGATTATGCCACAGCTAATATGGCATCAGAATATACCGAATTCACAATCAAACTGGATGGTGAGCAGACCCTCGTTCCTGATACCTATGCTATTTCTCTGGATGCAGCTTCTTACGTTCGCTAATGCTTAGCGGGGCTCCCGATTAGGTTACGGTCGTAAAAATACGGGTTAACGCTGGGTATGCGTTAACCCGTATTTTATTTACTATGTCCCTCTCGTCAGTAACTCGCTTCAACTCCTTCTTAAGTCGGCGGATCTCGGCCTGAGCATTTGACTACTCCTTGTTAGTGGAAGAGTCTGGCCAGTACTTCTTCATCCAGGCATAAAGACTATGGGGAGTGATATAGAGACGTGATGCAACACAGGAAAAAGAATGGCCACGATCAACAACCTGTTTAACTGCTACAATTTTAAACTCTTCAGGATAACGCTTAACGCTTCCGGGCACCTCACTTTAAGTCATCTTAAATGACTCAAAGGTGCCTGATATACCCATGATTATTCACTGCTCATAAGCGTGAACGAGTAAAGAAAGGAACAATGGAGAAGAGGAAGAAGTCCGTAGCGTAATATAAATTTAGCATTTATGTCTGTTTTTGATCATCATCCATCACTGGGATATATATTTCCCAGATCTTCTGTTAAGCTATAGTAGTTGCTTAGCTTGGAATGATTATGATGGTTATCAAACACGTTTTTTATGAGAGTTATCTTCTTGAACCAAATGTCAAATCAATTGATGAATTCATTGCTTCAATATCCTCCAATACAGTCAATAGTTATGTTGTCAGCGAAGAGGTCGTGAGATTCGTCAAAGAACTCTTGAAAATGAAACCAGTTATCCAACTAAAAAACTGCCATTTCGCCTTTGATGATGGCAAAAAATTTTTAGAAGTTGATGGGAGAGGTAATATTAAAGAATATGAAACTGGTTCCATTCCTGACTGGTATGAAACACCAATTGAAATTACTAGGTCACAATGGATAATTAGTAACGACTTTGCTAATCTGATAAAATCGGAGTTCCTAAGTACATTTATAAAAAAATTCCCGGATGTTAATGTAAGGCGTGAATATGCTGATATGTTATTAGATTTACACCTTAATAAGATGGGTGTTTTAAATCCGTTATCAACAACTAATCGCAGTGGCAATACTTCGGGGCGGACAACCAAATCCAGAGTAACCGAACTTCAGTCCTTTGAACTTTTCTGTCAGTTCTACGAACGCATGAAGGCTGCAGTATATGCTGATATGTTTCCAACATTGAAAGTTTTGTTAGGTCATGATGATTTAAGTGAAATACCAACTCCAATTAAAGGAGCTGTGCGTACTTGGTTTAAGGGAATAACCGGCCAACTCCCCCCTAACAGCAAGCGGGTGGGGTCAGGTAATTCCTTGCTTTTTTGTGCGCCGATTCGTGAAAGAATACTTTACATAGAGGATGTTGGGTTGGAGTTTTTTTATGAAGGTCTATCAAAAGCTATTGCGGACAGTAAAAACACAATTCTTTCAGAATTTAATTACAGCCCTACTAAGTAGTCAATATCGGATGTTAAAATTTCCACCTCTATTAAAATGCTATTTAGAAGTGGATAGTATTTTACTTATAATCTTGTCAAGATCTTTTTGGCAATGAAAAATGCTCTATAATTCAACTCCCTTCCCACCTAGTTAACACTATTCAAAATGTCTTTTTATAGTAGCGTAAATGCTTTTTTTAGCCATTAACACTAATATATAAACCAGATGATTTCTAATGTAACAATCCATCATAAACCAAGAAAAACACTCACTATAATATAAAACCCTGATGCTAACAGGCATCCAGCTAGGAATATTTCAAGGTAAGTTATATCACACATTAATAATGAAACTGTTTTTATAATTAAGTCTGCTGCATGTTTGAATTTTCTTTTGATTTTCATTTTATTTCGGTGATGCCTCCAATTGGTGACTATAATGTGGGCTTTTGAGGTACTTTTAAGGTTAGCGCTAATGTTCATTGTTCCCGTCGTCAGCCCGCTCACATTTAACGTCATGGTAAGATCTTTAAAGGCCATGACAGATTCAGCTGTCGTGACTGCCACCGCGTGTTTATGCTCATTTACTCTTGTCTAGCCCGTAAACCGGGCATTAAAGAGCAGAACACTGAAAATTGGCATTAACACCGTCATCTGAACGTAAAAAAAATCGCGCCAAAGCGAATAACGTCGTCGACCGTTGCCCATACTGATGTGGCTCCTATAGGTGAACTTAATGGGCAATGTTGCTTCGTTGGCAGTAAAACCTGTCAGCAATGGCTCTTGTGCGCGTATAAGACCGAAATAGGCGGTGTACAGACCTACACTTTTGGTCCCCGACCGATGAAACCTGCCGGGAGCTACTGGCATTGATACCGCCATTCAACAACGACATGTTCACCATCGACGACTGGGGAAGCTATGACAGGAGGTGCCGAAGGATAAGCATTTAAACCCAACGCATTGAGCGTAATAACCTGACGTTCCGCATCCGCATAAAGAGGTTGGCTCGTAAAACAATCTGTATCTCCCTGGCTGTTGAGCTCCACTAAAAGCCATCGGAGCGTTTATCGAAAAGTACATGTTCTACTAATTGGAAACGGCTCCTTAATTTCTATGTTTATACCCATTGTTTACATTTCGCCATTTATCCACGCTATTAACCAATGTTGCAATTTTACAAATAATAATGCTATTCCTCTTGTCATTAAAACGCCAATAGTGATGGGCCAGAAAAAAACAGATACTGTTATTTTGAATAAAATATCACTAGAGATTTTAAATTCCTTACTTGTTCCTTTTAATGTTCTTATTTTTGCTCGTATTAATAAGATGCTAAATATAAAAATGACAATGAAAACCAACAAGTAAATCAAACTCAAGTTTTCAAAATTATCTTCAATATATAATGAATACATTGTACCTCTTTATAAAGTAATACACCCCCACAACTAATAAAATAAGAGAGTGTTTCTTAACAGTTTACCGTCTTTGTCTGATTATCGTCGTTAGCTATGATAATAATTTGCATAACACAATTATGTTCATGCTGTTCTGTCAATTACACAGTTGATTAAGCATTATCTGGGTAACGGTTTCGAGCATGTACGCTGAACAGTGCTTCGCCTAATAAATGCTATTTTTCTGGCATCTGTTCAATAAAACATTCCCTCCCTCATCGTAAAAATAAATCTTTATATGTTCCCCTGACGTACTAATGGCGTCAGCAAAACTTCCTACTACAGATAACAAGTGGTTCCTCTCGTTATTTTTTATGCCACAAAAAAGATTAACCTTCAAATTATAACAATTGCCTTAAGTTAGATTTCTTTGTGAATAATTACTATCAACCATTATTAGCTATATTTCAATTAACTTTCTAGGAAAATTTAGTTCAATATTACACATAGCGCAATTCACCTTCCAAAACCACCCTTGTTAAAATATAACCATCCATATCAGATGGATATGTTTGTAAAGTTTGCTGAATGTTGGTTTGTCGTCGATTTTATGATGCAATTAAGTACTCAAGAGCTGTTTTAGATATCATTTCTTGTATTGAAATGTCCATTATTGGACCTTTGCTGCAATTTCTCTTATTTCGATAATTCAGGCAGTCAGCTATACGTTGTTAAAATGTAGATAAAATCCTCTCCATTATTTGTTAAAAAACGCGTATCTGGAAACACTCATCTGTGAAATTGTTAAAGAAATTTGCAATCAGTGGCCTGATCTTATCCTGCAATAGTGGACAAGAAACTAACTGAGTTGGACTGAACCCATCCAGGTAGACGATTATGTCCTATAGTTTGAGCATAGGGGAGCATATGGGCACACCACGATTTACACCTGAATTTAAGGAATAAGCTGTCCGTCAGTTAACGGAACGAGGTTATTCCGTTGCCGAAGTATCCCACCGTCTGGAGCCTCTATAAGTGGCTACGGGCTACCAAGCCTGATAACAGCCAACAGCATGCCCGGGATTTACTGGAAGCCAAAAGCGAGATCCTGAAACTACGGGCACAGCTAAAACGCATCGAAGAAGAACGGGGCATCCTGAAAAAGGCCGCGCGGTACTTTGCATGGTAGCCTGACTGGAGTACCGCTTTATCAATGGACACCGCACTGTATGGGATGTGATGACGATGAGTCGGGTACTGAATGTCGCCCGGACCTAGTTTCTGCGCGGCTGCATAACCCGGTCTCTGCGCGTGATATAGATAACCAACATCTGCTGACGATTATCCGCGACTCATATTCACTGATCGGAGGCGTATAAGGTTACTGGCGGGTTCACAGCGATCTGAATGAAATCGGGGAAGCCGGCGTAAAAAAAACGAGTGGGCCGTACCATGCAACAGAACCGGATCAAAGCCGTACGAGACTATAAAGCTCCGCGTCGTATCGCCGGCAGACCTTCAGTGATTGCCCCTAATCGCGTGTAGCTGCAGTTTACAGTTGTCATGGCCAATCAGGTCTGGATAACCGACATTACTTATATCCGCAACTGGTAGGGGTGGTTGTATCTGGCAGTGATTATTGACCTCTTCGCCCGAAACGTGGTCGGCTGGTCGATGAAGCCTACTCTCTCACATGAACTGGCGATCGACGCGCTGATGATGGCCGTCTGGCGTCGAAAACAGGACCGTGAGGTCATCGTACACACAGACCTGAGAAACCAGTACGGTAGTGACGACTGGCAGCCCTTCTGCCGGGCCGATAATCTGTCACGCAGTATGAGCCGGCGTAGCAACTGCTGGGGTAATGCGGTGGCCGAATCGTTCTTCAGTTCACTGAAAAAAGAACGGATCAGAAAACGCATCTATTAAACCCGGGATCTGGCCCGGTCCGATATATTCGATTACATTGAAGTGTTCTATAACCGGGCTCGGCGCCACAGTCACCTCGGCAGCTTCGGTCCGGGAGCCTTTGAACAGCCCTCCTTGTGAAGACTGAATTTGTCTACCGGGGTCAGTCCATATTATATAAAATGAGACCATCCTAAATGGCAATTCCAGTTTTTTACTTTCCCTGTTACTATAAGGAGCGCTTTAAAGAGAAAGATAAACCAGTTTACCCTTACTTGTTTTGATTTTACCTTCTGCTTCCATCTCCGACACAATCTTGTGGACAATGCTGCGTGAAAGGTGATTTCTGGAAAGAATAAAATTATAAATGGAGGTATACGTTCTCTCTTCTTCAGTCATCTGCCATATAAACATGAGATGTTGCAAGACGATTTCTCGCGAACTTTTCTGCAAGATCATATATTCACGTTCGAAATACTGTTGTGTCAGTTTAGCTAGGGTGTTAAAAGCATGTATCCATAAATTTTCTTTTGAAAAAAGGATCTTGGCATCGATACTGTCAATGACCCAAATGGTACAATTAGCGTCGCAGCGGATATAATGCGTCTGATGCTGAAACAACATTTGTGCAATCCCTACAATACAGGGTGCAGACATGGAAATAGTTAACAGATCATCCGTCATACGGTAAAATGATACTTTACCTGATTCAATATAATATATTTTCTCGTTACGTTTAACATCAATTCTTTGATTCTTTTTATGTTGTGCAAGATGGGAGTGGGGGGAGTTTTTTATTATACTCCCCATAGTTGAAATTGAATCGGTGATATTGATTCTATCTATCATTACTGGCTCCGGAATAAATATATGACTTCATAATACTTTAATTTCCTTTGTACACGGGAATGGCTACATTTCTACTTAAATTATCAAAGGCGATATTTAAGCTGTAACGAAACTTACCCATGTGACAGAAGAGGGCCATGATGAAATGAAATATCTCCTGCTGAATTTATCTTAAGGTCTCCATTAATAACTCAGGCCGAATAGCAGGAGAGTATGATCTTACAATTCAGGCTCAACTGGAGTCAGGTAATCCAGTCGCAGCGGCTTTTCCAGTAAGTCATTCATTTGCATTATAAATGCCTGAAAATGTGGCAAGGTGATATGCTCGTCCAAACCGGCCTGGCCCCGCCAGGATTCACGCATGTAGAAAACATCTGGCGTGTCGCGTAACTGAAACAGAGCATAGTCAATATTACCTGGCTCCTCTCGTGTTGGCAGTAGCATGGCCTGTAGCGCTTGTTTTAATGCGTCAATTTTCCCAGGTTTGGCTTTAAGAACTGCAATAATTGAAATCACATCCGAATTAGCCATACTTAAACCCTTCCACTATGATTTTGCCTATCGAACGACCGGCTTGCTTCAACTTGTGCATGAGCTTTGTAAAGATTAGCTGCAGTGATAGCGCCAGAATGTTCACCCATTGTGGTACGGATAATGTCATTGTCAATCAGCTGCGCTACTCGGGTCCAAAGCTGATGCTGTGCAATGATGTCATGAGTGGTAAACATAGAACTGGTCACGGAAAGGGCTTTCACCTCAACCAGAAGTTCATGTCCCGTAGCGACTGGTATGGGCAAGTCAATCTCTTGCAGAAATTCGGTGTTACTGCTGCTTGTCGCAGCGCGCATAATAGCGATGGTCTTCATCATTTTTCCGTTCACTGTAGTCCTTTTATTTAATATATCTATGGTATATCGGCAGCAGAAAAGGAAAAATAGCCCTACGGCTACAACACTTATATTAGGGAAGCGAAAATGTTTCGTCTCGAAGATCTCACGTTGTTTGTTCGCGTTGCGGTACTGAATAGTTTTAGTGATACTGCGCGCGAAGTGGGCGTACAACCAGCTCAGGTAAGTTCGGCCATCAAGCGACTGGAATCTACACTCGCTATTCGCTTGTTCGCTCGCTCAACGCGCAACTTGCGTCTGACGCCGGAAGGCGAAGTCTGGCTATCCTATGCCCGACAAATGCTGGATGTGATGCATGCCGGGTTACAAAAAATTCAGACTCCAGAAGATGAAATTTCAGGGACGTTGCAAATTGCCGTTCCCTCTGATATCGGTCGCAACTTGTTGCTGCCGGTGTTTGAGTCGTTTCGACGTCGCTATCCTGCTCTACGCATGCGGATTTTTTGCTCTGACCAAGTGATGGATGTCTTTAAGAACCCTGTTGATGTCGCGTTTCGTTATGGTATCAGCGAAGATGCATCCTACATTGCGCTACCAGTCGTACCTGGTAACCGACGCGTTCTGGTGGCATCACCTGACTGGGTTACGCGGAATAGTGAACCGCAATGTCCTGATGATTTAGCGCAACTTAACGCGATGACCTTTATATTACGCGGACGCCAACATGATCGCTGGGTTTTTACGCGTAACGGCGAGGTTTACAGTGTACAGGTCAACGGCACCATTATGAGCGACGACGCAGAAGTGATCCGGCGCCTCGCGATTTCGGGTGAAGGCGTTGCCTATAAGTCGTGGCTGGATGTATGCGATGATGTGCGTGATGGTCGGCTGCAGTTGCTTATGCCGAATTATCAGGGTGAGGAAGCCCCGCTGAACATGATTTGCCCGCACCGTAACCAGATTTCACCAGCGGTACGTCTGTTGTATGACGCAGTGAAAGCACGCTGTGAAATGCTTACGCCGAGTTAGGCTGCGTCACTTAATTGTCTAACCGTTGGTAAAATTACTTGAGCAACCTGGTTTCGCCATTGCCACAGTTTCGCGCACGTTTGTTGAACCATGTGGCTATAAGGTGATATTTTGTCAACCGGAAAAACACGTTGCGCTTTCTTTATGCACGGCATTCAGTGGATTCAAGGTCGAAGTACATCGGCAGGTCACCATTTGAATTATGTGAACATCATTGATGGTCATCTGAATCTAGGAGACATATATTACATGGTGTGCTGTTCAGTCTTCCTGAAACGTACAAAGGCCGCCGTATGGTAGCCCTATCCCGTTATTTTACCGAGTCTTTCAGCTCCAGGCCTGGCACCCGCGTAAACTATCTTACATTATACGCCACCAGAATCGCGCCTGCTGCAATCGCCGTGTCGTTCGGGCCGATTAGCGTGCCTGTGGCGGCCAGCGCTGTTTTAATTTTCGTAGTGGCCTCAATGCGGCCTGGCCCCAGGACAGGATGGCATCGAGGCGGGCAGCGAATGCTTCAGCCTGATGCGGTAGGTGATAGATGCGGTTAAAGACATTCTTCAAAGGCTAACCAACAACCAGGGGGAATTGACTGCCACTTTCCAAGAAAATCGCCATGTAGTTGAGAGCAGGTCTCGGGTGGAGAATTTTACCGACGGTACCCATCGACAGCTTATGGATGGTATGCCATGGCTGTAGGGCTTAGCCACGCACCATCCTGAACAGGCCGGTGCATGCACTTGCTGCCTGAAAATGTCGTCCCCTGATTTTGACGGGGTTCGGCATGCTCTATCCGATACAGATAACTGTGTTCTTTCCTATCAACTTCCGCCCTGGAACCCGCTCACATTTACGTAGTTTGAAGCTTAGGACCCGTTACTGCCGGCCTGCAAATCTGGAGGCCATATCGGTAGAATTCAGTCCTTTTTTTACTCCAGGGACAGCGGTAAGTCCTCGCTCATCGAAGTACCCGTCATGCGATGCGCAAGACGAGGGCTCACTTCGTCCCAGAGCCGGAATCTGAGCCAGTTCAGTCAGTTGGTGATGATAGGGGATTACTTTATCGAATATGTGTTTCATAAAGAAGGCACTGATTTCAGGTTAAGCTGGCTGACTAGGTGGTAACCATGAATTACACATATCGAGTGACAGTGAATGGATGCCTGACAGGCAGCCCGCTCTCAATTTACAATCAGAAAATGCTCTACGAGCTTGCTCTGGATGCATGCACTGCGTCAGTAAGATAATATCTTCCTTGACTGTCTCTCTCCAGCATTTTTCTGGATACTGCTCCCCTGATTTTTTCTTTGACTTCAGAGTGGGTAAATCTCAACAATGTGGTGATATCAGAAACACTTAGTGGCCCCCAAAGTGCTATGAGATCTGTGACAGTCGAAGATGTTAATTTGCTGATATAACCTTGTTCATAATACCAGTAGCCATTAAGCTGTCTGACGTGACTAAAACTTTCTAATATCAGAAGAGTTTTAATTACATCACGTGGACAACAGGAAAGTTTATGCGCGATTTCACTGGCTGTAATTCTGTTGCTGGACTTAAGGAGTCCAAGTATTTCGTCAGCTTCAATAATATCTATTTTCATAGCGCTTTCATCATGTTTATGTAGTGAAAATACATTTGGAAGTCTAAAATCCTGAGTGACAGGTTTTATCGTTGTGAACAATGGTCAAATGCTGGGCAACTTACTAAGCGGCACAATAATAACAAAGCAAAATAGTGCGATATAGATCATGTTAAAAATGACGAAGAACATACAAACATAATCCACATCTAAATATTCAAACATGATTTTTCTCGTAAACATAACTATTGTTAATAAACTGTGGCATTTTTACATCCAGTATTTAAAAGCTTGTAACACTAAAATTAATTAATGTTAAAGTACATTATTTCCAAAGCATAACATCTAAAAACAGAAATTAATATATTTAAATATGTGTAATTTTCATTATTAACTTTTATATCGGATGTCGATTGTTACCAAAACCATTAGAAGAAAATTGAAAGCATCCTGTACATATAATAACAAGCAGAACTGAACGTGCTCCATAACGCATAAACGTGAAGGAATGGTATCGATAATATTGGATTGTCATCTGCTAGGGCTTTGTAACTGTTATACGCCGCCGAAAAGGCGGCATTTTTGCTATGCAAACGTATCTGCTGCGCAGAGTTTTCTGACTCTTCAGGGTGCAATTGCGGGTTGAAGAGTGAGATTCAAAAGTTTTCCTCGCTTGGTCAGGATTACTCCTTCATTCTCCAGCTCTTTTAAAGCCTTATGTACTGCACTTCTAGACATTTTGCTACGTATCAGGATAAAGTGATAGATTGAATGATGTGCCCGTACTTCCTTGTCTTCTAACCAGAGCAACTTCAGGTTTTCTAAGACTTTAGTCTTGGCGTTCGGGAGACTGTTAAGATATTCCCTTTCATAATATATGTGTAGATGAAGCGTCAGAATATCAAAGGCATGTTTCCACAACTGCTGCTGGTCCAGCATAAGCATGGCTTCGCCTTCATCCAAATCCCACATTTCGCAGTCCGTTAAGCAGCGCATATAATGCGTTTCTGTCAGGCTTCGCATCTGGGCCAGACCGAGTATTGTAGGTGCTTTGAGGATCAAAGAGGGGGAGTTGTCACTTTTTCGCAGTACAGATATCCCCCCCTGCACGAGATAACATATGTGGCCGGATTTTTTTAGACTGAAGCGCTGATTCTTCTTTCTTCTTAGAAGGATTGTCTGATTATGACCTATGATTGCCTCACCGAGAATGTTGATAGACGTTGAATGACTTGGTTGCATAATTAACTCGTTAATTTACCGCGACATTAGTTTGTTCATTTTTCCATAGGAAAGATTCTACTGATAGTAGTTTAACCAAAAGGTTGCTTTAGATAATAGCCAAAAGTGGACAGTCCACATTAGAAGTGTGATTACATTATTTCTGCGCAAAACAAAGCACAAGGTATATTTAATGTAATTTCTTAACATTAAAATCACGTTTTTGAATGTGTATTTTTGTAGATAATTATCTGGTTGCCTTGGCTGTATTCTTTCTGTATACCTTGTTCGGTTTTCTTAATGGAGCATGACGGGCCATAAACGAGTTGTTAGCATACGGTTAAGATAAAGAATGCTAAGGTTTCTGGATTACATTTAAATCTGTATAGCCATTACTCACAGTAATTTATCCAATCCCGGAAAAAACATACAAATCAGCAGTAAGTAGTTAAGCACAATAATGCCTTGCATTTGAAAGAGATATGTTTCCATGATCGTACCTCATAGGTATCAGATTGCTCACGGGCGGTCTTTTTTTCAAAGCCAGAAGGACTGGAGGAAATATTTTGCAATACATCCTTGAGACCATCGATGATAAGTATATTCTCCATCGCGCATCCTGTTCTGCGGTTGCTGGGCATTTTTTTCTGCTCGGTGAGTATGCATCATGCTCTGAAGCTTATGCTAGCAGGCAGGACATTGGGTTTATCCGTACAAGCGTTTGTTACTGGTGCTGTTACTGGTTGCACGGAACTTGTTATGCCAGTCCTCCCTCCAGTCCGGAATCTTCATGCGACGATGGACGATGAAGCGCGTCGCCAGGCAGAGCTCTCTGACAGGCAGTTGCTCGGTATGCAGTGGCGTGCCGAACAGCAGGCCGCACATAAATCGTCAATGATGGTGTGCTGAAAATGGTCGAACTCTGGCAGAAAGAGAATGGTGTCGATGCCGTACTGCCCAGAGAGTATGCTCTGGCCGTTTCCGTCAGTGTGGGCATTACGGTTGAGATTGCTTAGGAGCTGAAATAAAACGGTCATCTTTGGGCAGCTACCGAAGATAAATCTCAAGAATGAAAACAATCACAAAACTGATGAAGCAGATATACCTGTTGTGAAGAAATAAACGGTAACACTTCTTTAGACTGTAATTAAAATTATGTAATTGCCTGTTTTTGATATGTGCACTTCAACAACGGAGACAGGCAAATCATGGACGAAAAAATCAAGGAACGTTCTGCCGGACTGGCTAAGGCATCATAAACCCAGGAACGGATCTTGCTCCTCAAACGTACACAATGTTTCAGCGGTAAACTTCCGGCTGATATAGGGGGGGAGGGGCTCAGTGGAACGTAAACTCACGTTAAGGGATACTGCAGACTTCACTACGGGAGTGCGCAATGCTGATGAAGTTAAATTCTTCCTGAACACCAATTGATTATTTATTGACTAGATTAGTTTTTACGAACATAAATTCACTTGAATTAACAAATTTTATAAGGATATATTTATGAGAATTTCATTTCCGGCACTGACCATTTTCATATCTGTTTCTTTTCCTGCTATTGCTGACGTTGGTACCAGTGTTTCTACTCCGAAAAGCTTTAGCGGAGACATAGCCTTAGGTAGTTTAAGTGGTAAGACCAGGGAGCGTGTTTACGATCCAGATTCAGATGGACATAAGAATAGCCAGCTCAACTGGAAGTACAATAATGCTGCAATCATTAAAGGATCTCTTGACTGGGATGTAATTCCTTGGCTATCGATTGGCACTTCTGGCTGGACAACCATTGCCAGTCGTGGTGGCTATATGGACGATACTGACTGGATGGATAAAAGTAAGAACTCATGGACAGACCAGAGCAGGCATCCTGACACCCGTTTAAACTACGCAAATGAATTTGATTTAAACGTAAAAGGATGGCTGTTAAATGAGCCTACCTATCGTTTTGGTATGATGGCCGGTTATCAGGAAAGCCGCTATAGTTTCAAAGCCTCCGGAGGATACTTCAATTACACCGATGAAGATACAGGCCAGTCTGACGTTGGGGCTTTCCCGGCCGGAATGACAGTTATCGGTTACAAACAGCATTTCAAAATGCCATACATCGGTATTACAGGTAATTACCGTTACGAACGTTTAGAGTTCGGTGGTAGTTTCAAATATAGTGGATGGGTGCGCACAACTGATAACGACGAGCACTACCTGACAGATACAACTTTCAGAGCGAATATCAAGAACCAGAATTTTTACTCTCTTATCGGTAATGTAGGTTATAACTTAACGCCTGATACAAAAATTTATCTGGAAGGAGAATGGAACCGTGTAACCAACAAAAAAGGTAGTTTGTTAGCTAATGATTACGGTTCAGGCGAGCAAAATAGTGCAGAGAACAGCAGCGGTATTGAAAGCTATAGTTTTATGACAACAGTTGGTCTGAAATACTCTTTCTAAGCATACATAAGCCGGACTATTCGTCCGGCTTGACGCACGACTAACAATCATTCAGTTATTTCCACCAAGTGTTAAGCTCCGTACAGTAAATTTACCTCATAAAAAGCTATGTAGTCTCTAAATCATACTTGCGCGTCTGGCTGTCGATGTTTCATTCCACGGAAAAGGGCTTGGTGCTGATTTACTGCACGACGCAGTATGACGCCGTTATCGGGTCGCAAAAATATAGGCGTTCCTACGATCATGATTCATGCATTGACTGAAGAGGCCAAAAGCTTTTACCTTCATCATGGCTTTAAGGCATCGCAAACCCAGGCACGGACTCTTTTCCTCAAACTTCCACAATAGAACAAGTTGGGGGGAAATAATTGAATATTAGATCGTTAATCTTAATATTTAGGTGAGTTTGTATAGCGTTTGCTATACAAGGGGCCACTTATGAAATCAGATGTTCAGCTCAATCTTAGAGCCAAAGAATCGCAACGAGCACTTATCGATGCTGCTGCAGAGATCCTCCATAAATCACGTACAGACTTTATCCTTGAGATGGCTTGCCAGGCAGCCGAGAATGTGATCCTAGATCGTCGCGTGTTCAATTTTAACGATGAGCAGTATGCAGAGTTTATCGAGATGCTCGATGCACCAGTTGCGGATGACTCTGCCATAAATAAACTCCTGGCAAGGAAACCTCAGTGGGACGTGTAACAGTACCAGAACCGTTATCCAGCACCCATCAGCTGGCGGAGTTCGTCAGCGGGGAGGTTGTACTCGATGACTGGCTTAGACTGAGAGGGTTAATAAATCAGGCTCTCGGTGCCGCCCGGACGTTCGTTGTATGTAAAACTAACACAAAACATGTTGCTGGCTTTTACTCTCTGGCCACCGGCAGTGTTAACCACGTGGAAGCTACGGGAAGTCTCAGGCGCAATATGCCTGATCCCATCCCCGTAATCATACTTGCTCGCCTGGTTGTCGATGTTTCATTCCACGGAGAAGGGCTTGGTGCTGATTTACTGCACGACGCAGTATTACGCTGTTATCGGGTTGCAGAAAATATTGGCGTACGTGCGATCATGGTTCATGCACTGAATGAACAGGCCAAAAGCTTTTATCTTCACCATGGCTTTAAGGCCTCGCAAACCCAGGAACGGACTCTTTTCCTCAAACTCCCACAATAGGTTAAAAAAGAGGTAGGGGTTAAATTGTTAGGTAACTTACTGAATTATAATAGCTTAATGTTTATATTTAACATAATCTTTGTTATGCGCATCAAGAATCTCGTTCAGGCTACTGAGATGCTCGGCATCACGCCGCGTCATTGCAGCCGGTTGCTGACCGCTTGGCATGAACAACCAGAGTCGTGACCGCACTGGTAACCGTCTGTTGCCAACGTCACTGACTGATCAGGCACTTAGTATAATCCTGGAGCACTACCGTGGTTTTGGCCCCGCGCTGGCGCGGGAAAAACTCGAGGAAGTTCACGGTCTAGTTTTCATCCGACGCCTCATGATAAAAACCGGACTCTGGATCCCCCATAGACAACGCGCACCGAAAATTCATCTACCTCGTTACCGGCGGCCTTGTACTGGCGAGCTGATACAAATTGATGGCTGCGACAACCACTGGTTTGAAAACCGGGGTCGACCCTGTACTGCTTTGGTATCGTTTGTAGAGTCGGAGGATGGTAAATTTAGTTCGCACAATAACGTTATGCTAAAGAGGCCGCTGCGGGAGAGATTTTCGCAGCGGCCTTTTCATCATATGGACATTTCTAACGAGCCACTGATTAGACTTTTTCACTGAGCTTTGACATAAGCTGTAACCTTAAGATATTGAAAATAGATGAATTAAAATCATTTCAATATACTCCCTAACTATCAACGCTATTATGATTTATGAAATTTTTTAACTATATCAGTAAGGACTGATTAACTCATCAGTTAATATCTCTGTAAACTAAGTTGTGAGAAGTATTTGATGTAAACAAATATTTCTCCATTTTTATTTTAGCGGCTTAACTCCGCCTTTTCGACCCAGTTTAAATGAAATTCGATACACGTCTGGCATTTGAACACGACCATCCCAAAGGAAGGTTATAATGCCGAGATCAAGCAAATCGTTAAGCAAACCTTTATTACCATCTTCTAAGCTTGGAGGAAGCAGTTTAACAGCTTCTCCATCTAAATAAGTCGGTGAGCTCATCTTTTCTAGAACTTCAGCAGTTTTCCAGAGTTTAAATATCTCTTTATCAATACATGGAACTGTTAACCCACTGAGAGGTTCCATCACATCGGCAACCCATGGGTAATCTTCCTTTGTCATCTCCCATACACGTATTTTAGACGCCTGCTGTACTCCGTTTTTGATACCATTATAATGTAATGGATAGCCCCAGCTAGACACTCCACCATGTTCCGCAGCATGCTTTAATGCAGCTGAGAAGCTTCTAGGACTAACCTGTTCTTTTCCGTCAATGAGATGATTGGGTAGCCATGTGTATGGAAAGCCTCTTTTACGCCCATGCAAACCGCCTGCCATAGCGGGGCCGGCGATATCATGAAAAATTTTCTTCTGAAGCTCTGGATCACATTTCAAATCATTTGGTAAAACCCATCCACCTGCAGAGCTTTTTTTCCAAGAAACATCATATATTTCTTTACAAATATCCCGAAAATGTTTTCCTCCTGCTTTGTCATTACCTATACATTGGAAGAAAAGAGCATATAAATCGACACGCTGCCAATTTAAAACTACTTTTCTTGCAACTAGCTTAGAAGAATCAGGAAACGCTAAAATAGTAGAATCTTCTAACATATCTGGACGAACAAAAATCTTAAAGCGGATATTTTTTGTAGACCTCATATCCAAACTTAATTGAAACAGAGCTTTAGCTAAAGGCCTAATCTCATTCCAGTCATCAGCTAATCGGTCAAGAGCATCAAAAAGGATCAATAGTTTTTGATCTTTTTTTGTACATTCCTCATCTTTTGACCATAATAATTCATCAAAGTCTTCAGGATTAGAGCTTATCCAATCTAATTTTTCATGCCATTTAGCTTTCTTAATAGCAGCAGGTATTTTAAGATCAGCACAAGTTGCAAATATTGCTTTCCAAATATCTCGCGGATGATAACCTTTTTTTATTAATGCTTTCAGAACATCTTTACTAGGCCACTTGGAATTTTCATGAGAAAATGCGCCATATCCAGATTTCACTTTTATTTTACTGGACATACCTGTTTCAGGAAATGCAATCTCCAAATATTGCATATTTTCTTGGGAAGATAATAAATTCCACCAGTGGCTTTTACCTGCACCCCTCATACCTTCAACAATTGTATGTTCAAAGTTCAACGCTTTAGCATGACTTGGTGGAACATATGTAAATTTTGGATCAGGGTGACCTACAGAATGATCGTTCTGTGGCATCGAATCACATATCGCTTTTCTGATTATATCTGAATTAAAAATTGTCATCATGATTCCTCAACCGAATCAAAAGATAAATTAACCCAATCAATAAGTTCACCGAAACACATATCAAGATACTGTTCAGTTACTATCTCTTCAGCTAGTAGTAATGGTGAAAATTCCTGAAATCTGTTATTCCACATGATTCTAATAGGGTTATGTGGTGCAACATCATCATTTTCCTCAAAACTATATGACTCAAAGTCACTATTAACTACATCAGTTATAGGTTCAATATTGTCATAAAGATATTTTGCGAAAATATCATAGGCTTTTTGCCTGAAAAGACGTGACTTATTTACTTGATCAGTTTCTGGCAAAAGTGACTGAACAATTTTCAATTTTTCACGAATATTCCTAGCTACTTCTGGCCTGCTTTTCCAAAAATCGAACAAAGTTTCATATCCCTGCCAGGATTGTTCACTGTCGATTCCAAACAGAAAAGTTACATCAGATAATCCAACAATACTAAGGGCTGCAATATCATGAAGGCCAGATCTGCTATCAATTAATATTATATCTGGCGTATGAATTTCTGCGATCTTTTCACATAGCTGAATGAGCTTATCATTAAATGTTGCGTCTTTACTTTCACTGTAAATCCTCGATAGTTTATCCATATAGGATGAACGGTCACGACCCATAGCTGGAAAAACGAGGATTGAACCATTTGTATTAGTAGATAATGGACTGAATCCTACCATGTCATCTACCAACTGAGCCGTATCATTGGTGAAGTTACTTTCTAATAACCAGTCAACAACACCAAATTTTGGTTTAGAGTCTTCAGGTAGAACTAGCGAAGATAAACCTGGTGACTCTAAATCAAGGTCAAGTAAGACTACGTTTTTATTTTGCTTGGCTAATTTGTAGGCAAGAATTGTTAATGCAGTCGATCTACCTACACCACCTTTTAAGCCGAAAAAAGCAATTTTAGGAATTTTCAATAATTGTTTATCAAGCTCATAATTATGATGTGTCCAACCTGAACCGGTGATAGTTCTATCAATTAATTTAAACGGTTTATCACTTTCATTACCTAAATAATCAACGAATTCCTTCGGGTCAAATATTTTCTCAGGGTTGAACATGTCCTTTTTTGTTTGTAGGAAAGGTTTAGAAGCGTAAAAAAATAAATCCTCACTCAACTTATTTATTTCTACATAAATATGCTTTGGCACAACTTCAACATTAGCTAAGATTCTAAATCTTCCTTGGATGTCCCTGAGAACCATATAGTCATCGTACAATACCTGTCCATGCTCATTATAAAAATTGCTAACAAGCTTCATCGCCTCATTGAAATTTATTTCATTTTTCATTATAAAACCCCATCAAGATTAGCTTGTTGCAACATATTTGCAATTTCATCGGCTCCAGTTTTCCAACGAGCTATGCTTTGCGGAATACTGGCAGAGTCATAGTATCGGTGATCAACAGACCAATCTAAAAAATTATTTATGTTTGGTAAAAGCCCTAGATAATGAGCAGTTCTTCCTTGGCAATACAAATCTATGTTGTTAACAATAGGTACAATCTCATCAACATGAGATTTTAGTTTCGGCAGATGTTTGTTTCGTAGTGGATTTCCATCGGAATCAGTGGGGAAGTTACCTAAAAGGATAAACAATGCCTTAAGACCGCATTCAGCAACAAAACCGTATAATTGTCCTGCATTTTCCGTACAACCATGTTCGCTTAAAAAATCACCATCTTTGATATGGCGTTTAGCTGAGGCTAGAAAATTGACAGCTTGCCCTGCATTAGGTTGAGGTGCAGTGTGTGTAGCCACAGTAGCCACAGTAGCCACAGTAGCCACAGTAGCCACAGTAGCCACAGTAACATCGTTAGTTGCTGCATCTATAGCGGTTAATATATTGCCGATATTATCTGTCATATAATTGACCTTATGCCTATAGTCTCTCTTGATTTTACATGAACACTTTTAGTATTAAACCAAAAAGTAACTTAAAATTTTACATATTCGTTTAAATCTACTTATTAAAATGTACGTTTGAAAAAGTAGACTTTCTGCGGTACGCTTCATCTGTATCATTGACCCCGAATTTTCACCCAGCGCGCCGGACTATTTCTGGCCTTCCCGGAGCCTGAGATGACCCCACCAATGGATGACCATCCCGATCACCAGCCCGCTCTGGTCTTCATGGATCAGGAATTCCTGCCGGCGCGGGTCGGGAATGAAGGTATGTTTAATCCGGCCCGCGCCTATTTACTATCGCTGAATTCTCCCCGCAGCCGGCAGACCATGGCCTCGTTCCTCGGGATTGTCGCCGGCATGCTCGGCGCCGGCTCCCTCGATACTTGCAGCTGGGGCAGCCTGCGCCGTCATCATGTCATGGGGATAGCTGAACTGTTGAGGGATACCGGGCGGGCCACGGCTACGGTCAATACCTATCTCTCGGCGCTGAAAGGCGTGGCTAAGGAAGCCTGGATGCTGAAGCTGATGGACGTCGAGAGTTTTCAGCACATCCGTACGGTGCGGAATCTGCGCGGCACCAGGCTTCCGGGCGGTCGCGCCCTGCCGGCAGAGGAAATCCGGCAGCTGTTTACGGTCTGCGAAGCTGACAGCAGCTGTCAGGGGGCGCGCGACGCGGCCCTGCTGGCAGTGATCCTCGGCTGTGGTCTGCGTCGTTCCGAGGCGGTGGGTCTCAGTTTTAGTGACATTGTCACGCATGAGCGGGCGCTGAAAGTGCTGGGGAAAGGGAACAAGGAAA
>Ga0207713_1001054_pt1 | contig 23903 bp, 24 predicted proteins | sample KBSS64metaG_FD_184404 | JGI IMG/M metagenome (GOLD analysis project Ga0207713, IMG submission 184404) | Switchgrass rhizosphere microbial communities from Kellogg Biological Station, Michigan, USA - KBS S6-4 metaG (SPAdes) (version 2) | ecosystem: Host-associated > Plants > Roots > Rhizosphere >... | reverse complement strand
AATGCCCTGCAAGAAACTGTCGAACACCGCAGCCATCGCGGGCGCGTGAGTATTGCCCGGCAACTGACCGGCACTGACTCCCCGCTCGACACAAGCCAAAATCCCCGCGCGCGTCCGGGCGCGAGATGGGGTCAGGGCATCGACCACCCGAGCATTCTCCGGGCTGGGTGCGCTCATCACACCGAGGGTCACCATGCAGCCCTTGGGATGACTGTCCTCACACTGCATGTGCGCGCCGACTGGCGTAGCGCGTATAGACGTTCACTGATTGCATGATGTGTCTCCTTCAGTCTTATTGTTGTTGGTGAAGTGCACTTCGCGACATTCTAGGAAGGCGATGAGGTGCCGCCCATGTCGGGTGGCACCAATTTGTGTGAGCTGTTTGGGCATGTGTGCAACACAGTGCACCGAACTGAACGGGGTGGGGCGGGGCGGGGCGTAGTAGGAGGCTTATTCCTCCAGGTGGCCGCGTCGATAGGCGCCGGGGCTGACGCCTGTCCATTTCTTGAAGGCTCGATGAAATGCACTGGTTTCCAGGAAACCGGTGGCGGCCGCCACTTACGTCACCGTCATATCGCCACGTGACAGCAGGTCAATCGCCATGTCGCGGCGAAGGTCGTCCCTGAGGTTTTGATAATGCGTGCCCTCTGCTTGCAAGCGGCGTTGCAACGTCGAGTTGGACATGTGAAGTATCACAACCAAGTCATCACGTTCGGGCCATTTTTCCGGGCTTGATCCACGCAAGTAACGTCTTATCTGTGCGCTAAGGCTGTCGTCGTTGCGGTATTTCACCAGCAGGCTGCCGGGGGATTCTTTGAGGAAGGTACCCACCGTGGCCGGTGACTGCGCGATTTTCATGTCGAGGAATTTTTTGTCGAAATTGATCTGGGTCGTGGGCGCGTCGTACTCGATGTCCTCACAGAAGCGCATGCGGTAGTCGCTCTGATCCTCAGGCCTGGACGCCCGAAAACTGAGCTTGTGCAGGGGGATACGCTGATTGACCAGCCAGCATGACAGCCCGTGTACGAGGATAAACCAGGTGCCATAGGCAAACAGGCGACGCAAGACGCCTCGGTCCTGTACCACGATAAATGCAAAATCGTCCTTGACCTGCAACTCGCCATGAATGTCATCCAGTACTAGCCGCAGGAATGACAGCATTCTCCGCAACGCCTGGCCCAAAGTACTGCAGTCCAGGAGCGCATGACACATCAGTTTGAAGCTGCCGCGACGCATAGGATGGCTGTCGATGCCAAAAAACTCATCGTCTAGCAGGTCGGCTATCTCCACCCACAGTCGGGCAAAGGAGGTCGCTGAGACCCTGGCTTTTGGGGCGTCGAGCAGTTGAGGGTCGATGTCGGCATTGGCTAACGCAATCGTCAGATCCAGGCTCCGCTGTCTGGCGCTATACAATGCCTCATGCACCAAGGCAATTGACGTGGTGCCTTTGTCCTGGAGGGGCGTCATGGATATTCCGCGCAGGTGAGGTTGGCCCTAATGTAGGGCTAACGTAGATTCACCGCCAGCGCGACGAGCCGCTTCTCGGCTCAATAGAAAGTCGCTGAGGCCATTCGAAAGCGGCTGACGCGCAGCCGCCCGATAAACAGAGGGGGCTGTCAGCTGCGGTGGGTTCCTCAAAAAGCGACCCGCATCTTCCGATGACAGTCGGATTTTCAAATAGCCTGAACTCGGGCACGGCCATCAGCGGAGAAGAGCCGCTTCCCAAAAAAACATGCGACGAAATAGGAAGCGCAGGAACGGCAGTTAAGGGGAGACTTCATCCCCGTCTAACCATACAACCGCTGTTCAATCTCTTCGAGCGTGCTGCCTCGTGTCTCCGGTACCCACACAGCGACGAAGGTCAGAGACAGAAGTCCCGCTGCCACGAACACAAAGAAGGTCTGGCCGATCCCGATCGTCGCAACCAGAGATGGAAAGAACATGCCTATCATCACGTTGGTCAACCAGAAGGCCGCGATCGCCATACCCATGCATCCGCCGCGGATTCGCATTGGGAAAATTTCCGCCAAAAGCACCCAGAAAGCAGGTCCGATCAGCCCTTGCATGGAGGCAAGGAACATCGCCATGGCTCCGAGGATGAGCATGGCGCGGGTGACGGAGGGATCGACAAAAACTGAAACCAGGCCAATCAACAGTAAAGCCAATGTGGTGCCAGTGAAACCGAGCAGCATCATTGGGCGACGGCCCACGCGGTCCAGCAGAGCAATGCCCACGAACGTTGCGCCAATCGAGATAATGCCGTTGAAGACATTGGCGATCAGTGCACTACGTTGTTCCAGGCCCGCTTCTGTGAGGATCTGCGTGCCGAAGTACATGATTGAATTGACTCCGGTCAGCTGCGATGTAACAGCGATACCGATGCCAACCAAAAAGATTCGTCGCGCGCCTTTTCGAGACAGGTCGCGCCAGCCGCCTTTTTTGATGAATCGTTCGTTGCTGATCTGCTGGGTGATGGCCTCCATTTCAGCCTTGGCATAGTACTCTTCCCGTACCAGTTTCAGTACCTCCAGGCCCTCTCTGAAGCGCCCTTTGGTTGCCAGCCAGCGCGGGCTTTCCGGCATGTAGAGCATTCCCAACCAGAGTGCCACTGCTGGCAGGGTTGCCAAGGCAAGCATCCATCTCCAAACACCATCGAGATCGCTAAACAAATTGCCCAGTGTGGCGTTAGTGGTGAAGGCCAGGAATTGCCCGGTAACGATCATCAACTCGTTGCGGGTAATGATGCGACCGCGGATGCTGGATGGAGCCATCTCTGCAAGATACGCCGGCACGACGACCGATGCGCCGCCCACCGCTAACCCTAGCGTGAAGCGGGCGGCCACCATGACGTTGAGGGTGGGCGCCAGTGCACAAGCCAACGCTCCAAGAAAAAACACCACAGCGAGGAAAAGAATGATACGGCGGCGACCCTTGAGGTCTGATAAGCGACCGCTGCACAGCGCCCCCATCATTGCGCCGATCAATAAGGCACTGGCGACCAAGCCTTCCGTAAATGGCGTCAGGCCCAAGTCATCTTTCATGTAGAGCAGGGCGCCATTGATGACGCCGGTATCGAAGCCGAATAGCAGGCCGCCAAACGTGGCAATCCAAGTGATTTTTTGCAGGTAGCGCTGTGTCTGGTGTTTTTCAGGACTTACATAGGCGGCTGAAGTGTCTGCCGTATTTCCGTAGGAATTAATTGTCATTGTGATATTCCTGACTGAAACTCATGGGTGATGCTCACTCGCCATCGCGGTGAGCGTTTTAATATGCAATTACATTGGTTTTTCTCGTGGTGCGATTCAGATGGGTTGGGGTTTGAAATCGCTGGCGGCAACCGGCATGACGCTCTGTAGCAGTCTTACTGACTTTTCCAAACCCTCGAGGCTGTTGAGTAAAACGTCCTCATGTTCGATCGATAGCCAGCCATCGTAGCCAGCCATCTTCAAGCGGTAGCAGAACTGCCGCCACCATTGCTCACCGTGGCCGAATCCAAGTGTGATGTAGGACCAGCTTCGGGACGAGATATCCATCAATGAGCCATTTTCCAGGAGTGAATCCACGGCCTGGACTGACGCATTAAGCAAAGTGTCTTTGGCGTGCACATGGTAAATGGCGTCGCCCAGCGCCTCGGCGGCTACCAGCGGATCAGCGCCCATCCAGAACAGATGAGAGGGATCAAGGTTGGCGCCAATCACCGGTCCGATTGCTTTGCGCAGCTTCAGAAGCGAACGGACGTTGTAGACGCACTGGTTGCCGTGCAATTCCAAAGCGATGCGCTCCACACCATTTTCCTTGGCCAGATCAGCTATCTCGGTCCAGAAGGGCAGCAGGCGTTCTTCCCATTGATAGCGAAGCATTGCCTGGGTTTCGGGAGGCCATGAGGCAACCACCCAGTTTGGCATCCTGTCGCCGGCCCGACCCTCCGGTAAGCCGGACATGGTGCAGACGGTCTTGACTCCCAATTCACCGGCTACGCGTATCGTGTCCCTGAGGCATTGACCTTGTTCGGGCTGCGTGGGATGTAAAGGGTTGCCGTTGGCGTTCAGGGAAATGATTTCCAGACTGTGCTCCTGGAAGCTGCGTTTGAGGGCCTTGCGGTCATCGGCGCAGGCGAGCATCTGTGCCAAGTTAAAGTGCGGCGCGGTCGACCATCCGCCGGTGTTGATCTCCAGGCCTGACACTCCCAGCCGTTCAGCCTGCTTGAGCATCTCCCGCAGGGGCAGGTTACCGAGGCTATCGGTGACGAATCCCAGCTTCATGACGTAGCTCCTTCTCTCGATCGGTAGAGGGGTGGTGCTTCCAGCCCCGGCAAAACTACCCGGCGACGCTGATGGAGTGCCTCGATGCCGGCTTGGGCGACAATGGCTGCGCAATAGCCGTCCCAGGCATTCGCGGCATGGACTGGGAACCTACCTGTGTTGATGAACTCCACGAATGCTTTGTTCTGCAGGCGGTAGGCGTCGGCGAAACGCGGCCGCCAATCGGCAGCGTACCTTTCAAAACCCTGAAGACAGGTGTTGAAACGAGCATGGACGGGTGTGGCCAGCTGCACGGAACCTAGCTCGCCCACCAGCTCGCCACGGACGTCGTACCCGTAATGGGCGTTGTTGTTGATTTCAATGTTCACCAGATGGCCTTCCCGGGTTTCCAGCACCATGAATACTGGAGCGCCAGCGCCGTCCTTAGACGTGTGGGTGGGTTGGAACACTGAAATGGCAACGTATTCAGTGTCGAGCACGTGACGTGCCACATCGAACTCATGTGGCGCGGAGTTACTGATCGCCATTTGCCCGCTGAAGTTGGCGGGGGCTTCTACGTTGCGGTGGAAATTGTGCATCATCACAGCCCGACCTATAACGCCGTCGCTCAAGGCGCTTTTCATTTCCCTGTACGAAGGGTCAAACCGGCGCATGAAGCCCAGCTGCACGAATTGGCGACCCCGGGAGGCCTCTTTGTCGATGACCGCCAGGCACTGGTCTGGGCTTTGGGACAGCGGCTTTTCACACAATGCGGGTTTCCCTGCATCGATGGCTGCCATGGTCAGGCCCGCATGGGTTTCGTCCGGGCTGGCGATGATGATTGCATCTACATCGGACCTTGAAAGCGTGAACAGTGGATCAGTGGAAACGTCAGCGGCTCCATAACGGTCGGCTATCAGCTTCGCTCGCTCTGGCGACGCATCACACACCACATGCAAAGTGGCTCCCGGAAGGTCCTGGGCAATGATGCGGGCGTGATCCTCCCCCATAATCCCCGCGCCGATAACGGCGATTCGTATGCTCATATTCAACTACCTATCAATGGGCGAAAGTCATCAACGCGGCGTAGAACTCGCGAGCGTGTTGGCTGAGGAAGGAGGTGCACAGTGGGCCACAAGCGGCGTAGCCATGGCGGTCGAAACCAACCGATGAGGCGAGTTATTCATGGGGGTGATCCTAGCGGTTTGTTGTGTTTGTTATGCCTCGATTATTAGCACCGAAAAAGCAATCATCAAGGAGCACCATAGACGGTTTATGATGTAAAAAACCTCAAATGTTAGGAGCATTGCCGTTTATCATTGCTCTTGAAGCCAACCATCGGGAATGTTTATATGGTGTAAATAACATCAAAAGAGGGCGCGCTATATGACCACGCAAACATCGGCGCGCTTATGGAAGGGCCCCACTGTTCAACAGGTCGCTAAGGTGGCCAGGGTCGGGCCAGCGACCGTCGATCGTGTGCTGAATAACCGTCCCGGCGTACGGGAAAACACCCGTCTGAAAGTGCTGGGTGCACTGGATAAGCTAAAGAAAGATTTGGCTGACGGCATGGCAACGTTGCAGATCAAGCTATTTTGCGACTCGGGCGAAACCTTCAATGCAACGTTGGCCGACGCCGAGGCATTGGTGAACGCTTCGACACCAGGCGTCGTGGTGCATGGCTACTATGAACCGACTAACCAGGTCGACCCCGCCACTTTTGCTGATCAGGTTCAGGCACAGGGCGCCTCGGCGGATGGTGTGATCGTCGTATCGCGCGAGCATCCGGCGATCAATCGCGCGATTCGCAAACTGTGCAGCCTAGGTATACCAGTCGTTTGCCTGACCACCGACCTGCCTAATTCCGGGCGAAGCGCTTATGTAGGCAACGATCAATATGCGGCGGGCAGTGTCGCCGGGTTACTGATAGGCAATGCGTTACCCAAGGAACCGGCAAAAATTCTGTTAGTGACCAGTGTGCCGTTTCGCTGTCAGCAAGAGCGGGAGATGGGGTTTCGCAGGGTGCTCCGTTCCGAGTTTCCGTATCTGAAAATCGACGAACGAGTGATGTCCGACGATCGCCCTCAGACCACTACTGAACAATTGACGCGTTATTTTTCCAAGCACGACTACCCGGCAGCCATCTACAACGTGGCCGGTGCCAATCGGGGCGTTGCTTGCGCAATAGATACTATCGCGGCTGAGGATCGGCCTATTTTCGTCGGCCATGAGCTTACGGTTCATACGCGGGCGATGCTTGAGTCCGGCGTCATGGATTATGTTATCTCTCATGATTTCGTTGGCGAGACTGTCGCAGCGGTGCGCTGGATACGAGGAGCGATTGAGGGAGCGGTGACAACGCCACCTTCAACACAGATCTTGATTCACACTCGATATAACTGTGGTACGTAAGGCCCCGTGCACTGACAATCGGTGATGCGCACTGCCTCTCCCTTGACCTCGCAAGCGAATCAGTTCGCTGGTGAATGCTCGGGCGCCGACGCAATGGGCGTCAATCGCCTCGCTTTGCTTCTGCCCATAGGACACCTTGGCATGTGTATGCGGCCCGCAGAAGAGGGACAAGCTGCTCACTGGCCCTCGAATCATGTCTCCGAGCACCCGGTCGGCATCGATATGTGCCTTGCGATCCAGCTCAAATCCTTCGGCAAAGTTTTTGACGCATAGGCAAGCGTCTCGGCCAGAAATCCATGTTATGGCACTTTCAAGTAAGGATGGCGCCGCATTGCAATCACCAGCGGCGACGTTCCGAGAGACTGCGGGCTCAAAAAGCTTCCCTCAGAGACAAAAAAATGCCCGTCATTATTTGCGAGTGCAAAGTCGGAATCGAAGCTAGCGTCAAGGCCGAGCTCGCGAACGAGTTCACGAAGGCGATTAGGGAGATCATCCTTTCGCCACTCGACTTAATCAGCGTCGTATTCCATGAAAGCACTTCCGAAAACACCTACCGTTCGGGAGAGCCCACTTCCGAAACACTGCTCTTCTGCCACATACGTGATGGCCGCAGCGACGGAGCCATCCTGTCTCTGGCCAAAAAGGTGAGTTTGATTTGGAGCACATCCACCGGACAGCCGGAAGATGAGGTCGAGGTTCTCGTCACACAGTATCCCGCCAAATTTGTCGTGCGCGGTGGTGAGCGCCTGCCCGAGGCCCCTCGCGTGTGAGGGGCGTGCGGCTTGCTCGGACTAAGGGGAGCGCCCTTGTCTATGTAAGGGCTGTCGTTGGCCGTGAGGTCTCGGTCCCGAATGTGTTACCTGCGCCACATGCTGAACCTCATACCGAAAATAAAAATAAAAGGAGACAAGGCAATGAAGTCAACCTGCCCCGAGCTGGCAACAGCACATTCAAGCCTGCACCGGATAGATATTCACAAACTGGCCGACGAGGCCAAGTTCAACAACTTTCACTGGTCCGTGCTGATCTGGTGTTTCGTGATCCTGGTGCTCGACGGCTACGACCTAGCGGTCTCCGGCATCGCGCTTCCGTCGATCATGGAGGCGATGAATGTCGAGGCCGCGACTGCGGGCTTCATGGCCAGTTCGGCGCTGTTCGGCATGATGTTCGGTGCGATCGGGCTCGGCGCGCTGGCCGACAAGATCGGCCGCCGCTGGGCGATCGCGATCTGCGTGTTCTTCTTCAGCGTCTTCACCGCGGCCGCCGGGTTCACCAACGACCCGATTACCTTCAGCGTGATGCGCTTCCTCGCCGGGCTCGGCATCGGCGGCGCGATCCCGAATGCGGCCGCGCAGATGACCGAATACTCGCCGAAGAAGGTGCGCAGCGTGATGGTCGCGCTGATGTGCTGCGGCTACGCGGTCGGCAGCATCCTCGCCGCGCTGCTCGGCAAGCAGTTCATCGAGACCTACGGCTGGCAATCGGTGTTCATCGCCGCGGGCGCCCCAATGGTGCTGATCCCGTTCCTCCTGAAGTACATGCCTGAGTCGCTGCCGTTCCTGATCAAGAAGCACGACGACACGCATCTGCGCGAAGTGGTCCGGAAGATCCGGCCGGACATGCGGCTCGAGCCGCACGAGGAGTTCCTCGTTCCGGCCGAGGACAAGGCCGAAGGTCCGACCGTAGGCAGGCTGTTCCTGGACGGCCGCGGCTTCAGTTCGGTGATGTTCTGGGTCGCTTTCATGAGCTGCCTGTTTATGCTCTATGCGCTCAGTTCGTGGCTGGTCAAGCTGATGGGCATGGCCGGCTACAGCCTCGGTTCCGCGCTGAACTTCCTGCTCGCCTACAACGCCGGTGCAGTCGTCGGCGCCGTCGGTGGCGGATGGCTCGCCGACAAGCTGAACATCAAGTGGGTGACGAGTGCATTCTTCGCAGTCGCCGCGGTCTCGCTGACGCTGCTCGGCTACGGCGCGCAGCCGCTGTTCCTGATTGTTGCCGTCGTCGGCGCGTCGACGCTGGGCACGCAGATCATGCTGTACGCGTATGCCGGGCAGTTCTACCCGACGTCGATCCGTTCTACGGGGCTCGGCTTTGCGTCCGGGGTCGGGCGCATCGGCGCGATCGCGGCGCCGATCGTGATCGGGCAGTTGGTCTCGATGAAGCTGCCGTTGGAGCAGAACTTCCTCGCCATTGCAATGGCCGCGATGATCGGCTGTGTCGCGACTGCTCTCATCAAGTACAAGTCGTCGGCCTCTTCGCACAGCCACGACGCGAGCGCGGTCGGGCAGCGGCCTTGATGCTCGAGACCTACTCGCTGATCTGCCCGCTGGGAAGCGGTGCGGCAGCGGGCCGGCGCTGATGAATCGGGTTTCATCTGACGACCAACCACGGAGATCTCCATGTCACGCAAACTTGAAGGCAAGATCGCAATTGTTACCGGTGGATCTACCGGAATCGGGCTCGCTACGGCTAAGCGGTTCGCTAGTGAAGGAGCGCATGTCATCGTCACCGGCCGACGACAGTCCGAACTCGACGCCGCGGTGTCCGAGATTGCTAACGCCACCGGCATCCGGGTCGACTCATCGAATATGGCTGAACTGGACACACTGTTTGATTGGGTGAGATCGGAAATCGGTCGGATCGACGTATTGTTCGTCAACGCCGGCGGCGGCTCGCTGCTGCCGCTTGGGAAGATTACCGAGGAGCAGTATGACGACACGTTTGGCAGTAACGTCAAGGGCGTACTGTTTACTGTTCAGAAGGCTTTGCCATTACTTGCGGACGGCGCATCAGTGATCTTGATTGGCTCCACCGCCGCCAGCGGCGGCACCGAGGCATTTAGTGTCTATGCCGCCTCAAAGGCCGCCGTACGCTCATTCGCCCGTAACTGGATTCTCGATCTCAAGGGGCGCGGCATCCGGGTCAATACGCTCAGCCCCGGGCCCACCAAGACACCGGGTTTCTTTGGCTTGGTCGGCCCCGACGCCGCACGGCAGCAGGGAATGCTCGATGCTCTGGCCTCGCGGATCCCAATGGGCCGCGTCGGCGATCCGGACGAAATTGCCCAGGCGGCAGTCTTTCTTGCGTCCGACGATTCAAGCTTTGTCAACGGTATCGAATTGTTCGTCGACGGCGGTAAGGCCCAGATATGAGTATTGCAGCAGGCGGGCGGGGGCACGGCCCATTTCCAAAGGAGCCGCTTCATGTCCCAGCTTTGCCCCTTTGCTGCATTGGAGGTGACTGAGGAAAACTGGCTGAAGCCAAACTGCACTTCGCCTTCGCGGGTATTGCGCAAACCGGAGGGGGCGCACCACACCAGCCGTCGCACTGAACGTGTGCAGCCGGGTATGTGTTCTGGGGCACAGTAGCGTGTGTTCGACGGCATCCCCTCAGCAATTGGCAGCCGACGGAAAGCCTCTTTCCGAGAGGCTGGCGGTCGAGCGCCAGACGCTCATCGTCCTTCATACCGAGAGGCAACCATGGGCAAGACACAAGACAAAGTCATCATCACCTGCGCCGTGACGGGCGCCATCCACACGCATGTCGTCATACCTGCCGCTGATACCTGACCAGATCGTCGAGCAGTCGATCGAAGCCGCCCAAGCCGGCGTAGCCATCCTGCACCTGCATGCACGCAAACCATCGGACGGGCAGCCGACCCCGGCCCCGGCGATCTTCGACAATCCGCGTCAGGTTTGGCCTCCTTTCTTTACATAGCTAGATTTCCATCAGTTCGAGGCCGGACATCGCCATGAAGGAGGGAGTCCTCAGGTAGAACAGCGAGGTGTAGTTGCTAAATCGGAACGATGCAGCGGAACCGCGCATCCCTGCGTTCTTGCACGACTTCACCCTGGAGCGGTTCAACCGCTACCCGCATGCGCACAGAAACTGTGCGCGTATTGAGATCATGAACCAGTGCCTTCAGCGCCCGTAGTGCGCCCGGTAACGATAGTGACGCTGAGCGTTTCATGCCGCTTCCAGCGCACCGATTCTTTCATGCACCTCGCTTACCCGCGCCAGCAATTTGTAAATGGTCCTCGTCTTGAGTCGGTTTGCGTAGCGGAAATCAATGCCCCTTGAATTCGAGCTCCAGACGCGGCGTACCGGCCTTCAGGGCCTTGATGGCCGAAGCAAGCCCGTTCTTCACGTCTTCTGTCTCGAACAAGGGCATGGCAATGTTGAACATCACATCGTCGGCCGCCTGGATACCGCCGTTTGCCCAGGCTCGCAGCAAGGCTTTGTGAGCTGCGTGGGCGCGTGTGGGGCCATGCACAAACTTCGCGGCGAACGCATGCGCCGTTGCAAACAGTTCGGCATCGGCGACGACGCGGTTGATTACGCCGAAGCGCTCCATCGTCGCGGCGGGGACACGCTCGGAAGTCAGCGCCCATTCCATGGCTCGTACGCGTCCTGCACGTTCGGCGACGCGGTAGATGCCGCCCAACAGGGTCACTAAGGCAAGCGACTGTTCCGGATGGCAGAATGTTGCGCTTTCGGCGGCAAAGATTACATCGGCACGCAACGCCAGTTCGAAGCCACCGCCTGCGCACAAGCCTTGCACCACGGCGATGACAGGTAAGGGCAGACGTTCGAAGCGATTGAAGACGTCCATGTAACCCTCGAAGCGTGCACGCAACTGGCGGGGGGTGTCATCGGGCCAGGACGTGATGTCCCCGCCAAAGCTGAAGCTCTCGCCTTCGGCGCGCACCAGCACGACGCGTGCGTCACTGCGTTCGATCGCGCTGATTGCCGTAGCCAGTTCGTCAACCATCTGGTCGTCGATGCGGTTTTGCGGCGAGCGATCAAGAATGATCGTTGCTATGCCGTTCTCGATGGTATGGGTGAGATGAGACATGTCGGGCTCCTGCGTTGTCGCAAGTTGAGGTTAGGAGAGGTGTTCCTTGAACCAGTCCAGCGCGGCGGTACTTGATTGATCGAATCTGGTGATGTACGGATCGAAGTGGCCGCCGGGAATCGTCACGAGGCGCTTTGGCTCAACGGCACGCTCGTAGGCGGCCAGCTCAAGATCGGTCAGTGTGATCGTGTCCTGCAGCGCGACGATCATCAGCAGCGGCGTGGGGGACACACGCGCAATCCACGTGCCCGGTTCGTACATGCGCGCAGCGCGCGTCGAGCGCATCGTGACGCTGTTCTCCCAGGCCCCGTCGGGTACGGGTTGCAGATAGAAGTCGATGGCTTCCTTGGTGCGGTACGAAGCAGGGACGGCCGGATCGGCGCTGACGATTGTCTGTCTACGCGGCGACTCGCCGCGTGCTTGCGCGCGCTCGTCCGCCGTGAAGGCATCCTCGATGGCAGCGACAGCATCGGGCGGAATGCGGCGCAATCCTTGCTCGAAGCCGCTGATCGTCGGCACCTGCGCGACGACCGCACGCAAGCGGCGTTCGGTTGCGCCAAGCACGAGTGCGTGACCGCCGGAATAGCTCGTGCCCCACAAGCCGATGCGCTTCGCGTCGACGGCGTCCTGGTCTTCGAGGAAGCTGATCGCGCGCCGCCAATCAGCGATCTGACACCATGGGTCGATATCCTGGCGCGGCGTGCCTTCGCTGGCGCCGAAGTTGCGGTGATCGTGCAGGAGGACGACAAAGCCGTTGGAGGCAAATTTCTCTGCGAATGGCTCCAGGCCGTGCTCCTTCACGCCGGCATAACCATGCGCCATCGTGATGGCAGGATAGGGGGCGGTGCCGCCGGTGGGAATATAGAGCCAGCCGCGCAGCGTGACGCCGCCCTCGGCTTCGAACGCGATATCGGTACGTCGAAACATGAAAGTTCTCCTTGTAGAAAGAGGTCAGGAGGCGCTGTAAACCCTATGCGCAGCGGCAGTTCATGCCTTCCACCCTTTTGCCTCGGTCACTCGATGCCAGGTCAATTGCCTGGTCGTTCAAGCGTGAAGAGCTGCTCCGCGCCGATTTCGAAGTAGTCGGCCGGCCCACCTCCGCGCAGGATCGGGCGCGCATGCGCAGTTTGATACACGCCGTCTTTGATCAGTTGCTGGTCAATGTGGATCGCTACTACTTCGCCCAACACCAGCCACGCTGGGAGCGCAGCACCGCTTTGCGCCTCAAGCTGCACGATCTGGGTGACCACGCACTCGAACTGCACCGGGCTAGCCGCAACGCGCGATGGCCGTACTTTTGCGGAGGGCAGCGTCTCCAACTTGGCCAACTCGAATTCATCGACGTTCGCTGGCGCCATCGCCGCAGAGGCGTTCATCGCCTCGGCGAGTTCTCGCGTCGCCAGATTCCATACGAACTCGCCGGTCGCACGCACATTGGCGAGAGAGTCCTTCGCGCCAAGCGAGCAAAAGCCGATAATCGGCGGCTTGTAGCTGAATAGGTTAAAAAAGCTGTAGGGAGCAAGGTTACGTACGCCGTCGCTGGAGACAGTACTGATCCAGCCGATCGGGCGCGGAGCGACGATGGCGTTGAGCGGATCGTGCCGCAGGGAATGTCCCTGTGCCGGTTCGTAGAAATGCCAATCGGTCATAGCTTACCTCTTTTGGGACGAGCGCAAGGACTGCCGCCTACAGTGCCTCCGGCTCGGTGCGCGTGCGCAACACCATGGTCGAAGTGATGGCTGCATTCATCCCGATACCCGTCCAGAACATGGTGTCGGATCGGAGCCACATGAGCCCCACGCCTGAGAAACGAACGAGACATTCGTTTCGAGTCAATTCTGCTGCGCCGTTTCTAAAGAACGGGGCGGCTTTCGTATTTCTTACTTGTTTACCCAAGGCATGGAGAGGTCAATGTCAGAGACCAGCTTGCCACCGCCGAAGCTCATGTTCTCCAAGGGAACGGCATACATGATCAGGCTGATATCGTCCTGGCTGACGCCCACCTTTTCTACCGCGTAACGGGTGACCAACTCCGCGAGCTTGCGTTTCTGCTCCACTGTCCTGCTCGTGCCTATCGTCACCGTTACGACCATGCGCTTGTCAGATCTTTTCATGTCAGGAAAAGTCGGATGGATGAAAAGCTCATCGTCCTTGTGCTCACTGATGATGACGAAACGGTCATCCTTGGGTGTATCCATGGCTTCATGAAGAGCGAGATTCAAGGCATCCGCCAGCGCGCGTTTCTCTTCGCTAGAGAATTTTTGAGCTGGAATGTAGGCGTGAAAAACTGGCATGAGTGTTTCCTCAGTTGTGTTGTTCAGCTAATACGCGGCGACGAATTGGCCCCGACTTAGCTAAAGAAATCTTGACCGAGTGTTTCTTCGAGTCGCTCTTTCAGGCCAGCCGAGAACTCACGAACGACGGGGAACGGGCTTTGAAAGAGCTTGATATTGTGGACGAGGCCAGACTCATTCCGAGTGATGATGGTGGTGCCGGCGACCGGCTTACCACCGTGGATGGCATCCCACTCAAGGTAAGTCTTCGCACCGTCAACCGTCTCCGCAGTGAACACGAAGTCTTCGTACATCGTACTCGTCGCGGCAAAGAATGCCCCGATGGATGTTGGGCCGACCACGGCTTTGCTTAGGGCTGAGGTCTGAAGGCTGGCGTCAGCAGTGAACGACTTCGCGAAGTCGCTCGTTCCTTTCTTCTTGACGATTTGCATCCATGCTGTTCCCGGTGGGTTGGTGTCAGTAGTCATTACAATCTCCTATCTAGTGTCTGCAGTTTTTGCAGTGTGCGTGCGCGTGCTAGTCAGCGAGGTGCCCGATGAGAAACTCGCCGGCTCTCTGGAGCGCGTCGTGGGCCTGAGGCAAAGAGGCTGTCTGAATGTGCCAGACGTGCAGCATCTCCGGCCAGACCTCAAGGTGCGATTCGCCGCCGGCCGCGCGCACCTTTCTGTCAATTTCAAGCGCGTCGTCGAGAAGTACTTCGTCGCTTCCGACATGTATGAGCAGCGGAGGAAAACCGTGCATGTCGGCGAACATGGGTGAGATGCGCGGATCCTTCAAATCGTGGTTGCCAGCGTAAGCCTCTACCATCTCCCGCATCGCGCTCGCGTTGACCATTGGGTCGCGGTGAGCCAGTTGCGTTAACGAGGGCAGCGTTAGCGTTAAGTCTGCCCATGGGCTAATTAGTAGCGCTGCTCGCGCGTCCTTGTGACCTTTCGAGGCTGCATAGGCCAGAACGTTGAGAGCCATGCCACCGCCACTGGAGTCACCTGTCACGGCGAATGGCTTGCCAAACGCACGCACTGCTTCGTAGCCGCGGATGGACTCGTCGTAGGACGCCGGAAATGGGTGCTCGGGTGCCTTGGAGTGGTCCAGAACGATGACCTGGGACTTTGCCGCTCGAGACAGCTCTCCGAGCATGCTCAAATGCGAGGCAGGAGAGCCAGCCACCCAGCCACCACCATGGAAATGGTAGATGACTCGGTCCTTAGATGCGCCAGGAGCCGTAATCGCCACTGCGGCTACGCCACCGAGTTGGATCGTCTCGACGGTTAGGTCGGCCGCCGGCGGGTTCGCTTGTGAAATTGCCTCCATGCCGACGCGGAGCGTCTCGATGGTGCGTACGGGATGCGCAAAGTCGAAGGCGAACATCGCATCCCGAAGTTCACGGACGGAAGAGGAATCGTAAGTCATGATCAGTTCACTCCAGGTTGAGGAAAGTCGCCGGTACCCAGTCGTAGCCCTCGCCGTTGTCGGCTTTGCGAAGACGGCCCAGGCCAGGGAACGGCATGTGGGCTGCGGCAATCATCGTCTTGTCCGCAGCGAGTTTCACCAGCAGGTCTTCACGCGTTTTGACGGCCGACGCGCTGTCTGAGTCGAAGACGATGCTGATTTCCGGATGCGGCATTTGGACGGCGCCCACATGTGCTACGTCGCCCCAGACCAGCAGCGACTGACCCTTTGAGGAAATCATGTAGCCGGTGTGACCGGGCGTGTGGCCGGGGATGGCATACGGTGCAATACCGGGGACGATTTCGGCCATGCCTTCGTACGGCTTCCATTTGCCTGCAGCGATGTAAGGCGCGGCGCCATCCTGTGCGACTTTGAAGAAGATTTTTGCGTCTTCCGGGGCCTTGGCCATGATTTCCTTCGACAGCCAGAAGTCGGCGTCGGCCTTCGTCATCATCACGGTCGCGTTCGGAAAGACACGTTTCCCGTTTTGGTAAATACCGCCAGCATGGTCAGCGTGAAGATGAGTCAGTAGTACCAGGTCGATCTGCTCCGGTTTATAACCGGAGGCCTTCAAGTTCTGCACGAGCTTGCCCAAAGTGGGAGGGCCCCAGTGGCCGCCTGCACCGGTATCAATGAGAACGAGTTTGGAGCCAGTGTTGACGAGGAAGCCTTGGACGGTTGCCGAAACATGCTTGGGATCGTTTTGGAAGGAGCGCGCCAAGAGGGACTGAATGAGCGCGGGATCACCGTGTAGGAGGCTGGAGTCGATACTACCGCCGCCGTCATAGAGCGCGGTGACTTCATAGTCGCCAATCATCGTGCGATAGAAGCCCGGAACCTGCTTGTGCTGCATCGGCGCTGCAGCTTGGACCGGTGCCACAGCTGCGAAGGTGCCAGCGAATGCTAACGACACCGCGAGCAGGGTACGCGAAGTGATGGTGGAGAATTTCATAGTGTTTCCTAAGCATTGTGTGTGTTGGGGTATATAGGTACGTACAACCGTAATGATCTTCAGTGAAACGCCAGCTCATCGTGCCATGTCGCTGTTACCGTCATTTCGGCCATACGCAGCACCGAATCGCCGCTGTTACCCGTGTTGAAAAGCCCAGATGTTTGATTCTTTTAGCACTTGCATAGTGCAAGTGGTTGAATAATATTCGCGCTACTTGCATAATGCAAGTGGAAATTTAAGGGGAATAGCAGTGCAGCAAACAAGACGATCGGGCTGCCCGATCAACCTGACGCTTGAGCAGACCGGTGACCGCTGGAGCCTGATCGTTATCCGCGATGTTATGTTTGAGAACAGACGCACTTATGGCGCCCTGCTGGAGAAAAATCAGGAAGGCATCGCCACGAACATCCTTGCAAGTCGGCTGAAACGCTTGACCGCGTCTGGCCTGCTGACACGATGTCCGGATCCGAATCATCAACAGAAAGGAATTTACAGCCTCACGGAAGCGGCAATACAGCTTGTACCTCTGCTCGCACATATGGCTGCCTGGGGTGTTAGGCATACGCATCCGAGCAAGGAAGCTTCTTTGCGCGCGGAGGTGCTGGAAAAGGGCGGCCCTTCACTTTGGAGTGCCTTGATGGATGAGCTACGTTACCTGCATCTCGGTGCACCGCGTCCGGCACGCTCAGTTTTGGACAAGCTCCGGGCCGACGATGAGCAGGCAATTGCTACTTAGTACCAATCTGTGGCGTTATGACATCCACCATGTGGTGCAAAGCTAGCCACGCCTGAATAGCCTTAGCCCTGTGCGAGATGGGGCGCATCGAGCGCACGCTGTTCATTTTGAACTGGCTTCAAAGTGTGGAACTCCGCCGTCAAGCGAATGCAGGGTCTGCCTTTTTTTCTGCGCTTGGCGGTGCGGCTCCTGCCCTTGTAGGTCTGTGCGTGCTGGGCACTTGCCTTAGGCAGGTGTGTGAGTGATGGCGTGAGGCGGTCTTGATGTTCCCTTTACCGTACACGGCATTCTCGCCGTCAAGGGCTGCGCACGCCTTGCGTCCTGGCGGCCGTCACTACTCCCTTAACGCTTGCACTGCTCCGCGATCCTAGAGTGCTTTCTTCCTGCTTCGGTTGAGTCCAGTATGAAATCGACAAGCGCACCAATGACGTTCAAGTAGCTTGCTTTACTTTGATCGTTGAGTTGTTGTTTGCTTTCGGCAAGCATGCGCAGCTTTCTGGACTTTGCCAGTGCTGCGTTTGGCCGAAACCCATGATCGATGAATCAACGGGTGATTTTACCTTCGAGCCTTTGAGGCTGATATCGCTTACTCCATTTCGAGCAAGTGCTCCAGGAACAATCCCGCCGCGACCGACAACGCCGCTCGCGATCTCACGCACACGCTGAGTTCGCGGGAGGCCCATGGCTCATCCAGCCTGATCGCCTTCGCACCGTCCATTTTGTAAATCGCCGCACTCCCCTCGGGCATGATGCCAATGCCCAACCCGGCCTGAACCATCAGGCACAGCGCGTCGTAACTGGAGACTTCCATACGTATTTTCAGCGAGCGTCCGAGGTCGTTGGCCGCCTTGATCAACTGAAAATTTAGGTGAGTGCCGCTGCGCAAGGCGATGTATTCGTGTTCCAGAGTTTCGCTGAATTTGACCGATTGGCGGTCGGCCAGCAGATCGCCGTTGGGCACCAGCAACACCAGCCGATCGGTGCGAAACGGGAAGACCTCGATGTCGGCGCCATGGGGTAGACGCGTGAAAATACCGATCTCGGCGCGGTTTTCAGCCACAGCCTTGGTGACCGCCAGACTTTGCTTTTCTTCGAGGCTAATGTTGATCAACGGGTACAGCTGCATGAACGACTTGATCAAGCCGGGCAGGAATTGGGTGATCGCGGAGATGTTGGCCAGGACCTGCACCGAGCCACGACGGCCGTAGGAGTATTCGCGCATCTGCACGACAATTTCGTTGAGGTTGTTCAGGGCGCTGCGAGCCATGAACAGCAGAGACAGACCGGCATCGGTTGGCGAAATGCCCTTGTTGGTGCGGTTGAGCAGTTTCGAGTCGAACAGCTCTTCCAGCTCACTGAGCCGCTTGCTGACCGCCGCCGCGGCGATGTGTTCGCGCTTGGCGGCGGCCGCAATGGTGCCTTCTTCAACGACACTGACGAAGAGTCGCAAAGAGACCGGGTCGAGTTTCATGTGAGGTACCGGATGTCTGATCTGAATGGCCAGCATAGTACCTCCTCCGTCACTGGCTCAGAACGCCCCGGACAACAGATGGCCGGCGTTCGGTACTTTGGCCTCGAGGCCGAGGGTTTTCAGCATCTGGTAAACGGTGGCGACCGACGCCGACAGCACCGGTTTGTCGAGGCGATCCTGTACCACTTGAATCGCAGGCAGCGAAGGCATCTGCACACAGCACGACAGCACCACACCGTCGGCCTGGCCGATATTCAGCTTGTCGGCGTGGGCCACCAGGTTCATAGGGTCCAGACGACCGACTTCAAGGTTGTCGGACACTTCCAGGCTGATGGAGTCAACCACTTCGATGCCGGCCGCCTCGATGTAGTCGATGACCTGCTGGGTCAGCGGTTTCATGTACGGCGTAATGATCGAGATTTTCTTGTAGTCGAGCATGTGCAGGCTATCGATCAGCGCACCGGCGGAGCTGAGTACCGGCGCGTTCGACCGGTTAGAGGCCACGGTCTTGCCCAGGCGTTCTTGCGAGACGCTGTGATAGCCCGGGCCCTGGCACATGATCGCCACCAGGCACGCGTAGGCCATGACATCCACCCGTGCGTCGCTCAGCTCCAGCGCGCAGCGGTCACTGTCGATGTCCATTTTTTTCAGCTCTTCGGGGCTGACGTGCATCATGCGCATGCGTGAAGAGTGAAAGGTGAAATGTTCTTCTGGAAACAGCCCGTAGCGCGAGGTCAACATCGCCGGGATTTCGGTTTCCATCGTGGTGTTGGAGCTGGGTACGATTTGGCCGATGCGAAAATTTTTCATGGGTTTCCCTCTGAAGAGTGCAGATCAGTTGCCGCTGGTGAGTTGAACGCCTTTGGTTTCCTGCAACGTGAACACCATGACAGCGGCGATGACGTAGGAAACGGAGGCAAGAGAAATGGTCGCGGTGAAGCCGATTAGCGGGATCAGCACCGGTACCAGCTTGATGCCGGCGATGGCGCCGACCCGGCCGAAGTTGAAGCAGAAACCTGAGGCGGTCGAACGGATGCTGGTCGGGAATAACTCTGAATACCAAGCGCCGAAGCCGCTGAAATAGCCGGTGAAGAAGCCCAACAGTGCCGCCAGCGAACCGAGGGTTATGACGTTCTGGGTGGTGAACAGCAACTTGCCGTCCGTCAATGGCATCAGGGTCGCCGAGTAGGCAAACACCGGAACCATGATGGCCATGCCGCCAAAAAACACTGCGAACGACAAGCGACGGCCGATGCTTTCAGCCATATAGCCGTAGGCCAGGTAACCAATGGTGGCGCCGATGCCGATCCAGATGACAAATACCGGGGCCTGATCGATACGCACGTTCAGAATGCTTTGCAGGTAAGCCGGCATGAAGGTTGTGATGATCCAGTAGCCGTACATGCCCAGTACTGAAATGCTCAGGCCCAGCAGGGTCACTTTCAGGTATTGCGGACGGAAGATTTCCATCAGCTGGCCCTTGTCGCTGTTATTACGCATGAATTCACGGTTGGCCAGCCAGACGGGCGATTCCTTGACGAACAACCAGATGAACACCAGTGTGAAATAGGCCGGGATCGAGGCATAGATGAACAGGCTTCTCCAGGATTCAGGATTACCGCCATCGAGGAGCGTCCAGGCGAAAATCGCCGCCAGCAGACCACCACCCGACCAGCCGGTCTGCATCACCGCAAAGGCCTTGGCGCGACCGGCCACAGGCCAGATCTCCGAAACCAGCGCCGCCGCGGCGGACCACAATCCACCCACGGCGATGCCCACACAAAAGCGGAACACATTGAGCTGCCACAGGCTGTCGGCAAACGCACAGAGCAAGGTGCCGGTTCCATAGACGAACACCGACAGCATCATGGTTTTCTTGCGGCCGATCTTGTCGGAAATGTTGCCGAGGAAGAAACCACCGATCCCGGTGGCCAGCAAAAACCAGGCAACCGTGGAGACCACGTCACCCAGGCCGACGGCGAAGGTCTTGGCGACCGCCAAAAGTACAAAACCAAAGACAGTGGCATCCAGCGCATCAAACAGCCAGGCGGCCCAGGAGCCCCCCAGCGTCACGTAACGCTGGTTGGCGGTCAGTTGGCCGACCCCGTCGACGACAGGAGCTTGCGCCGTGGAGCTGGCGATTAGGGTTTTCATGGTTCAACCTCGCGGGTTTGCGTTTTTATTCTTGGAACCCGTGTACCGAAAGGTGATCGACATCCGGGTGGTCATGTGCAATCGATGTTAGGAGAGGCAAAAGCAGTTCGTATATCAGCCATTCGCGAGCCTGCCATCGCGGATAACGATGGCGGTGAGGGCGGATCGCCGAGAGCAGGGGGAGGGCTGGTTGATTACTGTGGTCGGTGCATTTGGAGTAGATCGCGGTCGCTTCGGCCGGTTTTTTTCTTTTTTGGTACCGCACAATCGAAGAGTTGTTGGGCGCCTAGCATCGGAGACACGATCGATTGATTCGCGCAGATGCTGGGCGTAGTGAAGCCCGTCGTTCCCGCGCTCCAGAGACCCGCGAGGCTGCCGGCGCGCCTCTAAGATCCCACCCCTGCAATAATCGAATATCGCGGTTGTCACCTACATATCCCATGATTTAACGAGTTGAAGGGAGTTCGCAGGTCCCAAGGGTGCGGTTCGAATTACCGCTGAAATTGCAGCCACTTCGTCGTTAAGCGCCGCCACATCGACAACATGCTTAGCCGCATATAACGGGCAAACAATTACACGGAGAGATTGCGACAAGTTCCTAAATTGCCACAAGCGGGCCATGCGCTACGTTGCTGCCATCCAACTGGCCAGCCGGGGCCCCCCCATTTGGCCATGGGCATGGCAACGACTAGATTCCCTCTAACGCTTTTTCATGTCACTTCCATGTAAACGTTGGCGCTGCGTTGCAATCGCCAGCGGCGAAGTTCCGAGAGACTGAGGGCTCAAAAAACTTCCCTCGGAGACAACAAAATGCCCGTCATTATTTGCGAGTGCAAAGTCGGAATTGAAGCTAGCGTCAAGGCCGAGCTCGCGAGCGAGTTCACGAAGGCGATTAGGGAGATCATCCTTTCGCCACTCGACTTAATCAGCGTCGTATTCCATGAAAGCACTTCCGAAAACACCTACCGTTCGGGAGAGCCCACTTCCGAAACACTGCTCTTCTGCCACATACGTGATGGCCGCAGCGACGGAGCCATCCTGTCTCTGGCCAAAAAGGTGAGTTTGATTTGGAGCACATCCACCGGACAGCCGGAAGATGAGGTCGAGGTTCTCGTCACACAGTATCCCGCCAAATTTGTCGTGCGCGGTGGTGAGCGCCTACCCGAGGCCCCCCGCGTATGAGCGGTGAATATCGAATCTAGAAAGCTGCTCCTCGTCGGCGGATCTCCAGGACCCAAGGGGTTCAGGCGACCACAGCCGACAACAGGGAGTCTCATTGTGAATGAGCAATTTCCTGCAGATCGCGAGGAACAAGCAGCATTTCTATGCGCTTTCGGGACTTGTTAAATACCGGTCGTGCTTGAATTTTCGTTGTAACGCCGAGGGGGATGTAGTCATCAATGCTCTCGGCGAGTGTGTGCTCCACAGCTACCTCTAGCTAAGGGCGGTCGGGGGCGGTGAAGTTTCGGCTCCGACCGTAGTGACAGGCACAGGATGCTGGAACTCGAATAAAAATAATATGCGGAGATACATTAATGAAATCGACTCACTCTGAATTGGCGACGACAGAGCTCTCGGTTCTGCGCCAACTCCTCGTCGTTCTAGGTGCCGGCTTCGGCGTCATGCTGGGCTGCGGTCCCATCCTCTTCTATTCGTTCGGCGTGATGGTGAGACCTATTACGGAGGCCACAGGATGGGACCGCGCTCACATCGCATCTGCAGGGGGCATGGCAGCGATAGTCTTTGGCGTGATGTCGCCGATGATTGGCGCGCTGCTGGACAAGATCAAACCTCGACGCATGGCCTTGCTCGGGATTCCTACGTTTGGTATCGGATTGATGCTCCTGGGGGTGCTCCCCCAAAGCTCGAGTACCTTTGTTGCCACAATGGTGGTCGCCGCAGCGCTCAGCACGCTTCAGTTGCCGCATGCCTATAACTACGTAATTGTCGGCACATTCGAAAAACAGCGTGGGCTGGCATTGGGCATTGTCCTGTCGTTTGCGGGCATCGGTATTGCCTTGGCCGCGCCATATGCCGCGTACCTGATCCGAACATTCGATTGGCGCGTCGCTTACATGCTCATGGGCGTGACGGTGATCCTAATCGGGTTACCCAACGCTTTTTGGCTGGTTCGGGACCCACCGGCGCGTGACCCGGTCGCTCACACCGAAACTGGTGGCCACACGCTGCAACAGGCTATGAAGGATCGTCGCTTCTGGGTCCTCATGACCGCGTTTGCACTGATTGCGGCGGCCGTAGGCGCTGCCACTGTGCATTTGCCCGTCGTGCTTGGTGATCGTGGCATAAGTGGCGAAACGGCGGCGACCGTGGTCAGCCTTGTGGGTATTGCAACCATCGTCTCTCGTGTGCTTTTCGGGTTTATTCTCGATCGAGCGAACCCAGTGATAGTCACCTCGCTGGTTTTCCTCGCACCGACGGTTGGGTTGCTGCTGCTGTCGTTGAACGGTGAACCAGCGTTGGCCTTTGTTGCTGCCGTGCTCATTGGGGTTGGGCTAGGTGTGGAGGTGGACGCAGTGTCTTTCCTCGGCGCTCGAGCATTCGGCCTTGAGCACTTCGGTAAAATCTTTGGGGTGCTGTTTCTGGCAATCTGTCTCGGCCTGGGACTGGGCCCAGTCATCCTGGCATTCGTTGCTCGAGAGTGGGGCTATTCGCCAGCTCTCCAGTTGGTCTCATTCATGTCGTTCGCCGCCTCACTGTTAGTGCTGACACTGCATTCGAGCTTTCAAGCATCGAAACATAGTTCGCCAGGTGTACCTAGGCTGCTGCCAATTTCAAGACACCTAGTTAGGGTTTCAGATTAAACCGGCTGAAGCTGCCAACGCGAAGTGGCCTGTTGGCCAGAATGAATGGCACATCGCGTTGCCGTTGGTGATGGTGGCGCTGACCGGCCAGTTCGTTCTGGGCATGGCGGTGCTACGTGCCAGCGGATTCGCCACGCCGGCCGGCCCGATCATCGCCAGCAGTGCGGTGGGCACGGAGCTGCTGGCACTGTTCGGTTGCCACGGGCTGAATCTGGCGGCAATCACTGCGGCCATTTGTACCGGCCGCGAAGCCCATGAAGATCCCGGCAAACGCTATATATGGCCGGGGTTGTGGGCGGGCTGGTGCTGGGGATCTTCGGCGCCACCCTGGTTTCGGCGCTCCCCAAAGAACTGATCGCGGCGCTGGCCGGTGCTATGGCTTTGCCGAGTGATCGCGAAGCCGCGCTGGTGACTTTTCTGACCACCGCGTCGGGCATGTCGTTGTTGGGTTTGTCCGCTGCTTTTTGGGGGCTGATTTTCGGCATGGTCACCCACGTGTTGTTGAACGCCCGTCGTC
>Ga0207713_1001051_pt1 | contig 23939 bp, 25 predicted proteins | sample KBSS64metaG_FD_184404 | JGI IMG/M metagenome (GOLD analysis project Ga0207713, IMG submission 184404) | Switchgrass rhizosphere microbial communities from Kellogg Biological Station, Michigan, USA - KBS S6-4 metaG (SPAdes) (version 2) | ecosystem: Host-associated > Plants > Roots > Rhizosphere >... | reverse complement strand
TTACGCCGACCACATCATAGTAAACGCTGTTTTGCTGGCCAAAGGTCAGTTGGCCCCAGGTTTTGCTTTTCAGCCCGGTATACAGCATGCGGCGGCTGGTGTTGTTAGCGCCGTCGGCATAGTGGTGATCCCAGTCGAACAGCGCGGGAATATTCACGCCCAGCTCGTAGTAGCTGATCCAGCTGATGTCGTCGAACAGGTAGTAGTCCGCGGCAAAGCGGAAACGGGTGCCGCCGTCAAAGCCGTTACGCTTGTATGAACCTTTGTCACCGTCGCCGGTCATCATGTTGAACTGCGGGCGAATACTGCCGCCGACGGTAAAGTTGAGCCGGCTCAGCGGATCGCCGGCCTGCGGATCTTGCTTCAGCAGGGTGATTTCTGCCTGAGCGGCGAAAGAGGCGCTGCCGACCGCCAGCCCCAGCGCCACCGCCTGAGTTAATGCGCGCAATTTAATTGTCATGTGTTATCCCTGTTATCGGTTGTCACCCCCATCAGCGCCGCCATGCCGATATTCCGCGCAAAAAGCTGAGTTTTTGTGCGGTTGGGTGGTTTTTTTGATGTTTTTGAAGCGGAAGGCATGTGTAACACAAGCGGCGACATAAAAAGTTACTTTTCTTGCTAATTATTTGTTCTGTTTTTAATCGGCTGCGGCGGGGAAGCGGGGGGCGCATCTGCTACGGGATGGTGCCGGCCGGGCGTTAAAACTCGGATGAATTCATCTAACACAAAGCATTATATTTTTCACTTGTCAGAGAATAGCCTATGCCGTGTAATTTAATGGCTCCGATGGGGGCTTTATTTTAAATGTGTAAGGTCGTGATTGAATAATGCCTGGAGGTTATTGTGAAAGGATTTTTAGCGTTGGTTATCAGCTTTTTCTCCTTGCCGCTGTTGGCGGCTGAGTCGCACGTGTGTCAGTCTCAAGCTTATGATTATGCAGAGGTTAGTAAATTGAGGCTGAGTGACGACACGGCATTTAGCTGCCGTGGCATTGGCCGGCTGACGATTCCTGAATTGGCGAAAAAAGGCTGGAAGGTTATTCACCTGGCGCAGCAGACCGAATATACCTCCGAGACTAATAGCAACGATGAAGTGATTAAGATGTATCAGGAAATCGTGGTTTATAAAGAATAATTTCAGCATCAAATTTTAATTCATTCTCTATTACCGTTTTTATTTGCGGTGAGGGACAGCCGCGTTTTAAACGGCGCGGTATGCGGGAGCAACGATGAACGCCAGAAACAGCATAGACAGCAGAGCCGCAGCCGCCATGGTGATGATATGCGCCATCTGGGGGTTGCAACAGGTGGCCATTAAGGCCGCCGAGCCGGACATTTCATCGGTATTGCAGATTGCCATCAGATCGAGCGTCGCGGCCCTGGCGGTTTATCTGTTAGCGCGCTTCAGAGGCGAAAAGTTTCGCCTCGACCGCCCGACGCTGCTGGCCGGTATCAGCGTCGGTATGCTGTTCGCGTTAGAGTTCTTTTTGGTATCCGCAGGGCTGCGTTATACCAGCGCCTCGCACATGGCGGTGTTTTTGTATACCGCGCCGTTGTTCTCCGCCATTGGGCTGCATTTTTTTATCCCGCAGGAACGGCTGTCGATTGTCCAGTGGGCCGGCATTGCCATCGCGTTTGGCGGCGTGGTGCTCGCCATCGCCGGCATGGGGGGCGGTTCGGGCGGCGTGAATCAACTCAGAGGCGATATTTACGGCCTGTTGGCGGGATTGTCCTGGGGCGGTTCGACGATCGTTATCCGTACGACCCGTTTGTCTTCCTGTTCATCAAAGCAGACGCTGTTGTTTCAACTGGCGGGCGCGGGCATCTTGTTATCCTTGCTGGCGATGACGGCGGATAACCTCCATTTCAAGCTGAGTGCGGTGGGGTGGGGCAGCCTGATTTTCCAAACGGTGATCGTCTCTTTCATCAGCTATCTGGCCTGGTTTTCCCTGCTGCGCAGCTATCAGGCTTCTTCGTTGGGCATCTTGACCTTTATGACGCCTATCTTCGGCATTTTGGCCGGGGTGGTGATTTTGGGGGAGCCATTGCAGATTGAATTTATCTTGGGCTCGGTACTGATCGTGCTCGGGCTGATTGTCGTGAGCTGCTCTTATTTATTTTATTTTCACAAGAGGGTTGCACCAAAAATATAAATTATGGATGTTGATGTTCATACCTACCAAATAATCTGCGAAAGCCAATTCACCATCAGCGTGCAAATATCCAAATATGCCTGGGGTTATCCGCTGATAACGCTCAGTGATAATGGTGAATTTACCGTGGTGAAAAGTACGAAGCGCATGCGGTTAGCCAATAAGATACCGGTTGAGGTCATCAGGTTTGCTAATAACTATGCTGTGGCGTGGGATAATAACCGCAAGCATATTTATTATTCAAAGGCCGGACGGTTATACAGCTGCGCGCTTGAGTTTTCTTATGTTCCAAAGAAAAAGTAATTCTGTGCGGGAGGGGGATTATGCGCCTCCGGCCTTTAGGCCAGGGGCGCTATCTTCATCATCCACTCTTTGAAAGCGACGATCTTTGGCCACTGACGCTCGGATATGGTCGACATAAAGTAGCAATGTTCGCAGGACAGGGTCATGTTATTAAAAGGGATAATCAGCTCACCGCGGGTTATCCAGTCCTGCACCAGATTGAGCCGCCCCATGGCGACGCCAAGATGGCGGGTTGCCGCCAGCACCGCCAGGTCCGAACGGTCGAACTCCATGCTTTTGCTGTCGGTGTCCAGCCCTAAATCGAAATGCTGCGCCCAGGTCTGCCACTCGTCTTCGCCGGAGTTGTATCTGTCGTGCAATAGGGTGCAGTGCGCCAGATTTTCCGGTGCGTCGTACAGGTGGTGCGTTTTGGCGTAATGCGGGGTGCAGATCGGCACCATCGACTCTTGCATAAAGGCTTCGTCCAAATGCCTGCCGGACGGCAGCTTGCCAAAATACATCGCCAAATCAACGCCACGGTTGGCCAGATTGATGATTTCCTGCCCGGTGAGAATGCTCAAATGAATGGTCGGATGCTGGGCGATAAAATCACCGAGCCGCGGCAGCAGCAGGCACTGCACCAGAGAAGGATGCGAGTAAACGGTCAGGGTGCCCGTCAACTCCCGGTTTTTAATGTCCAGGATTTCCTGATTCAGAGTATCGAAGGAGCTGCTGAGCGCCCATTGCATTCGCTCGCCTTCCGGCGTGAGCGTAATTCTCCGGTGGAAACGCTGGAATAACAAAAAGCCCAGCTGTTTTTCGAGTAGGTTAATTCGATGGCTCACCGCGCTGGGGGTGATAGACAGCTCCTCCGCCGCCAGAGAAAAAGATAAATGGCGTGCGACGCATTCAAAAGTATGCAGCCGGGAAAACTGATAGCTGGTTAATGGGCTGGATTTTTGGGCGTGTTTTTTGCTGGGGAACATTATTTTTATCCATGCGAATAATTTATGGATATTAACATTCCGCCAAAAGGAAATAAAACGTGATTTCTCTTATTTTAATTTATTAAATATAATCGGGGGGCTATGTCTGTTGGGCTGATTGGCATTGTGACTGGCGAAATACTGCCCTGGCGAATTCGCCAGAGCAGTGAACCTGCAAATGGACGGCGTTTCCGCCCTTGGCGCGTTAACGGCGGCGCAGCAGCAGGCCCGCCAGCAAACCGACGCCGGCAATGATGGCTACCGTGGCGATCGGGTTTTTCTTGACGGTATCGTTGATGCAGGTCAGGGCATCGCCGTATTTTTCTTGCAGCGCGCCTGCGGCGTAGCGGCCGGCGCCTTCGGCCTGCAGCCGTTCATCCCCGGTTACGTCTCCCGCCAGTTCCTGTGCTCTGCCGACCACTTTGTCCATAACGCCATTGGCTTTTTCGCTGTTCATTATGCTCTCCTGATGTTGGGTCCGTTTTGGCGCCCGCAGAAAGCGGGAGCCTGCATTGGTGCTTTGATATTAAGCACTTTATCAAGCGGGCATAAGGTCAGTTTGCATCGGTGCGGCTAGTGCATTTGCAGGTCACTTCCCACCCTTTTGCTGGCGCTCGCCGGCAAACAGCCCGCGTTCCCTGGCCCAAACGATGGCTTCGCTGCGGCTGTGTACGCCGAGTTTGGAATACACCGTAGCCACATGGTTGCGAACGGTATTGAGGGCCAGATCGAGGCGAAGGGCGATCTTTTTGTCCGGCAGGCCCTCGCAGATTAACCCCAACACATCGCGCTCGCGCGCAGTGAGATCGATAAAAGCCAGGCCGGACAGATTGGGCTTGTTGAGGCTTTTCACGTTGGCCAGCTTTTCGAGCAGGGTTTGGCTGAACCAGGAGGCGTCCTGCATCACTTCTTCGATGGCGCTCACCAGTTCAAGCTCCGAGCGTTTGCGCTCGGTAATATCCATCAGCACCAGCAGATAGCAGGGGATATGGTGAATGCTCACGGCATCGGCGGAGATCATGCAGTCGATGACTTCACCGTTGTTTTTGCGCACGTTGAGATCCTGATGTTCGACGCTGCCGGTTTTTTCCAGGGCGGTAAACAGGCGGCGGCATTCTTCTGGCCCGGAGATAAACGCGATATCGTCGACCGATTTGCCGATGAGCTCTTCTCTGGCGTAGCCGGTGGTCCTGATGAAGGCTTCATTGATGTCCAGCACCTGCTGGTTGTCTGCGGTGCATACCAGGGTGGGCACCGGGCTTAAACGAAAGGATTTGGCGAACCTTTCTTCACTCTCGCGCAATGCCGATTCCGCCTTGCGCCGCGGCTCAAGGTCGGTAAAGGTGAACAGCATGCAGTCGTCTTCGTTGAAGTCCAGCGGCTGGCCGGCGACCACCACCAGTTTGGTTCCGCCGCCAGGCAGTTTCAGCTCGGCCTCCATCTGTGGAATGGTTGCGCCTTCCCCCAGGCGCTGCACCGCCAGCGCCTTATTTTCGGCCTGCTCCAGCACGTCCAGCTCATAAACCGAACGGCCCATGACCTGCTCGCGGGCGTAGCCCGTCATGTCGAGAAAACCCTGATTCACCTTGACGTAGCGCAGGTCGCTCAGGCGGCAAATGACCGCCGGGGCCGGGTTGGCGTTGAAGGTTTTTTCAAAACGCTGCTCGGCGCTGGCCCACTCGGTCGCGTCGCTTAAGATCAACGCCAGCAGTTCAGGCTGCCCTTGCGGGTCAACGATTATCAGGCTGCGCAACCGGTGAACCCAGAGGTTATCAGGATCTCCCTCCGGCCTGACTTCGACCACCACGTCGTTGAACTCCTCGCCGTCGGCAAGCCGATTAAGCGGATACTGCGCCAGATCCAGCGGATGGTTGTTGCGATAGCGCAGGGCAAAACGTTGCGCGTACTCCCCGGCATTCGCCCCCAGGGCTTTCAACTGATTCAAACCATGCATATTCAGCGCGGCGTCATTGGCCCACAGGATGGTCTGGTCGGTATCGGTCAGGATCACGCCGTCGGACAAACCGGAGATGATCTGCTGCAGGTGGCTGCGGTTGGTTTCGCTGGCAAGAACGGATTGGCTCATGTGGTCTCCGCAAGACGAGAAGGGGGGGCGCCCTGAGCGGGGCAACCGAGAGTGACAGGCTTTACCAAGCAGCATAGTGCGTAACGGATTCATTCGCAGGGTGTGAATGCACTAGCCTCCATGGCGCAAATGAACCGGGACGGTGAGCGGCGCCGCCCGGCAGACTGGTCTTGTCGGTACGGCTTGTCCGCCGTACATACCTGTCCAAGGAAATATAAGGAATAACAATGACCACTGTCTATGAATCAAATCGCTTTGCGTTTCACGTTTCATGGGGCTCGATATTGGCTGGGAGCGCCATAGCGTTGGTGACCTATCTGATATTTAGCGTACTGGGCACGGCCATCGGCACTGCGGCCGTGGATCCGCTGCAAAAGGGCAATCCCCTGAGCGGCTTCGGTACCGGCGCCGGGATTTGGCTGCTGGTTTCAACGCTGGTTTCTCTGGCCGCAGGCGCATTCGTCGCCGGCAGAACCGCCCCCAACCGCGGCGGCCTGCATGGCCTGCTGAGCTGGGCGCTCACCACGTTACTGGTCACCTGGTTGATGATTTCTCTGGCGAGCAGCGTTGTCGGTTTGGCCGGCAGCGCCGTTGGCAAAGGATTATCGCTGGCGGGAAATGGCCTCGCGGCAGCGGCGCCGGCCGTGGGTGGCAGCGTTAAACAGCAGTTGGATAAACAGGGCATCAGCCTGGATTGGGGCAGCCTGGAAAATCAGTTGAATACCACGCTCAAGCAAAGCGGCAAGGCCGAACTGGATCCGTCCAGACTGGAGCAGAAAACAGACCAGCTCAGCGCGGACGGCAAGCAATCGGCCGCGGATGCCGCCGCCGATCCGGCCCAGGCCGCCGGCGAGCTAAAGCAGTGGTTCGAACGCGTCAAACAGTCCGGCGAACCGGCGCTGAGCGCGGCAGATAAGGACGCGCTGGTGAACATCGTCGCCGCGCGCACCGGCAAGAGCCATGCGGAAGCCGCGCAGATCGTCGACAACTACGCCGAGGCCTACCAGCAGGCGGTGCAGAAGGTTGAAAAACTCAAGGCGCAGGCCGAACAGAAAGCGCGCGAGGCTGCCGACGAGGCCGCTAAGCAACTTTCCCGCGCCGCGTGGGGCTCCCTGGTGATGCTGCTGTTGGGGGCGCTACTGAGCGCCGGCGTAGGCCGGATTGCCGAAGCAACCCGTCGCAGCGTCGCGGTGAGCTGAGATGAAAAAAAATCTATCCTGCATCTCGTTGAACTATCGGAAGGTCGTGGGGGCCTCTGCGCCCGTGCTGGTGATTGATTTCTGCAACGAAAAGAACGAACGCTATACGTTGCGTTACAACCTGCCGCCGGATACGCCGGAGCGCACCGAGCGGCGCGTGTCCTTGCTGCTGTATCTGCTGCGCAAGCAATGGCCCGGCGATATTGACGAGGTGCCGGCATAAACGCCGTTAAACTGAAAAAGCCCATGCCGATAAGCGTGGGCTTTTTGCTTTTGGGAATAAGAAAAACGAACAAGAAGAGGCAAGTGCGATTGGCGCGATGATTTTGCAAGAGAGGGGATGTTGACAAGGGTCGATAGACAGCAAAATGGTGTCCCCGACTGGAATCGAACCAGTAACTAGCCCTTAGGAGGGGCTTGTTATATCCGTTTAACTACGGGGACCCTGCGGGCCGGCAACCGAAGCTGCCGGGGCATTATACCTTTTTTTACCCGCAGAATAAGCGCTTAGCGGTTCGTTTGCTCATTCCCTCGCCAATCCGCGCCAAAATATGCTCGCCGGGGCGGCCGCCGTCAGGGTTTTTGCGCCTCGCCGGGCGATTTTTCCTTCTGCAGCCGTTCTTGCTTATTTTTGGCGCTCATATCGTTGCGGATCTGCGCGTGGCTGATCAGCGCAAAGATAAAGGTGCCGCCAATGATGTTGCCCGCCAGCGTCGGGATGGCGAACGGGTAGAAAAATTCCTGCCAGGGAATAACGCCGTTGAACACCAGATAAAGGATCTCGACCGATCCGACCACGATATGGGTGAGATCGCAGATCGCCACCAGATAGGTCATCAGCACGATCACCCAGATCTTGGCCGCGCCGGCGGAAGGGAACATCCACACCATAGTGGCGATGATCCAACCGGCCAAAATGCCGTTGGCGAACATCTCTGACGGCGAATTCTGCATCACTTCCTGCCCCAGGCTGACGAAGGCGCCGCGGGTCTCGTCGTCGAAAATCGGCATATGAATAAAGGCCAGCGAAGCCAACCCGGTGCCGATCAGGTTGCCGAGCAGCACCACACCCCACAGGCGGAACAGGATCAGGACGTTACGCGGCGTCGGTTTGTGCATGATGGGCAGCACCGCAGTCACGGTATTTTCGGTAAACAGCTGCTGGCGCGCCATGATCACGATGATAAAGCCGAAGGTGTAGCCGATATTCTCAATGAAAAAGCGGCTGGGATCGTCCGGCAGCCTGGCGTGGAAAATTCCCTTCGCCATCAGCGAGGCGCCCATCGACAGCCCGGCGGCGATCGCAGACCACAGCAGCGCCTGCCAGTCGCGCTCCAGCTCTTTTTCGCCCTCCATGCGGATCAGTTCGTGCACCGCCGCCGCGCGTGAGGGCAGATTCTTCTCTTTGACTTCAATCTCGCTTTTGCCTTGTTCATGCTCTTTGCTTTCAACCTGCATCTTCTCGTCGCCTGAATCATTAGGGCGTTTTTCTGCGTCGCTCATGATGTCTTTCCTTATCAAAGGGGGGCGGCCATGCATTAAGCGTAGATGCCCCAGCGGCGAGTGGCGAAAATGCGGCTAAATGCAGAAAAAAGTAACAAGAGTTAAACTTCGGCGGTTTTTTCCGCGTGATTGTTGATCCTGCGCGGCATATTGCCCCTTCGGAGCGCCAGCCGCAGGCTGCGTGCGGCGTGGGGCTTATGCTATGATTCGCTATCCCAAAGAAAAATATGAGTTACCTGATGCTGGAAGCCAAAAGTCTGAGTTGCGTGCGCGATGAGCGCACCCTGTTTAGCGCGCTGAGCTTTTCGGTGCATCCGGGCGAAATTGTTCAGGTCGAAGGGCCCAACGGCGCAGGCAAAACCAGCCTGCTGCGCATTTTGGCGGGCCTGGCGCGGCCAGACGCCGGGGAGGTTCAATGGCGTGGGCGCAATACGCTGCGCGACCGCGCAAGCTACCATCAGGAACTGCTGTTCCTCGGCCATCAGCCGGGGATTAACGCCATGCTGACGCCCTTCGAGAACCTGCAATTTTATCAGGCGGCGCGCCGCACGGCCGATCGTCAGGCCATCTGGCGGGCTTTGGAGCTGGTGGGGCTGGTGGGCTATGAAGATTTGCCGGTGGCGCAGCTGTCCGCCGGGCAGCAGCGGCGGGTGGCGCTGTCGCGGCTGTGGCTCAGCGACAGCCCGTTGTGGATCCTCGATGAGCCGCTGACCGCGATCGATAAACAAGGCGTGGCTGAATTAATTAGCCTTTTTGAACAACATGCGCAGCAGGGCGGCATGGTATTGTTGACCACGCATCAGGATTTGACCGGCGCCAACCGGGCGGTAGGTAAAATCAGGCTGACGGAAAGCCGCATGGAGAGCCAGTGATGTTTTTGACCATACTGCGTCGTGAGCTGAAGATTGCCTTTCGCAAAGGGTCGGAGATTGTCAACCCGCTGTGGTTTTTCCTGATAGTGATCACGCTGTTCCCGTTGGGCATTGGCCCCGAGCCGCAGCTGCTGGCGCGCATCGCGCCGGGGATTATCTGGGTGGCGGCGCTGCTGGCCTCGCTGTTGTCGCTGGAGCGGCTGTTCCGCGACGACTATCTCGACGGCTCGCTGGAGCAGCTGTTATTGCTGCCGACGCCGTTGCCGATGGCCGTATTAGGTAAAGTGTGTGCTCACTGGGTCGTGACCGGGCTGCCGCTGTTGATCCTGTCGCCGTTGGTGGCGCTGCTGCTGTCGCTGGATATGCATACCTGGCTGGCGGTGGCCGGCACGCTGCTGCTGGGCACGCCGACGCTGAGCCTGATCGGCGCTATCGGCGTGGGGCTGACCGTCGGGCTGCGCAAAGGCGGCGTGCTGCTCAGCCTGCTGGTGCTGCCGTTGTATATTCCGGTGCTGATTTTCGCCACCGGCGCCATCGACGCCGCTGCCATGGGCATGCCGATCGACGGTTACCTGGCGATTTTGGGGGCGATGTTGGCCGGCAGCGTGACGCTGGCGCCTTTCGCCACCGCGGCGGCGCTGCGGGTGAGTGTGCACTAAAACATTGAATTGAAACGCGGTTAACGCCAACAAGAGCGTGTTGCGCCGCAGCAATTTCGTCGTCCCGGCTGCAGGGGCGGCTGACGAATAAAATTTACCGTGAGCAATGACGACAATGTGGAAATGGTTACATCAACTGGCCCGGCCTGAACGGCTGTATCACGTCTGCGGCCGCTTTATTCCCTGGCTGGGTTTGGCGGGCGCCGCCTGCCTGCTGCTTGGCTGGGTGTGGGGCTTTGGCTTTGCGCCGAAAGATTATCAGCAGGGCGACAGCTTCCGCATCATCTATATTCACGTGCCGGCGGCCATGTGGTCGATGGGCATCTACGCCTCGATGGCGGTAGCGGCGTTTATCGGCCTGGTGTGGCAGATGAAAATGTCCGACACCCTGGTGGCGGCGATGGCGCCGATCGGGGCCGTTTTCACCTTTATCGCGCTGGTGACCGGTTCCGCCTGGGGCAAGCCGATGTGGGGCACCTGGTGGGTGTGGGACGCGCGTCTGACCTCCGAGCTGGTGCTGCTGTTTCTCTATATGGGCATCATCGCCCTGTACAACGCCTTTGAAGACCGCCGCCTGGCGGGCCGCGCCGCCGGCATTCTGGTGCTGGTGGGGGTGGTGAACATCCCGATCATTCATTTCTCGGTCGAATGGTGGAATACCCTTCATCAGGGCTCGACCAATATGCAACAGAGCATCGCGCCGAGCATGCGCACCCCGCTGCGCTGGGCGATCCTCGGCTACCTGCTGTTCTTCGTCACCCTCACCCTGATGCGCCTGCGCAACCTGATCCTGCTCCACGAGCGCCAACGCCCGTGGGTCGCCGGGCTGATCGATAAGGAGCGCCAGTCATGAATGCCGCTTTTACTTCCTGGCAGGCGTTTTTCGCCATGGGTGGCTACGCCTTTTACGTTTGGCTGGCGGTGGCCGTTACGCTGCTCTCGCTGCTGGGGCTGGTGGGGCACACCCTGTGGCAGCGCAAACGGCTGTTGAAGGAGATCGGCCGCCGTCAGGCGCGCGAACGGCGCATCCGCCATGCGCAGCAGTCAAAACAACAATCCGCCGCATCGCGGGAGAAAGCATTGTGAATCCACGTCGTAAAAGCCGCCTGTATCTGGCGATTGTGGTGCTGATTGGCGTGGCGCTGACCGCCACGCTGATGCTGTATGCGCTGCGCTCCAACATCGATCTGTTCTATACCCCGGGTGAAATCCTGCAGGGCAAAGGCGAAAACCACGAGAAACCCGAGGTGGGCCAGCGCCTGCGCATCGGCGGTATGGTGATGCCCGGCTCGGTGAAGCGTGACCCGAACACGCTGCAGGTCAGCTTCAAGATTTATGACGCGCGCGGCGCCATTGGCGTCACGTACACCGGCATCCTGCCGGATCTGTTCCGCGAAGGGCAGGGCGTGGTGGCGCAGGGCGTGCTGGGCGAAGGCAACGTGGTCAACGCGCGCGAAGTGCTGGCCAAGCACGACGAAAAATACACCCCGCCGGAAGTGGCCGACGCAATGAAAGATAACCATAAAGGGCCGGCGGAAGCCTATGCCGCGCCGCAGAATGGGGGCAGCAAATCATGATGCCGGAAATTGGCAGTTTCCTGCTGTGCCTGGCGCTGGCGATAGCGCTGCTGCTGAGCATTTATCCGCAGTGGGGCGCGGCGCGCCAGGATACGCGCATGATGGCGGTGGCCCGGCCGCTGACCTACGGCATGTTCGCCGCCATCGCGCTGGCGTTTATCTGCCTGGTGCACGCCTTTGTGGTCAACGATTTTACCCTGGCCTACGTGGCCGCCAACTCCAACACTCAGTTGCCGGTGTATTATCGCATCGCCGCCACCTGGGGAGCGCACGAGGGCTCGCTGCTGCTGTGGGTGCTGTTGCTGAGCTGCTGGTCGCTGGCGGTGGCGCTGTGCAGCCGCAGCATGCCGCAGGATGCGGTGGCGCGCGTGCTGTCGGTGATGGGCATGATCACCGCCGGCTTCCTGCTGTTTATCATCATGACCTCCAACCCGTTCACCCGCACCTTGCCGAACTTCCCGATCGACGGCAGCGATCTCAACCCGCTGCTGCAGGACATCGGCCTGATTTTCCACCCGCCGCTGCTGTATATGGGCTATGTCGGTTTCTCGGTGGCCTTCGCCTTCGCCATCGCCTCGCTGATGGCCGGCCGGCTCGACACCGCCTGGGCGCGCTGGTCGCGCCCCTGGACCACCGCGGCCTGGGTGTTTCTCACTATGGGCATCGTGCTGGGGTCCGCCTGGGCCTATTATGAGCTGGGCTGGGGCGGCTGGTGGTTCTGGGATCCGGTGGAAAACGCCTCCTTTATGCCATGGCTGGCCGGCACCGCCTTGATCCACTCGCTGGCGGTCACTGAAAAACGCGGCACCTTTAAGGCCTGGACGGTGCTGCTGGCGATCACCGCCTTCTCGCTGTGCCTGCTGGGGACCTTCCTGGTGCGTTCCGGCGTGCTGGTGTCGGTGCACTCTTTCGCTTCGGATCCGGCGCGCGGCATGTTTATCCTCGCTTATCTGGTGATCGTGATCGGCGGTTCGCTGCTGCTGTACGCCATCAAAGGCGGCCAGGTGCGCAGCCGGGTACAGCACGAAACCTTCTCGCGCGAAACCTTCCTGCTGGGCAACAACGTGCTGCTGATTGCCGCCATGCTGGTGGTGCTGCTGGGCACGCTGCTGCCGTTGGTGCATAAACAGCTGGGGCTGGGCAGCATCTCCATCGGCGAGCCGTTCTTCAATACCATGTTCACCTGGCTGATGGCGCCGCTGGCGTTGCTGTTGGGCATCGGCCCGCTGGTGCGCTGGCGCCGCGATGAACCGACCAAGCTGTGGCGCCGCCTCGGCGTGGCGCTGGTGATTACCCTGGCGTTGTCCATTCTGTTGCCGTGGCTGCTGCAGGACAGCATCGCCGGCATGACGGTGGTGGGCCTGATCATGGCGGTGTGGGTGATTCTCCTGACGCTGATGGAGCTGCACGAGCGCGCCACTCATCGCCACGGTTTCTGGCGCGGCCTGACGCACCTTTCCCGCAGCCACTGGGGCATGGTGCTTGGCCATCTCGGCGTGGCGGTGACGGTGATCGGCATCGCGTTCAGCCAGAACTACAGCGTGGAACGCGACGTACGCATGAAGGCCGGCGACAGCGTGGATATCCATAGCTACCACTTTGTGTTCCGCGACGTGCACGACATCCGCGGCCCGAACTACAGCGGCGGCGTCGGCATTATCGACGTGACGCGCAACGGCAAGCCGGAAGCGACGCTGCACGCCGAGAAACGCTATTACAGCGTGGCGCGCAGCATGATGACCGAAGCGGCGATCGACGGCGGCTTCAGCCGCGATCTGTACGCGGCGCTGGGCGAAGAGCTGGACGACGGCTCTTGGGCGGTGCGGTTGTACTACAAACCCTTCGTGCGCTGGATCTGGTTCGGCGGGGTATTTATGGCGATCGGCGGCATCCTGTGCATCCTCGATCCGCGTTATCGCATGAGCAAAAAGCTTAAGCGTGAAGCTAAGCCGGAGGCGCAACCATGAAGCGCAAACTGCTGTTTATCCCTTTAATCCTGTTCCTGTTGCTGGTGGCGGCCTTTATGGTGCAGCTGGCGCGCAACGCCGGCGGCGAGGACCCGACCCTGCTGGAGTCGGCGCTGATTGGCAAACCGGTGCCCACCTTCAAGCTGGAGTCGCTGGATCAGCCGGGCAAAACCTACGATCAGGCGGTGCTGCGCAACGGCAAGCCGATGCTGCTCAACGTTTGGGCCACCTGGTGCCCGACCTGCCGCGCCGAGCATCAGTACCTCAATACCCTGGCGGCGCGCGGCGTGCGGGTGGTGGGGCTTAATTACAAGGATGACCGCAGCAAAGCGGTGACCTGGCTGAATTCGTTGGGCAACCCTTACGCGCTCAGCCTGTATGACGGCGACGGCATGCTGGGGCTGGATCTCGGGGTGTACGGCGCGCCGGAAACCTTCCTGATCGACGGCCAGGGCATTATTCGCTACCGCCACGCCGGCGATATGAACGAGCGCGTCTGGCAGCAGGAAGTGCTGCCGCTGTATAAAAAGTATGGGGGTGAGGCGTGAGGCTGGCGGTCCTGATGTTCGCTGCGTTGCTGAGCTGGAGCGCAGCGGCGGCTATCGATACCTATCGGTTCAACTCGGTGGAGCAGGAGCAGCAGTATCGTGAGCTGACCGAACAGCTGCGCTGCCCGAAATGCCAGAACAACAGCATTGCCGATTCCAACGCCATCATCGCCGCCGACATGCGCACCAAGGTGTATGAGCTGATGATGCAGGGGCAAAGCAAGCAGCAGATCATCGACTACATGGTGGCGCGCTACGGCAATTTCGTCACCTACGAACCGCCGGTAACGCCGGCGACGCTGATCCTGTGGCTCGGCCCGCTGCTGTTCGTGCTGATAGGTGGGGCGGTGGTGATCCTGCGCACCCGGCGCCGGCCCGACGCGGCGGTGGACGACGCATTCTCCGCCCAGGAACAGCAGCGCCTGGCTGCGCTGCTGAACGAGACTGACAGGAAGAAACCCTAATGGCTTTTTGGCTGACTATTATTGTGCTGCTGGTGGGCGCCGCGGCGTTGCTGGTGATCCCGGCGATGCGCCACGGCAAGCAACCTGCCGCCGCCAGTCGCGATGCGCTCAACAAAGCGTTTTATCAGGATCGCCTCAACGAGCTGGAGCAGGATGAACAGCAGGGGGTGATCGCCGAGCGCCCGGAGCTGGTGAAAGAGCTGCAGCAGAACCTGCTGAACGATATTCCCGGCCGGCAGGAGGCCCAGGCGAAGCCGATCAACCGCTGGGCGCTGGTGCCGGGCGTGTTGCTGTTGCTGGTGGTGACCCTGGGCTTTTATCTGAAAACCGGCGGGCTGGCGCAGGTGCTGGACTGGCGTCAGGTGCAGGCGCAGATGCCGGAGCTGCGCGAGCGCGTCGCCAACGAACGCGCTAGGCCGCTGAGCATGGAAGAGATCGCTCGCCTTGGGCTGGGCCTGCGTACCGCGCTGCAGCAGGACAGCCGCAACGTCAATGACTGGATGATGCTGGGGCGCGTCGGTATGGCGCTGAACAACGCCACCACCGCCACTCAGGCGTTTGCCCACGCATACCGATTGGATCCGAATAGTCTGGAAGTGCGCCTCGGTTATGCTGAGGTCTTGACGCGTTCCAACGATCCGGAGGATAACAAGCAGGCCGCGCAGCTGTTGCGCCAAATGATCGCGGAGGATCACAGCAATCCGCGCGTGCTGAGCCTGTTGGCGTTCAACGCTTTCGAACAGGGCGATTTCAAACGGGCCATCGGCGCCTGGCAGGTGATGTTGAAACTGCTGCCGGCCAATGATCCGCGCGCCGAGGTGATTGCGCGCAGCATTGCGCAAGCAAAAGCACAGTCTGGCGAAGAAACTGTTAAACTTGCTGTTAATGTGACGTTATCGCCGGAGGCGAGTCACGCGCTGCCGCAGCAGGGGACGCTGGTCATTTCGGTTACCGACGGCGTTAGCCCGGTGCCGGTTGCGGTGAAACAACTGCCCCTGAGCCGTTTTCCGCTGTCTTTTTCTCTGGATGACAGCAATGCCATGATGCCCGAGCGGTTGCTTTCGGCTCAGCATCAGGTGAAGGTGCGCGTACGTATTTCTCAGGACGGCCTGGCCACGCCGCAGGCGGGCGACTGGTTCGGCGAGAGTGCGCCGCAAAACTTCAGCGGCAAAGAGCAGGTTGACGTTCAAATAAATAAGCAGGTTCCCTGAAAAAGACCGAACGTGTTTTTATGGAGAAAAATATGAATTTTCGCCTGACTGGGCTGGCTTTCGCAACGGTGTTACTGGTGGGCTGCGCCAGCGCGCCGGACAATGAATCGCAAGGGCGCTCCGATCCTCTGGAAGGGTTTAACCGGACGATGTTCGACTTCAACTACAACGTCCTGGATCCTTACGTCTTGCGCCCGGTGGCGGTAGCCTGGCGCGACTATGTGCCGATGCCGGCGCGCAACGGCCTGAGCAACTTCACCTCCAACCTGGAAGAGCCGGCCAGCATGGTCAACGCCTTCCTGAAGGGGGATCCGTACCGCGGGATGATCCACTTTAACCGCTTCTTCCTGAACACCCTGTTGGGGATGGGCGGCCTGATCGACGTGGCCGGCATGGCCAACCCGAAACTGGCGCGCGAAGAACCAAACCGCTTCGGCAGCACCCTGGGGCACTACAAGGTCGGCTATGGCCCGTACGTGATGTTGCCGGGCTACGGCAGCTTTACCCTGCGTGAAGACGGCGGCGACTTTGCCGATACGCTCTATCCGATGCTGAGCTACCTGACCTTCTGGATGTCGGCGGGCAAATGGGTGGTGGAAGGCATTGAAACCCGCGCCCAGTTGCTGGATTCCGACGGCCTGCTGCACAACTCGTCCGATCCTTACGTCATGGTGCGCGAAGCTTACTTCCAGCGTCACGACTTTATCGCCAACGGCGGCTCGCTGAAGCCGGAAGAAAACCCGAACGCCAAGGCGATTCAGGGCGATCTGGACGAGATCGACTCGGCGCAATAAGCCGCGAGCGAGCGAATATGAAAACCCGCCGTCCGGCGGGTTTTTTTATGGCTCAATAATCGGAAAAGAAAAAGCGCCCCGTGAGGCGCTTTGGTTTCTATGCCGATAAAAGCGCTTAGAAACGGTAGTTGAAGTTGGCGCCGTACAGCCAGGCTTTACCCTCAGAATCGAAGCTGTATGGGCCTTCTTTGATGCTGACTTTTTGGCCGTGCATGTAGGAAACCCCGACGTCAACCGACGCGTCTTTGTTGAACGCATAGGTGGTACCGGCGCTCAGCCAGAAACGGTCCTGATCCGGGATGGAAATGGAGCGGTTCTGTGCCGGCACCGGGCTGTCATCGAAGGCGATACCGGTGCGGAAGGTCCAGTTGTCGTCGTAGAAGTAGGTGGTGCCCAGCGCGATGCGATAAGCGTCGCGGAAGCCTTCATGCTTCTGGAACAGCGTCTGGCCGTTGTTGCCGGTGGCTTTCAGCTCCTGGAACTGGCTCCAGCTGGTGTAGGTCAGGCTGTAGTGAATAGCCCACTGCGGCGCCACTTTGTTGTAACCGGACAGTTCCCACATTTCCGGCAGGTTCAGGTCCAGAGAGCCGGGGATGGTGGTGCCGTTGGTGCCCCAAGGCAAGCCGGCGGCGCTCAGGATTGGGTTAAAGGCGGATGGCAGGCTGCTTTTGTAGTCGCCGTCAAACTTGATTTTCACTTCGGAGCGGTAAGTGAAGCCGTAACGGTTGTTTTCGTCCACTTCGTACAGGATGCCGGCGTTCCAGCCGTAGCCCCATTTATCGCCTTTCAGATGGGAGATCTGGGTATCTGCCGGAATTCGTGATACCGCGCCGGCATACTGCGGGGGCACTTGACCGGAAGCCGCGAGCAGTTTCGGCAGGTCGCCGGCATAACGCTCAAGCTTGGCCTTGGCGTAAACGGCGTCGAAGCCCAGGCCGAAGCTGAAGTGCTGGTTCAGGCGGTAAGCGCCGCTCAGGTTCAGGTTCAGGGTTTCCAGGTCGGTTTTACCGCCCATGGAGCCTGCGGCATAGCCGTCGTTGTATTCAGTGGCCAGGCCGAAGTTGCTGGTGACCGAGCCGCCGACCGCGAACTGATCGTTAATCGGGTGAACATAGTGCAGGTTCGGCACCCAGGCGGTCGGTGCGATGTTTTTGGCGTCCAGGCTGGCACCGGATGGCGATTTGCCTGAAATGTCTAGGTCGGGATCGATAAATACCGCGCCGATCGAGAATTCCGGGCGCGTGTACATCATCAGAAGAGCCGGGTTACGGCTGGCGGAAGCCGCGGTATCCGCCATGGCGCCTTCGCCAGAATACGAACGTCCTAAACCAGCTGCTGAAAACTCGTTCAGCTGGAATCCTGCGGCAGACACGTTTGAAGAAATAATTGCCACTGCAGCTGCGAGAGCTGATTTAGTAAATAGGTTTTTCTGGCTCATGACCAAAACCTCATTATGTGTTTATTATTTAAACTATTGTTACACGAGGTAACAAGGAGCGCGGGATTGTAGGGTCCGTTATCGTTCAGACAAATCAGACCAGTGGCTGAATTATAGGTCCGACCTGTGAAAATGTTGCAACTTTGTTTTTCAAATATTTCCTGTTTGATATCAAAAAAGAGATCTGCTTAACAAAAAGCCAGCGCCTTATAACAAAATTCTTACCATTCCTTAGCAGACACTCAATTTTATTTGTGATTTCCATCACTTAAAACACCTATAAAAAGTAAGTGCTAGTGATTGATTGCCCGGCGGAGTAAAATGGCCGCAGAAATTTGCGGCTTTGCGCCGGAAAGTAAATGGCCGTTTGGGCCCGCCTGAAGAGGGGCCCCTGAGGAGAATCAACTATGTCAGATGCAATTAATAAATGCAGCGCCCAGGAAACCGCAGCCTGTTGCTGCGTGGATGTCGGCACCGTAATGGATAATACCGATTGCACCGCATCCTACAGCCAGGTGTTTAGCAATCAGCAAGATGCGCAAGCCATGTTGGCCGCGCTGACCGAAAAGGCGCGTGCGGTGGAGTCCGACCCGTGCGACATCAGCAGTAGCATTAAACCGGTTGACGGCGGCGTGCAACTGGCGGCCGATTTTACCTTCGCCTGCCAGGCGGAAACCCTGATTTTCCAGCTCGGCCTGCGTTAACTCTGCATTAAACCCCGGCGCGGGTTTGCCGCGCCGCTTCCCCGATAGAAAGTTGCTCCTGCTCGCAGTTTTGATCTCTGGCGGTTTGCCAAATGTAACCATTTAGTTAACAATGACCTCATCAGGTCAGACCTCTTTCTGCCCGTTGCGCTGACGTTATTTTCTTCAGGAGCGTTTATGAGTAAGGCACTGCCGTTGGTGACCCGTCACGGTGACCGTATCGCGATTGTAAATGGACTGCGTACCCCCTTTGCCAAACAGGCGACCGCCTATCACGGCATTCCGGCGGTGGATCTGGGAAAAACGGCGGTGAGCGAGCTCTTGGCCCGCAGCGGCATTGACCCGGCGCTGATTGAACAGCTGGTGTTCGGCCAGGTGGTGCAGATGCCCGAGGCGCCGAATATCGCGCGTGAAATCGTGCTCGGCACCGGCATGAGCGTGCATACCGACGCCTACAGCGTGTCGCGCGCCTGCGCCACCAGTTTCCAGGCTATCGCCAACGTAGCGGAAAGCATCATGGCCGGCAGCATCAGCATCGGCATCGCCGGCGGCGCGGACTCTTCTTCGGTGTTGCCGATCGGCGTCAGCAAGGCGCTGGCGCGCACGCTGGTGGACGTCAACAAGGCGCGAACCCTTTCTCAGCGCCTCAAACTGTTCAGCCGGCTGAAATTCCGCGATCTGATGCCGGTGCCGCCGGCGGTGGCGGAATACTCCACCGGCTTGCGCATGGGCGACACCGCCGAGCAAATGGCGAAAAGCCACGGCATCACCCGCGAGGAGCAGGACGCGCTGGCGCACCGTTCGCACCAGTTGGCGGCCAAAGCCTGGGAACAGGGGTTGCTGCATGATGAGGTGATGACCGCCTATGTGCCGCCGTACCGCGCGCAGGTGACCGAAGACAACAATATCCGCAAAGACTCCAGCCTGGCCTCTTACGCCAAGCTGAAACCGGCGTTCGATCGCAAACACGGCAGCGTGACCGCGGCCAACAGCACGCCATTGACCGACGGCGCTGCCGCGGTGCTGATGATGAGCGAATCGCGCGCCAAAGAGCTGGGGCTGCAGCCGCTGGGGTACCTGCGCAGCTTCGCCTTCGCCGCCATCGACGTATGGGAAGACATGCTGCTTGGCCCGTCTTACGCCACGCCGCTGGCGCTGGATCGCGCCGGCATCGGCCTGGCCGACCTGACGTTGATCGACATGCACGAAGCCTTCGCCGCGCAGACCCTGGCCAACCTCAAAATGTTCGCCAGCGATGAGTTCGCACGGCAAAAGCTGGGGCGCAGCCGGGCGATTGGCGAAGTGGATATGGACAAGTTCAACGTGCTGGGCGGCTCGATAGCCTACGGCCACCCGTTTGCCGCTACCGGCGCCCGCATGATTACCCAGACGCTGCATGAGCTGAAACGCCGTGGCGGCGGGCTGGGACTGACCACCGCCTGCGCCGCCGGAGGGTTAGGCGCCGCAATGATCGTGGAGGTGGAATGATGAGCTTCGAAAATGCATTGCACGAACAGCGCGCCAAACCTTCAGCCTTTCAGCTGACGCTGCGCCCGGACAATATCGGGGTGATCACCATCGACGTCCCGGGCGAAAAGGTGAATACGCTGAAGGCCGAGTTTGTCGAACAGGTGAATGACGTGCTGCTCAAAGCGCAGCAGCACACCGCGTTGGAAGGGCTGGTGATCATCTCCGGCAAGCCGGATTCGTTTATCGCCGGCGCCGACATCACCATGATTGCCGCCTGCACCAGCGCCAAAGAGGCCGAAACGCTGGCGAAGAAAGGGCAAAGCACGCTGGCGCAGATCGCCGCTTTCCCAGTGCCAGTGGTGGCGGCTATTCACGGCGCCTGCCTGGGCGGCGGGCTGGAACTGGCGCTGGCTTGCCACAGCCGCATTTGCTCGCTGGACGAGAAAACCGCGCTCGGGCTGCCGGAGGTGCAGCTGGGGCTGCTGCCGGGGTCTGGCGGCACCCAACGTTTGCCGCGGCTGATCGGCGCCGACAAGGCGCTGGATCTGATCCTGACCGGCCGGCATGTCCGGGCGCGCCAGGCGCTGCGCATGGGGCTGGTGGACGACGCCGTGCCGCAGTCGATTTTGCTGCAAACCGCCATCGAACGGGTGAAGCGGGGCTGGCAAAGCAAGCGCGAGCTGCCGTGGCAGGCGCGTTTGCTTAATGGCCCGCTGGGCCGCAGCCTGCTGTTCAGCATAGTGCGCAAGAAAACGCTGGAGAAAACCCACGGCAATTACCCGGCGGCGGAACGGATCATTCAGGTGGTGCGCACCGGGCTGGATCAGGGCAGCGCCAGCGGTTATGAGGCGGAAGCGCGCGCCTTCGGCGAGCTGGCGATGACGCCGCAGTCGGCGGCATTGCGCAGCCTGTTCTTCGCCTCCACCGCGCTGAAAAAAGAGCGGGGCGGCAACGCGCAGCCACACGCGCTGCATCGCGTCGGCATTCTCGGCGGCGGCCTGATGGGCGGCGGCATCGCCTGCGTGACCGCCACCCGCGGTGGATTGCCGGTGCGCATCAAAGACATTAACGAAACCGGCATCAACCATGCGTTGAAATACAGCTGGGACATTCTCGGCAAGCGGGTGCGCAGCAAACGCATGCGCCCGGCGGAGCGGCAAAAGCAGATGATGCTGATCTCCGGCTCGACCGACTATACCGGTTTTGAACAGGCAGATATCGTGGTGGAGGCGGTGTTTGAGGATCTGGCGCTCAAGCAGCAGATGGTCGCTGAAATTGAACAGCATGCCGCGCCGCACACCGTTTTCGCTTCCAACACCTCGTCGCTGCCGATTGGCCATATCGCCGCCAAGGCGCAGCGGCCGCAGCAGGTGATTGGGCTGCACTACTTCAGCCCGGTCGATAAAATGCCGCTGGTGGAGGTGATCCCGCACGCCGGCACCAGCGAAGAAACTATCGCCACCACCGTGGCGCTGGCGCACAAACAGGGCAAAACGGCCATCGTGGTGGCCGACCGGGCCGGGTTCTACGTTAACCGCATTCTGGCGCCTTATATTAATGAAGCGGCGCGCTGCCTGCTGGAAGGCGAGCCGATCGAGTCGCTGGACAAAGCCCTGGTGGACTTCGGTTTCCCGGTGGGGCCCATCACCCTGCTGGACGAGGTGGGCATCGACGTCGGTACCAAGATCATTCCGGTGCTGGTGGCGGAGCTGGGCGAACGTTTTGCCGCCCCGGCCGCGTTTGACGCGGTGCTGAAGGACGGGCGTAAGGGCCGCAAGAACGGCCGCGGTTTCTACCTCTACCCAAGCGAAGGCCAACAGCGCCAGCGGCGCAAGCGCGCCGACACCTCGGTGTACCTCCTGCTGGGCGTTACCCCGAAATCGCATCTGCAGCCGGCGACCATCGCCCAGCGCTGCGTGATGATGATGCTGAACGAAGCGGCGCGCTGCCTGGACGAAGGCGTGATACGCAGCGCGCGCGATGGCGACATCGGTGCGGTGTTCGGCATCGGCTTCCCGCCGTTCCTCGGCGGCCCGTTCCGCTATATGGATGAGCTTGGCGCCGGGACGGTGGTGAAAACGCTGGAATACCTGCAGCAGCGCTACGGCGAGCACTTCGCCCCCTGTGAAAAACTGCGGTGCATGGCGCAGCAGGGGGAGCGCTTTTACCCGCAGGGGAGCTGAACGCAGGGCGGCTCGATTTGCACTATAGTTGCAACAGGGCCGCATTGTGATCGTCATCACTCCTTGCAAAGCTTGCAATCCCGGACCCTGTACAGGGAGATAGGGGAGGGGTAAGTTAGGCCGGTGGCGGCAAAAGACTGACCGCCGTCAATAAATTTCATGCTGGATAGGTTAAAATTTAACCCGTTGAATTGATTGTTATGTGAGCAGGTGATTCATATCCGGACGCGGTTGATGTAAAAAACAGCGTTTTCTTTACGTAAACTTTCAGGCAAAATGCCCGGCCGCCATAGAGAGACGGCGCGTTATCGTTTCAAGGCTTCGGCTTTGGGGTTGTAAAACTCGGCGGTACAGCACGCACGGCGTTTCTGTATAGCGTTATTTTGTCAACAACAGCGGTGCAATATGCAAGTTTTGATTATGCGTCACGGAGAGGCGGCACTCGATGCGGCCAGCGATGCGGTAAGGCCCCTTACCCCGTGCGGTCGTGATGAGTCTCGTCAGATGGCGGCCTGGTTGAATACCAAGTCTCTGGATATTGAACGCGTGCTGGTCAGCCCTTATCTGCGGGCAGAACAGACGCTGGCGACGGTGCGCGAAGCCTTGACGCTGCCGGCAGGCGAAGAGGTGTTGCCTGAGCTGACGCCGGGCGGAGACGCCGGGCATGTCGGCAGCTACCTGCAGGCGTTGGCGATGCAAGGGGTGAGCTCGGTGCTGATCGTCTCCCACTTGCCGCTGGTGGGGTACCTGGTGGCCGAACTGTGCCCGGGCGAGTGCCCGCCGATGTTCGCCACTTCCGCGATCGCCAATGTCGATCTGGCGGCCGACGGCAGCTACGGCAAGTTCGAATGGCAGGTGAGCCCATCGCAGGTGATGGCCAAGGTCTGAACTGCCGGTGGCGGTACCGATAAAAAGGGCGATGTCTGACATCGCCCTTTGTCGTTTCTGGCCGTGTTATTCCGCCAGCTCGACCAGCAGCAGAATGGCCGCGTTGCCGCCCCATTCCTTCGGCGCCTGGTGGAACGCCAGCACGTCGGGGTGCTGCGCCAGCCACAGCGGCGTTTGCTGCTTGAGAATGTGTTTGCCGTGGCCGTGCATCACGCAGGCGCAGTGCACGTGTTCGCGCTTGCAGGCGGCGATCAGCGCCCCCAGCTCCTGCTTGGCCTGCATTTGGGTCAGGCCGTGCAAATCGAGAAACAGATCCGGCGAATAGTCGCCGCGGCGCAGCTTCTTCAGCTCGAACGGGCTGTAACCCGGGCGCACATAGCGCGTCGGGCCTTCCTCCTCCAACTGTGGCTGATATTCATCAGAGAAATAATAGCTGGCGTCGACCTGCTCCTGCAGCAGGCGCTGCGGCGCCGCCTGTTTTATCTTTGGCTTGGGCGGGCGGTGGACGATAGTGTCCTGTCGCAGTTTTTTCGCGCCCGCAACCGACTCTCTGAAGAGCTGCAGTTCATCTTTGCTCAGAGGGTGCTTGTTCTTCATTCTTCATTCACCGGAAATCATTTATCGCGCTAGTTTACCTTGTGAATGAGCGCTGTCGACGCAAAACTCGGGCCAGAATGAAAAGCGCAAGGGGTTAGCGTGATTTGTCGCAGGCTTCATGGCAAACTATGCGGCTAAATCATGAATCACAGTGCCTGCCGGAGGGCAAATTGGACAAAATTTTCGTCGACGAAGCAGTGAACGAACTGCACACCATTCAGGATATGCTGCGCTGGGCGGTGAGCCGCTTCAACGCCGCCAATATCTACTATGGTCACGGAACCGATAATCCGTGGGACGAAGCGGTGCAATTGGTGCTGCCAAGCCTGTTCCTGCCGCTGGATATTCCAGAGGACATG
>Ga0207713_1001049_pt1 | contig 23951 bp, 21 predicted proteins | sample KBSS64metaG_FD_184404 | JGI IMG/M metagenome (GOLD analysis project Ga0207713, IMG submission 184404) | Switchgrass rhizosphere microbial communities from Kellogg Biological Station, Michigan, USA - KBS S6-4 metaG (SPAdes) (version 2) | ecosystem: Host-associated > Plants > Roots > Rhizosphere >... | reverse complement strand
TCCCGCACGACGCCGTGCTCTACCGCCAGCGCCACAAGATCGAGAACATGTTCGGCAGACTCAAGGACTGGCGGCGCATCCACACCCGCTACGACCGCTGCGCCCACACCTTCATGTCCGCTATCTGTATCGCCGCCACCGTTATCTTCTGGCTCAATCAATGAGTCCTGATCTTAGGTCATCGGTCTGATCGACACTGCGCGCGGCCGCGTCGAGCTGGGAGGGCCAAAGTTCGATCTCGGCCTTCCGTCTGCTGTGCAGGACAGCGAGATAGAGGGTCCGCAACGCTGGCCAGGTGGGCGCGTCGCCACCCGCTGGGGCGAGCGGCAACCGATGGTGGAAGCTGCTATCCCAGAGATCGTTCAGAAGGTGGATGGTCAGCCGATGGAGCCACCATTGCGGCACGAGATTTAGCTCGGCCGACGCCTTCAGTCCCTCAGTCAGGTGCTCAAGCGCAGTGTCGAGCAAGGCGCGCTCGCCGCGTTCGAGCGCGAGGAGGAACATCGCCATCGCGCCGAAGAAGCGATCGGTCAGCGCGAGATCAACAGCGTCGAAAAGGAAGTTGGGGTCGTCGGTCTCGGGTCGGCCGATGAGCTCGTCGACCAGAAGCTGGTTTTCGAGGGAGGCAGCGAGAGCGTCGTCAGAACCCGCGCCGTCGGCCCTGAAGGCAAGGATTGCGCGCTCAAGCTCGTCGAGATCTCTGCGCGCTCTGCTCGTGAGAAGTTTTCTTCGGCGAACACGATGGTGAGCAGGGAATAAGCTCGGGCCGACATTCGGGCCAGATGGTAGCTGGCCGCTGCCACGACGAAGTGGAAGCTTCGATCACCCTCGTCGCGGGGCCCCCGGGCAATTACGGCCTCCAACGCCGTTGCGGCTTGCTCGAACGCCGATCGGGCACGGGCCTGGTCGCCGCCGAGGTCGCGAAGGCGAAGGCCGAGTTCCAACAGCGCATAGCCGTAGCCGAGCAGGTCGTTGCTGAGCTGCGGCGTGAAGGCCGGCGCTTCAGGCGGGAGGACGCCGTCCCGCCACACCATCGCGCGCGCCTGCCCACGTGCCAGCAGTCGGTTGCGAAACCCTGGGACGATGGCCGCGTCGATGTCGGCCTGAATCGCTTCAACCGTTGTTGGCATTGGCGATCACCTGATCATAGACCTCGGCGATGAACGCGCCGTGCGGGTCGATGCGGATGCCAACATAGAGCTGGCTGAAACCGCCTCCGTAGCCCTGCAGGTTCGCCCGGAGAAGGTTCGCCGGATTGTTGCCCGACAGCGTGAGCAGGAGGTGTTTCACACTTTGCGGAGCGATCCCGTGCTTGAGCAATGCATCGTCGATCGCGTCGGCCAAGTCGCTGTTACCCGCCTCCATTAAGCGGTCGGCGATGAATTCCAAGGCATGCGCCGATGGCAGTCCGCCATCCTTGTCAAGACCCGCGCGCGCCTCGATGAGGACACCCCCCGGCAGGTTGGCCCGACTCTTCGCTTCGGCCTTCAGGAACCGAGGGTGGCCGGTGGCCGGGTCGCGATACAGCCCGATTACATCATCGCCCCGCATGGCCATGTTGCGATGGTCCTTCCACCGCAGACGCTTGATCGGGGCGGAGTATTGCGTTCCCGCTGCGATATATTCGGTCGCGAGAATCTCGCCTAGGTCGCCCGACCGGATTTGCTTTGTGGTGGGCAGCTTGCCTTCGATGAACGCGGCAGCCTTCGGACGGCCAAGACGACGGAGGATTCGAGCGACATGCTCTTCCGCAGCATAGTGTTCGGGCACAATCGAGGCAACTGCAGCGCGGCCATGGGCCTTATCGGCCGGCCTCGCCGTAATCAGTTCGAGCGCGTGCGCACCGACGTCCTCGGCGGCGCGGTCGCACCAATTGGGAAATCCTACCATCTGCACCCCCGCGCCACTCTTAATAGACATGATATGGGATGGCACGAACTACCTGTTGATTGCATTTGTCGCGCGCTGCCTATTGAACCTTGAGGCTGACTGCCCGGATAGCACGTCGATTCGGCGCCAGAGAACCGCTTCTGTTAAGCGGATGAACCGGCAATGCTCGATTCCGGCAGGGCCATTCCCGCGCTAGCAGGGGAACGACGCATTCTGGGTCGAACGTGGCGATTTGGCAGGTTTCATAGCTGCGGGGTAGTAAAGCACCCAAATAACTGACATTCAGTCAGCCAACGAACTGCTCGCCTTGCCGGTTCGGCCACGCGGCGCCGGCACATGACCCGAGCGCTAAGGCGTTCCCGGCGCGCCGGCTTGCGCGGCTCTGCGCTTAAGCGACGCAATGATGCTTTCGAGCCGCCTCAACAGGTCATCATAGGTGATGATGTCCATCATGTTGGCATATTTACGCTTGATCACTTCGAGGTCGAAAAGCTGTGCCGCGCTGAGCGCCGCGCTGCCATCGGCCTTGCGGTCGCGGCCGAGGATCAGCAAGGCCTTTGGATTGGTGATACGGATCGGCAGGCCCGGCGGCAACTGCGCCTGGTACCTGGCCGTCAGCTTCTTCTCGCCGTCGACGCCCCATTTGTTGAGGTGGAAGAGGTATTTTTCCGCCTGCATGATCGTGCCGGAAAGATCGCCCGTCGGCACGAAGCTGTCCCGGTAACGCGTCTTTCTCAGCAGCACATCCTCGAACGGCTTCTTGATCTCGATGACGTCGATGTTGCCGTTCACGTCGACCAGTGCGAGATCGAGCTGGCGCGTGATCATCCTTGCGGGGTTGGTGTAGCGATCCTCGACCGGGACCTTTTCAAGGATGGCGATATATTTGGGGAAGATCAGGAGCAGAAAGTGGAGCAGCATTTTCTGCCACTGTTCCTCGCTGCCCGCGCCATTCTTGAGCATCTCGCGGATCGTGTCGCGGACCAGTTCGAACTTCTCGATTTCCGATTCATAGAGCTCGGGCGCGCTGAGCGACCCCTTCCTGCGCACCGACTTTCGCTTGCTCAGATACGCCTCATAGTGCGCGCGGAAGTCGCGTAGCGGGTCGAGATACTCGCCAAGGATGTTGGCGACCCGTGCGTTCGCATAGCGGTCCATTTCTCCCGAGTTCGGAAATTTCCGAAGCATCTCGCCGAAGATTTCCGAGGGGATCGCACCGTCCTTGTCCCCACCGATGATTATCTCGCTCCCCGGCTCGACCAGCTTCGCGATTCGGCGAAATATCGACACGTCGCGCTCTGCGGCGAACAGCTTGCGCGTCCAGGTGAAGCCGGCGTTCGCGATAAGGACGTCGTTTTCGATCCCGAGCTTGCGGCCAGCGATGCGGATATACTCGCCGTCAGGGTCGCCGAGCTTGAACTGAAACTTCAAACTGTCGGTGTCTTCCAGTTCCGCCTCGGTCGGCTCCCGCACCAGGTCCCCGCGCTCGAAGGTGAATACCTGGCTGATATCGACATCGTCACCCTTAAGCTTTTCCCAGACCCAAAGGCTGCTGCCGCGGTCCGACTTGTACTCAAGCGCCACGCCTGCGCCGTTTACCTTGAACTTGATCATCCTATCCCCCGTCCTAGCTTTCTATCTGAACGAGGAGGCTCTCGCCACACCTGCACCGGATCTCCTTCTATCTCCCTTTGCGAAGCGTCTTCCGTCTTCCCGCGTTGGTCCGCTCTGTCGGCCGTGCGCCGACCTCGAAGAGAAATGAGAGGCCCACGTGGCTACATCAGCCGAGGAAAACGACGGTGGTGATCCAATTAACGGCAACGTCGGAGGCGCTGTCGTTCGGCGACTCAAAACGCCCGATCGGCAGGTTTAGGCGGATCCGGCCGTTCGTATCACCAAAGGTGAACGGCAAGAATTGGTCGGGATCTGCCGGAGCAGTGCTGCCAAGCTTTACCCGAGACCTACCGGTTCAACCGTCGTCATCGATTTGATATTGGGTGGCGTCGACTACGAAACTCGCGCTTCATAAACCGACCTTGTCGGTGGCGCCCCGAACGTTCATCATTGATCTGACCGGCCCTCTCGAGAAGCAGGCGGTAATAGTCGCACTTCACGATGACACGATGCGGCTTGCCGGCTTTCAAGATGATGATTTTGTCGCGCTCGGCGCGATCAGTGATCGCCACGGGATGGTGCAGCAGATGCTCGATGGCAATCCGCACAGTCCGTCGTGGGTAGCGGGGCGGAGGACGGTTCATGCTGGTTGTCCTTGGTTCAGGGGGCTAGCCCGTTTGGTATAGGTCAGCCTGCCGGTCCTCTTCGCGGTACTGGGGCGGCGTACCGGGCGCATGAGGATACCCCGCGAGGTTTCTTCGAACACCACTTGGCCGCCTAGGTCGAGCCCCATTCTGCGGCGCAGATAGGCAGGCAGGCTCAATCGTCCACGCGGGCTGACCATGGAGTGTAGATCGAGCTGGTCTCCCAGACCACCTTTAGTCCCGGTGGCATTTGGTACCGCGGCACCGGAATTGCTGCCACATGGTTCATCGGGACCGGCGAACAACCGTTCCGCCGTGGCACGATCGTATAGGCCCCGGTATTCCACCGGCACACCCTGACTTTCCATAAAATGGCGTACGGCCGAAAAATGAAGACCATGGCGCTGGCCCAATTCGGCAGAGCCGACATAGGTCCCGGCCAGGCGAAGCGCTTCCTGCATCGGGATGTCGCGCAGATGATCGCCGGGACCGATTAGGAAATCCGAATAGTGCGAGAAATTGTGCGGAGTGATGTTCATCATGTCTGCCAGATCGGCCTTGGTGACGTTGATCCCGCTCCAGTCCATGTTGTCGCGGTCGGCAAAGATCGCCGGCGACGGCAAGGCTTCGCCCCGAACCATGATCCGCTTGGCCAAAGGCAGTTTCCCGGCAGCGAGCCGGGCAGGCAGCTCATCGGCAAGGATCGCCGCGAATATGCGGGACCAAGGTTTTGGCTGCCCGCCTAGCCGCTTCATCAGTGCGGCCAGATTGACTTCATACCCCTCGTCCACGCCGTCAAGCCGCGCGTGGAGCCTGGCGCTCAGGTGTGCTAAACTGGCCCGATACACGGAGGTCTGCCCTCGGCAGCCTGGTGGTATCGGCGCAGCTTGAAGTAAACCGTCGCGAACCAGTTCGTGGATCGTGTAGGTCGGTACTCCGAGCCGCTCGGCTGCGTGGATGGGTCGAACGCGCGGTTTGTTGCGTTCCACCAGATCCTCAATGGCCTGCCGCGGAATTAGCGGTTGGAACCGGCACCCGTCGAGTGCCAGGATAGTCGGTAATTCCCCGCCGCGGCGCATGGCAAACAGTGCCGGTTGGCGACCACCGGTGAGTTTAACTGCCTCGGCGATCGTCACGCCGTTACTGCGCGCGGCCCGACAGCGGTCGGCAAACTCGTTGATAATGGTCAGGACTGCCAGCGAAAGTTTGCGTTTCAGGGGCTTGTATAAGAGGCGATAGACGATGTCGCGTTTTGCCGCAGCCATACCCCGTGGGTTTTGGTTGAGTCTGTCGATCAAGACCTGCTCTAACCCATGCGGCCAGCTGCTGAGCAATGGCCAAGTCTGCGCTAGTGCCGGCACTATGATGTCGGTAGCGATTGGCAACGAAAGTACCCTCATGCCGATCGGATCTGCGGCGCGTGGGTCAAGGATAGGGGCCAACGTGCAGGCCAGTTCTAGCAATTCACCACCGCTCAATTGGGCAAGCTTGGGCGATAGAAGCTTGCGAACGGCCGCACGCCGCGTGGAATCTGGATGAACCAGGTCAATCAGGCTTTGCAGATTTGTGCGCAACTCGACAGGAACCTCGATCGCCGCTGCTCGGTTCAGAGGCTCCGCGCAGGAATCGCAGAGATCGATGCCATTTGTACGGCGCCAAGCTTGGCGGCGGCGACAGACGGGATTTGGGCAACGTTCCTCAAGATAGGTCCAGCTTTCGGTGCAAACGGGCAGAATACGTAGCTGCCAAAGCCCCGGTGGTGCGGTGATTGGCCGAGCGCCGTTGGCGAGAAGCGGCGATAGGTGAATTGCAGAAAATCCTTAGGCACAGCAGTGCCAAAAAAATTCAAAGTTTCAGCATCCTCCGACCAAAGAGGGGAATGCAGGCGCACAGTTTCGAGGTCGAGCCGCAGGCAGTCGGCGAGGGCATCGAGCTTGCTCACCTCGCAGAAGGTTGCATGCGGGCGCGCGGTCGCGGCAGCTCCAGCCACTTCGGTGACGTCGGCCAAGCGCGGCATATGGTGAGCTGCCGCAACCCGGGCGATATATCCGTCGAGCGACTCCCCCGCGTGCAGCGGGACCACAGATGAGACCCGCCATGGTGCCCGTCCCGTGGTCATCGGCTCCCCCCCTTCAGAAACGGATTGGTCAGGCAGAACTTGCGGGAGATGCAGTAGGCGTCGACCGCCTCGATTAGATCCCCGCGCTCAATCGCCCCGCGGTTGTCGTGAAGTGCGGTGGCCATCGCGTGCCTCACGATCTTGATGATCCGGCGCAGACGTCCGGAGGATGCCTCCCACAGCGGGCGGGCGATGACCTCATCTGCCAGCCCTGACAGGCAGGATAGCACCCTTTTCTCGACCATCGCATGATCGAGGTCGGACACAAAATCGATGAACAGCTGCCGGTCCCCTGCGGTATCCCACCGCATGGGCGAAAGATCGATGTCGTCATCCAGGCGTTCCATCAGTTCGGGCACCTTGGCAAGCACTGTGGCCGCAGCTTCCGAGCCAACGAAGGCGACTGGGGCGATGCCTGCATCCATGATGTTTTCGCGGATGCTGGTCGCGATAGGTCCGCTCACCCGGTCGCGGCGAGCGGCGCGATTGAACTCGTCGAAGACAAAGATCTTGACGCCAAAACGTTGGGATTCCCCGATCGCCCGTGCCCACCGAGACTTTTCGTTGCCTGCGTCCCAGCGTGCCGCGCCTAATGCCTTCAGGATCGAACTCGGCACAGAGTCGGTCGTGCCCTGCGTGCTGATCGTGCAGTGCACGACGGGCTTTTGCCCCGGCTCAGCTTGTGCCAGCATGATGCGCGCGAATTCCTCCACCGCCTCAGATTTCCCGCAGCCGTGGGGCGCCACAACCATGGCGCCCCCGCAATCAGCCCCCGGCGGCCGCCCCTCCGCAGCGTAGCAAACCTCTGCGAGCGCGGCGATCACGGCGGTCTGCGGCGGATAATCGACACGAATTGTGTTGAAAATGCACTTGGCGTGACCCACCTGCATAGCGGCTAATGCCAGTGCAGACGTGCCTGTGTGGATCCGGGCGGTCATCAGAAGCCTCCTCGGCCGGGCAGTCGGCGTTCGTGGATAGGAGTGTCGAGTTCGCGCTGGGCCAACGAGGCCTGTTCGGCGCGGCGCTCGAGCGCAGTTTTAGCGCGTTTCATGCGAGGGGCTGGCCGCGGCGACAGAATTTCTTGATCAAGTGCCGTCGGCTTTGCGCGATCATTGGCAATGAAATCGCCCACATGGGTGGCCGATGGCGACGCTGTGCTGAGATCAAGGAGATTGCCGGCGATCTGCTTGAGCCTCGGGATCTCGAGCAGTTCTGCCAATCGCTTGCGTGAAGCAGCATGGGCGCCTGGGTCAATGTTTTTGATGGCCTCGATCAGGGCGCCGCGTGCGATCAACCGTTCCTCTTCGGTGTTGAAGGCAAGCCCAAGTTTTTCGTCTTCTTGTTGAATGTGCTCATGCAGCCAAAGCGGCATGCCTTCGGCGTAAGCCTCGTCAGAACAGTATAAAGTGCAGTATTTTAGAGTTTTGCGATTCCAGACGTGAATGCGACTGATATCCATGCTGTCATACCGAAACTCGACGGTTGCAGTGGCATCACCGCGGCGTTTTCGGCGTGGTTCAATCGGGGCCAGATCGTTCAAGAGCTCAGGGACAGACTCCTTACCGCCAAAACGCAGACCAAATGCGCGAATGCCCGTTGGCGAAAGCTGGACGTCGGTCCGCACTTCCAGAATATCACGCGCAAAGGAGTCAAAATCCGCGAAATCATTGATACCAAACCGGTTGATGTGCCGCTCAAAGACGAGCGCCGGCTGTTGGTTGCCAATACCCTCATGCGGCTCCGTGTTGTAGAGCGCCACGATGATGTTCAGAACCGCTTCAAGTTCGTCTAGCATCACGATGGCTTCACTCTCGGCATCGTAACCCCAGCGTCTCGCATCGTTCAGCGTCAAGGTATGGCCGGGAAGCAACCTGGTAGTCTGCTCGTTGATGGTTTTGATGGCACGCTCACCAATTGCACGGTAAGTTGGCTGCTTGATTGGGCAGAAGCGCACTGAAAAGCCAGCGTCGCGCGCGGCCGCCTCAAGGTTGTGACTGCGAAATTCTACAGCATTATCAAGGATAAGCCCATCTGGCTTGCCGCACATCATCGCTAGTACCGGATAGCGAGAAGCCATCTCCGGCGGTGGCCGCTTGGGCAAGACAATGCGTCGCAAGATCTCGGCCACGGACCAGCTTGAGGGATCATTGAAGCTGATCAGCCAACCAACTATGGCGCGACTTTTAACGTCTACCGCCAAGGTAAGCCAAGGTCGCCCCAGGATCATTTGCAGCGTCGGGCACACCACAATAATATCTAGCCAGGTGTGGTCGACAATCACAAATTGCATCACGAAGTCAGCTGCGAGCGGCTTGCCGGCACCAGACCAGTCTTGCTTAATGGCCTCCGCTTCAATCTGTGTTGCTATGGTTTTGTTGGATTCGAACGTATTGAAACGGCGCTCAACCGTTCGTTTCGAATAGAGTTTATAGGTTTGGTCAGGCTTTGCCCAAGTAGGATGGCGCCCTTCATTGAGAAGGCTGAGCTGGTACGCGTAGTCTGCATAAATGTCCTTTGGCTTGCGCCCCGCCTTGCGGCCATCCAACACGCAATAATTTAGCAGACGCTGATCCTCAGGGATCAGCTCTGGGACGTCAATTTTGCGCCCCGTCATCGGGACCATATGGCGAGGATGGCGATCACCGGGGCGCCCTCGAGTTTGGCGCCATTTCTTGACGGAATCCGCGGAAGGCTTGGGACCGTATTTTGCGGTCATTTGCGCGGTCCAAATTTCGTCGAGCTCTGTCTTGATTGCTTTGCGGCCGTTTGGAACACCACGCTCGTCCAGAAGATGGCAAGCCATAGACATGCGTTCGAGGCGGTCGAAATCGTTGGTGCGGGGAACGCTAGCGATGGCCTGATCGCGCGTCCATTCAGCGAGCGCGTTGCGATTTCGGATGGGATCGGATGACCGCGGCGTTTTGGTGACGGCGTCACCACAGGCGCGCATCATCGAAAACTGCGCTGTGGTTGGCAATTCGAATGTGCCATCAGGCTGTTCGTAACGAAAAACCTCGCCCGTAATGGTATGGGTCAGCTGCAAACGGCCGTTTGCATAGAGAGGACGGTATTCGGCGCCACGGATTTCAACCAGCGCGCCAGGAGAAAAGCGAAAGTATGCCATAGTTTATGTCCTAGTGTCGTCAGCGCGCAAAACCTCACCCCGCATCCACGAGATGCCGGTAACGCGCTCGGATAAGTTGGAAATGGCTGCCCGAACCCCGAAATGCGGCGCTCGGACAAACCGATTTGATCAGTGGATGGTGATGGGTGTCGCGTCGAGCAAATGCCGGGTCAGGTCGATCTCGACCCTTCGCGCAACCGTTAGTGCCTGCAACACGGCTTCGCCAGTCCGGGCGCAGCGAGGCTCGAGCGCCTCGGCCAAGCTGCCGAAGGTGGCATCGGCGCCCATCTTCTGACCGTGGGCCTCAAGGCGCGCGACATGTTCGGGCCGGATGGTCACGAACCTTCGAGAGCAGAAAAGCGACACATTGCGGCGGTGGATCAGGCTCTTCCAGATATCGTGGCGGTAAACGACCTTGAACCGAATGCCCTGCTTCTCACAGATCTCGCGGACATAACCGAGCTTTGCGCGATAGTCGGCGTCCCTGAGATCATCTTCGTCGCGCTTGATCTCGACCAGCGTCATTGAGCCATCAACACCAAGGAGCTCGACGTCGACCGTGTAGACCTGCATCTTGCCGCCGCGGACGAATTCGAACCGGACGGACTCGGTTGCCATGCGCGCGACAGAGAAATCGACCTCGAGGCACTGCACATAATCGTGCTGGGCCAAACCCTCCCAATGCAGAATGCGCCGAGCCTTACGGCTAGGATACCAGCCATTTTCGTGAGCAAGGCCGCCATTCATCGTACGCAGTGCGCCGCCATTATGGGCGCGGATGATCCGCACATGATGGGCATCAACCTGCTTGTCGCGAACGAATTTCTGACTCGGGATGTTGTTGGCTTTGGCTGTCGGGCCCGCGGGGCAGGCCTCGTCGGTGGGTTTTGTTTCATAGATCTTCCTTTCCGCATCGCAGATTATGCGATGGACGTGTGGGCTCACGATCCGGGGCGAACCTCGAACCTTGACAAAACGAACGGAATGAAGGAGATCAGATGTTACTGGGTCTCTGACCTATGAGGGGGTACCGCCTGGCCGGGCGGGCCCCTTCTTCACTTCCGCAACAGATGGATGGAGTTCGCGGGTGCTTCCTGCCTTATCCTTGCTGGTGCGTCATTCGCCTCCTTTCGTATCGGGGTAATTGCCCGGCCACAGTTGGGCCGGTGTGAATGCCGTGGCGGCCGCGATCGCTTCTTCGATACGGCGCGATCGCATCAGGCCGCGTGAGACGCGCGAGACTGTGCTGGGGTTGACCCTCAGCGCCCGAGCGATTTGGGACAGCGACGAGCCACGACGTTCCAGCGACCACTTGATGTGTTCATGCCAGCCATCATTGTCCATTTGCGACCTCGCTCACTGCCCCTTGCGGCAAATCACCAGAGAGGCTTTGCCGTCTCGGCTTGAGCGAATCAAAGCATTATGGAGAGTCATTCGTCAAGATTTCGTTGGTTAAATTTTTTGAGAAACAAGTCGTTCCATGCAATTGTATGGTATGGCGATTTGAAAATCTCAATACACACAACATACTTTAATAAAAAAGTTTTATGATTGTTTTATAATATTTTTCATATTTTTCCGGAGTGATGTGGATAAATTCAATGGGCGGGCTCCATAATTACCTTATCTCTTAAAAATACTTTAGGAAATATTTCGATTTTCATAGGAAAATTAGAAATTTCATATCTTTAAGGAATACCTTTGCGATAATAAATTGGAAGGCAAAGCCTCAATGGGTCATTGTCCAAACGCCATCGGCATCATATGGAAGCTACGTTGATGGGTAGTTTTCCACGGAAACAAGCTCATTTTCGCGATACCGGGACATCATTTTGATGCGCATCCGGCCGCCGGTTGCAGAATATGCTGTAACGCTGCCCACAGAGGTGGTGGCTCGCGAGACGTCTTCGCCGCAAAGGCACTTCTTCATTGCATCGTTCATCGGTCGGTCGTTTGCCCGACTGCCAACGGAGCAGTCCACGTCCTCGCCAGCCCAAACGCATCGTGTGGCGCGCCGTCTAGCGAGCGGGCCAAGTGCTAACGCGAAGGGTTCCTCGCCTGGCAGGCAGTACCATGTGCGAGTCATGCGGCCATCCTCGCCTTCGGGTACCGCCGCCATTGCGGACATTCCAGGGTCAATTGGGCTCCATCGAAACCTGCCTTTTGTTCACGGACCGAAATATGACGGCAACTGGGCCGGTTGCAGAGTGAGAGGTCTCAGTCACCCGGAGTTGAACAGAGGTCATTTTTACCATCTGACTTGCACCGGCAGCGCCAGTCGCCACAGAAACAGGTGAGGGCGATAATACATTCAGCATCGCCCCGGTCTGCTGCTGTGCCGTCGGGCGAGAAGGGTCAGCGCCTGTAGAGATTAACCCGGAGTTCGTTCGTGAAGTACGCTTCACGCCAAGACGATATCAACTTTCGCGAATCCAGCCACGTGAGCAACTCTCGATTCTCCGGAGTATCCGCGATCATGGGTACGTGATGACCAGTCCGTATGTCCGAAAACGGCTCAGGAAGTGATGCCAGAATGTCGCGAACCTCTTGGTCTTCCAAAATCGTTCGGGCCCGGTTGAGCAATGCAATCTGCGTGCTGATCGGCGCGGAATGCACGATGATCGAACGCGCCGTCGTCGAGTCGAACACAGTCATGTCCGCGCCAGCGCGTTCGAGTATCGGACCGACCAGACCGGCGCGGGATTGTTCCGCGCTGATCGCGGCCGGATCCATCAGGCGAACGATCGCCAGCTTCTTCTCCTCCGGCAACTCTGTCCCGAGGAGCAAGTCACGAAAGTCGTCGCCTATCGAGAATTCGGCGGCGCACGCGAGATAGTCGTCGACGTTCTTTACGACGAACAAGACGCGTAGATCGCGATTGTCGCCGAGTGCGGCCAGGTTCGCCTCCGAGAACGTAATCTTCCTCTCCTCGATCACTATTCTGCGTTTGGTCGCGCCCAACTTTTCCGGGATGTCCCTGAACTGTCGTGGAAGCGCGCGCACATAAGTGCGATAAACGTCGTCTCGCAATGCGTCGGCCTCGACGAGGAACCTGCGCAACCCCTTACCTTCGTCACCCTCGGGAATCGCTCCCTGTGTAAGATGCTGCGCGGTGACGTCGCTGTCGAGGTAGGCAATCAGGCTCTCGCTGTCGAAAGCCTCGCTCGCCATGAAAGTCAGGCAATTTTTCCACGATGGCTCAATCCGGCCGAGCCGGAAGATTGAAGCATACAGCCGTGACGGCACGTCAGCGAGCGAATGGAGGAGCGTCTCCTGCCGACCGAGGAATGTCTCGACATCTTCAAGCTCGAGATCCTCGCGGCCGATCACGGCAAGTATCGCGCCCGCGCTTTCCCTAGTGTTGTCCTCCAGTTCCAGCAGGACATTACTCAGATAAAGATCAAAGTCGCGCTCGATCCGTGCGGTTAGCGCCTCGTGTGCCGCTTCAAGCAACGTGCTGTAATTGCGCGTCCGCAGTCGCTCATGATCCGCATGTCCGAGCAACGTTGCGAACGCGAACTCGACGTTGGCAATCGAAAGTCGATATTGACCGTCGTCTACCAATTGGCGCGCAATGGCGGGGTAGTCGCCGGTCGAGGCAAGATCATTTATCTCGATCTGGAGGCTACTAAGCCGTTCCGGCGCGAGATCGATCCCCTGCGCCAGAATCTGAGGCAGTTTGGCCGAAAGGAAATCAGCGAGTAAAGGATAACGTCCTGGCAGGGTCTTGAGCGACGCCACAGGAAGGTGCGCAACAATCTGCGCGACGTGCTGCAGGCACCGCGTGCTAGTCAAAACCGCTGGAATAAACCCCGTCCACCTGTCGAGGAGCCCGGCGAGCAAAGCCGGAACCTGGGTGCCCGCCTCGTAATAGTTCGCGAAGAAATCTTCACATTCTGCAAACGCCCCGGCCATGAACTCATACATATTTCCTGCCTGGAGGGAGTTGGCTGCCGGGTCGCCCAGCAGGCAGTCGACGATCTTGACATTGAGCACATAGGGTTGGCGGAAATCGTCATCACGCATGGCCGCGATAACTTCCTTGGGGTTGTCGATCTGGAACATTGGTTCGGGATTGGTGAATCCGCGAATCTGGATGAGAAATTTGTTGTCGCTGGGTGAGAGCCGGCCCGAATGGAATAGCGACGTATACTGGTAGTAGGAATCGTCGAGATATCCCTCGAAGACTAGGTATCGCGCAAGCTCTCCTTTGTCGCCGAACGCCGCGAACAGGTCCTCGACCCCATTGGCGTTCATCCGGATGATCTCGCTGAACTTGGAAACCCTGAGCGCCGACAGTCTTGACCGCAGCTGGCGGATCTCTTTCGCCGCCGCGCTCTTAGCCGCGGCAGACCTTCGTTCGATCTCTTCCTTGCGCTCAAGATAGGTCTTTTGCGGGTCGACTTCCGACTGGAAGTCCGGAAAATCGTGACGCTGCCGCCCGCTTTGGAGTATCTGGCAAAGCAGCTGACGTGTTGCAATGATGCTTTCGATTGCTTCGCTGTCCGCAAGTACGCGCAGATCGACCATTTCCTGTACGTTAACGCCTACCGACACGGTGTATGCTGGAAGCTTCGCGATAAGCGCCATCGCGTAGATCCGGCGAAGCTCGAGTAGATTGGCGGGGATCTGCTGTTCGGCGTTCTCGCTTTGCTCCTCAAGCTGCGCGATCTGGGCCTTAATTTGCGCCTCGCCGTTGCTGACAAACTCGGCATGCTTGCCAAGGATCGCGGCAAGATGCCCCTTGCCGCGATGAAGGTTCTCGAAATCGCGGGGGAAGACATTCTTGTAAATCAGGATGGCGAGAAGCTTGTTTCTGTCGAGCACATTGTCGCCGTCGGTCTCGAGATTAGCTACATAGATCGCATATTCGTTGAAGATGTTCTGGATAAGCCGTAGATCGTTGAGGTATCGGGACACCTCGCGCAGGAACTGCCGGTCGAGCTCTTCGTCGAGCGCCAGCCGTTTGCCCTGCTCGAGCACCTTGTCGATCGCGTTCGAGCTGTTGATGATCGGGATGACTGGAATGAGGAATTCGAAGAACTTCGTCCGATCGGTGTTGACGAACATGTCGTCGCGAAGCGCATACAGGAAGCGGATCGTCCGCCGCACACCGGAATTTGCGTTCACCAGACTGTTTATCTCGCGCAGCGTTACGAAAATCTCAGAGTTGTTGAACCGGTCGAGGTCTTCGATGACAACCAGGTCGTAGCGCGTCGACTGGAAGAAATAGATTATCTCGTCGAGGTGGCGATTGAGAATTGAATCCTGCGTCGGCGATGCCGGGACGATTTCGATGTCCTTGAGCGAAATGCTCTTCAGAGCGACGCCGAAGCTCGCGACGTAAAAATGATGTAAGGCGCGCCAAAGGAACGATCCTCCAATCACGAAGGCCGCGAGATTGAACCAGTTGCTTGTGGCCAAAGGAACAAAGAAGGTGCCGTTGAAAATTGCGTCGCGCTGCTCAACGAGCCGCCATACCGCCACCAGTCCAACTAATAGGCAGAGCGACTTTACGATCACCAACTTGCCGGGAGACTGGATACGTTTGAACCGCGACAGCGGCAGGTGATTGGCGTCGGCGCCGTACAGCATCTGTTGGAGGATGCTGCGCTCAATCTCCTGCTTGCTGACCTCGCCGCCTGTCGACGCCGCCTCGGGCAGGAACGCGGCAAGCGAGATTTGCAACGAAGGACGCGGGTACCTTTTAAGGAATGACTGGATGATGCTGCTTTTCCCCGAACCGTAAGGGCCGGTCAGCGCGATATTCGAAACCCGCGGGTTGTTCGTCGCAAACAGCAGCGCTTCGGAGTAGACTCCCTCCTCATCAGCCTTGTCGGTCGGGGCAAGATCAATAAATTTTGATGGTTCGCCAAGTCCCTCGATTGACGAACTCAATCGACCCCATAGTTTACCGATGAGGGTCTTCAACTTGATCGGCACGGTGGCAATTTTCAAATCCATCTTTGCGGCCTAGCATGTACTGCGAGGAGCCCCAAAGCGGGCGTCCGTCTACCCCAAAGGAAACTGGCAGCTTCAGCTAGCGGACCGATCGCGCCGGACGCCAATGAACTCGATGCGCTCACGCACATCATCGCAGGCCTTTGCGACGGTCCGCGTCAGCTTGTCCTTGTCAGTGCTCTGGTAACGCAACGTTGTGAGCCCCGCCAAATCCGATGGCAGCTTCACTTCCGCGCCGGCGTCCACGAGAAGGAAGGACCGTTCCCGACCCAGACGGCCAACCGAGATGCCGTATTCGAAATGCACATTGTCGCGGGAAACATTGTGGCTATTGCCGCGTGATATGAGCGTGTCGTCCGCCCTGGCGACCGCGATGGTGAAGTCCGCTCGTTCGATCGCGTCCTCAAGAGAGCTGATCGGATATTCGGAGATGGCGAACGTTCCTTGATCCCAGAGGTAGACCGCCATATCGTCCGCATCAAGGTTCTTTCTGATCAGGCGGGCCACCTCCATGCCTTCGCCCGACGAGATCACAAAGATGCGAGGATGCTCATTGGCCGCGCCGCATTCCAGATTGCGGTGATCCAACTGATCCGCGACCGCATCTGCGGTCGTCTTCCAGAATTCTACGTCCGAGCCGACGATCTGGTCGACGTCCTCAAGAGCGACCTTCAGAACGAGACTCGGCTTGGATGCACGAAGGGTCGCCGTCCGAGGTCGCGAGCGACTCAGACCCGCGATCTCGCCGACGGACTCGCCGGCCGCCCGCGTCTGCTTGTTCTGCCCGTTCACGAAGGCATGGAATTCGCCCGCGAGAATGAAGTACAGGTCGTTGTCCCAGCCGCCCTGCTCGATGAGCACCTCTCCAGCAGCACATTCGACGACCCGACCGGCATCGGCGAACTTTTGAGCAAGCTCGCGATCATTTCGCACAAGCCGCTGCCTGAGCAGCGCCTCCACGACACCAGCCTTATCGAATCTGTCCTTCAAGCTCGTCATTCACCAACTCCTGATCAAGCGGCTCACTCGGCACGGACGGGAATCTCCGTCTTCGCGAGCGGACAGCCGTCCATCGTTCCACAACACTGGCCGCCATCGAACCCCTTCCAGAAGCGGCGCTCCTCTTCCGCCATCGACTGCAACTCGAGCGCCAGATCGGCGGCCGCCCGGCCGTGGTCGCCACATGATTTCAGGACGACGGGCCGACGCCGCGCACCCTTGGGGCACAGGCATGGCCGCCGCTGGTTCACGACGCGCTGGTCGCGGCGCCACACAGAATACAATCGGCGGCCGTTGCGCAGCAGCCGCACCGCTGGTCCATGCGCGCTGCTGTTGGACACCTCGACGGTCAAACGCCCGTCAGCCAGGTCTTCAGGGAAGGGCGCGCCGAGCTGGCCAGCCGCGCGTTCAGCGCGCAGTTGATGGATCGCCGCCTTCTCACCGTGAGCGCGGCCCTTGGCATCGGGCCAGTGGCGAAGCCGCGCGGCTCTCACCTGTTGCTGCAGGAAGCGCATCAACGTCTCCCACCACATGCGGGCTGCCGAGACGTTGTCGATGACGATATCGTCCACCGCCCGCCAGAACAGGCAGAAGCTACCGTCGCGATTTATGTGTCGCTCCGGACAGAACTCGGGAAGCAGGAGGGGCTTCTCCTCCTGCGCAGTGGCAACACCGCCGAAGACCGCAATCATGAGACGATAGGGGTGACTTCGACCGTCGGCGAGCGGAACCGTCAATCGAACCTTCAGCTCGAAGCGCGTGCGGGCGATTTCGACGGCCCCGAAGTCCGCCGCGCACGACGCTATGATATCGAGGTCGTCGCTTGGCGACATATGCTCACTTGCGCTCCAAGTAGGGCCGGATGACGCGCTCCGAAGCCGCGGCGATGGCCGGCGTAGCGAAGGCCGCGCGCTTCGCCGCCGACGCCGTGCCGTCACCCTTCTCTGCGAGCGCCTCCACGGCCTCGTTATAGTCGAGACCTTTGACCTTGCGCCGAGAGCCGAACAGGTCGCGGACCGCCTTCGTGCCTGCATCATGCGCCAGCGGGCCAATGGCTGTTTCCTCGCCAGAGCACCTCGTCTGTTCGGTCTCGGATGCGAGAACGCCGCGGCTGACCGAGCAGCGGACGCGGTCGCCCTGCATGCCGAGCCTCGTGATGGTCATGGGTCCGAACTCGAAGCCGATAGCGAGACCCAGGCCCTCGGTGTCGATCCCCTCGTCGCCGAGCTTTTCGAGTGCCAACTCGAAGCTGGACCGCAAGGCCCCCGCGCACAGCGTCGCGGTGCTGACCGTCTCCTCGTCGTCGGTCGTGTGGACGGTGCCATCGCAGAGCAGGCCGTGCAGGCAGTCGCCGATAAAGCGTATCCGGCGGCCGTCGAAGTCGCAGGTCAGCACCCGGTCCAATTCGGCCCTGACGACGTGGAAAACGCGGACCACATCTTCTGGAGATTCCTTGATGTGGCGCGCGACGTAGGCAGTGAAGCCATCGATGTCGGCATAGACCGACGCCGCCTCCTGCCGCTTGGTGTTGGCGGGCGTGAGCGTCGTGATATCGAGAGTGCGCAGCGGCGGCGTGCGGTGGGAAAAATCAAAGGAGCCGATCGGATTCTTTCGAAGATCCTCGCGCCATTCCGCCACGATGGTGTCCTTCGACACGCCGAGATTCGCCGCATCCTGGCACGCGGCGACCTCCGCGGTGGTCAGCGGCGTGTTGGCAGGTCTGGCTGCTTCCGTGAGCCCGATGGCCAGACGCGCGTTGTTGGTGAGGTAGATCCCAATGCTGGAGCCTCCGCCCGACATCTTCGCGGCATGGTTGGCCGGCTCCCCGAGAAACAGGGGTTCGCGCCCGCCGCGACGACCGTTGTTAACTGCCAACGCCTCGCCGGTGTCGATCCCCACCCGGACATTCGCATTGGGGATGTGCTCGTCATCGTCACCGGTCTCATGAAGTACGTCGATGATGAGCTGGGCGATCGCGACCGCGCGACGAACCCGCTTCGCCTCCGCATCGTTTTCCGCGTGGTAGGGCTTTGCGATCAGGGCATGCAGGCGCTGGTTGTGGAAGTCGACGCGGCGGGCGTCGCACCGGGTGAGAATGCGATGAACGGCACGGTAGTGCAGGTTGAGGAAGCGCAGCGTCCGACGGTGGCAGGTGACACCTTCATCCGCCGTGACGTTCAGCAAGTCGGTCAGGTTCAATATGTCAGCGTATAGATGCACGCCGTCGACCCTGAACGCCTTGTTCGCTGGGATGTTCTCCAACGACATGTCGCGGCGATAGTCGACGATCGTCACCGTCTCGACATCCTTGATCTTTTTCCCGATGTGATCGGTTGCCCGATCGTGCTTCCAGTCCTTTGCCATGCTTCTGCTCCAAATCGGATCGGTGGCAATCGGGCCACTTGCCAAGTCGCCGATTGCCGTCTTCAATTACTTATGCGGCCGTCGGCGCTTTCTCGGACGGGGGCAAAAAACTTGTCCGGAATTTCTTTCGGCGCCGCATACCAAGACAGGAGGACCGAAGCGCGTGCAGGACGCGGTCTACGAGGAGGAGACGCAGGATGCCGATCAACTGTCGGTTGATGAGGTGCGGGAAACTATCCGGCGGCTCGGCAAAGGCGACGCCGCGAAGATCCGTCAGGCCGCTCGTTGGTTCGAGCGCCGGTGCGGCATGCCCGCCGATGATCTGATGCAGGAGGCATTCGTCCGGATGGTCGGTGGGAGTCGGCACGTACCGCGTGGACCTGACTTTGTCGCCGTGGTGCTGCAGGTCATCCGGAGCATTGCGTCAGCCGAAATAGACTCAATCGCTGCAGGGCAACGGGAGGTCCGGGCCATTCCGAACGGCACTGACGGTCCGGAGATGGTGGATTCGGGTCCTTCCCCCGAGTGCATGGTCCTGTCGGCGCACGATGATGGGCAGACACTTGCGGCGATCGACCACCTCATCGAAGACGACGAGCAACTCCAGTTTCTCGTGGAGGGCCTGTGCGATGGGATGATGGGAGAGGAACTGGAACAGCTCCTCGAGGTTGACACGAAAGGCCTCGCCACCATTCGTAAACGTCTTAAACGTAGGCTGCTGAGCGCTTTTCCGAAAGGACGGGAGCAATGAGCGACAAAAACGGGTGCGACAGGGACCGACTCTCGCTCATCGACGACTTCGTGATCGAGACTATCCTAGCTGAGAATGCCGAGGAAACGGAGGAGGCCAGCGAGGATGACCTCACTGCGGTTATGAACGCCATGGATCGGGCTGAGGTTGCACTTCGAAAAGGCCGCTTGGCGACGCTCCGCAAGCAGATCGACCAAGAGCGCGCCGTGCCGCAGGTGCGCAACTTCGACGCGGATCGCATGCGGGCGAAGCTCGCGGCTGCCGCAAACGATCCGGGGTTCCGCATGACGCTGGCCGCCCGCGGCGCGAAGTCTGACGGCGATGAGGAAAGCCTGCTGGAGGATCTTGCCGAACTCGAGCGCGACGCCGGCGACGACGTCAATACGTGACACCTCCGCTCACCGCCGCTGAAAAGGCGCTGCAGGCGCTTGGCATCACTGAACCCGAGGAGATCGACATCGAGGTCATCGCCCTCTCGCTCGGGGCGAAGGTTAAATACAGGCACCTCGAGTCTTGCGAGGCCCGCATCGTCGGCCAGGCTGAGCGCGCGATCATCACAGTCGACTCCAGGGCCACACCACGGCGCAAGCGCTTTTCGGTCGCGCACGAACTCGGCCACTGGTACCGGCACCGGGGGCTCTGCCTCACCTGTCGGAGTCAGGACATCGGCCGGCCCTTGAGCGATGGGCGTCGCGAGACTGTAGCTGGCAATCCAGAGTTGCAGGCCGACGCCTACGCATCCGACCTGCTACTCCCCGGATACATCTTCAGGCCCGTGATCGCGGAGGTTGAGTGCTTGACGTTATCGGCTGTGAAGACATTGGCCGACAGGTTCGAGACGAGCATGACGGCCACGACCATCAGGGCGTTGGGCACGAACCGGTTCCCGTCAATGCTGGTCTGTCACTCGCAGGCAGGGATGCGCTGGTTCCGAAGGCCCCCTCTGATCCCCGACCGATGGTTCCCACGATCGGACCTGCTTCCGGAAAGTCCGAGCTTCCGTGTGCTATTCAAGGAAGGTCCCGAACCAGGACAGCCGGCGAAGGTGAAGGCATCATGCTGGTTTGACAACTCGATGGCGGAGCGGTTCATGGTTACGGAGCAAACATTTCGGCTTCCTGACGACAAAGTGGCAACTTTGCTGACGCTCGATCCAAAGATGTTGGACCTTTAGGTGCAAGTAATCGGCGGAGGTTTTTCACTTCGACTGTGATTCCGCCGTAGTGGTCATTCGTTGCAAGCCAGGGCACGGGTAACGGCAGCTTACCATTGGCCCGCTCCCAAATCCGGACAGTCCCCAAGGTCCGCCAACACAGGCATTCGGGCTCAATGGCCAGCGTAGCTATGTGGGCAAACCAGTTCGTCACTGACGTTGGCAGCCTCTAACCGATCCAGAGCACATTTCTGGCCCGATCCAACGCTATCAAATGGAAAGGAAGGCTCGGTCCATCAGCCTCTCAGCGCGGAGAGGGGAAACTTTTGTCGCGAAGGACCAGTTATGATGGCGTGGGACAAAGACCTGGATGCCCCGCGAGGATTCGAACCTCGATTGACGGAGTCAGAGTCCGTAGTCTTACCTTTAGACGACGGGGCACCGGGAGGCGCCCCTCTAGGCGGCGTGTTTGAGAGCGTCAACCCAATTTTCGCGCTTTGCACAAGCGTGCCAGGCGCTTCCTGGGGGCAACCTTGCCGCGCGGGCGCCATGCCGCTACGATGGTGGCAAGTACCCGGCCGGCGCCGATGCCGGCGGGAAAACATAAGCGAATTTGCATCATGGCGGAAACCACTCCGCCGGCCAGGGGACGAGGGCCGCGATCCGGCGGAAGGAACAGGCAGCGAGGGCCGCGCAAGGCTTCGCCCGCGCCCGATGCCGCCGGACAGCCGCCCGCCACTGCGTCGGCCCAACATCGCGCAGAACCCGGCGCGGCATCGGGACAGCGACCTGCTGCATCCCCTGGCGCGCTGGCCGGTGCCAAGGCCAAGGCCGGATCCAGAAAACGCAGTTCTGCGCGCAGAAGCAAGGCCAAAGGCGCAGCCAAGCGGCCCGCGCCCGGCGTTGCGAGCAGCGAGGCATCCGCAACGCCCGCGCGACCCCTGCATGACCTGGCCGCACACGGCGCACAAGCCGATGCCGGCGCTGGGCAAGAGGCTTTGCGTCCGTCGGCGGCGGCAATGCCGGCGTTCGCCTTTCCGGACGATGCCGCCCTGCCGCGTCCCTGGCAAAAGGCGGTTCCGTTTCATCGCCAGGCCTATGCCGCGATCGACCTTGGCACCAATAACTGTCGCCTGCTGATTGCCCGTCCCGCCGGCGGGCATTTCGTGGTGATCGATGCGTTCAGCCGTGTGGTGCGGCTGGGCGAGGGGCTGGCCCAGTCTGGCCGCCTATCGGATGCCGCGATGGACCGCGCGCTGGCAGCGCTGCATGTCTGCGCGGAAAAGCTGAAGAAGCGAAATGTGCACCTGGCGCGGTCGGTGGCGACGGAAGCGTGCCGGCGCGCCAGCAACGGCGCCGAATTCATCGAGCGGGTCTATCGGGAGACGGGCATCCGCCTCAACATCATCACCGCTCAGGAAGAAGCGCGACTGGCCGTGCTGGGGTGCCATATCCTGCTCGAACACGGCGATGGCCCGGCGATGATTTTCGATATCGGTGGCGGGTCGACCGAAATGGTGCTGGTCGATCCTGCCGATCCCGTGCCGCGCATCCTCGATTGGCAGAGCGTTCCCTGGGGCGTCGTGTCGTTGACCGAGGGCGTCGGTCCGATTGCCGACAGCCCGGAAGCCCGCGCCGCCGCCTATGTCGACATGCGCGCGCGGGTGGCCGATGGCTTTGCCCCGTTCATCGAGCGGATCGCGCCTGCCCGAGCCCGCGCGCTGGCCGAAGGCGCCATTCGCCTGCTCGGCACAAGCGGAACCGTTACGACGCTGGCCAGCCTGCATCTGGGGCTGCCGCAATATGATCGGCGCGCAGTCGATGGACTGATCGTGCCGACGCAATCCATGCGGGCGATCAGCCAGCGCCTTGCGCACTTGTCTCCGGCAGAGCGGGTGGCGGTTCCGTGCATCGGCCGCGAGCGGTCCGATCTGGTGGTCGCCGGCTGCGCCATTCTGGAAACCATTTTCGACATCTGGCCTGCCGACCGGCTGGGCATCGCCGATCGCGGCATTCGCGAAGGCATCCTGCGCTCTCTCATGGCCACCGGCGGCGACGCCGTGCGCAGCCGCGAGGCCTTGCGCCAACTTAGTAGCGGAGCAACGTAATGAGCCGTTCCGGCAAAGATCCGCACGAGCGCCTGAAAACCGCCAAGAAGCGCACGGCGTCTTCCGCGCGCTGGCTCTCGCGCCAGATCAACGATCCTTATGTGAAACAGGCCAGGGCCGATGGCTGGCGCAGCCGCGCGGCCTTCAAGCTGATCGAACTGGACGAACGGTTCGCCCTGCTCAAGGGCCGGCAGCGCGTGGTCGATCTCGGCATCGCGCCAGGCGGCTGGAGCCAGGTCGTGCGCAAGAAGGCGCCCTCGGCGCGCGTCGTCGGCGTCGATCTTTTGCCCACCGAGCCGATCGAAGGCGTGACCATTTTCGAGATGGATTTCATGGCCGACGAAGCGCCCGCAGCGCTGGAAGGCGCGCTCGACGGGGCGCCCGACCTCGTGCTGTCGGATATGGCCGCCAACACCGTGGGCCACAAGCAGACCGACCATTTGCGCACCATGGGCCTGGTGGAAACGGCTGTCGACTTTGCCATCAACACCTTGGCGCCAGGCGGCGCATTCGTGGCCAAGGTCTTTGCCGGCGGCACGGATGGCGATCTCCTGACGATCCTCAAGCGCAATTTCGCCTCGGTGAAGCACGCCAAGCCGCCGGCCAGCCGCAAGGATTCATCGGAATGGTACGTGATCGCGCAAGGGTTCAAGGGCCGCGCGCCTGCGCCTGAAGCCGAGGGCTGATCCACTGCACGGGCAAGCCGGGGGATAAACCCAAGGCCTGCGAAGAATCCCGTTGCGGTGCGCGCCTCTCTCGGCTAACCGCCCGTCTCCCACCCGTGGGTCCTACCAGGACCCGCGCGACGAGAGGCCCGATGGCGGAGTGGTGACGCACCGGACTGCAAATCCGTTTACGCCGGTTCGATTCCGGCTCGGGCCTCCAGGGACTTCAGGAATTAAACTGCGCATGGCGTGAAGATACGGGCAATCGTCCCTGTCGTCGCCAATGCGTGGCCTTGTCCCCATCCGGATTGTGCAACAGGAAAGCTGCTGATCGCTTTGGCGCAGGCCAAACGCTCTTGTCAGCAGCTTCCCTTTGCCGGTTCCCATCAAGGCATGCCGTGGTGATCAGGCGGCGCTGATCAGAAAGTGGCGCGCACGCCCAGGCGCAGGGTGCGCGGTTCGACCACGCGGCTGAGGCGCCCGTCGACAGGGCCGTTCTTGTCGAAGGCGGGAATGTAGGATTCGTAGAAATAGGCGATGTCCTTGTCGCGGCTGTTCG
>Ga0207713_1001048_pt1 | contig 23980 bp, 17 predicted proteins | sample KBSS64metaG_FD_184404 | JGI IMG/M metagenome (GOLD analysis project Ga0207713, IMG submission 184404) | Switchgrass rhizosphere microbial communities from Kellogg Biological Station, Michigan, USA - KBS S6-4 metaG (SPAdes) (version 2) | ecosystem: Host-associated > Plants > Roots > Rhizosphere >... | reverse complement strand
GGTAGTACGAGGCGTTGTCGATCCCGCGCATCGACAGGGTCGGGCCTTGCTCGTTGCCTTCGGCGGTGTGGTTGTAGACCACGTCGAGAATCACTTCGAGATTGGCGTCGTGCAGGTGCGCGACCATCTCCTTGAACTCGGCGATCTTGCCGCTGGCCAGATAGCGCGGATCCGGGGCGAAGAACGCGATGCTGTTGTAGCCCCAGTAATTGGTCATGCCTTTGTGCAGCAGGTGCTGGTCGTTGACGAACGCGTGGATCGGCAACAGTTCGACGGTCGACACACCCAGTTTGCGGATGTGTTCAAGCACATCGTCGACCATCAGCCCGGCAAACGTGCCACGCACATTTTCCGGCACCGAAGGGTGGCGCATGCTGATGCCGCGCACATGGGTCTCGTAAATGATGGTCTTGTCCCACGGCACGCTGACGCGGTGGTCGTGGCCCCAGGTGTGGGCCGGGTCGATGACCTTGCACTTGGGAACGAAAGGCGCGCTGTCGCGCTCGTCGAAGCTGAGATCGGCGTCGGGATGGCCGATGGTGTAGCCGAACAGCGCCTCGGACCATTTCAACTCGCCCACTAACTGCTTGGCGTAGGGGTCGATCAGCAACTTGTTGTGATTGAAGCGGTGGCCGTTGGCCGGGTCGTACGGGCCGTAGACCCGGTAGCCGTAGATCAGGCCCGGATGTGCATCGGGCAGATAGCCGTGGTAGATCTCGTCGGTGTATTCCGGCAGCTCGATGCGCTCGAGTTCGACTTCGCCGGCATCGTCGAAAATGCACAGTTCAACGCGGGTGGCGTTGGCGGAAAACAGCGCGAAGTTCACCCCCAGACCATCCCAGGTCGCGCCGAGCGGGAAGGGCAGGCCTTCACGGATGCGCGAGGGTTCGGCGTGCGCGGCGGGCTCGGCTTTCTTTGGACGGGTCATAGGTGCTCCTGCAAAAAATCGGGGGGTAGAAGTTTTTCGAGGACGAGTAAGCCCTCGGTGGCGAGCGAACCCGCCACACGGTTATTCAAATCAATGGTTCGGGGAGCGTCAGACCGCAGGCGGCCTGCGCGGCGCGCGGGGCTTTTTCTCGGCGGCTTTTTCGCCCGGGGGAATCACTTTGGCGGCACCGGCAGGCTTGGCCTTGGCCGTCGTGGCCTTGGGTTTGGCGGCAGTTGCCTTGCCCTCGACAGCTTTGCTGGTGGTGGTCTTGCCGGCGGTTTTACTGCCGGCAGCCTTCGGCGATTTTTTCGGCGCCAATGCCTCGGCTTCGGCCAGTTTGCGCGCCATCTCCCAGTGGCGGGCGTCCTGGCCCTCGGGTTTACCTTCCGATTCCCAGATCTGATAGGCGAATTCGCGGATGCGTTTATCGTCGGTACTCATCGCAATGCTCCTGAACTGAACTCATGCTGCTAGACGTGTTGGATAAGCAGATTGACCGGGAAATCCCCCAGCGCGGCGCTGACCTGCAGCTCCCTGTTTTTTGTGACTGCGCTGCTCGAAAAAAGTCCCTTCAGATTTTCGTCAGAGGCGTCGAACGGTAAAACCACCCGCGTATCGCCCCAGCGCAGCGCATCGACCATCGGCACAGCACTGTTTTCCAGCAATGTTGCGCAACGGATCGGCACGATCACGATGACCCGCTGCTCCCCATGCTCGCGGGCAAACGCGAGCACGTTGTGCGCCTGGCTGCCCAGCACCTCGAGGGCCTGGTACGAACCGCGGCGAAACAACTCGGTGTCGTCGGCGCGCAGGCGCAGCACCTCGGCGATCAATGCTTGCTTGATTCGCCCGTCGCGCCAGTTTTCCAACAGTTCCTGAACCGGCCCTGGTGCCTCCAGCGCCTGCTGCCTGGCGGCATAGTCGACTGGCCGCCGATTGTCCGGATCGACCAGACTGAAATCCCAATACTCGTTGCCCTGGTACAGATCCGGCACACCCGGCACCGTCATGCGCAGCAAGGTTTGCGCCAGACCATTGAGGGCGCCGGCCGCCGCGATGCTGTTGACGGTCTTGGCCAGCGCCCCGCGCAGCAGTTCACCTTCGGGGGCCAGCAGCAATTGTTCGGTGAACGCTTGAGCGGCGTTTTCGTAAGCCTCGTTCGGCGCGCTCCAGCTGCTTTGCAGCTTGGCTTCGCGCAGGGCTTTCTGCTGCCACTGCCAGATACGTTTGGCGTACTCGGCGAAACCGGCCTGATCGTCGTCGCGCAGGTCCAGCGGCCAACTGCCGAGCAGCGCTTGATAGAGGATCAATTCGTCCGCCGACGACGGCAGCTGATCGTCATGGCGCAGCGGTCGGGCGAGGGCGCGCCACAGCTCGATCTGCTCGGCGTACCAGTGGCTGCGTTCGCTGAGTACGGCCAGTCGCGCGCGGGTGTCTTCGCCGCGTTTGTGGTCGTGGGTGGCGGTGGCCAGCAGGTTGTCCGGGAAGCTCGCCAGACGCTGCTGGTTCACCGCGTGAAAGTCGCTGACCGGTGCGCTGAACTGCTCGGTGTTGTAACCGACATCATTGCGCGACAGCAGCACCGCCGAGCGATACAGCGCGGTGTCTTCCACCGCTTTGGCGGCGGCCGGTGAAGTGAGTTGCTGAAAGCGCACGCAGGCATGCTTGAGGATTTTGCGCGAACGGCCACGGGGTTTGCGCCGCCACGGCTGGCCGCCAAGCCAACCGGCTACGGAGTCCAGCACTGGCCAATCGGCTTCGCTCAAAGTCTGCCGCGCACCGTCCATGGCCTGCTGGAAAAACACCTCGTCGCGCGCCGAGCGGCCCATCGGGGTGATGTAGGTGCGATAGACCGGGAAGTGCACGATCAGCGCCTGCAACACCCGACGAATCGAGCCGAGCGTGAGGTCGCGGGTCATCAGGTCGTCGCGCGCCACTTGCAGCAGGGCCTGAGCAACGCTTTCGCAATCGCTGGCCAGCGAACCATTGAGGATCTGCTGGCGCGCCAGTTGCGCCTCTTCGATAAACGCCGAAGGGCGTTCGGTGCGGCGTTTCCACAAATCACCGAGGACATGTTCGCCGTCGGGATCGTGTTGCAGCAGCGACAGCTGGTTCATGAACTCGTAACCGGTGCTGCCGTCCACGGACCAGTCGGTGGGCAGGGTTTCACCGTCGCCGAGAATCTTCTCGACGTAAATCGGCAAGTGCCGGCCCGGCGCCAGATGGTCAAGACGACGGCGCAGCTTGCGGCAGTAGCCGCGCGGGTCGGCGAGGCCGTCGATGTGGTCGATGCGCAGGCCGTCGATCAGGCCTTCGCCGATCAACTGGAAGATCTTGCCGTGGGTGGCCTCGAACACTGCCGGACGCTCGACCCGTAAACCGCCGAGTTCGTTGATGTCGAAGAAGCGCCGCCAGTTGATGTCATCCGCCGCCGTGCGCCAGCTCGCCAGGCGATAGCTTTGCCTTTCCAGCAATTGGTGCAGGCGCTGAAAACCTTCTTCGGTCTTCGAATCGTAGTGCGTCAGGTTGCGCTCAATGGCTTGCAGAATGTGCGGGTCGCTGGCCAGTTGCTGGAGCTCTTCCTTGAGCGGGAGGGCCAGTGAGCGGGCGTCGGTCTGATAGCCGAGCGCGCTGAAACGGTCGGCGAGGGCCTTGAGCGCGTCGTTCGGGCTGTCATCGGATCTGAGCAGTTCGCCGTAATCGGTAGGGCAGATCGGGAAGTGATGCTCGTAATGCTCGACATGGAAAGTGCCGCTCTCGGCATTGAACAGCAGCGGCAGAGTCGCGTCCTGCAATGCGACACCGTAGTCGCTGCCGAGAAACGGCAGCAGCAACTGGCCTTCCATCAGCGGATCGGGCGAGTGCCACTGAATGTCGAAGAACTCGCCGTAGGGGCTCAGTCGGCCCCATTCCAGCAAGTCGAGCCACCACGGGTTGTCACCGCCACCGACCGCCATGTGATTGGAGACGATGTCGAGGATCAGCCCCATGCCGTGCTCGCGCAGGCTGGCGACCAGACGACGCAAGGCTGGTTCGCCGCCGAGTTCCGGATTGACCCGGGTCGGATCGACCACATCGTAGCCATGCATGGAGCCGGCGCGTGCGGCCAGCAGCGGCGAGGCATAAATGTGGCTGATGCCGAGTCGAGAGAAATACGGCACCAGCGGTACCGCCTGATCGAGGGTGAAGCCTCGGTGAAATTGCAGGCGAACCGTGGCGCGCAGGGTCTGGATAGGCAATGCACTCATTGGTCACGCTCGGCTGCCTGAAGGCGGGCACACGCCAATAGTTCCAGGCGTCTTGCGGCGTCGACACCGTCGAGCAGCGTCTCACTGGTGGCCGGCAAGCGGCGCGACCAGTTGGGGTGGGTGTCGATGGTGCCGGGCAGGTTGGCCTGCTCGTCGAGCCCCAGCGCATCTTCCAACGGCAGCAGAACCAACGGCGCACGGGTGTGGCCGAGGAAACGCACCGCGGCGTCGACCACCTGATCGGCCTCGTGGGATTCCTCGCGAAAGTTCTGCGGGTCCTGGCTCAGGGCATTGCGCAGGCCTTCACGCTCGCGTTCGCGGTAACGGCGCCAGTCGATTTCGCCGTTGGCGTCGATCAGTCCCAGTCGCGCATTCCAGTCGATGTCGCGACCATGCCACCAACCGTTGAGGGTCGGCAGATCGTGGGTGCTGGTGGTGGCCAGCGCGTTGTCCGGCCAGTCGAGGATCGGTTTGAAAAAGGTGTTGTCCTGTTCGAACAACAGCACGCGCATGCCGAGCATGGCGCGGGCGATGAGTTTTTCCCGCAGGCCATCGGGCACGGTGCCGAGGTCTTCGCCGAGCACGATCGCTTGATGGCGATGGGATTCGAGAGTCAACAGACGCAACAGGTCATCCACCGGGTAATACAGGTAGGCGCCGTCCGCCGGGACCGCGCCGTTGGGAATCACCCACAGCCGTTGCAGGCCCATGATATGGTCGATGCGCAGCCCGCCGGCGTGGGCGAAGTTGGCGCGCAGCATGTCGATGAACGCACGAAAGCCGTTGCGCACCAGACCTTCCGGGGAAAACGCGGAAATGCCCCAGCCCTGGCCTGAGCGATTGAGGATGTCCGGCGGCGCGCCGACGGTCAGCGAGGCGAGCAACTCGTCCTGAAAGCTCCAGGCCTGGCTGCCGGCACCGTCGGCACCCACCGCCAGGTCGGCGATCAGGCCGATACCCATGCCGGCGCTGCGGGCGGCGGTCTGGGCGCGCTCCAGGCAGCGGTGGATCAACCATTGGCAGAATGCGAAGTAGCTGATGCGCTCGGCGTATTCCTCGGCAAATGCGCCGAGGGCAGCGCCGCGCGGGTCGTGCCAGTGCTCCGGCCATTGGCGCCAGTCGAGGCTCTCACCACGGGCGGCGCGCATTTCCTGGATAGCTTCGAAGCGGCAGTGGTTTTCCAGCGCTTCGCCGCCAGCATCACGAAAGCTGGAGAAGTCGGCGTGCAACGGGTGTTCGCCGCTGATGAAGCCGTCGTACAAGGCTTGCAGCAGTTTCAGTTTGGCCTCGGCCGCTTTCGGCCAGTCGATCAGTTTCAGGTTTTGCAGTTGCTCGAACTGCTCGGTCAGCCCGGCCGCGTCAATCGCATCGCGCAGGGCGCGCTCGCCGAGGATCGCGCCGGGTGCGGCATACAGCGGATTGAGAAACAGCCGACTGGACGGCGAGTAGGGGCTGTAGCGCCCGGTGTCGGCGCTGAACATCGCGTGCAGCGGGCTGATCGCCAAGGCATCGGCCCCGCGCTCACCGGCCACACGGGCCAGTTCTTCCAAGGCCTGGGTGTCGCCGAAACCGCCATCGCCGGGGCGGCGCAGGCCATAAAGCTGCACGCTCAGGCCCCACGCGCGTGGGATCGGGCTGTCCACCGCGTCACCCACGCTGAAGCAGCGTTCCGGTGCCACGGCCAGGGTGAATTGCTGATCGGCGATGTGCACTTGCTGATAGCCGACCGGAATTTCGCCGGGCAACACGGCCTCGGCATCCAGCTTGAGACTCAGGCGCGAGCCGTCTTCCAGGTGAATCTCGCAAGGGGTCTCGGGTTCGAAATAGCGGGCCAGGTCCACGCCCACGCCAACATCGGCAGTGAGCAGTGGCGGTAGATGGCGATTTTCCTGTACCTGTTGCAGTTCAAGCAGGCTGGCGTCGATTTCCTGAGCCGTTCCGGCCGGGTGACCGAGGCCGATCAGCACATTGCGCAGCACCGCCGGGGCGACTTTTTGCGCTCGCCCGTTGGCGTCGATCCAGTCGACGGCGAGGCCGGCTCGGCTGGCGAGAATTTCCAGTTGCGCATCACTCATAGGCGCTCTCCATCCAAGGGGGGCAAAGGGGTTGCGGCCGTGAGGCTGACGAGCGCGCAATACGGGGGCAGTTGCCCCTCATCCGACAGGCCAGCGTCGGATGGCTGACGAAACAGCCACGCCGAATCAGCCTGTGGAAGGTTGACCACTGGCGTATCGCTGAGGTTCAGGTCGATTCGCAGCTCGCTGCCATCGCCCAGCCGCCAGCGCGCACTGACGGCGCCAGGCCCCAGCACCTGGGCGCCGAGGGCTTGAGTGCCGGACAGGTTGGGAATGATGTATTGATGGCGCAGTTGCAGAAGCTGGCGATACAACGCCAGCGTCGCCTGTTGCCGAGGCGTGCCGTTACCCGTCAGGCGAGGTTGTGAGGCGTGAAAGGTCTGCTCGGCGTTGGGGTCGGGAATTTGTTCACGCTTGTGCGGATCCGAGAAGGCACTGAACGCCGCGAACTCATTGCGCCGACCTTCGCGCACCAGTTTCGCCAGTTCGCCATGGTGGCTGGTGAAGAACAGGAATGGCTGTTGGGCCGCGTATTCATCGCCCATGAACATCAGGGGAATCATCGGCGACAGCAACAACAACGCTGTCGCAGCATCCACCGCGCGCGGGTCGGCCAATTGATGCAGGCGCTCGCCGAAGGCGCGATTGCCGATCTGGTCGTGATTTTGCAGGAACAGCACGAAGGCGGTGGATGGCAGATGCTCGCTTGGCTCGCCACGGGGCTCCCCGTGGCGGGTGATATGACCCTGAAACACGAAACCCTGGCTCAGGCAGCGGGCCAGTTGCTCCGTGGGTTGCAGTGCATAGTCCGCGTAGTACGCGTCGGTTTCTCCGGTCAGTAATACATGCAGGGCGTTGTGGCCATCGTCGTTCCACTGCGCGTCGTAATTTTCCTCAAGCAGGCTGGATTGGTTGAGTTCGTTTTCGATGGTCAGCCACACATGCCGGGACGGGTCGATCTGCTGACGTATGCGACGTGCGAGTTCCGGCAAAAAGTCGGGGCTTTCGATGGCATGCACCGCATCCAGGCGCAGGCCGTCGAAACGGTATTCCAATAGCCACATCAGCGCGTTTTCGACGAAGAAGTCCCGCACTTCACGACGACGGAAGTCGATGGCCGCGCCCCACGGGGTATGTTTGTCTTCGCGAAAAAAGCTCTTGGCGTAGCGGTGCAGGTAATTGCCGTCGGGGCCGAAGTGGTTGTAGACCACATCAAGAATCACCGCCAGACCATAACCGTGGGCGCTGTCGATCAGATGTTTGAGTTGTTCCGGCGTGCCGTAGCTGGCTTGTGGCGCGTAATGCAACACGCCGTCGTAGCCCCAGTTGCGATCGCCGGGAAACTGCGCGATCGGCATCAGTTCAATGGCAGTGATGCCGAGCTCCGCGAGGCGTGAGAGATGCTGCTCGACTTCGGCAAATCCGCCGAGCGCGCCGACATGCAGTTCATAAATGACCGCTTCATTCCAGGGGCGCCCTTGCCAGGTCGTGTTGCGCCAGGAATAGAGGTGCGGATCGACCACCACGCTGTGGCGGTCGAGGTCACCGTCCTGCGCCCTGGAGGCCGGGTCGGGCACCTCCAGTTCGCCATCGATGTTGAAACGGTAGCGGCTGCCGGCAGGGCAGCGGGTCTTGATGACAAACCAGCCATCGCCCTGCGGCAGCATCGGCAGGGACTGGCCGTTGTCCAGCTCGACGCTGACGTAAAACGCATCCGGCGCCCACAACGCGAATTGGGTGTGCTCGGCATCCAGCATGATCGCGCCGTGGGGCCAGCTCTCAGGTGTCCGTGACGGCATCGTTGAAAACCTCCCTGGTTATTTGTGGTGCGTTTTACCCAGCGCCTTGGCCACCAGTCGTTCGTAGAGTTCGGCGTAAGGTTCGACCGCCTTGCACCAGTTGAAGGGTGCGGCCATCGCCCGGCAACGCATTGCATTGAGCAGTTCGGGGAAGGCAAACACCTTGAACGCGCGGCTCAGGGCTTCGCGGTAGCTGTCGGCGGTGGATTCGTTGAACAGGAAACCGGTGACGCCGTTTTCAATGGTGTCGGCCAGCCCACCAGTGTTGCGCGCCACCGGCAGCGAGCCGAAGCGCTGGGCGTACATCTGGCTCAGGCCGCACGGCTCATAGCGCGACGGCATCAGCAGGAAATCGCTGCCGGCGAACATCCGCCGGGCGTCTGTTTCGTTGAAGCCGATGCGCACGCCGATCTGGCCGGGGAAGCGCAGCGCCAGTTCACGCATGGCCTGTTCTTCTTCCGGTTCGCCACGGCCGATGATCGCGATCTGGCCACCGTTCTGGACGATGTATTCCGACACTGCTTCGGTCAGGTCCAGGCCTTTTTGATAGACCAGACGCGAGACCACGGCAAACAGCGGGCCCTCGGAGTCATGCAGACCGAACAGTTCGCGCACATGGGCGGCGTTGATGGCCTTGCCTTCCCAGTCGCCGATGGCAAATGGCGCGAACAGATGCGGGTCGGTGGCAGCGTCCCAGCTCTCATCGATGCCGTTGGGGATGCCGCTGAGCAGGCCTTGCTGGGTCTTGGCGGCAAGAAAACCGTCGAGACCGCAGCCGAAATCCGGGGTGGTGATTTCCTGCGCGTAGGTGGCGCTGACCGTGGTGATGTGGCTCGAATAAGCCATGCCGGCCTTGAGGAACGACATCTTGCCGTAGAACTCCATGCCTTCCTGTTGCAGGGCATGAGCGGGGATCCCGAGTTCCGGGCACGAACCGAGGCTGGTCACGCCTTGATAAGCGAGGTTGTGAATGGTGAACAGGGTCGGTGTGCGTTGCCCGCGCCAGTGCATATAGGCAGGCGCCAACCCGGCCGGCCAGTCGTGGGCGTGCACCAGATCCGGGCACCAGTGGATTTGTGCGAGGTTGGCCGCGATATCGGCGGCGGCCAGGCCCAGACGGGCGAAGCGAATGTGGTTGTCCGGCCAGTCGCGACCGTTGTTGGCGCCATACGGGCCGCCGTCGCGAGCGTAGAGTTCAGGGCAGATCAACACGTAAATAACCAGACCATCGGGCATGTCCATGCGCCCGATCTTGCAGGGCGGCAGCGCGGCGTGACCGCCCAGTTCGCCGATGATGTGGATCGGATTCTCGCTGTTCATCACTTGCGGGTAACCGGGGATCAACACCCGGACGTCATGCAGGTGCGCCATGGCGCGGGGCAGGGCGGCTGAAACGTCTCCCAGACCGCCGGTCTTCACCAGATCGGCAATTTCCGAGGTGACGAACAAGACTTTCTTCTTGTTGGGGTTCTGACTGGCCACCGGGGTCAGCGTCTTGGTGCTCGGGACGTTGATCGACCGGCTGCCGGGAACACTTACGGTGCTCGATTCACCCATCGGCTGATGAGCCCGTTCTCCCTGAATATCCAATGCCGCACTGATCATATGAATCTCCCGTCTCTTTGATCTGATTCTTGTCTTGAACAAGCGATGTCCGTGGCCAGGTCCTGTGGCCGGGCGCAAACGCGCCACGCATCGGTGAGCAAACGCTACCCAACACGCGCAAGCAGAATGGGTGAGGGGGCCATTGCAAGAGTTGAACCAGTCGCTTTGGCCCTGCCTATCAGATGACCCGTCGCGATCTGCAAAAGTTTCGACGAATTTTTGACTTTGTGACCGGCCGGTTTTACCCCGCGAAAATCAGTCTAGGCCAGATCCTAGAGCGGGCCAGGGTCATCGGATGAATTGTTCGACAATCTGTTGCAGACTCACGAAATACGTGGCCTTGAGAGAGGGCGCGCCCCGACGAAGTGCACGTTTGGCGGGTTCTATGATGCGAAATGGTGACCGGGCGGTCACGATTTCGGGCGCCGGGAATGTGCGGGCGCACTGTTGCGGTGCGGACAGTTGTGTCGGCGGGCGGACAGCGGGTGCTGCTTCGCGGGCAGGGGGTGCCCGCGAAGGCGAGGGTTTCAGTTGAGCAGGCGGACGGGTTCCCCGGCTGACCAGGCTTGAATGTCTTCGATCATCTGCGAAAAGAACAGCTCATAGTTCTGGCGGCTGACGTAGCCGACATGGGGCGTGGCCAGCACGTTGTCGAGGGTGCGAAACGGGTGCAGCGCCGGCAGCGGTTCCTGATCGAACACGTCGAGGGCCGCACCGCCGATGCGCTGTTTCTGCAAGGCCTTGATCAGTGCCGTTTCGTCGACAATCGGTCCGCGCGCGGTGTTGACCAGCAGTGCGGTCGGTTTCATCCAGGCCAGTGCCTGGGCATCGACCAGACCCCGGCTGCGGTCGCTGAGTACCAGGTGCACCGACAGCACGTCAGCCTGTTCGAACAATTGCTGCTTGCTGACATAGGTGACGCCGGCCTGTTCAGCGCGCTCGGCGGTGAGGTTTTCACTCCAGGCGATCACACGCATGCCGAACACCTGACCGAATTGCGCCACCCGCTGGCCGATGCTGCCAAGGCCAAGAATGCCGAGGGTCTTGCCGTGCAGGTCGCTGCCCAGACCTTGCTGCCACTGACCGGCGCGCAGAGCGTTGGCCTCGTTCACCAGATTGCGGGTGGCAGCCATGATCAGCGTCCAGGTCAGTTCCGGTGCCGCGTGTTTATAGCTGTCGGTCCCGCAGACCTTGATCCCGAGACGGGCGGCGGCCGGCATGTCCAGCGCTGCGTTGCGCATGCCACCGGTGACCAGCAGCTTCAGGTTCGGCAAGCGTTTGAGCAGGTCTTCGTCGAAGCGCGTGCGTTCGCGCATCACGCAGATCACTTCAAACCGGCCCAGACGCTCGGCCAGCGTGGCGTTGTCCGCCGGGTACTCATGGACGAAGGTGACTTCGCCGAGACTGTCGAGCATCGACCAGTCGACTACGCCCCGCGCGACGTCCTGCCAGTCATCGATCACCGCAATCTGCACCGCCATCAGCGTCACCTCTTCAACGAACGGGATTGGTTTTGTCCAGCCAGCCCAGCAGTGCTTCGTGGAATTTCGCCGGTTCTTCCATCTGCGGGGCGTGGCCCATGCCGGGGAATTCCACCAGCGTGGACTGAGGAATCAGTTTCGCCACCTGCTTGCCGAGCACTTCGTAGTGACCGATTTTGGCTTTCACTTCGGGCGGGGCGATGTCCTTGCCGATGGCGGTGGTGTCGGAGGTGCCGATCAGCAGCAGTGTCGGCATCTTCAGGTCCTTGAACTCGTAGTACACCGGCTGGGTGAAGATCATGTCGTAGATCAGCGCCGAGTTCCATGCGACCTGAGTCTTGCCCGGGCCGTTGCTGAGGCCGGCGAGCATGTCGACCCAGCGGTCGAATTCCGGTTTCCAGCGGCCGTCGTAATAGGTCGTGCGTTCATAGTCGCGAATGCCTTGGGCGGTGACTTTCAATTCGCGCTGATACCACTGATCGACGCTACGGTACGGCACGCCGAGGGCTTTCCAGTCTTCCAGGCCGATCGGGTTGACCAGCGCCAGTTGCTCGACCTGATCCGGGTATTGCAGCGCATAACGGGTGGCGAGCATGCCGCCGGTGGAATGACCGAGCAGGGTGGCCTTCTGGATGCCCAGCGCCTTGAGCAACTGCTGGGTGTTGGCCGCCAGTTGCTGGAAGGTGTACTGGTAGTGATCGGGTTTGCTGGAAGTACAGAAACCGATCTGATCCGGGGCGACCACCCGGTAACCGGCTTCGCTCAGGGCCTTGATCGAACTGTCCCAGGTCGCGCCGCAAAAATTCTTGCCGTGCATCAGCACCACGGTGCGCCCGTTGGCCTTGCCGTGGGCGGCGACGTCCATGTAACCCATCTGCAGCGACTTGCCCTGGGACTGAAAGGCAAAGTGCTTGAGGGTGTAGGGATACTCGAAACCTTGCAGTTCCGGGCCGTATTGCGGGCCTTCGGCGTGTGCGAGCAGGGGCAGGGCGGCGGTCATCAGCAGGCCGGGCAGCCAGCGGGTCAGCGATACAGACATAGGACAACTCCACAAGAAATCGGCCGATGCTGGAACGGCCGGATTAGGGCGACGTTAAACACAGGCAATCCTTGGGCCCGATCGTTCAACCGAGCCAGCCGAGGGTGAGCATCGCCAGCACCCCGTAGCGGGCGCCTTTGGCGAGAGTGACGATCAACAGAAAACGTCCGAGAGGTTCGCGCATGACCCCGGCGATCAACGTCAGCGGATCGCCAATGACCGGCAACCAGCTGAGCAGCAACGACCAGTGACCGTAGCGCTGGTAATGAACACGGGCGCGCGCCATGTGCTTCGGACTGACCGGAAACCAGCGCCGATCCTGAAACCGTTCCAGACCGCGCCCCAGCCACCAGTTCACCAGCGAACCGAGGACATTGCCTAGCGTCGCTACGGCCAGCAGCCCCCACAGCCAGTAACGATCGCTGACCAGCAGCCCGACCAGTACGGCTTCCGATTGCAGCGGCAACAGGGTCGCCGCGCCAAATGCGGCCAGGAACAGCCCGAGATAACCCGCCGTCATCAATGGGCCGGGTAATCCGCCACCACCACATCGGCACCGTCTTTCTTCAGGCCGATCACTTGATACGCATCGCTCATGCCGTCCATTTCCATGCCCGGCGAGCCCATCGGCATGCCCGGTGCGGCAACGCCCAGCAGGTCATCGCGCTTGCTCAGGGCCAGCACCTGTTCCGCCGGAACGTGGCCTTCGACGAATTTGCCGTTGATGATTGCCGTGTGGCAGGACGCCAGACGTGGCGGCACGCCGTGTTGTTGCTTGAAGCTGCTCATGTCGGATTCGACGTGGTCTTCGACCTTGAAGCCATTGGCTTCCAGATGGCTGATCCACTTTTTGCAGCAGCCGCAGTTGGCGTCGCGGTGGACTTCGATCGGGATAAGGTCGGCGGCTTGCGCCAGGGAGGAAATGAACAGCGCGCTCAGGGCGGCCAGACGCAGATGGTTTCGCATGGAGGGCTCTCGGCTCAGAGGAAGAACGGTCAAAAAGGAAGGCATTTTGACCGGTTTTTCCTGCCTGGCATCAACGGAGTGTTTCCAAGTGATACGAGGCAGGCCTGCCAACATGATCGTAGATCAAAGCTGACAGGCCACTGAGTGCAAGATGACAAAACGGTCAGCGAACCTTGAAGCGGCCCATGATCGCGCTCACCCGGCTATTGGCTTCCAGCAACTGGCGGGTGTTGAGTTCGCTGGCCTGGCCGCTTTCCACCAGCTCATCAACCATGTGGCGGATCTGCACCATGCTGCGGTTGATCTCTTCGGTGACTGCGCTTTGCTGTTCCGCAGCGGTGGCGATCTGGGTGCTGAGGCTGTTGATGTGGCTGACCGAACCGGCCATTTCGTCGAGGCCACTGTTGACTCGCGCCGTGGCATCGGCGGCTGACTGACAACTGGCCTGAGTGTTTTCCATGGCGCTGACCGAGGAGCTCACACCTTGGGTCAGACGGCTCAACATTTCGTTGATTTCCGAGGTGCTGGCCTGGGTGCGGGCAGCGAGGGCACGCACTTCGTCCGCCACCACTGCAAAACCGCGACCCTGTTCACCGGCGCGGGCCGCTTCAATCGCAGCGTTGAGCGCCAGCAGGTTGGTCTGGCCGGCAATGGCGCCGATCACGCCGAGGATTTCGGTGATGCGCTGGGCGTCCTGCTGCATGCTTTCGACCTTGTGGGTGGCGCTGGCCACTTCGTCGATCAACGCCACTACGCTGCCTGACGCTTCACCGACCACGATGCGGGAACGGTCGGCGTTTTCGTTGGCGCGCTGGGTGAAGGCAGCGGTTTCGGCAGCGTTCTGCGCGACGCTTTCGGCGGTCGAGCTCATTTCGTTGATCGCGGTAACGGTCTGGTCGGTTTCCGAAGCGTGGCGCAGCAGAATCTGGCTGGTGTGCGCCGAGGTGCGCTGCAGGTTGTCGAGGCTCGAGGCCATGGCGCCGGTAGCCTGGGTCACTTCGCCGATCATGTTCTGCAGGTAGGCGATGAAGGTGTTGACTGAATGCCCGATGGCACCGAGTTCATCTTCAGCGCGGATGGTGATGCGCCGGGTCAGGTCGGCATCGCCGCTGGACAGTGAATCGATATTGGCCTTCAGCGCTTTCATGCGCGAGACCAGTTGGCGGATCGCGTAGACCTGCAACAGCACCAACAGGATCACCAGCGGAATCTGCAGCAGACTCAGGCTGCTGAGCACGTCGTCACGCTGGGCGGTGAGCATTTTGGTTGGCAGGGCGGTGGCGAGGAACCACGGGGTGCCTTCGATCGGGCGCATGAAGAAGGTACTGGCTTCACCGTGGTTGTCGAACTCGACGCGCTGCGCCTGATCGCGGTTTTGCAGCCCGGCCTTGACCTGGCTGGCGAAGGTCGAGCCGCCGGCCAGTTCGCTGATGTTCTTCAGCACGATCGGCCCGTTGATACGCGAGCTGTTGCTGATGATCTTGCCGTCGGCCTCGACGATCAGCATTTCGGCGTTGAGGTCTTTTTCCTTGCGCGCCACCAGATCGTTGAAGAAGCCCAGGGTCACGTCGATGGTCGAGACGCCCCAGGCGCTGCCGTTTTTCTGGATGGCCATGGCGCAGTTGGTGCGCGGTTCGGCGCTGGCGTCATCTTTATAGGCAGCGGCCCACGCGCATTGTCCGCGCGGGGTCTGCATGCCGCCCTTGTACCAGCTCTGGTCGTAATAGTTGGGGGCCGCGTCGCTGTTCCAGAACGTGTTCACCGCCAGTTTGCCGGAGGCATCCCGGTGCCAGAACGTACTGAACTTGTTGCGTCCGGCCTCACGCTGACCGGGCAATGGCCAGATGCCGCCGCCGAACACTTTCAGTTCGCCATATTGATCGACCAGCCCCGGCAACACGCTGTCGATGGCCGCGCTGTCGAGCAGCGGGATGGTCTGGGTGATGCTGCGCTGTTGCGCCTGGACCTTGTTCAATTCGCCCTGGATCTGCTCGGCCACTTCCGCAATGCGGTTGAGCACGACTTGTTCTTCGGTATGGCGCAGCTTGGGCGCGACCAGCTGGCTGATGCCGACCACGGTCAGCACCGACAGCAACAAAATGAACAGAACCAGAAACAGCGTGTAGCGAGCCTGAATAGTGCGGAATGCGGGCATGGAAACCGGTCCTTGAGCAGGGATTCTTATTGTGGGCAGGGGAAAAACAGCGCGGGTTTCCTAACGTATCGTCGGGTCTTCGGGAAGCTTTAGGTACTTTCGTCCTAAAACGTGCGATCCCGATCAATGGAACGTATCAGGCCTGATACACGAGAACTAACTGTCCCGAACATTAGAGCGATAAACCCACTTTCATCACATTGTCATGAACGCTCTGGTCCCGTATTTCCGGGGCTGTTGTCGGTTTGTATCGTGAATGTACGAAAATTGTAAAAAAGTGCAGAAAGGAGTTGGTGCCATTAGTTTGCCGACCGATACTTCGGGCAACTCAAAAGTCGTCCAACAAGGAATTTTTCATGTTTTCCTCGCAAGGAGCCTGCTCATGACTATCGGCTATACCGGTGCCTGGCAACCCAAGGCGGGTTTGCTGGTTCGAGACACAGGAAGCTCGAGCAAACCGGTTTCCCAAAGCGTGAAGGTCAAGCAAATGCTGGCTCTGGTCGGCAACGATCCCAACGCAATCAGCATCGCCGAGATGGACAAGCAGGGGCTGCACAAGAACATCAAGGGTTTCGATCCCACCAATGTTTCGGCCAAACAATTGGGCAGCCTCAGTGCAATGCTGCGCAGCCGTGGCCTGATTTCCGAAGTCACGTCCATTACTCTGCTCAACGCCGGCGACAAGTTTGATCGCTTCGGCATTCAGAAGGATCCGGACGCCAAGTTCAATGCGCTGGAGTACTTCGCAACGCAACTGGATACCATCCAGAACAACAATCTCAAGGGCAACAAGTACGCCAATACGTTGATTCCCGAGTACAAGAAAGCCATCTATGTCTTGCAGAACCTGAAGACCTACGGACAGGGCGGCGAGCGCAAGCCGCCGACCGACAAAGGCGTCGACGCCAAGGCATGATCAGAAGGCCCGCACCGGGAACGGAGCGGGCCCTTTCGTTTATGGGCGGTTGCCGCCAACCTGCAGTCCCGTCAGCGGTGCGATTTGTTGCTGCATGTCGTCATGCAATCGCTGCATTCGCGGGCACTGCAGTGCCAGGGATCTGGGCTGGAACCCGCGATGAAACAACGCCAGCCAGCCTGCACCTCTGTCATCGGGCGCCAGTCCGCTGAACACGAAACCCATCGCCGACAACCGGCGCCAGGCATTGTCGAAACCCTGCGCCAGCCTGAGCCTGATCGATATCAGCCAATGTTCGGGCAGTTGTTGCAGCTGTTTGAGCAAACTGTCGTCCACCTCGTTGAATACCCCGTCATATCGCCCCCAGCGCTGTTCGAGCTGCGCCGGTGCGCCAACCCACGGCGACACGCTCAACCGTGTTCCGAACACGTCGCACATCTGTTGCATGAATTCACGGCATTCGTCGGGCCAATGCAAGGCCGGCAGCGGGCGCTGATAGCCATCGACAGGGGTGTAACCCAGTACAAGCGATTCCGTCACCGCGTTGCCAAAGGGCGACGGTGCATGATCGGGCAACAAGCCGGTGTTATGAAAACCAAGGCCGGCGGCCATCTTCTGGGTGTAGGGGTGATGGGTCATCTGCTTGATCGTGACGCCCTGATAACCAAGCGCCTGTGCATGGATCAGCAAGTGTCGGCCCAGTTGCGTGGCGACGTTCTGGCCACGGATCTGCGGATCCACCACGCTCAGCGCCAATTCGACGATGGATGTTCCCTTGTCGAGAATCAACGCGGAGTGGCCCGCCACCTGATCGTTGGACACCGCCACCAGCGAATGCCAGCGGCCGACGGCATGGTTCTGCTTGATCATGCGGGGCAGATAGACATGCGGCTGAGCGTAATGGTCGCCGTAGATCTTTCTGAACAGGCGACTGACCGCCGGGGCGTCGCTGGTGCGAAAACTGCGCAGGGTGATGGATGTCATCAGCAACGCTCCTGGCCGCAGCCGCTGTAGACGCGCCGGTCCAGCACGCGCTGACGTTTGCCGGAGCGTGGATGGCGTGCCAGTTCCTGAACCGTACAACAGCGAATCCGCAACGCCAGCAGGTGATCGGTGCTCAGTTGTTCGATCAACGGATAGTCTTCGATCAAGGCGCTGTGCAGCGTCTGGTCGGCTTCAGCGTTGGCCGGTGACAGGGCGTCCGGTGCCCAGTGCAGGCGAAGGATATCCATGACGCCGTCCTGCTCGATCACCAGTTGCCAATCGTCGCTGCCAGTGATGCGCCGCACGGTTTCGCCGATCGATTGCGGCAGCAGAGTCAGAATGCCCACGCGCACCCGCTGGCTGTCGGCGCAGCGGCCCATCAGCGCAAACTTGCGCCTGGGGGTGTCAGGCGGCTCTCGCCAGCACGCACGGTCGCCGACGGGGTAGCGGATCAACGGCATCAACCGGCGCGTGAGGTTGGTCATCACCAGGCGTCCGACCCGGTCGCATTCATCGATCACTTCACCGGTCTGCTCGTCGAGAATTTCCAGCACTGCGTGACATTCGGGAACCCGGTGTTCGCCGATGGCGCAGTCACCATGGCTGGCACCGATGAATCCGGCGTCCACGCTGGCGTAGCCGATCGAGGCCACGCGGGCGTTGGGGAACACCCGCGCCAGCCGTTGCAACTGGGCGTCAAACAGGCTTTCACCGGCGTAGAGCAGGGCGGTGACGCCAGTGAGGACCCGGTCATGTTGCTCAAGCCACGCCGCGAAGCTCAGCAGATGGGCCGGCAGACCCGCCAGCACGTTGATCCGGTGGCGGGCAATCGCATCGGCCAGGTTGTCCGAGTCGACATGGCCGGTGAAGGGAAACTCGACGACCTCGGTTTGCACATGCGCCAGCGCATCGTGGGTGAAGATGAAGCTGGCATACAGATCACCGACAAAAAACAGGTTGGCGACCCGGTCTCCGGCGCTCAACCGGGCGCCGAGACTGCGACCGAAGTCTGTGACCAGCGTCTGCCATTCCTCACGCCGGAACAGTGAAAACTTGCCGGCGCTGGTGGTGCCTCCGGTCTTGAAAACCAGTGCGTCGTTCAGCGGTGCCGTCAGGACAGGCCACCGATCGAGGTCATGACTGCCTTTCCAGTATTCCACGGGGTCAATCACCGGCAGTTGTTCCAGGGCTGTGATCGGTTGGGGAAGTGCAGCGAAGTGACGCGTATAAAACCCGGAATGCTGTCGCGCAAACGTGATCAGCTCTTGCAGTTCAAAGCGTGTGTTCATGATTGGCTCCTTGCCTGTCTGCGCAGGGGCCAATGCCCCGGTTGTCGATCAGCAGCGGCGTCTTGCCGCTGTGTTTGTTGCGGGTAAAGCCGTCGCTGCCGCAGACCTCTACCTCAACGGTCAGCAGCCCTGTCTGGATAAGAGTGGTCAAGGTCGGATAGTCCAGCAGGCGACGCTGAACATCATCGGGTTGCCGTGGGCTGCGAAAGCGCATGCGCTCCAGGCCGTCCGGGGCGTGTTCGAGGATCAGCTGGAAGTCGGTCTGCAGGTGCTCCGCCAGTAGCGCTAGGCAGATGAAGTCGGTGCCGATGCGCATCAACCTGCCGTGACGTTGCAGCAGCTCGAAACGCGGCGTGGGCAGCCCGCAGTCACACGCACCGGGCAGCCAGCGACCGCTGTCGCCGACGTCGTAGCGCTGCACGTCCTGTCCTTCGCGCTCGATGGAAGTGAACACCAGACGCCCGGTTTCACCGTCGGTCACCGGTCGATCAGACTCGAAATCCACAATCTCCAGGTGCTGGATATCGCTCATCAGATGAAACACGCCATCGCCTGTAGCGGGGCAGGCATGGCCGAGCGGCCCGGCGTCGACACTGCCGTAAATGGCCGAGCGGATCAGCCTGACGCCGCAGTCGCGCATCAGTGCAAGGCTTTGTTCTCCGGGGTGTTCGCCGCCGAGGAAGACTTTTTCGATCCCGCCATATTCGCGCAGCCGTGCCTGTTCGTTGAGGAACAAGCGGTGCAGGGTGCTGGGCATGCCGACCAGCACGGTGACCCGCTGATCGATGATGATCTGCGCGATCTCGCGGTAATCGTCATCGGCCGGTGCCCCCATCGGCAGGTGCGTGGCACCCAGCAGTTCCAGCACTTTGGAAAAACTGAAGAAACCGCCATACAACCCGCCGCTGAAGAACAGGTTCATCACCCGGTCGCGGCTCGGGTCGAGACCCGCCGCGAACAAACCGTCGGCACTGGCACGCATCTGCCGATCGAAGTCGCGGTAGCTGAAGCCGGACAACGCCGGGATGCCGCTGCTGCCGCCGGAGCGGAAGTACAAGCGGGCCGCCGGGTGGATCGGGCGGGTGACAAAGGCGTCTTTGCTCATGATCGGCAGATTGGCCACGCAGGGTGGCGTCGGCAGAGGATCGAGCGTGGCGCGGGTTGCCAGCGCCATGGCCGGCAGGCTGACCGATACGCGCCGGCTCAGGCGCTGCAATGCATATACGCCGTCGTGGGGTTCGCCTTCGTAGCCATCGTGAATCGCTTGCACCGGGGTGATCCTCGTGACACCCGCGGCGATCAGTGTTTGAGCCAGTTCAGCCGTTTCGTGTTCTGCACACATCAGCCCGGCGCTTTGCAGTACGTTGCGCCAGGGCAACAGCGACTCGCTGATCCGTGCGCGCGGCAGGGGTTGGAGCAGCAGGCTGCGAAACAGCGGCGAGGGCGCGAGCTGCCGGTCGTGGGCCCAGATGATGCGCCAGTCCGAGGATTGCCAGACCTGGCCGCCGGTCCCGCCAAAACTGTGAGCCAGGCGTGCCATCGCCGTGCGGGTGGTGATTTCAGAGGCCTCCTGAATCGAAGGCAGCAGAACCGGCCAGTGTCGGGATCGACGCTCGAACGCCTCGGCCAGGTCATTGCCGATGGCGCGCAGGATGCTTTCGTCGTCACTGTCCACCAGCAGCCATTGCGGACTGGAACAGGCCTGCTGGTCCAGACGGCAGACTTCATCGGCCACGGCGTCCAGCGCTTCTGGCGTGGCCGCTGCCGGAGTCAGGTAGATGAAGCTGATGCGATGACCCCAGTCGATCCAGCGACATCCGGGCGCCAGTTGCTGACGGATGGCTTGCAGCGCCGATTCACCGCCCCACGCCGACACGCCGTTGGCTCGTTGGCACAATTGGCCGACCTGGGCGGTGCTGGCAGGAACGACCGCGATATGCCCGGCGATCTGGCCGGTCGCATCGCACTGCGCCAAGCCATGAAGCAATTGAGCCGTCAGCCCCTGATCGCTGCTGCTGGGACGCAACCAGTTGACGTTGCCCGCCAGCAGGCCTTCGATCACCGCGCAGAAGGCCAGCAACGGTGCATTGCCGGGGGTGATGTGAACCACCAGGCCCAGCGGGCTCCAGCGTTCAAAGCGTGACTGGCGATAGTCGAGGCGACGCAGGCTGCTCGGTTGCTCGCCGAGTTCGCGCTCAAGCTTGCGCCGCAGGGCGTCCGGCTGGCAGAAACCGATCAGTGCCTGGCGTTGCTCGGGTTCGATGGGCATTGCCATGTCCGGGTCTTGCAGACGTTCGGCAAAAATGGCTGCTGCGCCAAGCACAGTCGCTGTATCGAGCGCCCTGGCCAGTCGTTGTGGCAAATCCAGGTCCAGCTGTTGCAGCGCGACGTCGAGGGTGCAGTCATCGTGAAGTTGTCCGTTGATCAGGTACATATCAGTGCTTCTCCAATAGTTCAGAAGCGGCCATCGCGCAGCTTCGGCCGGCCGTGGTGGCCGCACGGCCATGCAGTTCGAACCAGTCGGTGGATAGACCGCAGCCGCAGCTGACGCCCGGATGCAGGGTGGCCAGATCGCTCATGACCACCGCGTGCGCGGGGCTCGATGAAATGTAAGGCGAGACAAAACTCAGCAAGCCCTGACGGCCGTAAGGCTGAACCGTAAAGTCGGCGGGATGGCGCACGAAAACCTTCGAATAGACCGGTACATGGAAATGATGGTGAGCACACTCGAGGTAAGGCACCGCATGCTCGACCGCACCGTAGCCGTCACGGCAGCGGGACATCTTGATGCCCAATTGGCGGTGAATGCGCTCGTACAGTTGCTGGCGGGGAATCTCCTGCGCCGCATGGGTTTTCCAACCGCCGCCAAACAGCGTCAGCGAGGCTTCTGCGAGTTGCAGGTCAGCCACGCCGGTGGCCTGCATGCGTTGCAGGGTCTGCCAGAGAAACGCGGGGAAGCCGAAGATCCGCACCGGCAGGCCTTCTTCGGCGAAGGATTGCAAGGCGGCAATCACGCCGAAGCCGTCGAATTCATGGCCGCCGCCTGTGCGGCGCAGTGCGTAGGCCACGCGATTGACGGGAGCGAACTGGCACAGGAATTGATCGGTGAAGGATGTGCCCAGGCTGATGCAGCCTTCGGGTTCATAGCCCAACAGCAGGTAGTTGCACGGTGTGTTCGGGGTGTTCCAGTCGTAGTGCTGAAAGATCTGCGCGACCATGTTACGGGCCGCTCCCAGGCTGCGTTCGTCGTAACGCATGCGGCTTTTCTGACCGCTGGTACCTGAGGACGTCAGTTCCCGCGCGTCGATGCCGGCGGGGCTGAGCAATTGTTGCTGCTTGAAAAAACTGGCGAAAATCGGCGGTAGACGCGACCAGTCATCAAGACTGTCCAGGTCGTTCACGCTCAAACCATTGGCGTTCAGCCAGTGTTCGTAGCCCGGAGTGTGCCGGCTGTGAAACCGGCTGATTTCGGCCATGGCCTGGTCAAACAGGCCGTCCGGCACGGAATCCGGGCAATAGGGTTGCGTCAGCGCGCAAAGCGCGTCGCTGTGGGGGAAGTGACTCATCAGGGGTCCTTATCGTTATGTTGAAGAAGCGGAGTCTGCCGGGACGTGTGGCAGGAACCGGTACAGCAGGGGCAGGCTGAGCAGACCGCCCAGCGCCGCCCACATGGCGAAGGATTCGAGACGGGTACCGCCGCCGATGGCAGCGATCAGCGAGCCGCCGACACCCATCACGGCAATCGAAATCATGCCGATCGTGGCGGAGACCAGACCTTTGCTGTCATCGCTGGAAAACAGCGCGAGCCGGTACAGTGCAGCGTTGCTCATGCCCAGCCCCACGGCGTACAGCGCAAGGCCAGTCATCAACCCTGCAAGGGACAGGCTGGACAGTGCGGTGGCGATCAGGGTCAGCAGACCCAGGCAGAACGGCCAAAGTGCCAGACGAATCAGTTGCGGCAGTTCCCGTGACGCGAGCAGTCTGTCGAGGATCAGATTGCCGACGATGACCGCCGAAAAAACCGGAATCTGCCATAGCGCATATTCGCGAGTAGTCAGGCCGAGCGACTGGACGAGCAGCAGCGGCGACATTCCGATCCAGGCAATCAGCGGCAGGCTCATCAGCCCCAGGGCAAGACAGATGCCGACGAAGCGGTGATTGCGCAGCAGTAACAGGTAGCGGCTGCTGATCTGGCGAAAGGAGAAGGGGATCGGCGCTTGCTGACCGCCATCGTGGCGCACAACGCCGATCGTCTCCGGCATACAGGCATACAGTCCGATCCAGGTCAGTGTCGCGATCAGGCCCAGACCGAGGAACAGCTCGCGCCAGCTCAACCATTCCAGCAACAGACTGCCAAGCAGCGGACCGAGCAGAGGTGAAAGCAACGCGACATTGCTCAGCAGCGCCATCAGACGCACCGCATCAGCTTCGCAGAAAACTTCCTGCAGCGAGGGGTAGCTGACTGCCACGACAAACCCCAAACCCATGCCTTGCATCAGTCGCAGGGCGTTGAACACTTCGATCCCGGGCGTGGCGACAGCCGCCGCACAGGTCACGCCGAACAGCGCGCAACCGCCGAGTAATAGCGGGCGCCGACCAAACCGGTCGGACAGAGGCCCGATCAGCCATTGCAGGCAGACGCCGCCGATCAGATACAGATTGAACGCGTTGGGGATGTGAGCCGCATCGGCTTCCAGATCCCGGGTGACGGTCAGCATGGCCGGCATGACCATGTCACTGGCCATGTAGGTCAGCCATTCGAACAGCGTGATGGCGAGACAGAAACCGAGCGCCTGGAGTGACGGGAGGGGGATGAGAGTTCTTTGCATGCGCTTTCACGATCGTCGAGAGGGAGCGCAAAGGGTAGGGAGGAGCAGGGAATGTTCCTACGTCATTGGTGTGACGGTCTATGACGCGGTTATGCGTGATGTTGCGGAGGGCGTCATTCCCGCTTGAACAGGCGAAATCCCCTACATCAGAAATCGCCGATCCATAAAAAAAGCCCACATTCCTGTGGGCAATTTTCCTGACGCTAAAATCCGTTGTTGCATTTGAACGGATGGACGCTGGCATCCTTTCCGCGAGATGACTTAACGATGGTCGTAATAGCCAGGGCCAGGCGCGTAGTGGCGATGATCGCCATGCCAGCCGCCGTGGGGAAAGATGATGCAGCCGCTCAGGGTGAGCAGTGCAAGGACAGGAATCAGCCAGGTGATTCGACGCAGCATTTCAAAGATCCTCATGGTTGACGCCGTTTGAAGCCAAAGCTCTTCATCGGCTGTAACATGAGACCCCGTTTACCGCGGCGCATCCCCGTCAAACGGTATGCGCATGGCATCAACGCTGATACAAACCCGATACATTCCAACGGTTCAGGAACCTGTAATGACCCATAAGCAACGCTTGATATATTCGATTCTGATCGCCGTCGCCGTACTGCTGATCATGCTCGGCCTGTCCTGGCTGCAAAACGCCGGCAAGCTCAGCGAGCAAAC
>Ga0207713_1001044_pt1 | contig 24017 bp, 22 predicted proteins | sample KBSS64metaG_FD_184404 | JGI IMG/M metagenome (GOLD analysis project Ga0207713, IMG submission 184404) | Switchgrass rhizosphere microbial communities from Kellogg Biological Station, Michigan, USA - KBS S6-4 metaG (SPAdes) (version 2) | ecosystem: Host-associated > Plants > Roots > Rhizosphere >... | reverse complement strand
TGCCGCCGTATGCCGCCAATGGCCTGGTCTTGAACAGCCGGCCCTACCCCGACCTCAGCGAGGTACAGGGCCAAATCGCGGCCAAGCGCGCCTTGCTGCTGGCGGCCGCCGGGGCCCATAACCTGCTGTTTACCGGCCCGCCTGGCACCGGCAAGACCTTGCTTGCCAGCCGCCTGCCAGGGCTGTTGCCGCCACTGGACGAGCGCGAAGCGCTGGAGGTGGCAGCCATTCAGTCAGTCAGCGGCCATGCGCCGTTGAACAGCTGGCCGCAACGCCCGTTCCGCCACCCACACCACTCAGCCTCGGGCCCTGCGCTGGTAGGCGGTAGCTGGGACAAAACGAAATCAGTGAGAAAAGAACGAATACATTGAAACAGCGCGTCTGGCTCTAGCGGTGGTTGCGGTCAATGGCGACTGTCCGCTATGGGTAGCAGTCATACGTGAAATCCCAGTAGCCCCCCGCGGAAGGTAACCAGCGAGCCTAAGCAAAGCGGCCCTCACGGTAAAAACGCTGTCACAGCCCTGTTTTACGGCTTTTCTGTACCAATCAAAAGCAAGCTTGGGTGCTATCGCCTCGCCTTCGAGTAACGAACCCCGAGGTTAAATTGATCCTTACGCTCTCAAGTCCAGCCACGTTGAGAGTGGATCTGCATTAGGGCGTTTGAGCGACGTACGTGGCCAGAACGCGGAGACGCTGGATCGCGAGGAAAGGGCTCTTCAGGCGCAGGCACTGTGGCCACTGGCAGCCTTCCTCAGCCGACCTGAGAAAAACTAACAGACACTAAAAATTTAGCTGGCACTAATTGATTAACATCTGCTACGTTTCACCTATCACCTCCCATCACCTTCTAGCCAAGGCAACCAAATGCTCAAACGCCATCGTGAAACCCTCGAAACTCGATTGGAGCTCGTGCAGACACGGGGCTGGTGCGAAATCACATGGGGTGAGTTGTATCTGTGGTACACGGCTGAGCGGCTTTCGGTGAAGACTTACAAGCATTTGCTTGAGACATATCGTGAACTTCGAGATAACGATAGCGCCAACTTACTAGTAACCAGTGTTAGCGGGGGAATCATACTTACCTGCCCCTCGGAGACCTCGCAACTAACCGAAATCATAAATTGCGGCTATGATAATGCCCCCTCAATCGGTTAACTAAACCATTTAACCAAATAAAGCTCACTCACTGCATCTTCACCTTCCTATGGAGCAATTCTAATGACAGCGTTTAGCTATAGCGTAAGAGTTGACCTAAGAAAAATTAACCCATTGGGGAAAGATTTCAAACTACTTGCTGACCTGATCAGATCTGGCGTTAAAAACGAACATGGCTTCATAGCTTTGAAGGGTTTGACTGATCAACGTCTTGAGCAATGGCCTGTGGCCATCAGGTTCAAAACAGCAAAAAATCGCGCCAGCTTCTATAACAGCATGCAACGTCTGCTTCGGCCAACACTTGTTAAAATGATAGGCTTGACACCAACCTACCCGAATGCCGGCCAGTCAAAACCCATAAAATATATTCGCTCTATGTGATTTACAGATAGAGGCCCGTAGGGCCTCTATTTTTTGAGAAAGATGGCTCAGATCTTAGAAATACCGCGATCACACCTCAGTGTATTGAACCCTTCCCGATGTATCCACGTCTAGCTTCAGCCCCCGTGCATTGCACATCCAAATCATCTCTAATTTAGAAGCCACTTCTTCGAAGCGCTCAGCGTTCTCAATCGATGAATAGGAAAGAATGGTTTTCTTCGACTTTGGAAATGGCAATAATTTATTCGGAAAATCCTCAGCCACTTCATGAGTTTCAGAAACCTTCTGCGGCTTGGCATGTGCCAGAGCATTTCGAAAGCTTTTCATCAAATTGAGTGTCTGCCATGGCTCAACCGAAAAATTGACCTCGATTCTCAAAAACTCAGAAATCATCGTGATTTTCCCGATGAATGATGTGGATTCGAAATGATCCCAATGAGGAAAAAGCTTTCTACCGTAAACATTGCAAATAGCTTCAACACGGAAAACGGAGAACGCCATAGATGGCACAATCCATCTGAACCGATGGCCATCCTGCTCCTTCCTTGCTTGCTCAAGCTGATTAAGTGCTATTGAACCCAAATAGTTATGCTCAAAGATCTCTCTCGTAACTTTGATCTTTTTGGTTTTCTTTTCCTGCTCCACGTAATTTCCACCCTTAGTTATTAGTCGCAAAATGATTCCAACTATGTAGGTAGCCGTATCTCAACCGCGATTGCCCGGTGTCAGCGTGTACCTCAGCCTTGCCGATATAGCGTAACTTAATCATGCCCATCGGTGAATGCGCAGCTAGGCGGCTAGAGGCGTGTATGAACTTAGCCGCCAATTATGTCCGTCAATGGCCACTCACGGGGATATTCCAGACTCAAGCATCTTTGCAAGCTACATGGATGAGTGCCTAGCGGGCATCAGTGGAGTGGCGGTTGCGAGGGAAGACCGGACTGCTGCCCAAATCGGCACGCTGATGCCTTCCTTTCTGTGTCGTGCACCTTTTATGATCCTCTGGAGGCGTGCCAACGCCGCTCTAGTATGGGGGTTTTAGTGCAGCAACGGATCAAACGCGAAAAAATCCACATTTCGAGCCGTCGCACGCGTCTCTATGAAGATGACAATGCGCTCCCCACGGGGAACTGGGTGGTATGGTGGTACGGCCGGCAGCAAAAGAACGCCGCAGCCGAAACTGTGCCTCTGGTGCTGGTGACGTTGCAGGAGATTGATGGTGATTTGCTGACTGAGCGATTTGAAGACTGCAAGATCGCTGTGAGTCGGCTCGCCTTCTATCCACGCGGCCTGATCCTGGAAGACAGGCGTCCTGTCGCAAAAATCACCTACGAGACGCTCTGGTTCGACGTCGAATTCGGCTACAGCGGCTGGAATTTTTCTCAGGCCAGCAGCCTCGGCTTCTGCTCACCGAACAGTGAATACCCTCTGCCTTCCGATTGTCGCGGCGATTGGTCTCTAGCGTTCAAGCAGCCAAAAGGCACCTTACTCGTTAACTGCCTGGACTACCTGGTACGCGGTTATGCACACCGCTCCGAAATACCCCGGATTTTGACCACATACGACTGGGGGCCCGCGACGCGGCGCCTTCTGGACAAGCCCACCCCAAACCATGAACAGCGATTGCCTGATCGCCTCATCGTTTATCCGCACCCCCGAATGGTCGAAGCGGACGAGACCTTACTCGCTTACCTGGCCAACGACCCTCATTCGATCAAAGCAGCGCGAAGCATCTTTGCTGACGCCGATACAGGAAGCTACCGAAGCGGTGTTCCTCACACCCCGCAGGTGATGCCATGGTTCAAAGGCAAGACCCGCCTCCAATGCCGTGGATTTTGGATCAACAAGGGCAACGACTTTGTGTGTATCGAAGTGCGGGATTTCGATCCTCCGAAAGGGAAGATGATCGATTGCCGCGTCTCTCGCCCCGTTAAGCAAGAAGGCGCCCCCGGCGATCGTATAAGGCGCCCTGAGATCCAGAGAAAACTCACCGATGATGAGATGGATGTGTCTGTGACCGACCTCCATGAACCCCGCAGCCAGTATCCTATGTACGACATTCCTGTTGAAACGCGAAGTGCCGGCACAGACCCGAACAAGATCAGAACGTACATTGACAATCCTTATCATCGCTCTCGAACCGTTGCCCACGACGACTCGCCACCCGTTAAGCATTCGACGGGGGATAACGTGGGGCAAGGCGATACAGATACCGGAAAAATCACAGCGACCGCTGGCGTGGGAGAAGCCGAATTTGGCGGTGCGCTCCTGGAAATGTGGAAGTCGTTCACCCGGCTCAAAGCAGCCGGGCAACTGGAAAACCTCTATTGGTACAAGCCGCACAATTTGTTCGATACGGGCCCACCCCAATACATCGAGTTCTCGGATCAGATCTTCACTGCGCTTCAGGATCCGCAAGGAAAGCTTTCGAAATGGTTACACCACCGCGAGGATCGCCGCCGCGGGGTAATGGTCTTTTTACTTCAGGCGCAAGGTAAAAACTACCTGGTGATCGAGGCAGAGCGTTACCGCATTAAGTCCAAAGATGGCACGCACAAGGAAAGAAGCTCCAGTGGCCTCATTTGCGAAGTCCGAGGCGCCCGCGATGTGAAGACCGTTCACAACTTCATCGACCGCGAACTGCCCAAGCATGCAGGGGTCTTCAGCAATCTGTTCAAGCTCACTGCCTGGCCGTTGGAACGCCCTTATGCGGTGTATCGTCACCGTTTACACAGCGACGATGAAGGATGGTTGGACCTAGCGGCCGCGAATGCATTGAAACGAATGGGCGTCAAAGTCCAGCTCCCCAAAAAGCCAGAGGAGGCAGATACAGATACGACCCCTACGGCTGAACAGACGGTCGTCCCAACTAGGGTTGGTTAGTTTTGCTGCGTGACCGTTCCTCAAATAGGTGGGTACCCCCACATCAGGGGGAGGATGAGGAGGTATTTTCTCGTACGATGAACGGCCAAAACATAACAATGCTAGCCTGTTGCCATAGCTTATGACTTGTGGTTGTATTTGGGCACAGCCATCGTTCGATTTTCAGACACTACAATGACCTCACTTCAATGCCAAATCGAAGACCTACTAGGCGCGTTCTGGGATGAGCGAGAAATTGCCATCGCTAGCGACCCCACATCAATTGATGACTTGGGAGCACCAATGGATTCGTTGACCGCTTGTGAGGCAATGATCGATATAGACGTGCTCGTTGGCCAGAAAATTCCAGTGGAAGTCGTCATCCGTAACGGTGGTTACGAGTCACGTGATCAATTCATTCAGCAAGTCACTGAGGGGGTACTTATGTACCTGGCGAAGGAAGATGAGTGAAACTGAAAATAATGAAGAACGAATCCAAATCGCTGAACGTTTAAGGTCAGCTCGCGAGTATTTGGGACTTTCACAAGCTGAGATCGCTCAGCTCGTGGGGCTACCCCGTACCGCGATCACGGGAATCGAGTCAGGGGCCCGCAAGGTTGAGGTCACGGAGCTAAAACGCCTCTCAAGCATTTACCGACGGTCAGTCGAATATTTGCTGACAGGCAGTGAACCCGCTTATTCCGGTCCCGAACAATTTGCTTTCCTGGCAAGGGCGATCAAGGGCCTGACCCAGAAGGACGTAGACGAAGTCGCTCGGTTCGCTGATTTCTTGAGGGCTTCGAAAGCTAGCTAGGGGAAAGGAATGCTCTCTGCAAGTCAAATCAAGGCCATCACCACTCGTGCTGCAGAGGTCGTAAGGGCTTCAGGTGCGAAACGCCGAGTCGATGAAGACGGCTATACACGTGTTGATCCATTCCGTATCGCCCAATCTGCTGGCGTGGTCGTCATGCTGCGGCCACTTGAAAAGCTATGGGGTGCATTCATCAACGAAGATCACCCCGGGATTCTCGTGAATTCCGAACGCCCCGCTGGGGTCATCCAAATGACCTGCGCCCATGAATTAGGGCACTTCTACCTAGGCCATGGCACGACGGCAGATGACCAGCTCGATTACGGCAACAGCGCTGCCAGGAAAGAACTGGAAGCCGATTGGTTCGCGTACAGCATCATGACTCCGCGCTGGGCTGTCGCTAAAATTATGAAACGAAAAGGGTGGAGCGTGGCTGATTTGACACACCCCTTCAACCTCTATCAGCTGTCCCTAAGACTTGGAATCAGCTATTCCGCCACCGCTTGGTCACTTCAGAGGCTCAAGCTGTTTGATCGATCTGTTGTCGATGAGTTACTCCGAGTACAACCAAAGGCAATCAAGAAGGCCTTACTGGCAGAGCCCTTGGAGAACTCACAGCGGGATGTGTGGCTACTGGATGAAGCCGATCGAGATCTCATTCTCGAACCTCGTGTCGAGGATCAAATGCTTGTGCGGTTGAAAAACCATACCGGTGCAGGCTATGTCTGGAGTACTAGTGAGGCTTCCTCGGAAGGATTCACGATTGAGCCAGTAATGATGCCGCCACAAAACGCTACAGATGAGGGCGCATTAATTGCCGGCGGCGAGTATTACCAAGATTACTTGGTTTGCACGGACTCACTTCAGTCCCCTGGCCCCCTACAGCTCCAGCTTAGTGAGTGCAAACCATGGGACCACTCAGAGCCTCCTATCGACAGTTTCGGTACGCGGGCGTGCTACGAGGAGCTGGCAATTGGCCTTTCCTCCGCAGCCAAGGAAGCCTTGCTTAAAGGAAGTGGCCAACCGTGATTCAGCCGCATGTAACGATTCCTATGACGCCTCGGGACCAAGGGAAGCGAGGCTCGTGTGTTGCCTTCTCGATCGCTGGAATCAAAGGTAACCTGTCGAATTACCTCCTCAGTCCTGAGTACGCATACCTGGCGACAGTGCATCAGAGCCCCACTTGGAGGCCCAACGAAGGACTTGATGTCCGCGTTGCCCTTACAGCCACAACAGCGGGGCTACCTGAAGACCACCACCTCCCGTACCAACAGGACGAGCCTGGTCATCCACTCCCAGCGTTGCCAACCGACTTACCGCTATTCGGCCCCCATATGACGCTGTTCTTGCCAGATTTGAGTAAGGTCAAACAATGGCTGAACCTCGGCAAGCCCGTGGGGGCATTGGTTTCAACAACAAGATCGTTCATGTCCCCAGTTGACGGTGTTGTAGCATTTGAAACAGGCGTTTTTCCTGGACGACATGCCATCGTGATCGTGGGATATGGGGATGACGCAATTGGCACCGAACACTATCTGATCTGTAACAGCTGGGGTTCGTCTTGGGGAGTTAATGGCCACGCATGGATACCGCACTCCTATCTGACTTGCCATGCATCATGTATCTACGGAGCTGATTGATGACGGAAGTATTCCAGAGATCTCGTGTAGTACAAGCGTGGTTGGCCGGCATCCGCTATCTGGAAAGCCAAAAAAGCCACGACGCCACCAACATCGTTCTGGAAATTTCCAGCCCTCAAGCAGCAACGAAGGAAGATCGAGAGGTCGTTACAGCAGTAAATCAGGCACTGCAGAAGAGGAAACCTGAGCGAACTGTAATGACCGCGGCAGGAACCATCTTCCCGCAGACCATTTACAAGCGTTATGGGCGTCCGGACTGGTATGCACATTACAAGACGATCATAGCGCGAGGCATGCGTCCAAATAGTTGGGGTACATATGCGTTGCGTATGATTGAGCGACAAGACTCGCACGGTGTGACGTTCAACCCACTCGAAAAAATCATCGAAAAGCTGACCGTTGTCCGCACTGAAAACCGGAACCAGATCGTCGCAGCGTATGAGCTTGGTGTGTGTGATCCCGCGGTGGACTTTGCAAATGAGCTTAATGGCCTCGGGTTTGATCTGCCTACCTACGACCCCTGTACTGATCGACACAAGTGGATGGGGTCTGCCTGCCTGAGTCATGTGACTTTCAAATTGATGCGTGGCAAGCTCGATCTGACAGCAATCTATCGATCGCACTATTACGCTCAAAGGGCCCTAGGCAACCTAATCGGATTGGCTCAGTTGCAGCAGTATGTTGCCCAGGAATCCGGCTTCGAACCGGGGACGCTGACCTGTATCTCGACGTATGCCAAGCTCGATGACGGCCTTGGGGGAATCCGGGCAGCGAGCAAGCTTCTTGAAACCTTCCCGATTGATGAGACGCTTATAAAAGAAGCCCTTGAGTCGATTTAGACTCCAAAATACCTTCCGGAATGCCATAGATCTTCCTCATGCCGTTCCGGAAGTCTCTTACTCCGCCGTAACTGGGATGCCGAACTGTTAGAACCTCCACTCCAAAGGCTTCCGCATAGCTGGCAGCATCCTGACCGATCGCGACAATCCTCCGCACCTTCAACCATTTGATCAGCGCATTGTTGAGTTCACTTACCAAGGCGAGCTCTTTCGCTTTGAACCGCCGATTGGTAAATGGGTTCTCTGCTTCATGTGGGTGAAACGGGAAGACGTTCCAGAGCAAAGGGGGAGTCTCGATTACCTTCAAAACCCCCCAAATTTCTGCGGCCGTTCGCTCAGCGATGACCGGCCCTTTGGTGGCTTGCCTGGATGAACAACCGGGATAGACCTTAGCCATCTCAGCCAGATGAAACTCATCCGTGAGGGCCAGGCCGGTCCGACGTCCGCCGCGATAACCAAGATCTCGCCCCATCCAGATGGTATCGACTCCGATCTTCTCTGAGGCGCTGAGATAGGTGCGCAAGTTCGTACGCCGATACGAAGCAGCATCCACCTGATCATGCACAGGGCAGGTATCCGCATATGGGTTGAATACGTCGTCCAGACTTAGGCTGGCAAGGGCTTTCACAAAGGAGGTGGGAGTCATTACACAAGATTCATTTCGTTGTGAGGTTGGAAGGTCAGCTGGCGATTGATCATGTCGACCACTACGGTCCCTGATCGCTTGGATCGAAGCTCGCGAAACACCTCGAATCCCTTCAGGATAGCCAGCTCCCATTGCCACAGAGGGCACTTGTAAACCTCATATCCCTCCACCATGGAGTGGATCTGCTTGAGCAGGCCGTATTCAAGAGCGCCTTCTTCAATCCCTTTATAAAATTTCCTGCGCTTCGCGTGGTTGAAGATCCAGGTGGCAATCCCTTCCTCAATGATCATGGCCCGAGCCCCATCCTCGTTTTCATCAATGACGGGATTCGACTTACGCTTAAGCTTGAGCAACCCACGCAAAACTGGCGACCACCCAAGGTATGCCATGTAGGCCAAATGAAAAACATCGTGGAAGCGGTAGTCGTCTGGCTCGTTGCTATTATCCGTCAAACGATCACCGATGAAGACACCGTTCAGCTGCTGCACGACAGATGAGCCAGTGCGTCCCGGCAGTTCAATGAAGTCCATCTTCAGCTCCCTGGGCAGACGCTCGTAACGAGGAAAATCCGACTCCGGGTCGAAGAATGGAGTGAACTGCCGATTCTCACCTGGCCATCGGCTTTTGACCTTTTCCAGGTTGTATCGAGCTACATCTTCAAGGTGGAGATCGAAGCTCGCGCAGCTCAAAGCCAAATCAGCCAAAAGTCCACCGAGATGGTCTCTAACCGTGGGAGTCGGACCGACTCGCAATTGCCCATCAGGCATATTGCAGAAAACGCCAGCGGCATGTGCCAATGCGCCTAGCTGGCTGGCTCTGGCGGAGGAACCGTCCTCCTGACGGCGAGTATTGATCAAGGCGTCGATTTGCCTGAAGTTCACTGTCGTGACAGGTGGGCACTCACCCTCCTTGAACCGCTGCCTGAGCACCTTGAGGCAGCTTTCCCCCAAATCATCGGGGGTAAACCGTAGGACTGAGGCCGCCATGACCAGATACCAGAGAGCATCTCCGAGCTCCTCGGCAGCAACCTCACTTTGGGTTTCCTCCAGCCGATCACGCTCTGCTTTCTTGACTGATGAAAGCAGGCCGCCTACTTCACCAAAGAAACCGAAACGCAAGACCTGCAGCGCTTTGGGCTCGTCTTTAAACCGCGAGCTGTTGCTAGCCTTGAGCGCATACTCCGGCAGCGACAGGGGCCGTTCCTGCTGCTTGGCAATAGGTGCCATTAATTCCTCCTGAATCAAACAGCGACTGCTGTTGCATCCGTTGCGCTTGCAGCTGCGCTCGCATTTGCTTGCAGCATCCGATGATCGTCCTGCGATCAGCGTGAATCGCTCCCATCTGCATGGCTCGGGCTTTGACGGACAGCGTCACATCATAATGGGGATAAAAGCTCTTGCTCTGGAACCACTTGCGCTGAAGGCCTAATCGAGCCGCAAAGCTGTGGAGCTCGTCAAGCGAATCAGCAACCAGATGGCACCACACTCGCCCCCTCCAGCGGATATCTTCAGAATCTACGTAGACGGCCACGGCTAGCTTCTCTGTGCATAATGTGCAAATATTATGCACATTATGACCGAAAAACTCAACCCATACTCCGCCTCTCAGATCGCAAAACAAATCCGAGAAGCACGTATTTCACGCGGCCTTACCCTGGTAGAGGTTAGCGCTGCGTGTGGTGTACACCACTCTCAGCTATCACGGATTGAGCAGGGTAAGCTTGTGCGCGTGAGCAAAAACGTGGAAAGAATTTGCACATTTTTGCACATAACGGCTTACTCCTGTGACAGCGAGCCGTCTGAGCCCTTGCTATCCCGAGTGGAACGCCTGATCACATCCTCAAAAACGAGTGCGCGCGCGATTGAAAGCCTGGTGATGGCTTTAGAGGAGCTGACCTACAGGTAACCCGTCAGGGGCCTATTCCCAGACGCCCGGACACGAGTATGGCTGGAGTGGGCAGAGGAGCGGATTTCTCCCCAAATCGAGGCCGACGCCGCGTACTTCTCCAGAGGCGGTCAGGTCCAGAACGGACGAGTTTCCCAGCCTGGGACCAAGCCCAGTACAGATGTCGTCAGGTTCGCTTTGACAAAAGTGGCTATGGGCAACGTCGACATCAACGCCTTGAATCGGTCCTTCCAATCGGAGGTCGGGTCGATTTGTGTCAGCAATGCCTGAACCACGACCGCCCTGGCGAACATGCGCCCGCGATCTGTATGGGGTGGGAATTCAGCATTGATCGACTTGGCGTATTTTGGCGCACTTGCCGTAATCGATGCGTTCCACAGGCGTCCGTGGTGTGCACAGACGTTGCGTAGTAACGTCAAGCTTTTCAGCCACGTGACCAGGACCGATTCGTCGTAGCCGAATTTCGTTGCAATGGATTTGCGATGATCCAAGTGAAGGTCGGTGAACAGACGGGAAATCTGGCCGATAGTCATCGCTTCAACGACAGCCCACACTGGTGGTAGTGCTGGGGTATTGTAGTTCGCGTAGTAGTGGGAGAGGGACGCATTGTCCTTCTCCCGCAGCCCCAGAACCTGACGCAGGAAGTCGCGCTGGGCCTTTGAGTCGTTGAAGTTCACCGCATCAAGGTAGAAGTGCGGGCCGCAAGCCTTATCCAAAGCGAGCGTGTTGGTGATCGCCGCTCTGAACGCAACCTCGATCCGGTCAACTGCATCCAAGAAGACCAAACGCAGCCGCCTGTCGAAGTCGTACAGCCTCAGAACGTCATCAAACTGGACCTGGGGGTGGAAACGCTTTTGCGCATCCTGAAGCGGGCGCATGTAGATCAGCAATCGGTAGTAACCGATGAATTCTAACGCGTTGAGGGATGCTTTGGTCTGCTTACGGGTCCCGAGCCCCTTCTTACGAAGGTGGATAAGCAATGCGTTGGGGGATTTGGCCGGCTTGGAATACAGCACGGGAGCGAACGGCATGCCAAGGCTTCCTGCGAGCATGATCTAGAAAAAACTAACCCCCTGGTGCGCAGTACGGGACAAGTCCCGCCCGAGGCGTGGGGGCTATTCTTGAGATCAATATTATGTCGAGCTGACACCAGCGTCAACACTGTAAACACAACTGGCTGGTCCTGGTTGACTGCAAGCATGGCCAGGAGCAGGTTCAAAAGGCGCTGGGCAGGCTTCTTCGCTGCTCACATGTATAGGGTCGATCGGGCGTTTCTGCAATGGGGAAATCGTCAATTATTTACAAGCTGACGCCTTCTCCCATGTCGTAGGTTCGAGGTCCGCTGGGCAGCTGCCCCTCAGAAACCAGAGCCTCATAGTGACTAGAACTCTAGGCATTAAGCGGGAATTAATACCGTAACGCCTAGGATTATAGACATTACGCTGTTACTGGAAGCGGGAGGGCATCTGAGCAGGAAGCTCGCGGGTCAGGCACCCAGAAATCTGCGCCGGCGTGGATCACTTTGAATCCAGGTTGCCCACCTTCCGCCTGCTCACGGTACGTGAGCAGCTTGGGAAGGCGCTTGATCCCGTGAAAATACACCATCGCGGCCTGGATCCATCGCTGCTCGTTGGCCTCTCCATTCAGGACAGCAGCATACTCTCGAGTGAGGCTGCGCTCTCGAGCACGATGCGCGGCACGGGCAAGCCACTGGGCGTCTACGCGTGCGTCGAGCGAGCGGGCATACTGCCGATTGAGGAAATTGACGAATCCGTACAGGGAGCAATGCAGTCCTGGTCGTTTCGCCAGGAACTGTTTTAAGCCTTCCTGGGTGGGCAGTTTCTGGCCAGAGAGGTCACAGTGGCCAAGCAATCGGCGAGCACTCTCCAGGGCAAGCCTGATCGTTCGCCAGGTTACTCCTCTGGACATCATCTCATCGAAATACCGGTGCAACGCCTCTCCAGCTATGCCGTCCGGGAAGAACTGCAGGCTTTGCTGAACTCGCCTCTGCTCGCTCGAAAGATCACGGAGGTCAGCATCCACCACGAGCATCAATTCATCGACCAGCCATTTCACCACGGACATTGATCGCCTCAAGGCCTCTGCCCCGAAATGGCTGATCAACTCAGCATACTCAGGCACGCCCCCCCATTGCCGGTAGACCGACTCCAGGAAAGGCTGATAGCGCTGCATGTTGAGCGCAGCAAAGTGGGCACCCCGACGATCGCAAAGCCAAAGAGTGAAGCGAGCCATAGCAACGCGGGCATCAGTGTTTTCCACGGACTCCAGCAGTTTGATTCGGCGTGCCTCAAACGACGACAACCAGAAACACGCAAGACATGTTTTTCCAAGTCCTGCCGCCATAGGCTTTTGACAGTTCTGGCAGGGCACCTCTCCTTGCTCAAAGCATTTTTTGCAAAGCTCCGGTCCGTCCTTAGAAACAATTACCCGGGGTCGGCGGCAGGCGGAGCAGCAGCTGGTTGTCAGCTGTGAAATACAGGCCGGGCAACACCTGAGCTTCTGATCACCGACCTGCGTCAGGACCAGTCGCGTGGAAGGTGCAGTGCAACGCTCGCACGGGTCCGGAGCCCTGAAATAATGCGCGCAGGAGACACAAGCAGGCCCCTCCGACGTCAACCTCCCAACCTTCAGACCAGAGCGCTGACATCGCACGCACGGTTGTTTGACCTCGCACGACCGGCACACAGCAGAGATATCAAACTTCGGTAGTCGCGCGAAATTGCCACAGCCAGGACAGATGCTCCTCTTGAAGAGACGTACATAACACGTCTCGCAGAATCGCTTACCACGGTGCACTTTTTTGGCCTTATCCATTTGACGCTGGCATTCATGGCAGGTGCACACCGAGAAGGCTTCATTGGACAATGCTGCACGCTCCAGACGTCTACCGCGCGTCATGACAGGGCTCCGGTTTGAAGCATTCTTCTCTTGAAGCGCAGCCACGCCTTGAGTACTGATGGTGGGCTATGGGGTTGAGAGCGTTTGCCCCGTGGAGCCCTGAGTTTGTTGTTTGCTGAACACAGAGGCATCATCTGGCTGATGTATGAATGCCCAGGCATGGAGACGGCGGCTCGTAGCGAAGGACAAAAACGGGCGAGTTCAACGGCAGCGATGAATCGCTGCTCTCCCGCCGCCACGACCTTTCCTAGCGCCGCCATGTATACGGCTCTGACTTCCACTGGAAGGCACTCCAGGACCAATCCTGTATCTGCTGCTGACAAGGTACGAGCTTCCACACCATAGGAAGTAAGGAAGCCTGCGCCATTAGCACTGGGGTGATTCATTACGATGTGCAGCAGGCGGTAGAGCTCGCGAAAAAAAGCAAAAGCATCGGAAGCAGGCGCTGCGGGCCAGCCTAAGCCCAACTTTCGCCCATGGAAGAAAGCCTCAGTTCGACGCTCCCACACTACCAACTCTTTGTCTGCGGCTTGAGTCCGGGCCGCAGCCAGCGTCCCACCACATTGATGGCAACAGCCCAAATTCCGTTTCCGATAATCAAGCCGATGTGGAGCCAAGACAGCTTCGCAATGCGGGCAATGATCATGAAGAATTACCCGATGATAAGGACAACAGGTACACCATGCCATGCGCCATTGCTGCCGATAGAAGGGCACCTCATCTGCAAAGCAAAGGGGGCAATACTGAAGACCACCCGCACGCCTGAGGTTTCGACCACCTAGCGCCAGGACCCAGGGCGTAGTACTTCGAGCAGGACACCTCAGCCCCAAATACTGGCACAGCGGCACCAACGACGAGGCCATGAGCGAGTCACCAGGAATGCCGCTTTTCATCTGCAGAACGTCCAGGTCGAGCGACCAGATGGCTTGGTCGATATCGCTGGTCCAGACCCGCCGGTTCGGCCAAAGCCAACGCGCGAATTCCACGGCATCACAGGCATGACAGAGCGCGCACCGAATGAGCCAGGAGGAGAACAACTCGTCGCGATGCAGTGGAGGAACGCACGGCCACACTGGATCTACGGGGCATACTTCCGCATGCCAAAAGCATCGGGAGCCCATTTGTATTTCTCCAGAAGCTCGAGATCGATCTTCTCCTTGCCGGTTTCGATTGCCTTCCGGGCACTGTGAAACAGAATTTCTTCAACGTAGCCGGTGATTCCTTGGCTGCGCTTGAGGATCAAGGCGGCAATCTCCTTGTTGGTCAGACTCGATGGCTGCTTGAGGGGGAGCCAGGACTCAAAGCCTTTCAACAGTTGGCGAAACGCAAGGCTTGGCCCCCATACCGGTAATTCGTAGGTGACAAATCGAGCGGCGTATTGCCGTTCAAGCGTCAACAATCTGTGAGCACTCGGCATGCCCACTCCCACGATTGCAAGCTTCAACGTATTGGTCAGGCGTTTGATCTCATTCATGAAATCGGCCACTTGGCGGGAGGTACCGTTTGCAATGGTCTGGATCTCATCAATGATCAACATCTTGGTGTGACAGGAGGTGAGCAGTTCTTCCACCTGGAAGCGCAGCTTGGTCTCGGTCGCGTCAGGGTTGAATGGCGAGCTAGAGCATCTGAGAATTTCGCAGTAGAACATCCGCAGACTCGGCTTGCTGACCTCAATGGAGATGATGGGCCGTACCCTGCAACCATCCTCGTTGACATACGAAGTCCCATGAAGGAGCTCAAAACGGTTAATCAACGATGACTTACCCATCCGTGATTCGCCCAGGATGAGGAAGTCCGGAATATCTCGATGACCACATAGCTTGGCGTACAGTCGATCGAACAGATCCTGCGAGAGTTCGTAATCGATCCAGCGCGACTTGATCGAGGCCAGGCGCTCAGCGTCGGACAACTCAAGTGCAGGGCGGAACTGTGGGAGGAGATGGGAATAGTTGCTCATGCCACGCCTCCGTAAAGGGTCACATCGTCGTCACCCCAGGCATCGTCCACGGTCGGAGTGGATTTTGGTGCAGAGGGTTGCCCCATGAGCACCGTTGCTGGAGTCTTGCCACTCGATTTGTTCTTCATCCTTTGTGCTTGTCGCCGCGCGTCCTTGGTTCGCACAGCCTCTGCCTGCTCGATCTCCCGCTGAGCTTCAATGCTGCGTGCGATGGCCTCATCATCCACCGAGCCTAAATTGTGCTTCTTCCTCTCCCGCTTGGTCGCGACGTACTCCGCGACGGAGACGCCCTCGAAGCGATGATTGGCCAGCGGAATTTTGAAGTAGCGCTCCAAGCCCGGATCGAAGAACCAGATGAAGTTGATGTCGCGCGTATCGCGCCGGAAGAGGAATTTGGCCTTTTTACCGGTGGCCGGATCCACATGGCTGATCCAAGGGCGCAAGGCCTCGGCGTAGTAGATCGCGCTCCATTCAACGCCGTAGGGATGAATCGTTCGGTAGTCCGCCGGCAGAAAGTCGATCTGCAAGGTTAGCGGGTCCTCTGGCATGGGAGGCATCCCACAGATCGCTTTCGGCCCCCAGAAGGCCTCGCTCCACATTTTGATCGGCGGTTTGAATTCAAGACCGCTGTGCGGTTTGTTGTTGTAGATCAGGATCGTGTGAATCAACCAGGCTTCCAGCGCGTCGAAGCTCATGGTCGCTTCTTTGTCGGAGTTAACATCGCCTCGATCCTCCGGATTGCGCTGAGTAGCCCCTGCAAGCTTGCTGAACACCTTGGCGTTACCCTCCATGAGCGATTCGATATGCCCGCCCCAATGCGGTTTCTTACGAGGCCGGAACTGTCGATCGATCCCGTGCGCAGTGCAGGATTGAATCAATGCCTTCGCTTTAAAGTCTGGACCGTTATCGCTGTGAATCTCGTGGGGTTTCCCCCATACGGGCCACTCACCCACGACCGAGTGGTGGTTCAGCCACTCGTGTTTGGGCAGCATGGCCTGAACCAGACACATGGCGACCGAAACCGCCGATGGCGCCTCAAGCGAGATGTAGTAACCGACGACCATGCGCGAGTACATATCGATGGCCATCGTCACCCATGGCCGACCAATGGAATGTCGATGGATGTCATCGACAATGATGACGTCAGCTGGACTGTGATCAATCTGGATGCGATGCAGGGGGTAATCCGCAGAATACTTCCCAGGCCGCGCGTCGTAGGTATTGGAGGCGAGTTCCGAGTAGCCTCTGGCTCTGAGAATCTTCTTCCGCGGTATTTTGCGAATCCGCCGCGTGATAGTAGGAATGGACGGGGTCCTGAAGCCCTTCTCCTTACATCGTTTCTCCACCTCCTCAGAAACATCTTTGATGGTGGCCCTGCGCGTGGAGAGGTAAAGGGTCTGAATCACTTCACCTATGATGTCTTCGACACCTTCAGCTACCCGGCTATTTCCTTTCTTCCACCCTGGCGCGTGGGGTAACAAGCTCAAAAACTGACAGCCTTCACCGTAGGCGTACAACCAACGATAGATCGTTGCTCTGCTAACACCACATTCCTCGGCACGCTTGAGCACTGCGCTCTGCACATACATATCCTTGGCCAGCAACGGCGCGATGACTGCATAACGCCGCTCGGCGACTGCCCAATCCTTATCAGCGATCCGCTGGAGATCGATGCCACACGAACGCAGTCGTCCACCATCAGGCTCGGGCTTCTGCAGGCCAGCAGTGGGCAGCATTTTGGACAAACCCGACTCGACGTCCTGCCCAAGGACATGGTGAAAGTCGACCAGGACCAAGATTCTGTAAACACACTTCAGGTGCTCAACGAACTCGCCCACCTGGATGTTCAACGTCCCTCGATTGAGCACCAACCCCTCGTCAGTAACGCTCATCGTGGCACCTCAGGATCGAAAACTGATCGATCTCTTCATCAAGGTCCGTCCAGACCTTTCCAACCGCGAGGAGGTGCAGCAGGTAAGATCGGCCCACCGCCTCATGACCGTGAAAATGCAATGCCAGCAAGATGTGGAAGGGCGCATGTCGCATCAGGTCCAAACTATTGAGGACTGCAGTAATTCGTGTCGGGTCCAGGTCCATGTTGCGGTAGCGCTGAAGGAACTCGACATTCTTCAGCCTCACTCCGCGAATTCGCGACTCGTCGAAGATGTGAAAGGTCCACCCTTGAGATTGGGCGTACCGCCATGCAGCTTTCCATTTGGGCAGCCACTCACGCCAGTTTTCTGTCCAGGCTTCACGCGGCTTCACTTCCACCAGGAGGGGTTTCAGCTCGAGCAAGTCGTCAAACTGGACGAAGAAATCAGGCGTATGGATGTATCGATTTCCGTTGTGGCCAACGAAAGGAATCTGGACAGGCTGCGCAATGATCGCCACGACTTCTGGGGCTAGCGACCAGATCCTGATGAAGTCGCGCTCAAGGCCGGACTCGTACGAAACACCTTGGCCTCGAAAAGGAAACACACCCGAGAGGCTACGATTCATAGATCGGCTTTTGCGGGCTTGGGAGATGATCTGACCCTTGTAAACGGTAGAAGACATAGGGGCACCTTTTGGCTTAGATGCCAACGATGCTACTCAGCCTTCACATCAACAGAATCGGCTATCTGACCCTTTAGGAGGGACACAGGATCGCTATGAGCTTCATGCCCTTGTGCACCGCGCTGTGGCTAAGTCGCATGGGCTCGATATGAGGTTACGGAGAGGGGGGGGATTAAAGAGTAGACCGATCTGCAAACCCTGCACCTACCGTTGGTCCAAACACGTAGCTATCAGTGGGATCTTCGAGAATGGCAGCCCAGGGCCCTCAGTTGGTACTCGTTCACAGCCCGGAACTGTGACTCTGCAATTTGACGCAGTCGTTCGATTTCTTCAAAGGGACAGCCACGAGCCTGCGCCTCATGGTACTGCTTCATCGCTTCCACAGCGTCGTGATACATGGGGTGATCGGGGTAAAGAACAGATTCTTTTTTTTTTCATCTCGTGACTGTGCCTCAGTGAATAGTCGACAGTGGCCCACTGGTTTTAACAAGCTGAATCGCCCCCTAGTTTCGTAGACGCCTCCACACTCCAGGAAGACCTGCTAAGCCCCGTACCCACCTTTTTGGGGTCGATAGCAGATGATGCCCAGGCCAGTCCCTGCCTTAGCCCAAGCGTCTTACTCCGCTTCAGCAGGGGGCGTTGCACTTAGATTTAGCGCCCCCCTATCGCTTTGGGCCCTAAGCGACACGTAGGGTCGCTTAATGGATTTGTAACCCTATTTTTTTAGTTGTAACCCTCAGTAGGTTACAGCTAAAAAATTAGGGTTACAGGGTAGTACCCCATCGGTCCTGACGCTATGCCATACCAACATTACTGTCGATGCTAATCATTTCTGATTCGCTTTGTAGACACCTTCTAGTCGAAGCAATCAGGCCGAATACAGCGTATCGAACCTTAGCTGAGGGTCGTTAGCGGCCAGTCAGAGATGGCTGCTATCGACGCAAAACGGCTCTTCGCAAAGGGCCGGTAATCGGTAAGCTGCGAGTCACGAACGCTGCCTTCGACCCAACGCAATCCTTCATCACATTTGAATACAGCTGACGCTGATCAGTGAATTCCTTAGCGGCTGTGTCAGCGCACCGTTGCACCGAGGCCGGCTGGATACCGCAAGAACCTGTACGCTGCTAACGGAACTCGAGGGCGGTTTACGGCCAACCATTAAAAGCGAAGAGCCAGAAGTACCAAACCTATCAGCGCTTGATATAGACCATATTTTGCCGCGCAGTTGGAACGTCCCACTGGCCACTGAAAGATGGCAGCGTGGCAGCGTGGCAGCCGACAGCCATGAGTCGGATATTGAAGTGATAGTGCGCCCTTGCGACACATTGACGCTCTGGCAGTTCCTGATTCGTGAGCACATGAGAGCATCCCAATGTTAGCCAAATTGATGCTGCTGAACCTCAGCGTCAATAGAACGGCGCAACACTGCGATTTTGCGGCGAAACGCGACAAGCTAATGCCAATGCCAGCCTCGGTCTCAATGTCCCACTGATTGCTACCTCTGCGTGGGACGAAACCGCGATTTCAGCCAGAGCCCATGCCCTCACCAAAGTAGCACTGACGATCTGTCCCAAAAACGAATGATGACCTCCCAATCAACACAGCAGATAGGTCTATTCACGCTCCAGACTACGTGCATCTGCGGTGACCGCCTCCACAACCCCCGCCAGCTCCCGCACCAGGTCAGGCTCGAAGCGCTCTAGGTAAGCTGCGATAGTCTGATTGCGCAGCATGCGAGATACATAGCCCTTGGCTACCACGAGTACTAGCATTGTTTCGCCGAGGGTGTCCTCGACCAACCGGTAATCATGGTAGAGCTTTTCCATCTCCCGCTCCATGCGTGCAATGTCTTCAGCAGTCACACCCTCACTAACTTTCTTTGCCTCGACCAGCTGTTCAGGACGCGTCGCGGCCAAGACCATTTCGGCGTAGCGGCCAGTGAAACAGTTGGCCGAAATCATCATCTCGACTAATTCTATCTGGCGCATTGGCTTCATCTTGCGCAGCACGCGAAAGACTGCCTGACTGACCATTCGCGTTTTCAGCATCTCAGCGACTTCCGGCGCAATCCCCCGCAGCAAATGCTGGCGCTCACGGATGCGTCCAACGTTGACGCTCAAGACTTCGGCAATCCGCTCGGCGGTCGTTCCTTTGCGAATGGCCTCCAGAATCATCTTGTGCTCTTGAATTGGGGTAAGTCGGTTGATCTGCCGGTTGTAGGTAAAGCCTTCGTCATCTGTCGCCAACAGGCACAACGCGTCTTTTGCTCCCAGCTGTACGAGCGCAGCCAGTCGCAAATGACCATCCAGCAACAGATAATGGGGCTCCTCTCCCACACCGTGAACCGGCTCGGGATGCACCGCGAGCGGTTCGACCACCCCCAGCTCGCGGATGGAAGCTAAAATCGCCGCATACTTGACGGAGGTCAGCATATCGTGGGTGACTTGGCGAGAGGGCAGGATCAGCGGTAGGCGGACGATAATCAAATCAGGCTCAAAGGCACGCTTGACGATAGTCATGCGTCCCCCTGAATACGCTCGGCCAATACCTGCGGCATATCATCAATGCCTTCGCTGTGTAACATTGACCGAAAAAATTCATCGGCTAGTAACCGACGTAATGCAGTCACGACGAATAGCAATCGTTGCTCGCTGATGTCTGCCTTCTTCACCATTAGGCGCTGACGGCGAACCTCAGTCTGATAGGCGGTCAGCAACTGGCGAGGAGTGGTCATGCGCTCGCCTCCCTGATGCTTACCGTAATCTTTCCCCAGAACTCGTCGACGGTCGATCAGACGGCGCACCTTGATGAGTTCATCTCCTTTCAGCAGCCCACTTTCATAGGCCTCGACCATGGCGGCCTGGACCTGGGCATCGTCAGACCGTGCCACATGGATCGCGACTTTAATCGGTAGCCAGCCCTTTTCGACGGCAGCGATCAAGCGCTCCTCTCCCTGCCTCAACAAGATCAGAATGCCGCCGACATAGGCACGGTCCAAGCAGGTTTTCTGAGCAATCTGCCTAATGGAGTAGCCACGCTCGTGCAGTACGTTTATCGCCATCAGCAAGTCGCGGTTCGAGTGCTTGCGTCGCGCCAGATTCTCTACCAAGCTGATGAGATAGCGGTCCGCCTCAGCCGCCGTCACCACCACCGCCGGAATGGCCGACTCCCCCAGGACCTTGAAGGCCTCGAAGCGTCCCTGCCCACAGATCAGGTCGAAACTCGAACCGTTGCGGGTAACCGTGATCGGTCGTTTCAACCCCAGACTCGCAATGTTTTCTACTAGGCGTGCAAACACTTGTTGATTGCGACTACGCGGGTTGAGCACGCGAATATCCGCGAGTGGGATATGCGCAATAGGCGCCGCCTGAGCCACATGAAGTGCAAGATGCTCTCCCGATGCAACCATTACGCTGCGCTCCACAAGGGTATACGTCGACTCAGGGCCGCCAGGATGTCCAAACTGTCGAACCGATAGAGTTCCAATTCACGCGGATTAGTATCTCCCAGACGCAGGTGAGGGGCCGCCAAATCGATCATGGGAAAGAGGTAGTAATCAAGCACCTCCTGCTCACCAGGGAGCATGCGAACAGCGACCGTCAGGTCAGGTAACAAACCGAAGTCGAAGCGTAGCTGCCAACGTCTGCGCGGCGACTCTGAGCATTGACAGCGGCAAAGCACCACCGAGATCGAGAACTCATCATTAACCCAAACCAGTTGGGTCTGGGGATCGACCGAGATGTGTCCACCGACAAGACGAATGCGCTCCTGCGTGTCGACCAAGATGTGCGGATACAGCTCTCGCAGGCGACGATTGGCCTCCAGAAAGCTGTAGTCCCGTGCGGGTGAATAGCCAATCAGACTGTAGCTGCGTAGCAGACTACCAAAGCGCTGGCGATAACAACTGCTGGAGGGGCAATCCTCTTGCTCATCAATGATCAACCCAGACAGACAACCTCGCTCCGCAAATAGTTGCTTCAGCGTCGCCAGCATTTGCTCGTCAGTCCAGTGCCGTGACCGCGCTCGGATAATGGCCTGCGCCGCAAGAAACAAAGCGTGGTCGACCACAGAGGAGAAAGCTCCGTCGGCCCTCACCAACTGATCAACCGGATTGGATGTTCGGGGCTGTTTCAGCTTGCCAGACGTGCGATTCCAGACGTTATTACCGATGTACTTTTCGTTGATCAAGACCTGATGCACTACCCCCCGTGACCACGGTCGCTGGAAGTCTGTAAGCAGTCCACGCCGATTCAGTTGAGTTGCAATTTCAGCTTCGGTTCGACCTTCCCTGACAAAGGCCTGGTAAATGTCTTGAACGACCTGTTGTTCGGACTCCGGACCAGGCGTAAGAATCACCCGATCCGTCTGAAGGCTTTTGTACTCTCCCCGATCCAAGATTGCTTTAGGCTGCCCTGCCTGATCGATAAGTTGACGACGCAATCCATATCCAGCCGGGCCACCTTGTCGGTATCCCAGCTGGATCAAGCGCGACTGCCCCGCAAATACCTTGACGGACAACTCACGGCTGTACTCACCAGCCATCATGCGTTTAACACTCTTGATGATGCTGGATACCGGTGAGCCATCGTTAACGAACTGTTCGGCGCAATATTCGACTCTGACACCCGCCTGCCGACATCGAACTTCGTAGCTGGCGCTCACATCAGGGTCCTGAAAACGCCCCCAACGACTTACGTCATAGACCAGAATTACAGAGAACTCGGACTGACCCGCGTCGACATCTCGAAGTAGCTGCTGGAGAGCTTCCCGACCATCCAGGCTCAAGCCACTTTTACCCGCATCGGTGTACACCCGGACGATCTCCAGCTCATGTGCTGCCGCATAAACGCGAATGGCATCCAGCTGATTTTCAGTGGAGTACTGCTGGTGCTCTGTCGACATGCGGACATAGGCAGCAGCTCTATTGCCGCCCTCGGTCGTGGATAGAGGTGATTGTCTCATTTCTTGATCGATGCCCCCTCAGCTACTCGGGGTCTACACCTATGCCAAGCCGTAGACCGCACCACACCTACCGGCCAACATCAGATGCGCTACACACGAATATAAAGAGGAGATACGGAAAGATGATCGCGAAAATGGGCAATCCATTTCCAATCAATGCAGAAATCTACGCCAGCGCCGTAGCCGCTGCCCTATGCACCGAATTAGGTACGTCACATCGAGCAATCAAGACGCTGCGCCATTGGACCGATGCCAGTGAACGCACCGCTAAGCACTGGCTGGCGGGCAGCCATGGTCCCAGCGGCGTTCATTTAGTTGAAATAATGCGGCATTCAGACCATGCGCTTCAGGCAGTGCTTGAATTGGCACAGCGGAACTCGTCCGTCGCAGTGGTCTGGCTTCCCGCTTTGCGCGAGCGCTTGCTTGACGTCGCGGAAATGATCGAGGCTTGCCTGGGTCCTGGCAGCGCTCACTGACATCCCTTTGCGCGGTCTCCCGGCTCTCTATCGCTGTAGCCTGAATCCTCCATATTCAGAAGGTTCCAAGCCATTCAAAGTATGTAGATTCTGCATTTGAAGAGTACGGGATGTCCAAGGCTAAAAGGCTGGTGGCGGGATTATTGTTCAGATGAATGTCCGCAGTTAGCCGATTGCTGCCGCTCTCCACAGGCAGCTTTGTGTCGCAAGGTCATCTTCGACCGATTGCTAGGGTAAATATTGCCTTTCCGAAGGGAGCTATTGATCTAAAGCTGCCCTCCGCTCGAAGCGTGACACCATGACCAGTGAGGAACGACTCATCATATTCATCCAATTTTGGTCTTCTTCCCACCTAATGCGAGGCATTGTCTCAGCCATTAAGTTAAGAATTAATGGAATAATCATGGTTTCAGCGGCGAAAAGTCTCAGTGATTTCTTTTTGTCCCAGTAGCAGTCGGCCGCAACCCGGCGAGATCACCTTGGCTCACCATGGTGTGCTGTTTCTCGATGAACTGCCCGAATTTGAGCGGCGTGTGCTGGAGGTATTGCGCGAGCCGCTCGAGTCCGGCGAGATCGTGATTGCAAGGGCCCGGGACAAGGTACGTTTCCCTGCGCGGTTCCAGTTGGTGGCCGCGATGAACCCCTGCCCTTGTGGCTATCTGGGCGACCCTACCGGCCGCTGCCGCTGCAGCACCGAACAGATCCAGCGCTATCGCAACAAACTGTCGGGCCCACTGCTGGACCGCATCGACCTGCACCTGACCGTGGCGCGTGAGACCATCACCCTCAACAACCAACCCAGCGGCGAGACCAGCGCCGCTGTCGCCGAACGGGTGGCCGAAGCACGCGAGCTGCAGCAACGCCGACAAGGGTGCGCAAATGCCTTTCTCGACCTCAACGGCTTGCGC
>Ga0207713_1001040_pt1 | contig 24036 bp, 33 predicted proteins | sample KBSS64metaG_FD_184404 | JGI IMG/M metagenome (GOLD analysis project Ga0207713, IMG submission 184404) | Switchgrass rhizosphere microbial communities from Kellogg Biological Station, Michigan, USA - KBS S6-4 metaG (SPAdes) (version 2) | ecosystem: Host-associated > Plants > Roots > Rhizosphere >... | reverse complement strand
CCCAAACGAAGGTATTCAATAATCCCGTCAGCCGTTTTTCCTGACAAACTGGTCAGGGTGCTATCAAGGGGCTGCTTACCTGCAAGGGCATTTGTCATGGTGGTGGCGAAATTCGGATCATTGCCAAGCGCAGCAGCCAGTTCATTGAGTGTATCGAGAGCCGCGGGCGATGAACCAACCAGCCCGGCGAGCGCTGCTTTTACAAATGCAGTGGTTGCAATCTGGGTGTTATTGGCCGTCTGCGCAGCTGTCGGGGCCGTCGGTGTTCCGGTCAGGCCAGGGCTTGCGAGCGGGGCCTTAAGCGCCAGCGCATTGTTTAATGCCGTCGCAATCGCCTGCACAAATGCCGTGTTGGCAATCTGCGTGGAGTTATTCCCCGTCGGCGCCGTTGGCGTTTTCGGCGTGCCGGTTAACGTCGGGCTCTCTTTGGGCGCGTACTGAGTGTGGGGGTCCGCTGCGGCAAGGTGTTTTGCCATCAGGTCATCCACATACACCTTCAGCTCCAGCACCTTGTCATCCACGTATTTGCGGGTTGCCAGCACCACTGCGGGGTCAATTTTCAGGGTGATGTTTTCGGTACTGCTGGTAATCAGTACCATGCGCACCGTCTGCGTGCGGCCGCTTCCCTCTGCGAGCTGCGGCTTATAACTCTCCGGGCAGTTACCGATCGCAATCAGCGCGCCGGTATCGTCAAACAGCCCGACCTCACGAATCCACCAACCGCCCTCCGTTTCCGGGATAACCTGCTCAGCAATAATCTGGCTGCTGTTCTGCGGATCGATATACAGCATGTTGAGGTCAGCCCGGCGTTTTTCGTTAACCAGAGCCGTCTGCTTTGCGTCAGGGGTCGGCAGCACCCCGCCGCCATCGCCCACAGCCATCTTAGTAATTTTCAGCGGGACACCAAGCGCGGCTGCGCTTGCCAGTTTTGCCGCGCCGATCTCCGTCAGGAGGGTATAAAATTTTGCGCTCATGGGTTCACTCTCACAGTGTCAATAACATGGACCGCGCCGCCCTCGTAAGCGGTGCCGCCGGAAATAATGGTTTCGTTGATGTACGGATAAATCGTGATTTCTTCGCCGGTATAGGTGGCAGCACCTACCCACAGATCGCCGCTGGCCTGCAGGTTTATGGACATGCCCACCAGGTGACGGCTGCACGGTTTGGCGTCACTAATCAGCCGCTCCAGCTCCAGATAGGTTTCTTCCGTAATGCCCTGGTCCTGCACACCAATATCTAGGCGAAACGTGCCCGGGGTTTCACCGGTCTGCCACCACTCAATGATGCGGATCAGGAAGCCGAACGGCTCCACGACGCGCCGCACAGCGCTGGTTGTTCCTTTGTGCTGATGGATATAGAAAGCGTCCTGCACCACCCGGCGCTTCACGCTTTCGGTCCAGCTTTCGTCCCAGCGGTCAACGGAAAAAGCCCAGGCCAGATACGGGAGAAAAGCAACTGGACACGTCGCAGGATTCCATAAATCACGCAGCGGCACCTGCAGATCGGATATCCCGCTGCAGGTCTGCGCCAGGCGGCGCTCAAGCGGTGACGATCCGGGCGGCAACAGGCTATTCATCCGTGCCCCCGTTGGTTACGCTCCATTCCGTGCAGGACGCGGCCTGCGTCTTATCCAGCACCACATCATCCAGCGGTGAGGCCAGCTCCACGCGCTGGACGCCCTCAACGTGTAGCGCGGCATAAATGGCGCTGCGCCGGATATCACGTCCCAGCCGCGTCTGGCTGGCGATGTACTTCTGCAGGCTGGCTTTAGCCTCTGCCATCACCGGCTCAGCTTCCGGGCCGGGATAAAGGAAAATCGTTGCATCAACGCGGTAAGGGATAATTTCGGCGCTGCGCACCGTCAGGCGGTCCGCCACTGGCCGCACGTTCTCACTGTTAAGCGCCTGCTCCACGACAGCCAGCAGATCGGTACCTGCAGTTCCGTCACCTTCCCGGCTCAGTACCGTCAGCACCACCTCCGCAGGGGCCGGGCTGGTTGCACTGGCATCCGCCACGCGCCCGTCCGCGCTTTTAGCGTGAAACTCATAGGCCGCCGTCGGGCCCGCCACGGACAGCCCCTCAAATGCAGCAGGAACACGCAGGCGCAGCGCCTCGTCACTTTCCATAACCGCAGCGACCGGCGGCACCGCGTCATTGTCGGCAGGTGTAACCGTCAGGCGCTTTACGTTGTAGTTGGCCGCCATCTGATCGAGATCGCCACCCATGGCATACGCCACCATGACCGCCTGCGCCGCCTCGTTAATACGCTGGCGCATCAGGATTTCCCGGTACGTGTTTTCCTGCAGTTGTTTGGTGATGGGTTCCGATTCCAGCTCAAGCGTGCGCCGCACCGCGTCCTGTTCATCTGCCGGATACAGGGCCACAAAGGCGGCCTTACGCTCAGCCAGCAGCGATTCAAAGTCCGGCACGTCAACGATCTGCGGCGCGGGGAGCTGGGAAAGGTCAATTACTGCCATTGTCTGCTCCTGTTGATACCGAAAGGAACACCGGCGCGCCGTTATTGCGCTTCCCGGTTAACTCAACCACCATCGAGCCATCAAAGCTGCTGCTGATGGTGATGGAATCCAGCGTAAGCCGTGGCTCCCAGCGGCTCAGGGCTACATAGACCGCAGACATGACCTGCAGGCGCAGCGCCGGGTTCTGCGGCTGGTCTATCAGTTCAGACAGAAGGGAGCCATATTCCCGCCGGGCAATGCGGCTCCCCTGCGGGGTCAGCAGAATATCCCGGACAGACTGGCGCAGGTGGTCCGTGTCGGTAATGGCCCTGCCGTTGTCCTGGCTCATGCCGGTATACAGCGTCATACCGGCCCCCCTGACGTATCGCCGCCGGACTTAACGCCGGTGTGACCGTGTTTATCCACCACGATCCCGTTAGAACTCATATCGCCGCCGCCCTGGGTGACGCCACCATTAATCACGACTTCGCTGTTAATACGGGTTTTGTCAGCCTCCACCACAAACTCACTGGTTTTCAGTGTGATATTGTCAGCCGCCTCGATCACCATGGATTTGATACCTTTTACGTGCCAGCGTCCGGTGGCGGGCTCGTACTCGAACCAGCCCCCGTCCGGGTATTCCGTCACGCAGCCGTCCACGGAATCCGACGGCGGCGCAAACTGATTGGAGTAAATGGCAGGCAGCGCAAAGGCGGTTTCAAGGTTCCCACCCATGCTCAGCACCACCACCTGTTCATCCGTCGACGGACACCACCAGGTGCGGCTGCCTCCGGCTCGCAGCGTAAGCCAGTTAATCCAGTTGGTTTCAAGCTCGCCAATCTTTACCCGGCACAGCCAGTTTTCCCGGTCCACTTCGGTCACGGTGCCGGTGCGGATCAGGTTGGTGATAAGGCGCATGATTTCGGTCAGTTGTGTGTTCATAACGAAAGGTTGCCATCAGAGGGAAACAGGGGGCAGCGCAGGCACTTGTGCCATGCCTGATACAAAGATCACTGCGCCAGCCAGCGCAGCAGGGTGTCACGGGTTACATTTTCCACTTCATCATTCACGCCCAGCAGGCGGCGCTGCGAGTAGCGAACCTCCGGCCCTTTGCGGCTGACGCGATCACGCAGGCCGTAATGGTGAACACGGGCAATGCGCTGTACTGAGCCATCAAACTGCACGCTGGCAGAATCTGCACTGGCAGCGGTTTTCAGGTATTTGGTAGTGCGAAGTTTTGCAAACATCTGGCGCTTGATGCGGCCCTTTTTGCTGCGGGCCGTTACCCGGCGCGGCTCGTATCCGCTCCCGTCCGGGTTTCGCTGCAGCCTGATATTCTGCTGCTGACTGCGGCGCAATTCCTGCGCCAGCTGACGCATCATGCGGCTGCGTGCGGCAGGCTCCAGATTCGCCAGCAACGCCGCCAGCCAGTCATCCACCCTCTGCAGATCACCCATGCTTCACCGTCCACATTTCTTCCGGTACGTCCGGTTCCGGCACCGCTTCAACGCTCGATACGCCCCCGTTAGTGCTGACCAGCACGCGCTCCGTCAGCTGCAGGTTCAGGCTGATATCGCACACATCATTGCGCAGAATGTCCACGTCAAAGGTGAACAGCTTTTCGCGCAGTTCTGGGTTATTGATGGCATCTGGCTGATTGTCCGTAAGCCAGAGCAGAACGGGCGCCATCAGCAGGTTCTGGTCCCCGCTGAAATCCTCAATCACAACGTTCAGGGTGTAGCGGTACTCCCATGACATGGAGCTGGTCCCGGTTGCCACCAGTGAGCCGTTATCAACAAACAGGTGCAGTTTGTCCGGGTTACTGCGGACATACGGCACCGCCTTATTCAGGGCGCTGCGTAAAGACTGCGGCTTGTTCACTGTCTCGCTCCTGGCACGCAATTATCGTGTCCACTTTGTCAGCACACGCCGCCCAGGCGGCCTCCGTTTCATCCAGCACCGCATTCAGATCGCCGTTACTGCGCGGCGCTGACCTTTCCAGGCGGCACTGCGTCACTCTGGGACAGCCACTCACGGTAAGCTGCACCTCCGGCGAGGGCCGGACGCTCCCGCAGCCGGATAATGTCAGCAGGCAAAGGAGTGTCAGCCCAGAGGCGCAAATCCTCGTTTTCACGTTTCAGTTCCTCTATCCGGTGCTGACGGTTGCGCAGCAGCGCGGTAGTCTGCTCCGCCGCCGCATAAAGCCGCATCTGCTCCCGGCTGTTGGTTTCGGTCAGAATGGACAGGCCGATCAGCTGACTGTTTTTCTTCGTCAGTTCCTGCGCTTTGCTTTTCAGCGCCGCGACCTGCGTCTCGATGGTGTGGCTGGCATTGTTAAGCCGCCACGACTGCCAGCCCAGCGCCGCGAGCGTCAGCGCCAGCACTACCGCCAGCGCCCGCATCAGGCTGCCGTCGGCTCATGAAGCTGCACGCGGGCAATCTGGTAAAGAACCAGCGTCAGCAGGTAAAACACCAGGGTGATCACCCATCCCGAAAACGCCAGGCAAAGAACAATCAACAGCCTGATGGCCCATGTACGCACGGGTTTTACGGGGTGCTCCCTGAACTTCAGCAATGCCGCCCTGACTTCATCGCGCGCCCGATCTCCGGCGAACCACCCCACAGCGCACAGTGCCGCAAGCAGCCAGGCGAGGATGCAGGACACCCAGACAGACGCGCCAACCAGAACAGGCGCGCCGCTGCGCGGATAAAACAAACTGATGACCAACAGTGCGGCCCATGCCAGCTGGAAAAAAACGCTGATAACTTTCTTTTTCATTCCGTTACGCTCCTTTTAAGCACCAGGCCAGCTCCCGCGCGCGGCGGTTCTCCAGCCCTTTATTTTTCTTACCGTTGACGTAAACCCAGCGCGGCAGCTCGTTACATGCCAGCCACCACTGCTGGCGGTTGATGTAGGACACCATGGTGGATCGGCATATTGCGCCGGTGCCCACGTTGAAGCCGATGCTTACCAGCGCATCGTAAACATGCTGCGGGGGCCTGACCTTAAGGCACGCATCCAGCCTTTTTTCCGTCAGCAACACATTACTGATTAACCCCTGCGCCGCCTGCCGTTCCGTGATGGTTTTACCGGGCACTACACCGGACGTATTGCCGATCCCGTCAGTCCAGACACCCGCGCTGCACTGGTAAGGCTGCAGGCGGCACCCCTCAAAATCGGCCAACAGCTTCAGCCCCTCGACGGAGGTGTTGAGCGACTGGAAACCGGGCAGCGTGGCGGCGATAGCCAGCACCACCCCGACAAGGCAGCGTTTAACGATTGAAGGATTCATATTCCCCCCGCGTGATTTGCCCGTCGCGCAGCAGCTGGTAGGTTTTGTGCTTGTAGTACCAGTTGATAGCCAGCATCAGCACACCAATCAGCACGCCGCCAACCGTTGAAGCATCCTTAAGCGACAGATCGCCCAGCCATGCCAGCAAAACAGCGATGCAGTACGTGATAAAGGCACTGATTCGTTCAAGCGTCATAATTCAGTCCCATAGCTGGACGGTCTGCGCCGTGGTTGTCGCCGGAATATCCGGCAGCTCCACCTGCAGTCCGTGCGGTAAAAAAGGGCCATACTCAGCCAGCCCCGGATTTGCCTGCAGAACCTGCTCGGTGACACCCTGCGTGCGCCCGTAATGACGCCAGCAAAGCGCGTCCACCGTGTCATACTGGTGCGCACGCACTTTCATCAGATAAGCTCCACCGTGCAGTGCGGTGCATCCTGCACCCGGCTGATAGCCCAGCGGGCATCACGCCACAGATCGCCGCTGGCCTCCGCCAGTTCCTCCCCTCGCTTTACCCCGGACGCCGTGGCGTCATAATCCTGGTAACGCTCATTGAGCACGGCTCGCGCCCAGCAATACACGGCGTTAAGGTAGTGCTGGATGCGCTCACTTTTGCCGTCCAGCATTTCCGCCGGCACGTCAGCCAGATCCCGGTAGCCCAGCATCTGCTGGCGGTTGCGGAAGTCGTACAGCTCGGCGTTAACTTCGGAAATGGCTGTCAGCGCAACCTGCCTCAGACGGGGCTGCGTCACCGTGCCGTCAGTGCGCATCACACTGCGAAATTCCGACAGGTCCACATCAGGCCAGAACGGCGTATTTTTAATAACGTCCGCCTGTTCCGGTGCCTGTTCTGGCGCAATAAACTGCATGCGGCTTTCTCCTGAAATAGTGGGCGGTGGACGGGGTTTTGATGTGGCAGTGCCTTTCGCCACCCCGTGCCGCCCGTGCGCGGGGCACGTTCGTTAGCGGCTGTCACTGCGCAATCTGCGCTCCAGCTGCTGCTTTTCTTTTTTCACGCCGCAGCGGGGATCGAGCTGCAGCGCATGGGTAAGGTGATTAAGAGCAGAAGCCGGGTTGCTTTCGGTCAGTACCGCGCCGATGGCTTTGTGCAGGCGTGCCCGGGACTGGTCCGGCATATCCAGATCGGTAGTCAGTTCCAGCGTCTGCAGGAGCAGATCGGCATCAAAACCGGCGGCGGCCAGCAGGGCGCCTTGTGCGGCGTCCGCCATTTCTTCCGCCAGAACGGTCTGCACGTTGCGGTTGCCCAGCGGCATCACCCAGCCATGGCGCAGCGCATGGCGCCCGATTTCCAGCGCACCGGCATAATCACCGGCATCGATACGCCACAGCATCACGTACATCAGCACGTCATCCTGCTGCGCACCTCCGGCAGCCAGCACGCCCTCCGCCCATGCGGCATACTTCGGCAGAAGCTCCACCTTGATTGCCGCCTTTTTCACGGTGGACTGGATACCCTTAAGGCGGCGGCGGTCTTCTGCCAGCTGCAGCAGCATCAGGTCATAGCCGGACGCATGGCGAACACTGCCGCCCTCCCGGGCGGCCTGTTCGGCCTGAATGCGCAGGCGGTGCTGCCGTGCGGGACTCAGGCTCATGCGTTACTCCCCACCTTCCGGCGCAGCTGGCGCGCTGAAATCACCGATTTCGATATTTTCGACCAGGGCCGCGCAGCGATAATCTTCAATCACATACGCTTCGTTGACGGATTCGAAGTTCTCAATCCGGTCACGTTTCGGGTTGTCGATAACAGAACGGCGGCGGGTGTCCTCCTGCCAGTAGATGGACAGGTTATCCAGACGGGTGATCAGCAGGGCATTGGCCGGGAAGAACGGCGCACGCACCGCCTGCAGGCCGCCCATGCGCTTCTGGCTGATAATCAGATCGGCGGCGATTTTCTCGCTGTTTTCCTGCTCTTTGTTAACCAGCGGGAAATACTTATCGGACAGCAACTCGCGGCCGCAGATAACAACCAGCTCGTCATCGTCCTGATACACCACGTCGATCAGCTCGTTAACCGCATCCATCACCACGGCGTCCAGGTTGGCATAGTCGCCGCCCTTGCCCACCTTTACCGCGCCTGCGGTGGTGGTGCCGTCCTGGGTAGTGCTGCCCATAACGTGGTCCGGCGCGTCTTCGCGGATTTTCTGCAGCCAGCCCTTATTCACGTCCTGCAGCAGCGGGTTTTCTGCGCGGTTGGAGGTTTTGGCGCGCTTCACACCGTTAAAGCCAATCATGATGCGGTCCAGCGCCTGGCGCTTGACGATGGCGTTACGGATACGCACCTGGAAGTCCTGGAATTTCGCCCACAGGTCCAGCTTTGCGTAGGTCAGCACCGTGTCAAAGTTGGTCTGTTCGCATTTATATTCCACGTCCTCCATCAGCATCGGATCGGTAGGTTCGCGCTCTTTGGTGGTGGTGTCGGTGGTTCCGGCAATGGTGGAGCCAACGCCCAGGCCAAGCAGCTGGCCGGACTGTTCCGCAACCGGCGTGATGTTAATCAGCGTCAGAAAAGCGGCGGACTGCTGGATCTGGTCTTCCAGCGTCTGCTGCACGGACGGGTCCACGGTGAACTTGCTGGAAAGTTCTTCCACTTCCACGTTGTTCAGGCGTGCCAGCTGCTGCAGGTAGGCGTTAAAGGCAAAGCGGGTATTCTTTTTCATCGGGTTTTATGCTCCATCAGCAATTGGTCAGGGTGCCTGCCGGTGCGTCACCGCCCGGCGCGCGCTGGCGGTAATCTTTACGGCTGTCTTCACGGCTCAGCTGCTGCTGAAGCTCGGCAAAGGCGGCCTGCTGCTCCTGCAGCGAGGATTCAAGCTCAGAAATCCGCGCGTCCTGGTCGGACAGGGATTTATCAGTGCGCTCGCTCAGGTTCTGCTGCTCGGTGGCGACCAGCTCAACGGCTTTGTGCACGTCTGAGAAACGCGCATCATCGGTCTGCTCTTTTTTGGTGAACAGGGCGGTGACGCGGGCAAAGAGGGACGGCTTTTCGTCCTGGGTTTCTTCCAGTTCGATCAGCGTTTCTTCGGCGGCGGTAAACAGGTTTTCAGGGCTTAGCTTGCGATTAGCCAGCGGGTTCTGTTTGGCGGTGGCACTGAAAGCCAGCATCTCGGTGCCCAGGCTCGCCGGATCGTCAGTGGCGGCCAGGCCGACGAGATAGGCTTTGCCGGTGTCGGCAAATTTCGGGCTGACTTCCATAGAGGTGAATTGCTTTTGCCACTGCTTAATCAGACTAATCAGATCAGGCGATGGGTTAATCTCGGCGTATAGCCCCATTTTCCCTTTTAATGGCCCTTCCGTGATTTCTTCGGCAGTTAAGCTGGTGACATGCCCATAACGCTTAAACGTGCCATCCGGCGAATAGCCTTTAATGTGCTCAAGGTTAATTTGCGCCGTATACACCGCAGGGTTGTAGCTGGCAGCCATTTGTACCAGCCATTCACGCTGGATTTCTCGCCCGTCGGTGGTGGCACCTTCCACCCCAATGCGGAAACGCTTTGCTTTCACTGTCATGAGCCGTGCTCCGTTAGAAAAAACTTACTGGAGCCTTATGTTTGCGGTGATGGGGGGAGTGAAACAACGCGCGGCGCTTGTACGGTTAGCCACACAAACCGCAGCCGGGGAAAGCCGCCGGGCAAGGCCGTATGTTTGGGCCATGAACACGACAATGACCCCCGCAGACCTCGATCCCCGTCGGCAGGCCATGCTGCTGTACTTTCAGGGATACCGCATAGCCCGCATTGCAGAAATGCTGGGCGAGAAAGTTGCAACCGTTCACAGCTGGAAGAAACGCGACAAGTGGGGCGAGTATGGGCCGCTGGATCAGATGCAGCTCACCACCGCCGCGCGCTACTGCCAGCTCATTATGAAGGAGCAGAAAGAAGGGAAAGACTTCAAGGAAATTGACCTGCTGGCGCGCCAGTCAGAGCGCCACGCCCGGATCGGTAAATTTAACGATGGCGGCAATGAGGCTGATTTAAATCCGAAGGTTGCCAACCGCAACAAAGGCCCGCGCCGCCAGCCCGAAAAGAATGTTTTCACCGACGAACAGATCGAGAAGCTGCAGGAGGTTTTCCACGGCTCGATGTTCGCCTACCAGCGCCACTGGTACGAGGCAGGCAACCGCCACCGTATCCGCAACCTGCTCAAATCGCGCCAGATCGGAGCGACCTTCTTTTTTGCCCGGGAGGCGCTGATTGACGCCATCACCACTGGCCGCAACCAGATTTTTCTCTCAGCCAGCAAGGCACAGGCGCATGTTTTCAAGCAGTACATCATCGACTTTGCAAAAGAAGTGGATGTAGAACTGAAGGGCGACCCGATGACGCTCAGCAACGGCGCGTGCCTGTACTTCCTCGGTACCAACGCCCGCACGGCGCAGAGCTACCACGGCAACCTGTACCTGGATGAATATTTCTGGATACCGAAATTCCAGGAGCTGCGCAAGGTAGCCTCCGGTATGGCCATTCACAAAAGATGGCGGCAGACCTACTTTTCAACCCCGTCCAGCCTGACCCACAGCGCCTATCCGTTCTGGTCCGGCGCGCTGTTCAACCGGGGCCGCGCCAAAACGGACAAGGTGGATATTGACCTGACCCACGGCAATCTGGCCCCGGGCCTGCTTTGCCCGGACGGTCAGTACCGCCAGATCGTCACCGTGGAGGATGCGGTGCGCGGCGGCTGTAACCTGTTCGACCTGGACCAGCTGCGCATGGAGTACAGCCCGGACGAATACCAGAACCTGCTTATGTGCGAATTCATTGACGATCTGGCGTCAGTATTCCCGCTGAGCGAGCTGCAGGCGTGCATGGTGGACAGCTGGGAAGTCTGGTCCGACTTTCAGGCGCTGGCGCTGCGCCCGTTTGGCTGGCGTGAAGTCTGGATCGGCTATGACCCGGCGAAGGGTACGCAGAATGGCGACAGCGCCGGATGCGTGGTGGTGGCACCACCCACGGTGCCGGGCGGCAAGTTCCGCATTCTGGAGCGGCACCAGTGGCGCGGGATGGACTTCCGCGCCCAGGCTGACGCCATTAAAAAGCTGACCCAGCAGTACAACGTGACCTATATCGGCATCGACTCTACCGGCGTCGGCCACGGCGTCTATGAGAACGTGAAAGCGTTCTTCCCGGCGGTCCGGGAGTTTGTTTACAACCCCAACGTCAAAAACGCCCTGGTGCTCAAGGCATACGACATTATCAGCCACCGACGCCTGGAGTTTGACGCCGGGCACACTGACATTGCGCAGTCCTTTATGGCAATCCGCCGCGCCACCACCGCCAGCGGCAACCGCCCCACCTACGAAGCCAGCCGCAGCGAAGAAGCCAGCCATGCAGACCTGGCCTGGGCAACGATGCACGCACTGTTTAACGAACCGCTGCAGGGCGAAGCCGCCAATACCAGCAACATTGTGGAGATTTTTTGATGGGCAAGAGGAATAAAAACCGCGCTGCAGCTAAACAGAGCGTTCAACAGAGCAGAGGCGTATCTGCAGAAGCATTCAGCTTTGGCGACCCGATCCCGGTACTGGACCGCCGGGAACTGCTCGATTATGTAGAGTGCGTGCAGATGGACCGCTGGTATGAACCGCCGGTGAGTTTTGACGGGCTGGCGCGCACCTACCGCGCCGCCGTTCATCACAGCTCACCGATTGCCGTTAAGCGTGACATTCTCAGCAGCACCTATATACCGCACCGCCTGCTCAGCCAGCAGGCTTTTTCCCGTTTCGTTCAGGACTATCTTGTATTCGGCAATGCCTACCTTGAGAAACGGACCAACCGTCTCGGCGGCGTTCTCTCTCTGGAGCCAGCCTTGGCGAAATATACCCGCCGCGGCGTTGACCTGAACACCTACTGGTTTGTGCAGTTCGGATTCACCACGCAGCCCTACGAATTCACGCCGGGAAGCATTTTCCATCTTCTTGAGCCTGATATTAACCAGGAAATCTACGGGCTGCCCGGCTATCTCTCAGCTATTCCATCCGCCCTGCTCAACGAGTCCGCCACGCTGTTTCGCCGCAAGTATTACATCAACGGCAGCCATGCGGGCTTTATCATGTACATGACTGACGCTGCGCAGAACCAGGAGGACGTAAACAACATCCGCCAGGCCATGAAAAGCGCCAAGGGTCCGGGCAACTTCCGCAACCTGTTTATGTACTCGCCCAACGGCAAAAAAGACGGGATTCAGATCATCCCGTTGTCAGAGGTGGCGGCGAAGGATGAATTTCTGAACATTAAGAACGTCAGCCGGGACGACATGATGGCGGCGCACCGCGTACCACCGCAGATGATGGGCATCATTCCTCAGAATAATGGGGGATTTGGTGATATTGAAAAAGCTAGCAAGGTATTTGTGCGAAATGAATTGATACCTTTACAGGAGCGAATGAAAGAAATTAATGAATGGATAGGGGATGAGGTCATTAAATTCAAAGCATACAGTCTTGAAGTGATATAAAAATTTAAAGAGTGCCTTATTAAGGCACTCTCCTTCATAATACATCTAGCAATAAAGAGGACCAGAAATCAATATTTTATAAAGCTAAATCTTAGCAAGCATCTCGTCCAATATCGCTTGCCTTTTCATTCTATCATCCGTAATATCATCGATCGAAAGAACAATATCAACAGCCCTTTGGAAGGTTGCCTTTATTTTGTCCCCATGCTTTGTCATTTCAGTTATAATTTTATTACAATAAACTTCCATTTTCTTTGAACCAAACTTTGGTATATCCTTTCCGGCAATTAGAGCGCAAACAACAGCCATTAAATGCCATTTATACTTCCTAATATTTTGTGGAATATCTGCATTCGATGTAAGCAAGTGGAGCCTATATAAAGTCAGGCATGCAGCATAAAACACAATTTCTTTTGTATCATTAGAAAATATTTTCTCAGCCAGTAATTCGTACATTCGTTTTGGATACCTGTATGAAAGATCTGGTCTGCGGAAAAACATAGCGGCGACGCATTTGGCTGCCATATGAACTGAAAACACCCTTACTGCAGGTATATCTCTACCTATAAATTGCCTTTCACGTCTTTCTAAATATAAACGTCCGTCTTGTCCTTCATATGTGTCAAAGTACGCTTCGACTTTCTTAATTATTGGACGCAGAGAATAGAATTGAGTCTCGTCAACTTTAGTTTGGCTGTTAGTAGCACGAACTAGTTCTGAAAAAACATCTTCATTTAATGTTTCAACAACCTTCAAATTGACCATCATATTATCATCTAAAGAATCACGGCATTCGTAAAGTACGTTAGATGTTTGGCAACCGTTGACTATTTGAAAATTTTCCAAATGCAATATACTTCCTTGAAGCTTTACATCTGGGCTTACTATTGTAATCCCATTATTAAGAACAGGGAATCTTGAGGCCGCGTCTCTATCTTTAATTGTCTCAGCTATCGATGCATTAACAGGGTTGTCTATACCCAAGAAAGCTCTGACGTTCTCAACAAAAACATGATTACGAAGAGAGCCCTCCTCTGTCATTAAAAGATTACTAACAAAATCTTTTGCTTTTACAACTGCAAGATATGCCTCTTCAATCCCATTAATTTTTGGCAAAGGAGCATTGCTAAATAATGGTAATTCAGCATTAACTACAGAGTATGTATCAATCCAAGTTCTAGTTAATTCGTCACGATCCACAAAATCAACACAAACGTTACAAAAATAACCTAACTCATCGATTTCTTTTATAAAACATTCTCTCGCAGACTCTAACTCTTTAGGGTTCTTATATATTCCCGTAGCAACATATTTAGCAGTAAAAGTTGGGCGACCTCCTCTTATCTTGGGAACATTTTTTATCACCACATCAAATACTTCTCGTGCATTCTTTTGGATATCATCTAAACAAGAGTATGGATACTCATCAATGAATCTAAAAACAGATGCTTTGAATTTTAAAAAATCACCTAAATCAAAAGATTCGCTACGCTTTGATTGTATAAAAACAATATCGACATCGTGATTTTTACGTTGAGAGGAAAAAACAGAAGTCGCATCCTCCGGAGAGATGCATAACTCTTCGTCAATTATGATAGCAATCCCATCCATGCCATCATCCCCAGCTCCGGTCGTTACATCATCTATTTCAAAATCCATACTGATTCGAGAAGATAACATGGCCTTATTACAGAACAACTCGAACTGCACATCTTCTTCATGATTTTCAATACCGTAACTCTTAACGAAGCTATCAAGATGAGCCTTAACAATTCTATGCATGAGACATCCCTTTGCGAAGTGACTTTTTTTCTTATCGTACCACTTGATTTCATTTTTTAACATGCTTGCGCGCGCTCGTATCCCCGCCACGCCTGCCCGCTTTATGGAGTGGTTTTCATGCAGGTGCATGACATAAGCAAAAGCCCGTCAGAACTGGCGGGCCTGCGTCAAAATGATCCTTAAACGATCATGCGATCTCATGCGGCATAGTCATGCACTCACACGTTTCGGTCAGAACAACGAAAGATTATCATCAAACTCGGTACTTCTGGTCTCAACGTCCTTAAGGCGAATGAGATAAACCAGACCATCGTGCAGCGAAGTCGGGAATTCGAGTTCAAGCCAGAAAAGATCATCATAGGTGCGCCCTAACCAGTAACCGCCACCACATTCTTTAGGGCGCTGAAAGAATACCCACCCTCCCGGGTGATACCTTCCAAGACGTTCCCCGCAATAAACTATCTGGTAGTTGTCATCTTTCTTTCCCATAGCTAACGCCTCGTTTCACTCGTTGTTCAACCTTACCCCCATCAGAATGAATTCTTTCGGGGGTAACGTTTCAGTGTAACCAGCTGTCGTCTTCCCAGACCTGCTGCAGAATTTCCATTACACGTTCTTTATCTTCAGCCTGCCTTACCCCGCTAAGTTCAATACCATTGGCGCTGCCCTTGCGGATTCGGATAGCTGTTTTTGGGTAGAGGGGGCGCAAATTTCGGTAAAGCTCGGATTCAAGTGCTTCTAACAGCGCCTGGCTAATTTTCTGCTCTTTATCGATCATTATTTCAATGCGCATAGATTTTCCCCTAGCTGGTAGCGTCCATTGTACGGCTGTATTCATGGTTACGAATTTTTGCCATCAGCTCGTCAGTCAGCTCAGAAACCCACTGGATAGCCAGTCGCTTTTCTTCTTCGCTGCACTCGCTTGCCGCTACCAGTTTTATGAAAAAATCAATGCGCTGAAGTTTCAATGACTCCATAAGATAATCCTGCATTTTCCCTCCTATTACGGCCACTTACACAAGATAACTGTATGTATATCCACTGTTTATACATACAGTATAGTACCGATTTCTAAATGTAAAACGCTTTTTTGGACTTCAATAAGAAAGCCCTGATATGAGTCAAATACCGGAATTATTTTCGGTTTGTCAGTAATACTGACGCCACTTGTCATCCTCGCGCAGCCGCCCGTTCTGGTAAAAGATGCGCAGCCCTCCTCCTGACGGAAGGCTGCCGCCGCGTAAAAGTAAATTCACCTCGTACTCACTGCCATCGAATCCTCTGGACCGCAGCTCATACTCCAGCTGCAGGCGCTGCTGCTCCGAAATATCCTGCTTGTAAGACTTTTTCCGTTTCGGTTTTACCAGCCTGAGCCGGGCAACCAGCTCCCGCCGTTCCTTTTTGCCCATGCCGTGCAGATAGTCCTGCAGCGCCTTTTCATCCATGGACGTGTTTTCCGGTACTTCCCCCCCTGTCTGGTTCAAATTTTTAACAGGGGGACAGTTATTGCCACGAGTCCAAGGGGCGCAAGCGCCCTGGTCGGCTGTCGCCTCCTGAAGGTCAACGGCTTTACGAACCATTTTCCACTTCATTGCATGAGTGCAAATCCGGCCCTCAATGATCGGGGACCAGATGCCATAAATACGAACACCGTGATCGCCGTAAGCGCTCGGCTCGTCGTTCAGTTCATAGGCAGTTCTGACTAGGTGATGCTTGCGGGGAACAAGAACGCCGCCCTGCTTCATGATATAGGTGGCAAAACAGCCAGCATCAGCTGCGGCCAGCACTGCATCCAGACGCGGGTTTTCCAGTACGGGCGCGCCGGCCTTCTTGTCACCCTGCGCCCTGGCAGCCTGACCGGCCAGCAGGCGCAGCTCGCGGTATGCCTGGCGGCCAGGAATACCAAAGAAGCGGAATTGCTGGACACGGTGCAGCGAAGCCCAGGCGTTTACGTTCTCAGCGTTATCGCGTAGTGATCTTCCCGTTTCTTTGCTGATTTCCTGCGCCAGCCCGCGCCCGTCGATATTCTTGCTGATGTATTTGGCGATATAGCTGGTCGGTGTACCCTTGCGCGGGTTGATAAGCTCAGATTTGAATCGCGGCCCGGTATTGGTGCCCAGCTCCTCCCGGTCCTCACGAATGGCGAATTTACGCAGCAGCGCGGTGATGGATTTGCGGTCTTTTTTGCGCATGAAGCAAAGCAGGTGCCAGTGCACGGTGCCATCATGGTGTGGCTCAGCAACGCGGACACCGTACCAGCGCAACCCGGCTTTGTGCATAGCCTTACGGAATGCGGCAAACATATTCACCAGGTAATCGCTGCTCTGGCGGACCGTGTCACTGGTCCATTTAGGGTTTGGCCTGCCGTTATTGAGCGTTGCGTGAAAGCGTGATGGGCAGGTGATGGTATAGAATACGGCGCATTCACCACGCATTTCCGCGATCAGCTCCAGCCCCTTAACGCAGGCCATCATTTCGTTACGCCGGTGCGCCGGATTGCTACTGCTGGCGTTTACCACTTCTTCCATATCCAGCGTGTCACCTTCGGCGTTAACCAGCTCATGCGAGCGGAAAAACTCCAGGGATTTGCGACGCTGTTCGCGTTTGTGGATCACGGCTTCATAGCTGACATACGGGGACGCTTTTTTGTTAACCAGGCAGACAGCGCGCAACTGTTCTTCCCGCCATTCACACCTCATCTGCCACAGCTTGCGATACCACCAGTCCGCGCAAAGCATACGGGCAAGCGAGCCCGGAATAAGCTCGTAGGGGACCGGGTTACGGCGGTGCTTTTTACGACGCAGTTGCTCGAAAGCTGGCGGGATAACATCGAGGCGCATGGCCTCAGCGGCCACCCTTTCCCATGACCGGCGGATCTCTTCCGGCGTAACGTCTTCATCCGTAAACAGCTCACCGCAGGCAGCATCCAGACACATGCTCATGTGTGCCGCCACCAGGGTAGATAACCGCTTGACCTGCTCCTGGCTCATTTCGGGCAGAACCAGCAAACCCTCCAGCCCGTCGTGGCTCGCCATAAAACGGAATGACGCAGAAACCTGGCTGGTACGCACGCGCTCCAGGCGTTCAAGGCACGGCCTGATGGTTTCACGCAGAAAGCGGGAATATGCCTTCGGTTTGCCCAGCCCCTCGAAATATTTAATCCGTTCAAGCAGCGGCTTACTGATATGCGCTGGATGGGCGCTCACGTCAGCAACGATTACCAGATCGGGGTTGAATTGTTGCTGTTCACGGGCCATTTTGGCGCGGCTTATCAGCTGGTCCTGCTCCATTTCTCGCTGAACAGGATCACGGGATTCATTGTAGAAATAGCGTTCCCAGACCTCATTACTCAGGGCCTCGCGGCGCAGCTGTTCCTGCTCGTTATCCGCAGCATAGAGAGTAATCAGGTTTGAAAGCGCAGACTCCGGTGAAATGCCCACCGGGTCCAGATAGGGGTTTACCGCCTTCTTAGGCTCGTTCCATGGATACGCCCCGGCAGCTTTACCTCCGCTACCGGGGATTTCAGATGCAAGAGGCGCGACGAGACGGCCCAAGCTGATATCCGTCACTCACAAACTCCTGCGTAAACACTACTGCAAACCGCGCTGTCGTTTGCACTCGCCAGTAAATCAAACTGCGCACCGCCTCGTGTCGTCAGCGCCCAGTCGCGGTACGTCTCAATGCCATACGCATCAACAGTGATGACCTCAATACGTTTTTCAGCGCGGCGTGGATCATGCGTGGAGGGAAAGAAAGTTGAATTGCCGCGGCGCGAACAGTCCGCAACCATTCTTTCCCATTCAGCGACTCGACGAACCTCTTCGGGCCAGCGCTGGAAAATTTCAGCAAGTTCAGATTTACGGGCGTGGATGCATGGCATACAACCGACACGGCTGCAGCCCTGCAGATACAACGGGTTAGGCTTGATGCCATGGCGCTTTGCAATCGCAAAGACATCCTCATGCAGCCAGTTAAGTATCGGACGATAGACGTGCAGGCCTGGCGTATTGTCTGCATCTTCCTCCCAGTCCGGCAGTAAAGCGCGCGCCGGGGATTCCTGAGCCCTGACCCCCTGCCAGCTGATAACCTCGTCATACTCCTCCAGAGCAGGAACAATAACCTGAGTCCTGACGGGTTCATGTTTGAGGTCAAAGGTGCAGAAACGGGCTTTTGTGGAAGGGAACCGGCCTTTCCACATGCACAAGTCCAGAAAAGGAATGCCGGTGGGCTTCAATATTTCCAGGGCACGGTGCACACGTTCTGCCGCCTCATCGGCAGACATACCGCATTCCTGAACCAGAGAAACGGGCCATTTCTCTGCAATGAATTTCCGTTTGCCTTCGATTTGGCGCGTGAAATCAGCTTTAACACGGATAACTTTGCCCAGCTTTGATTCCAGATAGTCCAGATATTCCATCGTCTGGGGGTGTTCATGGCCCGTATCAGCGAAGACAGATATATGAAGAACATCGTTTTCAATGGCCCGCAGCCATTGGGCAAGGCTATCCTTGCCGCCTGAAATACTGGTGATGTTGATGGTGCTGGCAGCAAAGCAGCGCGGATCGATGGGATTCATACGCGCACCTCACACTCAACCGAGTAATCAAGGCCGCCAGCCAGATCAACGCCATTCCAAACTTTTGGTTTCAGTACAGCAATAAGTTCGCCTGCGGTTTTCCCTTCTCCTGCAGCAACTCCTATGCTGCGTTTTGTGCTGATACGGTGAAGGGTGAAATTTCGGTAAAAGGAACGAATCAGGCGGGTGTCGCTATTTGACACGACGATCTGGTGCCCCTCTGATGACCGGCGCACCAGAATAGATGCCAAATCATACTGGTCATCATCAGAGAATCCGGCAGTGTGATAACCGCTAAAAGTACCGTCATAAGGCGGATCACAGTAGACAACATCACCCGCCTGCAGCATTGCCAGGGTTTCGTCATAGCTGGCGCAGATGAACGTGGCACGCACTGCCTTCTCAGCGAAGGTTATGATTTCTGCATGAGGGAAATATGGATTTTTATAATTACCGTAAGGAACATTAAATTTCCCGCGTTGGTTATAACGACACAACCCACGATAACAATGGCGATTTAAATACAGGAATAATGCGGCGCGCTCCAGCATGGTAAGGGATGTATCTTCGTTAAAACGCAGACGATTTTCATAATACTTTTCAGCACTGTTATCTTCGCTGAATAATACCAATGCAACCTGTATTAATTCCTCAGGATGGTAGGCCGCTTTCTTATACAAATTGATAAGGTCAGCGTTAATATCCGCGACAAGATAATGAGGATAGTCTGTTGCCATCATCACAGCACAGGAACCCGCGAAAGGTTCAACCAGTCGCGGGCCAGCTGGGAGGTGCTTTTTCAGTTCGGACATGACGGCGGTTTTGTTTCCCGCCCATTTCAGGATAGTGCTCATACAACGCCTCCGATGTAGTGCTTGCCTTTAAGCTCTGCGATTTCCTGACAGGTCACGCAGCACTGCACGCCCGGAATAGCGCGGCGGCGAGCGGGAGGGATCGGTGCATCACATTCGATGCAAAGCACACGGGAAACGCCCGGTGCTCTGTTGCGGGCAGTGTGGATGTGGCGCTGACGTTCTTCTTCAACGCGCTGCTGTACGAGATCCATAGAGTCAGCCATTAGTGCAGCTCCTGAGATTCGTTTTCGTAGCGAGTTGCTTCGCGACGCAGCAACTCAGCCGCTTCAATACCGTTTAACCCTTCGTTGGTGATATGGGTTGCGAGCGCCTCAAGGCGGATTGAAACAGCAAGCGCTCGGCCTTTGCGCTCTTCACGTTTGGCAATATCGATCACCGCCATAAGTGGGTCGGTTTCGGCTACAAACATTTTTGGTAATTCTTTCTGCATTTTTCTTTCTCCTGAATTTGGGCAAAAGAATGCCCGGCGGGTTTACGCCATTAATTTCTGTTGTGGGTTAATTCGGCATGGTTAGCCGCTTGGGAAATAAGCTCACCACTGCACGAAAATGATTCATTGTTTTAACCAGTTCCCGCTTTTCGTCAGTAGTCAGATCACTAATATTGACGCCATGACGTTCTGCCGGAATCTTTGCCATAAAGAATATGGCTGCCAGTGCCCGCTCATTTTGTTTATGGTTTATATCGCGACGGTCACGCATATCTTTAATGAACCTTTCAAGCTCTGGCTCAATATTCAGACCAAATACATTCGCCCTTAATTCAGCTATACGGTTCAGTCCTTCAAGCCGTTTACCCGGGCTTAGTGGAACAGTCGCAGCAGTGCCTTTAATAGCCATGGTTTCACCTGTTTGGTAGTGGTCAGCCCTGCCAGCAGTTCGTCCTGAGAGCAGGACGGGTGCCAGCGCTTGCCATCTTTCCCGATAATCCAGCCATGGCCGCAGTGCATACCCTGGCTTTGTTTAACCAAAAGCGATGCGAATGACGGTTCTTTAGTCAGCATAATCACCTCAAATGATGCCGAACGAAGCACCAAGGCCCGTTACGGTGTCCACCGCACTTGCCATAGCGGGGTTGGCCTGCAGGCGGGCCTGCATGGAAACGGCAGCCAGTGCCATCAGGCGAGTTACTGAGTTAATGCTGCTGATCACATCACGGCGTCCGGCAGTGGTTTTCACATCGCCAGTAACGGCACCGGCAGCAACCCGCCCTATCTCAGCGGTGGCGCTCATGACGTAATGCGGCAGTTTCTCTTTTGCCACTTCGTTCATCGGCACGCATGGCAGGCAGTGAATTTGTGCCAAGAAGCCGTCAACTAGGGTTGAGTCCTCAGTGAGATCGGTAAGCAGCCAGATTTCAGGTGGTGTGAGCTGATGGGGCTGGTCTGGGTTCAGCTTGTTGCGAAGTGTCTGGACATTCATTCCGGCGCGTTCTGCCAGCTTTGCCATGTTGTGACGCAGTGAGAAAGTCCGACAGGCTTCATCAAAATGCGGATGTTTGGAAATTTGATAATCAAACATGTAGTAAATCCTTTTGTATCCCAAAATGGAACTATCAGGCCTGCATTGCGATTTCACAGCCTTGAGCCGCTTCCATCGTTAAAGCGAACATGTTTACTTCGATCAGGCTGTTTACCCCTTCTTTTTTGCGGATAGGTAAACGACCTTCACGGATCATCTGGCGGGCATAACTCAACTTGTAGCCAGTACGACGACAGAACTCATCAAGAGTGATGAATGGTTCTGACACCACAAGATTGATGCTGGGGCGCATTGAAAGTTGACGATACATGATGCAATATTCCTCAGTTTGGGTTGTCTCAACACTATTCGAGACTGTTAATCACTATTCGTTGCTTCACACAACGGAGAATAGGATCACAAAACGCCAATGTCAACACGAAACATCACAAATCGCCATGTGCCACAGAGGTTGCAAAGTAACATTATGCAAAATACTGGCGGCCAGCCGGTGATTGAGCGAATTCTAAAAGCCTACGGTTTTACTACCCGGCAGTCCCTTTGCAACCACTTGGGGATTTCCCAAAGCACGATGGCAAACAGGTATGCCCGCAACACCTTCCCTTCAGATTGGACAATAATCTGCAGCATCGAAACGGGTGCATCTTTGCAGTGGTTAATCTCAGGGGAAGGAGCGATGTACGAAAATGAGGTCGAGCATAAAGCTATAGCCTTAAAACATTACAAAATCACAGATGGGGTTTTGTCATCACATAATGAAATCTACTACGACGGTAGCCTGATTCCTGCCGGTCTATCGAGTCCATCATTAGTCACCTATGAAAACTCTCTTTACCTTATTGATGAACATGAAGGGGAGATTAATGATGGTTGGTGGGTCATAGAGATTGATGGGTTATACAGCATACGAGAAGTATTTAGATTTCCCGGAGGTCGCATACGCGTCGAAAATGGCAAAGCATCTTTTGAGTGTAAGGCACAGGACATAAAGGTATTTGGTAAAGTCATACTCAAAACTGAACAACTTACTTAAGGGTACATCATGACGTCTTCAGCTAAAGCAACAAAAGAGCAAGAAACTGAAAAGCTTGAACGTTCTTGCTTTGTCATCATGCCTATCGCTGACATGGCTGGTTATGACCAACGCCATTTCGACAGGGTTTACAGCCATTTAATAAAACCAGCCTGTGTCGCTTCTGGTTTCAAACCAGTAAGGGCAGATGAAGTTAACAATTCCAATTTAATTGTTTTAGATATTTTAAAAAGAATTGTTGAGTCAGATATTGCTATATGCGACCTAAGTGGCCGAAATCCGAATGTAATGTATGAATTGGGTCTCAGACAGGCTTTCAATAAAAAAACAGTATTGATTAAAGATGATAGAACAATAAGTCCTTTTGATGTCCAAGCTTTCAGATATTGTGAATATGATAGTTCTCTGCGTATTGATAATGCTTTCAACAATATTAAATCTTTAGAAAAAGCAATATCAAGCACCTTTGAAGCGGATTCAAATGATGTTAACTCAATTGTTCAACTTTTAAGTATTGAACCAGCTAAGGTTGGAGAAAAGACACATTTAAGCAAGCAAGACACTTTAATTTTTGAAACATTAAATCAGATACTAAATAAAATCGAAGAACCTAAAAAAACCTATAACAACAGAAAAGTCATTTCATTTAAGTCTCGCTCGGCGTTTTTAGTTGAACAACTGAAAACAACCAAGGTAGAAGACCTAATCGGCAGGAATTACATGAATGAGCGAACATTCGTAATGCTCGGTCAACTTGAATCCATAGAAAATATAAACGGAGTACTGCAATTTATATTTAGATACGGTAAAAATGCCATCTTTAAATACCCTGAAAGTCATCCTGAGCTGGAAGACATTGTAGAAGTCGGCGAATAGGAATTGAATACGCTATGTCTGTTAGTAAATTGTCGAATGGAAAGTGGCAGGCACAAGTTTTCCCAAATGGTAGGGATGGACGCCGTATTCGTCGTCAATTTGCCACCAAAGGCGAGGCTCTAGCCTTTGAGCGCCATGTAAAAGAACAAGCCCAAGATAAGCCTTGGCTGGGTGAGAAGACAGACAAACGCCGTGTTCGGGATTTGGTTACAACCTGGTATAACGCACATGGTGTAACGCTTGCTGATGGTGAAAAGCGTAAAGGTGCAATGGAGTTTGCCTGTCTCGCTATGGGCGACCCCCTCGCAACTGAATTCAACGCCAAATTATTCTCAACGTATAGAGAACAGCGGTTAAGCGGAAAAATAACCCGCTCAGATCGCGTCAAGTCCGTGACCCCTCGCACGGTAAACCTTGAACTGGCTTACTTTCGGGCTATGTTCAACGAGCTGAAAAGACTTGATGACTGGACAGCACCAAACCCTCTCGAAAACGTCAGAGAGTTTAAGATTGCAGAAGTTGAGCTAGCTTGGCTTACGGTTGAGGAAGCGACGCGCTTGCTTGAGGAATGCGAGAAAAGCAAAGCAGGTGATTTAACCACGATTGTCAAAATCTGCCTTGCGACCGGCGCAAGATGGGGAGAGGCTGAAAGCCTCACGGGCAAGCAGATAAGCCCGGGTAAAATAACTTTTATCAAAACGAAAGGTAAGAAAAACCGTGCGGTTCCAATTAGTGATGAGCTTTACCATTTGCTACCTAAAAGCCGAACCTCGAAGCCACTCTTTACCGGATGTTATTCAGCATTCAGGAGCGCGATAAAGCGCGCGGGAATAGAGCTGCCAGACGGCCAGCTGTCGCACGTTCTACGACATACTTTTGCCAGCCATTTCATGATGGGTGGCGGCAATATTCTGGTCTTACAACGCATCCTCGGTCATACGGATATTAAAGTTACGATGCGTTATGCTCACTTTGCTCCCGACCATCTAACAGAAGCGGTTCAACTTAACCCCTTAAACCTAATTAGTGGCAGCAAAATGGCAGCACAGCGCAGCACTATGCAATACTTTTCGACAATATACGAAATCCTATGCGCTTGAATTTACTGTAATTCATTGTTTTCAAAGAAATACGGTTCGGACTCATAATCGCTTGGTCGCTGGTTCAAGTCCAGCAGGGGCCACCAAATTTTAGC
>Ga0207713_1001039_pt1 | contig 24074 bp, 17 predicted proteins | sample KBSS64metaG_FD_184404 | JGI IMG/M metagenome (GOLD analysis project Ga0207713, IMG submission 184404) | Switchgrass rhizosphere microbial communities from Kellogg Biological Station, Michigan, USA - KBS S6-4 metaG (SPAdes) (version 2) | ecosystem: Host-associated > Plants > Roots > Rhizosphere >... | reverse complement strand
ATGGAATTATTGCTACTAAAACTGGATTTTCAACTATTACAAGCGGTGTAACTTTGGTTCCAGGAGAGATTCAAACAGGAGTTAACTTTATTCTTGTAGCTAATTCAGGAACATTAACTGGGGTTGTCACTGATTCGTCAACTGGAACTCCTCTACCTGGCGTAACGATTACTATCCGAAATATTCTAGGGTTAGTAGTAGCTACTGCTTTTACCAATGTAGACGGCCGTTATACGATCCAAAATCTTGCTCCAGGTGAGTATAACGTTTCCTTCTTTGAAAATGGATTTGGTAACTTTGTGTTAGGAGCACAAATCACCACTAATATAACAACAGTCTTAAATACTGCTCTTTCACCTCTAGTAGGTACCATTCAGGGTCAGATATTAAGTGAACAAGGAACACCAGTTACAGGGGAAAATATTCAGGTAAAAATCTATAACGAAAATTTAGTGTTAATTCGAACAATCCTTTCTAATTCTGACGGAACATTTAATGTCCTTGACTTATCACCGGGAACTTATTTAGTAAATGTAACAGCCCCTGGGTTTGCTTCTAATACTGTATCTGCTATTGTCCGTGCTAATGAACAAACATTAACTACAATTAGGTTGGGGACACTACCGGCAACATTAATAGGGGAAGTCATTAATGCTGAAAGTGGAGAAGGAATAGCTGGATCCCTGATTATAGTTACACGCTCAAATGGTGTGGTTATAGGCACTGCCATAAGCGGAGAAAACGGAAACTTTTCAATTTCGAACTTACCAGCTGGCTCATTTATTGTCACAGCTCAAAATCAAAAATTCGGAACTTTCTCTACCGGAGTTACTTTAGTTGCTGGAGATACAACTACAACACTTTTATCATTGTCACCTAACCCTGGACGCCTATTAGGGCAAGTAACAAATGAATCAACTACTGTACCGATTCCAGGTGCTATTATTCAAATTTTTGATGAAAACCGTTCTTTTGTTACTTCCGTTGTAACAGATGCTCAAGGGACTTTTACCGTGTCAAATCTTTCTCCTGGACAGTATACAACTGTTATAAATGCTGTTGGTTTTGGAAGTGAATTTAGAGAATTTATGATTACTGCTGGAGAAGATACAGTTATTTCAGCAAACCTTTCACCAAATTCCGGAATAATTCAAGGAACGGTAACTTCCTTAGAAAGTAGCCAACCAATTTCGAGTGCCAGTGTTGTGATACGCGCTTTAAGCCCTGCAGGTCCAATTGTTGCTACTACGGTAACTGACCAAAATGGTTTCTACCAGCTAACGGGTATCGCACCTGGTTCATATACGGTTATTATGAGTGGTCCACCTATATTTGGATCTGAAACTATCTCGATAATGCTTGATTCAGGAGAAATTGAAATTGTGAACCTTACACTTACAACTCTCCCGGGCTCTGTTCAAGGGAAAATCACTGATGAAGCAGGTATAGGGCTTACTAACGTTCTAATACAACTGTTCGATGAACAAGGTTCGCTAGTACGTCGAGTCCAGACAGATAATAACGGTAACTACTTTATTAGGGGCTTCACCCCAGGAACTTATAAAATTACAGCAAGTCAACAAGGCTTCCAAAATGCATTCACTAATTTTAACGTTGGGCCTGATGGGGTAGCTACTGTGAACCTTGTACTATTAACAAGACCAGGGAATATCAATGGTACTATACGCAATGCCGTTACAAATCAATCAATTCCTGGTGCTGTTATTCAACTTTTTCCAAATCAAAGTTTAACACCTATTGCAACCACAGTAGCTGATCAACAAGGGAACTATCAATTTGTTGGATTGCAGCCAGGAAACTATATAATCATAAGTTCGGAATTTAATTTTGCAAGTGCTTCATCTGGAAGCACTGTTATTTCAGATCGAACAACTACTACAAATCTATTTTTACAACCAAATCCTGCTTCTATTTCAGGTATTGTTACGACCACTGAAGGCACACCAATTAATAATGCTTCCATTCGCATCTTAGATCAAAATGAGACTAATATTGGTTTTGGTGTAACCGGTCCTGATGGACGTTATGCGATTAGCAATATTCCATCAGGAACCTTTACAATTATTATTTCTGCTCAACTATTCCAATCACAGTTGTCTAGTATTACCTTAAACCAAGGGGAATCTCGCCTAGATGTTAATTTTACTTTACTTTCAAATCCGGGATCAATAACAGGTACAGTCACGAATATAAACGGAAATCCTTTACCTGGTGCCGTAATTACCGTCCGAATTTTAGGCTCTACAGGTATTGTTATAGGATCAACTGTTACTGATCAAGGCGGTCATTATCAGGTTAGTAGCTTATCTCCAGGCTCTTACACTGTAACAGTCAACGTACTAGGATTTGAAACAAAAACAGCAGGAGCCCTCGTGCAATCTAATACAACAACTATTACAGATTTCGTATTAACAGGCCTCACAGGTTCAATAAGTGGTGTTATTTTGAATGATTTATCACAACCCATTATTGGGTCTAATGTATCAGTTTCATTGCGTGATGAAAATGGTATTCTGATTTTCACAACAACTGCAAATTCTGATGGAACTTTCTCCTTCTTAAATGTTGAACCTGGGGATTATATTATCGTTGCTTCTGCTGCCGGTTTCATTAATGGTACAGTTGGAATTAATGTCGAAGCTGATAGAAATGTGTTTACTAGCCTTTTATTGCAATCAAGTCCAGCTAGAGTTACTGGTCAAGTAATTAACTCAGTTACAGGTAAAGGAATACAAGGAGCATCTGTTACTGCTACCTCCAATGATGGGGAAGTTATTGCTATCACAACAACTAGTGAAGATGGTTTCTTTACTATTCAGAACCTTCCTCCAGGATCTGTAGTTATTACAGCTAACGCAATAGATTTTGGTGCTGATTCTAAGGGAATTATTTTAGAGTCAAATATTACAAGTACTACTATATTGTCCTTAGATCCCTCGCCTGGCTCTCTAACAGGTTCCGTCATTGGCGAAAATGGGCAGCCAATTATAAGAGCCACAGTTCAAGTATTTGATATCACAAACGCCCTCGTTAGCACAGTAATAACAAACAACTTCGGTCAATATGCTATCTCAGGACTTACTCCTGGAAATTATCGAGTCGTATTCAGTGCTCCTGGGTTTGAACGTTTAGCTGCAGGTTCTACTGTCATTGCAAACGAGACGACTATACTAAATGTTCAATTGGATTCATTGTTTGCAACAATCTCAGGAACAGTTATAAATGCCCAAACGAGCACACCTATTGCAGGAGCCTCAGTAACGATTCGCTATCAAAGTGCTTCTGGCCCTTTAGTAGTGACTGCACTTACCGATTCATTAGGGCAGTTTGTGATTCGAGGTATTACTGAAGGTGAAGTTTCTGCAGTGGCTACTGCATCAGGTTTTGGAGCACAAGGTCTAAGTGGAGTTGTAGTTGCTGGTCAAACACTCCTATTTAACTTTCAGCTCCTGCAGCAATCTGCAATAATTCAAGGAAAAGTAACAAATAACGCCACAGGAGACGATTTAATCAATACAAGAATCCGCGTTATTAATAACTCAGGAGTAGTCATTGCCACTACACAAACTGATATTAACGGTAATTATTTCATTCCAGACCTTTCACCAGGATTTTATCAAGTGGTTGCACTCAATGTGAATTTTGAAGCACAAACACAGAACATCACCCTTGTACCAAACCAAATAGGAATTGTAAACTTCTCTTTATTAGGAAACCCAGCAAGATTGAGAGGAAGGGTTATAGACGCCGAAACAGGATTACCTATTATAGGGGCGCTTGTTGAAATATTTGATGCCTTCGGAGTGCCAATTGCATTTGGATTAACCAATCAAGAAGGTCAATATATTATTGAAGGGTTACCTCAAGGCTTATTATCAGTTAGGGTATCAGCACCAGGATATACTTCAATAACTGAACAGATTGAATTTGCACCTAATCAAGAGGTCGAAAGAAACTTCTCCTTAACACGTCCTTCTCCAGTTTTAGGTACTATTGCAGGTCAAGTCGTTGATGCTTCAACAAATACACCTATTACAAATGCTCGTATTGATATTATAAATAGCCAAGGTCAGCTTGTTACTTTCGTATTTACAAACGAAAATGGTCAGTACGTGGTTCAAGGGCTACCGTCAGACACTTATACAGTATTTGCTAGTGCTAATAATTATGTGGAACAGCAGCAAATCGCTCTTATTAGAGAAGGTGAATTTGTATTTGCACCTGTAAACTTCCAGCTTTCCCGTGTTACTCGTTTTGGAAAAATCACTGGTCAGGTCACGAACTCGAAGACACAACAACCGATTCAAGGAGCTTTGGTGGAGGCTTTAAATGCTGGAGGAAAAGTCGTTGCAACTACTCGTACAGATGAATTTGGCAACTTTATCATCGAAGGATTGTTACCGGGAACTTATACACTCCGTGTCTTTATGGAGGGGTTCACTCAATATACCGATCAAGTAATAGTAGAAGCGGGAGATATAACTCAAGTTTCAATTCCATTAGCACCTACGGCCAACGTCGGTGCGGTTGTAGGAACAGTAACCAACTCAGAAACAGAACAACCAGTTCGGGAAGCTTTAGTAGAAGTTTTAAACACTGACGGGACTGTCGTTGTAACTACTCACACAGATGAATATGGAAACTTTACCATCAAAGGATTATTACCAGGCACTTATATACTCCGTGTCTCTGATGAAGGTTTCGCCACGCAGTCAAAGTCGGTCATTGTCATTGTAGGCAGAGATGTTAGAGTCGAATTTGAATTAACACCTGGGCCAGATATTGGTTCTATTGAGGGTACCGTAACTGATCAAATGACTAAAAAACCAATTCAAGGGACTCGAGTCGAAGTTCTAGACAATCATGGAAAAGTGATTGCTACTGACTATACAAATGAACAAGGAGACTTTACTATCGTGGGGGTTCCCGTTGGCACTTATATCGTCCGCGTTACTGCTAAAGAGTTCGCTACTCAGACTCGCTCAGTCACAGTTGTTGCAAACCAAACTATCAAAGTAAACTTTGCATTAATGCCTGGGCGTGACATTGGTTCTATTATCGGTATCGTAATTAACCAAAAGACCGGAAAACCAATTAAAAGAGCACGAATCGAAGTTCTAGATAATCGAGAAAAAGTAATCGCCGCTGACTATACGAATGAACAAGGGATTTTCTCTATTGCAGGATTACCTGCTGGCACTTATACACTCCGTGTCTCTGCTAAAGGATTCATCACTAAGAATTATCCAATAACGGTCATTGCAGGAAAGAATCGTATAGTAAATTTTGTGTTAACCCCTGCGCTAGACATTGGTTTTATTACTGGTACTGTAATCAATCGTGACACCCGAAAGCCAATTGAAGGGGCACGAGTTGAGATTCTAAACAATCGAGGAAAAGTGATCGCATTTGACTATACAAATGAACAAGGAATTTTCTCTATTAGAGGTATACCTGCCGGCAATTATAACATCCGTGCCGTTACTAAGGGGTTCGCTACTCAAATTTATCCAGTCACTATCATTGCAGAAAAGCTTACTACAGTAAATTTCGAGTTAATCCCTGCACTAGGCACTGGCTCTATTATGGGTACCGTGACTGATCAAAAGACCGAAAGACCAATTGAAGGGGCCTTAGTCAAAATTTTAAATGGTCAAAAAGAGTTAATGGGAACTGATTGCACAGATATATGTGGGAACTTTGCTATTGAAGGATTACCTGCAAACACTTATAACATCCATGTAAGTACTGACGGATACCTTCCAAAAATGAAACAAGTGACTATACTTGCAGATGATAATGAAGAAGTTAATATTACTTTGCTTCCTGAGTTAACGACTATTACTGGAGTCGTATGTGATATAAAAACAGGCTTACGATTACCTGATATTCTCATTGAAGTATTTGACATTCATGAAGAATTTATTACTAACACATTAACTGATAAAAACGGTGAATATAAGATATGTGAATTGTCACCCGGCACATTCAATGTGAAAGCTAGTTCAGAAATTCTTACAGAACTTAACACAATTACTTTATTGTCAGGAGAGACTGGAATATCCGATTTCGAACTTGCTGGAAAACAAGTACCTCCTCCAGAGACAGCTATTGATCCGCAGCAAAATAATATAAATTTGGAAGTATTACTTCAAACATCGGCTTTACAAGAATTAATTCAACAGTCCATTATTAAAACAAATAAACAAATTATTATAGTTGATAATTCTGAGAACATTACAATCATTACTAATCATGCTGACTTAGCAGCCAGCCTTCAGATTCTGTTGCAAGTATTAACCGCATTATTAATACAGCTTGACATTTTGTAACCTAAAAAGAAAAAGTCTATAGGAATAGGGGTCAGTCCCATAGTACCTATAGACTTTTTCTTTTTTATTAGCAATAACTATGTTCAAATAATTAATTATTCTTCTTTTAACTTAGCTGATTTTCAATAAGATGTATAACTTTTCATCAATTAGGCGATAGTTTAATTATTTCTACACCTTCCTAACAGTAAACATACTTTAATTACACTTTCTCAAACCTTACATAACAAACATCTATAGAGTTATTCACCTTATGTTTCAAACTAACCATAATCAATATTATCATTAGTTTCCCTTAAAAGTTCTACAATCATTAAAATAAATGAACGTATCCTTTTTTACTAAGAAAGATTTTATAGGAGAATTTTAATAGAGTAGCCTATAGCAATATTAAGGTAAACGCATAGTTTAATAAAAGAGGAGTGACTGTAAAAAAGAAATTAAAAATTGTGTTTAGGCAGGAGATGTAGACGATGAAAGTTATGACTATTTTGGGCACGCGGCCCGAGATCATACGCTTAAGCCTTATTATAGAAAAATTGGACAATTACGCTGAGCAGCATATCTTAGTTCATACAGGACAGAACTTTACTTCTACTTTAAGTGAGGTATTCTTCCAAGAATTAAAAGTGAGGAAACCAGATTATATCTTATTGGACCGACAGTATACACTAGGGGAACAATTATCAAAAATGTATGAACAACTAGAAAAAATTTTTCTAAAGGAAAAGCCGGACAAGATTTTAGTACTAGGAGACACTAATAGCGGTTTAAGCGCCATTTTAGCAGAAAGAATGGGTATTCCAGTCGTTCATATGGAAGCTGGAAATCGATGTTTTGATTTGGAAGTACCTGAGGAAAAAAATCGAAGAGTTATTGATGCTATTTCTAGTTTTAACCTACCATATACTCCCCAAAGCAAAGAAAACCTTCTTAAAGAAGGCGTTCCTTCAAATCGAATTATTGTATCAGGTAATCCTATCCATGAGGTTTTAGAACATTATACACCTGAAATTGAACAAAGTAATATCCTAAGTAAATTACAAGTTAAAAAAGAAGACTATTTTCTAGTTACTGCTCATCGTGCTGAGAACGTGGATTATGAAAAGCGGCTACTAGAAATTATACAAGGGATTAATTTAGTTGCCGAAGGCTATGGAAAAAGAGTGATTTGCAGCATACATCCTCGTACTGAATCTCGGATAAAAAATATCCCCACATTAAAAGTCCACCCCTTAGTGGAGTTTCACGAGCCGTTTGGCTTTTTTGACTTTGTCAAACTTGAAAAAAATGCTCTCTGTGTTTTAACTGATAGTGGAACGGTGCAAGAAGAATGCTGCCTATTTCATGTTCCTACTGTTACAATTCGCAAAACAACTGAAAGACCAGAGACAATTGAGTGTGGAAGCAATATGTTATCGGGAATTGATTCAAATCAAATAATTAACTGTGTACACGTAATGGTCAATCAACAAAAAAATTGGTCTTATCCAAAAGGGTATGACGACAAAAACGTTTCGGATAAAGTAATTAAAGTACTATTAGGGGGACATAGAGGTGTTTAATAATCAGACTATTTTAGTAACAGGCGGCACAGGTTCATGGGGTTATGAGTTAGTAAAGCAATTATTAACACATAACCCAAAGGAAATTCGTATTTTTTCACGTAATGAATCAAATCAATTTACAATGAAGCAAGAATTTGATAGTAATCCAAAATTAAATTTCTTAATTGGGGATATAAAAGAAAAAGGCTCATTGGTTGAAGCATGTCAAGGTGTTGACTATGTTTACCATTTGGCAGCATTGAAACATGTTCCTGTTTGTGAAGATCAACCTCTTGAAGCATTAAAAACTAATGTACATGGAACACAAAATATAATTGACGCTGCTATAATCTGTGATGTTAAAAGAGTTATTTATATCTCTACAGATAAAGCGGCTAACCCATCAAATTTTTATGGACTATCTAAGGCGATGGGTGAACGATTAATTATCCATGCTAATACATTAAATACAAAAACAAGATTTGTTTGTATACGTGGAGGAAATGTTTTAGGTACAAATGGCAGTGTTATTCATGTATTTAAAAAACACATTGAGGAAAAGGGAAAAGTAGGAATTACAGATCTTGAAATGACACGCTTTTTTCTAACCCTTGAAGACGCTATTAAACTTGTATTCAAGGCAACTTTTGAAAGCATGGGGGGAGAAATTTTTGTTATGAAAATGCCTACATGTAAAATTGTAGATCTTGCCCACGTATTGATAGAGGCTTCTAACAAACGAAATGTTGAGATTGAAACCCTGGGTATTAGACCAGGGGAAAAAATTCATGAGCTTCTTCTTTCAGAATATGAAAGTACAACAACAGTTGCTTATGATGATGAATATTTTGTTATTTTGCCACCGATTCATATTGATGGATTAAAAGAGTTTTATTCTAAATTTAACCCAGTAAACTTGGTTAACTATAATTCAAGTAAGGATTTAATGAGTAGAGATGAAATTAAAGAGATGCTGCAGAAAGGCAGGTTTATTTAAATGAAAATACTGATTCTTGGTGGAAAGGGAATGGCAGGTCATGTAATAACGAGGTATTTTCAACAAAAACCTGAATATCACGTATTCTACACATCAAGAGATCCAGAAGATAAAGACGGTATCTATGTAGATATAACTAATTTAACAAAGTTAGAAGAAGTCATAGAATCTATAAAACCGGATATTACGATTAATTGCATCGGTATTTTAAATGAGCATGCTACTAATAACAATAAACTAGCCTTCCAAGTAAATAGTTTGCTTCCTCACCAACTCGTTAAATTAACGGAGCGTTGTCAGGGGAAATTAATTCATATTAGTACAGATTGTGTTTTCTCTGGTAATAAGGGGGATTACACAGAAAGTGATATTCCAGATGGTACATCTGTTTATGCCCAGTCTAAACAACTAGGGGAGATTATTAGTGATAACCATTTGACTATCCGTACATCTATTATTGGCCCAGAATTAAAAGAAGATGGAATCGGTTTGTTTTTGTGGTTTATGCAGCAAAATGGAGTTATAAAAGGATATGAGAAGGTATGGTGGAACGGTGTAACTACTCTTGAATTAGCTAAAGCTATTGAAGTAATGATTAAACGGAACGTTACTGGATTGTATCATTTAGGCTCTGAGGAAAAGATTTCAAAGTTTAAATTATTAAAGCTAATACAAGAAGTATTTGAAAAAGATAATGTTAAAATTATCCCAGATTCAAATATAGTACTGGATCGAACCATTAAAAGCATCAGAACTGATTTCCAATACATGATTCCAAGTTATAAAAAAATGTTATTAGAATTGAAAGATTGGATTCAAAGCTAATGAGCTCGTTACCCAAGTTATTAATTACTGGAGCGAATGGTTTTACCGGAAAGCATGCTTGTCGCCATTTTTTAAATACAGGATTTGAAATCATTGCAGTAACACGAACGGATTTTTTTAGTAAAGAAATTCAAACAACGAATTGTGATTTAACAAATAAAGAAGATGTAATAAGAATGATAAAAAAGTTTAAGCCTAACTACCTTCTTCACTTAGCTGGGCAAAATCATGTAGGAAAATCATGGATTGACCCTATCTCCTCATTGGAAGCAAATTTCTTATCGACTCTTTATTTAGTTGAAAGTCTTCGATATATAAACCCAAATTGTAAAGTTATTATAGTAGGTTCAGCCCTCCAGTTTGACCCTCAAGATATCTCAGCACTTACAAGTCCCTACAGCTTGAGTAAAACTCTACAAGTGTTAATTTCTCAAGCATGGGAGGTATTATATAAATTGCCCATTATAATTGCCAAACCTTCAAATTTAATAGGCCCAGGTGTCTCAAATGGAGTTTGTTCTATATTTGCTAGAAAAATAGTTGAAATGGAAAAAAGGGATACAGAAAAGGTTATTGAAGTAAGCAATCTACATGCTCAACGTGATTTTATTGATGTAAGAGATGTAGTAACCGCATATGAAACTCTCTTTAAAAAAGGGAGTTCAGGAGAGGTATATGACATTGCTTCAGGGCAAAGCAAATCTTTAGAAGAGGTAATAAATACATTTAAACCTCTAACAGGTGTCAATTTTGAATTAAAATCTCAAATACATGACCAAGTGGAGAAAAAAGTTGAAATTGAAACTGACAAACTAACAAACTTAGGGTGGGGGCCCCAGTTTCCATTTGAAGTATCCTTAGTGGATATCCTTACTTTTTACCGAGGGAATACAAAAATTTAATACGATAAAAATTAAGAAATATCGTATGTAAAAAGAGCTAACGCCTTATAATTTAGCATAAATTCTTCTTTTTATTAGAACCACTTCAGCTGTTCAGCAAGAACAATAGTTAACAGCTTTGAGCAAAGAGGTATAGATTCCTTACCTCTGCGTTCTTTTGTTTTTATTCGTTGCGTATGCTGTCATAAAAGGAGGCTATATAGAATGAAAAATAGCAAAACCTGTTATCTGCCTAGTTTTTTTGTGAATTCTGTTCCGAAAAGCGGTACCCACCTACTAAAAAATCTCCTTCAAGGTATGCCTAACGTCTCTCATAACCCCAAAAATGAGTTTTACGAAGGTCATTCATATCAATTCAAAGATCACTTTTATAAACTAGGGTGTATTAATCCTAATGAATTTGGAATTGGTCATGTATACTACTCCCATGATTGGTTGCACATGTTAAAACGCTTGAATATGAAGAGGATTTTTATTACTAGAGATTTACGTGATGTTGTCGTTTCTTACGTTTACTTTATTTTAGAAAAATACCCCAATCACCCGCTGTACAATTATTTAACCAATGAAGTCAAAAGTCAAAAGGAAAGATATTTGGCTTTTATAAATGGCGTGCAAACTGATGATGTCAAACACCCTTCCATTTTAGAGCACTTTACATTATATCAAGGGTGGTTAAATGACGCTGACACACTCTCTATTACGTTCGAAGATTTAATAAGTAGCGAAAGAGCACGTTTATTGACATTAGCTAAGATTGCAAATTACATTTGGGATGGTGTGGATCTCCCTGTTCCTATAGATGAAATGATTGAAAGAATGGAAGAAAGAATGGATGGAAAATATTCTCTAACGTTTCGTTCAGGTAAAATAGGCGGTTGGCAAGATGAATTTGATGAGGAAGTAAAGGACGCATTTAAGGAAGTTGCAGGAGATTTACTCATCAAATTAAAATATGAAAAGGATTACGAATGGTAGAATAGCTCCATTACTGGGTGAACATAAATTTTAATACTATGAACCAAGTAGTATAATTGAAAAACCTCTCATAATTAACCTTATTGGTATAATTTTGAGAGGTTTTTTTAATTAAAGTTCTAATTTCACTTATTAGTGTGCTTCATTTTCCAACCGATTCCATAATTAAATTCTCTTTTTAAGAATTTCTTTTATAGATTACGATTAAAACAGCAATAACAAATATCTTCAAAAGCAGAAACAGTTTTTTTTATGTCCCACAATTCAGCTTCCTGTTTCCCTCGTTCAGTAAGTTCTTTCCTAAGATTCTGATCCTCAATCAAACGTGATATATCTAATGCCAAACGGTTTTCGTAGCGGTAAGATAGCAAGCATGTATCTTCATGTCGGCAATACTCAGTATTACCGCCCGCATAAACAGCTACAAGAGCTGCCCCACATTTCATAGCTTCTAAACCTGGTAAAACAGCTGTTTCAAATATAGATGATGTTATAAAGATGTCCGCTTGGTTATAGTAATAGCATAATTCCGTATCATTAGCAGGGGTATAAAAATGAAACTCACCACTTTTGCGAAGTTGCTTTAAACTTAGTGAACTTTCCATTTCATTAGGAGGACATATTAAATTAAATTTTAAATCGGGATATGTTTTTCTTACAATCCTTAGTTGTTCAATAAGATAAGATTGATCTCGTTGCCAGGAGTACCCTCCCTCCGTTTTTCTTACAATAGCAGAAATAGTTAATGGGTTATTTTCATTTCGGATATTTAGATCATTAAAATTAGGATTAACATAAATCGGAACAGTTTTTCCATTAATCCCATGTAATAAAGAAATAAGATCTTTTTGATACTTTGATATAACGATTAAATGGGGGGTTTGATTATATGATTGAAAGGACATATCCTGATCAGGTAAAAAAACAGGCTCATAGCACAAGCTAAATCGAACATGAGTACCTTTACCATTTTGACTAGCCTGCTGTGCTGATGATACAGTGGAATAGAAATTTGAGACAATAATATCCCCTTGTGGGTAATCTTTTTCGGAGAGAATTGCATGTTTAGTGCGAAGTACCTTTGCTATTATGTCATATTCTATGTCTCCCTGAGGTGGCATTACTATTGTAACATCATGCCCTCTCTCTACTAGACCATTGCTAATGTCGGCCAGCATTCGCTGGGCTCCACCCTTACATAAGGTTAAAATCGGAAAGGTAAATTTTAGTTTTTTACTTTGTTCTTGATTAATCATTTCATTTAGCTTACTTTCGTATTTTTGATTCAAGGATTCAATTTCTCTATTTATTAATCCATCAAACTTTTTGGTTCCCATCTCGCTATGAACTCGATAACGCACTAGATCCTCATCTAAATAATAAAACTCATAATGTTGTACTGCTCGCAACCAGAAATCATAATCTTGAGTAAACCTTAGTTCTTCACTGAACAAACCTAATACTGAAAATACCTCTATTTTCATCATTACTGTACAACCGTTAATATTGCAACCTTTTCTTAAATTCTGTAAAAAATCAATTTTAAAAGGGAAATGAACGCCTGCAGATTTATGAATGATATTACTGTCGGCATCAATTAAGGAATAATTTGTATAACTAATGTAACTATTTGTTTGTTGCATGAAAGTTAGTTGTCTTTCAATTTTTTTTTGTGAAAAAATGTCATCTGAACTTAACCAGGCAAAATAATCTCCTGTAGCATTTTCAACCCCTACGTTTAAAGCACTTGCTGTACCACCATTCTCTTTTTCTATATAACGAATACGATTTAAATACGGAGTTACCTTTTCGGTAAACTTATCTGAACCATCATTTACAACAATGACCTCTGTATTTTGATAGGTCTGGTTTAACGCACTTTCAATAGCTTGATCAATGTAAGAACAATTATAAAACGGAATAATAATGGAGACTTTGGACATTTCAAATCACTTCCCTTATGTTTTAATAAGTATCATTTGATCTATAAGAATAGGATAGAGTTATATGAGTTCTTCAGTTCGAATATTATACATAGATAAAGCATTATATTTTATAACAAATTATGAAAAAAATAATAATGTGTGAAGAATCTTATTTCCATAAAGGATTTATAAAATGAATAATAAGGACTTAATAAAGACTTACAAATCACCAAAAGGAGGTAGCATATGAATATTTTGTTTGTTTATTATTACCCTAGTGGTGGGGTAGAAACCTTAGCGCGTCAAAGAAGTGATGCATTAAAAAAGCATGGTATAGACTTTCATTTTCTATATTATAAACAAGGTCCTGGAATTCAAAATATTGAGACTAACTCTACTTTCATAACAAATGCTGACAAGGAAATTGAAGAGATTGTAGCAAAAGGTAATTATGAAGTCATTATTGTCTGTTCTGACCATTCTTTTCTTCCACGCATCAGAAAGATGAATTTTAAAGGTAAGCTTATTTATGAAGTGCAGGGATTAGGTTCTTTTTTAGAAGCAGAAGAATGGCTAAGGCAAGCTCAACAGCATGTTAAAGAAAACGCAGATGCCATCCTTCTTCCAAAGACACCTCATTTAATTCGTTTAATTGAAAAGTATTATCCTTTAATGAAGAAGTATTCTTTTCATAATTGTATTGATACCAACATATTTTCCTATAGGACGACAAACAAAGGGGAGAAACACCCCATCATTGGTTGGGTAGGAAGAATAGAGGAAAACAAGAACTGGAAAGGCTTTTTAGATATTTCTTATAACCTAATCAAAACTAACCCCCATATTAAATTATGGATGTTTATCGATAGCTCCTTGACTGATCCAAGTCAAAAAGAACAATTTGAAAATACACTCAATCAATATAAGTTAATGGATAATTTAAATATTCATGACAACGTACCTCATCAAAAAATGCCTGAATATTATTCAATAATTAGAGATTCGGGAGGTTTTTTGTGTTCAACTTCAAAAGTGGAAGGTTTTGGATATGCAATAGTAGAAGGGATGAGTTGTCGTTGTCCAATACTTACTACAGATTCTGATGGAATTAAAAGTTTTATCTTTCACAATTATACTGGAAAGATATATCCCCAAAATAATATACAAGCTGCTATAGAAGAGTCAAAGAGCCTCTTATCTAATGAGCTTTTAAGAGAAAAAATAAGCTTAAATGCACTGAAACTTATTTATGCTCAATTTACACCTCGAAAATATTCCAAAAACTTCCTAAAAATGCTTAGAGACTTAGGAGTTTATGTAACGGGATAGGTCATAATCTCAAAAATATTAAAGTAACTTTAATTCGATTGCTATTAAATACTCTTATTTCCATACCATTTAATCTACGCTGAGTATATTAATTTTTTTTCATTTCAAACCAAGAAACTTACTCATCTAAAATAATAAATGCAGATTCTTTTTTGGAATGTGCATTTATTACATTTGTATGTCTATCTTAATTAATAAAAGATAGAAAATCATGTTAATTTTCTATTATATTTATCATTTTAATATAAATAATAGTTTTACAATCTCCCCACTTCCTCCTAATCATTTCTCCTAATTCGAAGCTAATTCATATATTTCATAAAATGGTGGTACGATAATTTCTGATGCAACTTAACATCTTAAACTCCTTTACTTTTATTAGATTGCACTATTCCATTATAATTAAGAGGTTCGTCCAATCCAAAAACACTCACTTTCATATTATATAAAGTACGTAATTTAAATTTTAAAGGAGAAGTGAGAATGAAAGTAATTCAAGACTTCAATGCAAGCGTGCCTTCTAATTTTAGCGAAAGCCTTTCTAGAACTATTCCATCCTCCCCCTCAAGCATCACCCTTGCATCGTTTGGTCTCGCTGTTAACACTACAAATTCAACTGTTTTGTTAATTGGGACCGTAGGAATTGAGTCTTTCCTAGGTCTGCCTGATGTTTCTCTTAAGATTTTTCGAAATACAGCACTTATTGGTACCATACAAGTAAGTACTTTAGCTGTAAATGAGGTTCGAAACAATACTTTTCAAGTGGTAGATAACAATCCACCAGTAGGTTACCACGCTTATACCTTAACAGCGGAAGTTGTTAATCCTCTTCTTAATCAAGCCACAGCTACTGGTCCTATCTCTTTCTCAGGAACATCCTTAGCACCTGGTGTGTAAATTTTTATGATTTCCTATTATTGATTCAAAGAAATTGCCTTCAACTAGCTGTTGAGAGGCTATTTCTATTTTCTGAACCAAAAATTGATGTAATAACATAGTAGAACATGACTTTTCCCTTCAAAAAAGAATAGTGTTTATCACAAAAGAAGCTCATAACAATAAAATAAGTATTATCATTCTAAATTAGAGAAAAGGAGATTATGTATGTCACAAGTTTCTATAATTGTTCCGTTCTATAATTGTCCATACATTAATCAAGCACTGGATAGTTTATTAAGTCAAACTTATAAAAATATTGAAATCATTGTAGTAAACGATGGATCTACACATTATTCGGAAAAGATCATTCCGTACTTAGATAAAATTAAATACATTGAAAAAGAAAATGGCGGAACTGCAACTGCTCTAAATAAAGGAATCCAACATGCTACAGGAGATTATTTTTGTTGGCTTAGTTCAGATGATATTTACTCCCCCGAAAAAATAGAAATTCAGTTAGCCTTTATGAAAGAGCAAAAAGCCGTTTTTAGCCATACAAATTATTATGCTATCAATAATAAAAGCCGTATTATTACGTCTCCTTTAGGTATACATCCCCCCAATAGGATTGAAATTATTAAAAGAATAAGTAAAAAAAATTTTATTAATGGCTGCTCCGTTATGATAGATAAGTCAGTATTTACTCAAGTAGGTGTCTTTGACGAAAATCTTCCCTATACGCATGATTATGATTTATGGATACGGATTATCCAAAAATTCGATGTATATTATCTACCTCAGCCTTTGTTACTTTACAGAGTCCACGAACAAATGGGGACGAGAAAGCATGCAGCTATTATAAAAAAAGAAATTAACTTTGTCGTTAATCAGCATAAACCTACGATGGACCGTCTGTTATCGAAATATTTAAACTAATGATAAATTTTATACTTTTCCTTCTAATCGTCTTTCCAAAAGTAGGGACTAAGACAAATTCCGCCCATGAAAAACAATTTTTTTATAAAAACCTCTAGTTTAAAGATTTTATACTAATCTGTTCTACTTCCATATCCTTCGATTATCTATTCCTCTAAATTAAACGCAATATTTGTGATTAAAATGATGAAAATGCTGAGCGCGATGAGAGTCGGATGAGCATATTATACAATGTAGACCATAATGTACAAATAATAGCGGCATTTACTTTTAATAGTTAAGCGCGGTCAACCGTATTTGGACAAGAATACGTTTTTACAGTAAATAAAAAACTATTTGAAAGGAAGATTGTATGGGATCAGATAGATTTTCATCAGGTAAAAAGAAAAAAAATGTGGATATTCTAAAGCAGCTTTTAAACAATCTAGATACTAGTCTAACTGAAAAATCAAACTCTTCAGAAACATTACTTTCTGGTTTGGACTTAGGCTCTCTAGAAGACCTAATGCGGAAGAATAAAAAATCTCATGACATGTTTGATCACAAGAAGAAGAAGCGTCACCATGATGATTTTGACCACAAGAAAAAGCATGACCATGATGACTGCCATGACAAGAAAAAGTGTTGCCATGATGACGGAGGTGACAAGAAAATGTTTCATAAAGACGACTGTGGATGTCATAAAGACCCGTGTAAAAAACATGATTGGGACTGTGAAAAGTGCAAATGTCCATGTGATGCAAAAGCAGCAGTATGTGCACTGGTTGGAAAAATATTTGGCGTACTAGGAGGACCAACATTATTAGATGCAGCAGATCCATTAGATCCAGCAGATCCAGCAGATCCAGCAGATCCAGCAGATCCACCGACACCTCCAATCGATAAAAAGTTATTGGTAATACTTCTTAAGAAGTTACAGAAAGTTCTAGAAAAAGATTGCAAAATCAAAGAATCCCTCTTAGATGAATTAGAAGATTTGATTTGGTGGTTAATAGTCACACCAGGATATGTTTCACCACCGCTAAAATGGAAAATCAAAAAATTCCTTAAAGACTTGCTTAAGTGTCTTGGACTTAAAAAAGAGCATTGTATACACAATTACTACCCATACCCTCCTGGACCTGGCGCTCCTGGAGAAGAGCCTGAAGAGCCAGGTACAGGTACAGGTACAATTGGAGAACAACTTTCAGGAGCACTATTACAAGAAATTACAGTTACAACTCCTACAGGGGTTTATACAGGTACGTTGGTTACTGTTCAGACTGATTATATTGCCATTGTTGAACCAGCTGGAACTAGATTAATAGCAATTGATACTATTCAAACATTTAGTGTTGAATAAGAAGGAGGGAAAATTAATGTTTGAATCTACCTTAGTTGCAGAATTAGCACGACGCCAAGGCCAAAATACTGTATTAAATGCTTTTAACTATGAAGGAACGGGAATTCTTGCACTTGCGGGGACTGACTTTGTTGTCCTTGTAGAAACAATCGGCTATGGTGTATCTGATACTGAAACTATTTCAGTTGATGCTCTCCATTCAGCATTTTTTCCTGCATAACCTTCTCAATTTAGAAAATTTCGAAAATCATTCCAATCGGAGTGATTTTTTTTTGTAATGCTTTCATCATGCTTTCTTACATTATAAACCGTAAAATCCTCATAGCAAAATTCATATTTCTTAAAAAGATGTACTAGTATAGTTACATCTTCGTATAACCGCCCCTCTTTAAAGTTTATGACGGGAAAACCCTTTTCTTTAATTAAAGCTGAGGTACGATAAATTCGAGGTCCTAGAGGAAACTTATAAGAAAGTAGTTCCTTACGATTTCGGATCCTTTTTCCCTTTCTAACCTTTGAAAATCCTATCTCACCTGAAGATTTTTGCATCCAATATCTCAAGTTTCCATACAATAATGGGATATTCTGAGGGAGATTTTTTAAGTGTTTTTTTATAAGAAGTACTGCATCTGGATCTAGCCAATCATCCGCGTCAAGTTCTAAAACGAATTCTGATGTAAGAAAGGGTAATATGTAATTTAAGGCCTTTGCTTTCCCCTCATTTGATTTAGACAAGCACTGAATATTAGGGGGGTCCATTAATTGATTAATTAATTTCAAGGAACCATCAGTAGACCCATCATCAACAACTATTATTTGGTCAAATGGCAATGATTGTGCAATACATGAGCGAATTGCTGCTTGAATGAACTTCTCCATGTTAAAATTAGAAATCATAACTGACAGAGTTGGCATTGTTGATATAGTTTGGTAAGGTTCTCTATTAAATTTAGAAATAAAATTTAGCTTTTCTCTATCAGTTATATCATTTATTTCTCTTATTCCCCCTAAAATATTCTGTTCTAATTTCACAACACCAGAATCAAAGTTCTTCATAAACCATGAATGAAAAATCATTTCCTTAAAGGGTACCTCCCGCTCCAGTAAAAATGGGGAATTCTTCAAAAAAGAGGTTCTCACCATAAGAGGTAGCCATTTACATGACTGATTCCCCTCAAAGTGTAAGGTCATAACAGGTTCATTTCCTTCAAGTGTAAGGGGGATATTTTTCACTTCAGATAAAAGTAAATCGTATTTAAAAAGAAACATTATATATTCACTTTCTACAGTTTGTACATAACTATTTAAAATAGCCCCCAAATCCCCTTGAGCGTCAACGTATTCTATATTAACCCGCAAAGGTATATTAGATTTTTGTAAGTAAAGACCATAAGCATCAAAAATAGTCACCTTATTTAGGCGAGGTAAAATATAATTTAGTGAAGTCAATGCTTTTCTTAAATCACTAGGAATATTGTAATTAATTAAAAATACATGGATGTCCTTCAAAATATCCCTCCTGTAGAAAAGCTTATTTATATCCCTTAACTTTTTAAATGTATTCTAATGTTTTTGACGTATGATAATTATTTTAGTTAGCATATGATTATGATAAATATAACTACACAGGACTCCACATTATATATCTCTAGTTAATATGTAACCTAACAAAAAAAGATAGTTAATACAAAAGCGGTAGCTTTCTATTAACTATCCTTCTAAAAGCCAACAAAAAAAGCCCCTCCTCACATGGAGAAGCATTTTACCTCTTCCCTTTGCTTAGTAAGAAGGTAGCGAATAGACTTAGCTAAATTCATTCACAAGTTAAATTTTTATAAGCAAATTATACAGATATTACTAAAACAATTCTTTAAATTAAACTTATTTTTGCATTCTTTGTTAATATACTTCAATTGTTCTTTCTACAATTTAGACTTGGAACGACGTTATATTAAAGAATATCTAATGAAACTAAGATAGCCACTAGGATTTGAAGTAATACTTGAAGGTTTACAGCTATATCCGTATCAGTAGTTGTAACTTCTACGTTTGTTGAATTTTCAATAATTGTTTTTTGAGCATTTTTTTGCTTAATACTTGCAAATTGCTTCAGATCTTGGATAATCGCTTCTCCTTCATCATTATCGCCAATTGTAATACGGATTACTACAGCTATAGCTACCTGTAAAGCTGCTTGAATGCTCACTGCCACTTGGGTATCTGTCGTTCTTACAGTAACTCCTTCAGAGTCTTTAACAATAATCTTTTCAAAAGATTTTTGTTCGGTGAGAGCTGCTTGATCCGCCTCTTGCAGCACCCCATTGTTAAATCTAATGTTATTACAATGATCTAATGCTCTCCATTTTTTTTCACTCATTTTTTTCACCTCTTTTAGTTTTTAATTAAAAAATGTCAAGAATAACAATAATCGCAACCAGAATCTGAACTAATACTTGAATATTAAGGGCAACATCTGTATCAGAAGTTGTGACGGTAACATCTTTTGAATTTTCTATGAAAACTTTTTGTTTATTTGTTTGTTCAATTTCTGATAATTGCAACAAGTCTTGGAAAACACCATTGTCTTCAATGTTGTCCCCAATTGCGATACGGATTACTACAGCAATGGCTACTTGTAAAGCTACTTGAAGAGCAACTGCTGCTTGGGTATCTGTTGTACGAACCTTAATATCGCATGAATCCTTAATCCAAATTAATTCATCAGATTCTTGATCCACTAATGAAACTTGATTTGCATCTTGTAGCACTTCTACATCAAAGCGCTCCTCACTGCTTTCATCATCTTTATGGAAATCTACCTTACAATCATCTTTACAATGATTTTTTTTGCCCATTTTACTCTTTCTTTTTACATCGTAATAGTAATAGTCTCTAGATGACATAGTTAACACTCCTTTTTCATGGTATGTAATAATATATGAAAATTATAATTAATGGGATTGGGCTAACAAACTAAGGTATGTAACCATTTTTCTCAAGTTAAAAGCGCCTCTTTAGGGGCGCTTTTAAAGCATAGATTATTTACTTTCAATTCGTTTTCTTAGAGTTGGTTTCACTGACAAATTGGTCGACCTTTTTAGTCAAATCTTCTACCATTTCTTTAAGCATTTGTCTTTTTTCTTCTGTTAGCTTCCCTTTTACTTGCTCTTTACTAATACCATGTTTTGAAAAGACATCACTGACTAATAAATCAATAAGCTTGTTAGGGACTATCTCCGTTTTCTTGAATGAATCGCTCATATAGATCGCTCCTTTTATAAAGATTTATTTCATATCAGCATATGCAGACATTACCCAAAGGGAAACATCTGAACCTATTATTGATTTTTTATGTATGCAAAAGGATAAACACTACTAATCCATTTTTATACAAAATATGGATTAGTAGTGTAGTGATTGTATAGTTAGAAAGCAACTTATATCCGTTCCTTTTTTCTTCATAGTAGATAAATTTTATTAAAGCGTTTTTGATCAAAGAAATATGCTAACTTTTAATGGCTTTTTTATAGACTAATAAAAAAACAACTTGTTTAAATAATGATTCCTATTAACGTCCCACCAGCAATATTTAATAAAGGTTGGAAACCCCAATGCCTAAATATTTTATAAGCATCATGGTTGTCCTCATCTACGAACCCAACTACTCCTCTTATGCCTTTTTTTCGAGCATACGTTATTACGTCAGGTAAAAAAGAACCACTAATTCCCTGTCCTTGATATTGACGATCGAGAACTACATAATTTATAAAAATTACATCTCTCAAAATAAATTTGTAACAAAGAAAACCGATTATCTTATCATCGTTATTGCAAATTACAATTACTTCATGTGACTTTTTTAATACGTTTTGAATTATGGTACGTTTTACTTTAAAAGTATCCATTGTTAAGCGAATTAAATGAGAATCATCTTTATAAGGAATTCTTGTTCGCAAATACATCCCTATTATCTCTATCCCCTCTTATTTTTTTAAAATCAACCTTTTTTGTCTCCTATACTATTTTATTCATTAACAATCAAAGCGTTTGGGTGCCTGTCCAATGAATTTGGATTTATTTTTTTATTTCCACAAATAAAAAACATCGTTTGATTGGTTCAAACGATGTAGAAGTTATAAATTTTCAGTTATTACTTTTTCATTTTCTGTATCCTCTCAATAAACAATAGTATAAATCTAGCATCCAAAAGCTGAAAAGATAGAAAATTAACTATTATGCTTATATTGGTATACTTGTCCAATCATTCCTAACTGAACGTGAATATTATATGAAGAATCCGTTCATTAGGAGGAATGTTAATGTTTGGTTGGCTTGCTTTAGCATCATCCGTATTTATTATTATTTTATTATTTTATACCGTAAAATATATTGTTACACTTCTCTATCCGGAACCTCCAACAGATTTTGAACCAAACCAGATGATTGTTAAATTTAATAAAAGTGTATGTGAGGAAAGAGCAACAGAAATTCATCGCAAAAATAAATGTACTGTTTTAGAAGAAAATAATGATCTAGGATTTCACCTCGTATATACGAAAAAGAATATAAAAAAGATTATGAGTATTTATAATGAGCTAGATGAAGTTGAATACGTAGAACCAAACTATATTTTTAAAGCTTCATATGTACCTAATGATTCTTTTTACCCTTTTCAATATGGCCCACAAAAAGTACAAGCTCCTTTAGCTTGGGATGTTACTAGAAGCAATAGTAGTATAAAAATTGCAATAGTGGATACAGGTGTTCAACTCAACCACCCTGATTTAACTCCAAAACTTTTGCCAGGTTATAATTTTGTAGATGGAAACACAAACCCAAGTGATGGAAACGGACATGGAACTCACGTAGCTGGTATTGCTGCAGCTGCAACCAATAATAGTTTAGGTATTGCTGGTACGGCTCCGCTAGCTTCTATATTGCCGGTTCGGGCACTTGATAATGCAGGTAACGGAACTCTAACTAATATTGCAAATGCCATTGTATATGCAGCTGATCAAGGTGCTCAAGTTATTAACTTAAGTTTAGGTGCTCCCCAAGGAGCTGTTACATTGGAAAATGCTATTAATTATGCTTGGAACAAAGGTGCTTTTATTGTAGCATCTGCCGGAAATGATGGAGCTAACATCATAACATACCCTGCATATTATGATAATGTAATTGCTGTAGCTTCTACAGACCAAAATGATCAAAAATCTAGCTTCTCAAATTATGGTACATGGGTAGAAGTAGCAGCTCCAGGCACCAACATTCTATCCACCTATATTGGCAGTTATTATGCATATTTAAGCGGTACTTCAATGGCTTGTCCTCATGTAGCTGGGTTAGCAGCACTGCTAGCAGCTCAAGGTAAAAACAACATACAAATCAGAGATAATATTCAAACCACAGCTGACCCAATACTTGGTACAGGCTCATATTGGACTTATGGAAGAATTAATGCAAACCGAGCAGTTCGCCAAAGTTAATAATAAATATCTTTTACTTATTTAGTTATCTCTAATTTATATTCTCCTTTAAATATCCTCTAAAAAAGCGCCATTTCTTATCTCACAAATATACCTCTTGTTCAATCAAATTATTCTTAATTGAACAAGAGGTTACCTTCTAATAAGCAACGCATTTTCCTTACATATTTTGTTTGCGTTTATCAATCATTTCATAAACAAGGTCTTCATTACTTTCTAAAAGTTCCTTAGTAGTCGTATGATGATTTTTTGCATGACGAGAAAAATTAGCTTTGCTATACCATTGCTGACATAGCGGACATGGCAATTCGTTTTCAATTTCATAATGATTTGAGGTCCATCGTGTGGAAGAAGAGAAATATTTACCTGTATGGTTTCTTGTATACGGTTTGTTATCACAGTGTATAGACTTTTGTAGTTGTTCTGTAGTCACAGCAACCTCATTTGTATTCGAGATGTATAGATCATCTTCTAATTCTTCTTTAATTAGCAAATATCCAGCCTCTGACATAGACAATCCTAACTCAACACAACGTTGTCGAAATTGCTCATATATACTTTCTGGTAACCGAATC
>Ga0207713_1001035_pt1 | contig 24124 bp, 23 predicted proteins | sample KBSS64metaG_FD_184404 | JGI IMG/M metagenome (GOLD analysis project Ga0207713, IMG submission 184404) | Switchgrass rhizosphere microbial communities from Kellogg Biological Station, Michigan, USA - KBS S6-4 metaG (SPAdes) (version 2) | ecosystem: Host-associated > Plants > Roots > Rhizosphere >... | reverse complement strand
CGCCGATACTTCAGCAGCCTGTTAAATCATCCGCGATTTTGTGCAATGCAGAATCGGCACGATTTTCGTCTTGCGAATCGCACGTCCATTATTTACCGATCGTGCCTGCCATTTCATTCAACCCATTCAGTCAGTAAACGATTGATACCCCGATATCGTTGACGGGTAAGTACGCTTTCGAGCTTTTCGGTAAACAAACATGCTGCGTTTTCACGCGCTCGACGCAGGAATCTTCACCGGCTTGGCGTAGGCCGCCGGCTTGTCGGCCACTTCCACTTCTCCGTGGATTCGCGCTTGATGACCGTCCGCGAACATGTAATACGGGAATGGGCGCGCGGGTTCCGATATGGCGTCGAGCCGCGCGACCAGTTCGGGCGCGAGCGTGAAGTCCAGCGAGCCGAGCGACTCCTGTAACTGATCCGCCCGCGTGGCGCCCACGATGATGCTCGATACGCCACGCTTCTGGTGCAGCCAGTTCAGCGCGACTTGTGCCATGGGGCGCCCGGCCAGATTCGCGACCGTCTCCAGCTCCGCGACGATCCGGAAGTTGCGCTCGGTCAGTTTGTCGAAGCCGGGCGGCGGCGCGCTGGCCATCGCCGCAAGACGCCCGTCGCCGGAAAAACCGCTTGCCGATCCGCTTTGCGAAGGCCGGTATTTGCCCGACAGCACCCCCATGCCGAGCGGGCTCCACGGCACGAGCCCCATGCCCAGATTGGCGGCGAGATCGGCGAATTCGTTTTCCGCATTGCGTTCGATCATCGAGTATTCGAGCTGCATGGCCGCGACCGGTTCGAAGCCGCGCCATTCCGCAAGTGTCTGCGCGCGGCCGGCGAACCACGCGGGCGTATCCGACAGGCCGACGTAGCGGATCTTGCCGGCGCGCACCGCGTCGTCCATTGCGCGCATCACTTCGTCGACCGGAGTGACGCGATCCCACGTATGCAGGTAATAGAGGTCGATGTAATCGGTGCCGAGCCGCTGGAGCGAACCGTCGAGTGCGCGCAGCAGGTTCTTGCGATGGTTGCCGCCCGCGTTGGGATTGCCGGGTTCCGCGTTGTAGCCGTACTTGGTCGCGATGACGAGCCGCTCGCGCAGGCCGCGGGCCGCGACGAATTTACCCAGCCATTTTTCGCTGGTGCCTTCCGTGTACAGGTTGGCGGTATCGATGAAGTTGCCGCCGTCATCCACATAGAGATCGAACAGGCGCTGCGCCGATTTTTCGTCGGCGCCCCAGCCCCATTCGGTGCCGAAGGTCATCGTGCCGAGTGCGATCGGGCTCACGCGTAGACCCGAACGGCCGAGCAGGTTGTAGCGGTTCATCGTCATGCCAGTCTCCTTGAGTGCGACGCCGAAATTTGAAAATCGATGGCGTTATCGTGCACTGGTTTTTCGCATCGAAAAAGCGCGTTGTCCGCGGGGTTGTGACGAGCGCCGTTCTTCCTGACTCGAGCGTTGGCCCACATCGGCCAAGCTCCGCTGAGGTTTTCCGCAGGCCCATGCAGCCATCCTCGCGCGCCAAAACATCGCCGCCAAATGACAGGCCGGTTCGCGCCGTCACCGCCGCCTATCATTGAAGCAGCTATCCGCGGCCCTGAGTGCGGTGGATAACGGAAGCGCCGCGATTGGCGCGGAAGATGGCTGTGTTCGCCCTTCAGAGAGTTCGTCATGGAAAACGCTGTCTACTGGAATGGACGCCAGGTCGGAATCGAGTGTGCCGGCCGGATCTTGTGGTTCCCGTCGGCACCGCAGGAAGCGGTCGTTGCATACGGGACTCGGCGAAACGAGACGGCGATTGTTGAAGATCCCGTCGTGGCCCGCAATCTTTCGATCACCGGTCAATACGACAGGCTGCGCGTGGGCGAGTAAGTGCAATGCGGCGCCTGGGTTGCCGTGGCAGCCAATGGCGACTCGGCTATAGAACGTGCGGAAAGACAAAAAGCTCAGTCGCGAGGACTGGGCTTTTTGCTTGAATCTCGAAGCAAGAAGTTTGGTATTTCTCGACGCTGCTGGAAACTGCCAGGCTCCGCCGGAATGAGTAAAAAGGAAACGATCTCTCGCCGACGCGTGGGTGTCGCGCCAACGGAAGAGGACAGCGTGCCTCCTCTGGCTATAATTGCCGCTTTTTCGGCGTGTTCCCATGCAGATTGGCGGCTTCGACCTCGCATCCGGCGTTGCGCTTGTCATCGCTATAGCAATGGCGATTTCAATTTGTCTCGCCCGCTTCGGCTTCTTCAAGTCCGTTTTACAGCGCGAAATCTCTTCCAGCCGATTCCATGCAATTGACGGTCTACGCGGATATCTGGCATTGGGCGTCCTGGTGCATCACGTCGTAATCAACGAACAGTTTTATCGAACGGGATCATGGGATTTGACGCCGTCGCGATTAAACACCTTTCTGGGGCGCGGCTCGGTTGCCTTTTTCTTCATGATCACCGCTTTCCTGTTCTGGGGGCGAGTTATCGAGAGCGGCGGCGGCATGGACACGTTGAAGTTTTATGCGTCCCGCGTTCGTCGTCTGGTGCCGATGTACCTGGCGAGCGCGGGACTTGTCATCGCTACAGCCGCGGCGCTGACACATTTCCGCCTTTCGGTGCCGCTCGCCGACCTCGCCGGACAAATCGCATCCTGGTTGCTTTTCACTATTCCCGGCGCACCGGATATCAATGGGCTTAAGCAGACCGGCCTGATCAACACTGTTTTCTGGTCGCTCGTCTACGAGTGGAAGTTTTATTTGATCCTGCCGTTCGCCGCAGCGCTTGCTGCCGGCGGTCGAACCTGGGCTGTGGCGACGGGTGCGGGACTCTGCATCGCGCTATTTTCACCGACGCAGATCGAGTGGTTTTTCGTCGGTGGCTGTGCCGCCGCTCATCTGGTCCGCGTCAGGGCGGTACGGGAACTGGCTGCGGGGTTGACTGGCTCAGTTGTCGCGCTTGGCTGCATTGCTGCAACCGCGCTTTACCAGGCTAATACGTATACGCCGCTCGGTGCCGCTTTGCTCTTCGCTCCCTTTGTTGTCTTCGCGGCGGGTAATTCCCTTTTCGGCTTGCTCACCTGTCGTCCTGCACGGCTTCTGGGCCTTCTTAGTTATAGCGTGTATCTGCTTCACAACTGGGTGCTGTATCTCGCCTCGCGTTTGGTGAATCACTACACGCCGGTCGCGGATCTGTCGCCGGCATACTATGGGGCCTTGGCTGCTGCGGTCGCCACGGTGACTGTTATGTGTTCCGCCTTCACATACCGTTTCATCGAATACCCCTCTATCGGTGGAATTCGGAAGGCGATTCCTCGGCGATCATGGCGCCCCGCGCGGTGATGAAACGCCACCGTTGCCGCGCGATAATTTCGTCGCCGTGACCTCGCGGGGCGGTCGTTGAAGGAGCGCGGTTCGGCTTGCATGAACGAGTCGCCAGTAGCGGATACAGAGAACCTGAAAAGCAAAAAGCCCAGTCGCGAGGACTGGGCTTTTTGCTTGAAACTTATTGGTGCGAAAGAGGAGTTGTAAAGTCTTTCGAAAAGCCTTCTCTGTAAGGCTGGTTCGGTCGCGTTGAATGATTCATACCCCCAAACATACCCCCAGTCGCGTTCGATGGAGCTTTTCCGTTGGGCGACGTGTCCGGCCGGAGCAAAAAGTCTTGGGGACACGGGGACAACTGGTCAGCAATCCCCGAAAGCCGCGCCAGATAAGGCTTTGCCTGTCCCCAAAACACACTTATAAACACGGGGACAAACCGGGGACATTCCGGGGACGTCCTGCCTGTCCGCCGCCAGAACCTTGCCTCCGTCTGGAACCATGCGCGGAGGGTAATCCCCGGCCACCGCCGCTCCCCGCCGATCGAAGTCTGCATATGCGCAGGTACAATCATCACACCAAAGTCTAGGGTGGCCACCCGAACGCCGGCTTTCCTTCACCGGCTGGCTTTGGTCCTTCCAGAAGGGCGCATTTTGAAGGGTGCGCGCATGAGACAGCTTTACCATCCATGGATTCCTGTGCCGGTGCAGGAGTCTTTCGAGCGCATCATGGACGAAACGCTGGGCTACCCCCGGGCCGAACGCGGGTGCGCAATACGACTGGTTTCCAGCGAGGCAATGGAGAAGTTCTACCGACACCCGTGGTTCTCGCGGTGGAACGTGTCGAGTGACGCCTATTCGACTTCGTGGAAGATCTGGCTCAATCAGGCGATCGTTGCGGCAGCCGCCGACCACTCGGCGCGTCGGCAGGCGCTTGACGAGCAGCGGGAGCGTATATCACGGCTATCCGCTGTGCTCAAAGAGGCCGTGAATCTGTTCGCGGAGATGGAAGATGCAGAAGGCACCGCACCGATCTCTCTTCCGTCTGAATTCAGCCGCGCGTTTGCCCTGATGGACGCAGCCGGAACTAACAGCGGGATAGTTGGTGATCAGGAACGGGCGGGATACGAGCTTTACTCGCAGCCGCTTCTGCTGCCGATCAGGCGTGCTGAGGGCGTAGCACACTTCATTCCGTCTGTGGCCCATATGCTGACCGCGTTGAGCCTTTCGACGGAACTGCTCCATACGCAACTGGCGGACAGGAAAACCATTCCCTGGTCGTACCAATCGGATCAGGACATTTTTGAGTCGCAGAAAGCGACCGATGGACGCGCCTACGTTCGGCACTTTGATCGCCAGATGAGGGACCTTCGTTGGGAGTTCAACGGTTCAACACCAAGGGAGCCCGCCTGGAGACTGCCGAACTCGTTGCTAGCGTTGCAGTGCCAGGTTGCTTTGGACCTTCCCGAACTGGAGGGCTTTGTTGACCGGCTGCGCAAGCTCAGACTGAGGGCGGAAGATTTGTAGCGAAAGACTGCCAGAAATACTCCGTGGCTGTTGAGTGGTGTCCCGCGCAAGAATACGTCCGTGTTCTGCGGGGGACGTCCCGGACCTCTCGGGAACCATCAACAACGGAGGGAATATGGCAGGGTTGCAGGTTGCGGCTGGCGAACGGCTGCTGCGCAGTAAGAGTGTCTTTGGTGAAAGTGCGGCAACCGGACTTTCCAAGACGCAGTGTTATCGACTGATCCAGCGAGGGGAATTCCCGGCGCCATTGAAGATCGGTGCGCGTGCCGTCGCGTGGCGTGCGTCGGAAGTACAGGCATGGATTGATGCGCGTCCGGTGAAAGGCGGTGACCATGACTGAGCTCGCGGCAGTGAAAGCCGACAGGCCGGACGATGCCGATATGACGCGTGCGCGGCGCATCGAACTCGCGAACGCTGCCGAAGAGGCCGCGCAACTGTTCGAGCTGGAAGTCTCCAAACGTCCGACGCGCGCACGGCTCGCGCATCAGGCTCGGCGCATCGCGGCTGTGTTGCGGATGGGCGGTGAATGATGGTCGCGCAAATGGGGGTTGCAGGGGTTTACACGACGCGTTATTCTGGTCGCGTCGCTGAAACAACAGCGTCCGGGTTTGACAGCCCGATCAATCGAAGCGCACAGCCGCGCAGAGCGGCTTTTTTGTGCGTGTCGCCTTCGTGCGCCTCTTTCAATGGGCGGGCCTTGGTGGGGGCACCTTCGGGTGCGCCGGTTCCTTCGGTTGCCGGTCTGTCAACCCTGCCCTGTGCCCGCCCACCTCATTTGACAGTGGGGAGCGGGTTAAACCCAAACCGAAGAGGCCGCAGCATGCGCCAGTCCACGCACGCCCATACCGGGCAACATTCCCCCCTTATTGAATCGATCATCCGTAATGCCCTGCGTGAAGCGGCTACGGCCGAAACGTACCAGTCCGCGCTTGATGTGACGGGCGCAGCGTTGATCGCCATCTCCACGCTCGTGCGTGAGGAGGTGCGCAATGGCTAACCGCACGGCAATCCTCGAAGGCTTTGACAATGCACCGCCGCTCGATACGGGCGCACCTGTCGAACTGCAATTCGCCGTCGATCTTGGCGCGATCTGCGCCGACGCCTGGCTGGAACTGAAAGGTTCCGTGCGTCTGCATGAATATGCGGCGTACCAGACGGACGCCTTTTCACGCGGCCTCGAAGCCGGGATGCGGGACGACGCCGCATTCGACTCTCACAGGCTGGCGGTGAACCGGCAGGCGTTCGCGGCCGGACTCATGGGGCGCGTGCAACAGCACCTGCTGGCCTCTCTCGGTCTTGTGACGCGCGAGTCGCGCACCACGCACTGAGGGGCACACGCACATGGCAAAGAGCAAAAAGAAAGCGGCAGTGTCCACGCCGAAAGCATTCGCCGCTGAAGTCAACCGTATCAACGCAGGCGCGGCCGGGGTGCGCATCTCGGATGCGATGGAACTACTGGACGGCCTGATATGGGCTGCGGATCAGGCCGCGTCACAACAGCAATACGACATGGTTCTCAGTTTGTTGCGCGCCTCGCTGCCGTCGGTCGGCGCGGCGCTGGAGGCGGCTAACGACGCGTTGGGCGAATGCCGCATCGGCAGGTATGTGTACAGCAATGACGTGAGCGCCGGTGGCGCGGTGCTGGAGGTGTCCCATGCCTGTGCCTGACGCCGTACCGCTTCGCGACGCTGGCGGACCACAGGTTCTGCGGATCAGGGGGGCGCAGCACCGGCGACATCCATAACGAGGCTGAATCACGCATGTCGGCTGCCCCATACAGGGCGATGCGTTTGCCGCCACGGCTGGAAAGCGACACCTAGCCCGTTAAACGATTGAGAAACGCCATATGGATCTTAATGAGATTAGTACCACTAATCGCATATGGCCCGGTATGGCACGGCGGATCGTGTACGGGACCGATCCGTTACTGAATTGAGAATCTATGAGCGACACACCTATGTCTGAATTCGAGCGCGCGAGAATTGCGCTCGGCCATGTTCCTCCTGACGATCGCGATACGTGGGTCAGGATGGCGATGGCGCTCAAAACCGGGTTCGGCGCGGAAGGCTTCGACCTCTGGCATGACTGGAGCCAGCAGGCGAAGGGTTTTAACGACGGGGATGCGCGGGACGTCTGGAAGTCCGTGAAGGCGGGTAAAACCACACTGGCTTCGCTTTTCTTTGAAGCGAAGAAATACGGTTTTGATCCGCGTATGCACAAGGCGAAGCCAGTCACGGCGGCCGAACGCCGACGACGGGAAGCGGAGCGCGCGCACAGGGAGGCGGAGGAACGCGCGGACGAAGCCGCGCGACATGCGAAGGCGGCCGATCTTGCCGCCCGTATCTGGTCGAACGCCGGGGCGGCCCCTGCCGATCATCCGTACCTCGTTCGGAAACGGATCGGCGTGGGCGAGCTTCGACTCTATCGCGGTGATCTGCGCATCGGAAAGTCACTTTGCGATGGGGCGCTGATCGTGACCGCCCGCAATGAGGCGGGCGAACTGTCCACGCTCGAATTCATCCTGCCGAACGGCCAGAAGCGATATCTGCCGGACGGTCGCAAGGCCGGTTGCTACGGATGGGTGGGTGCGTCGACGAACTCCACGATCCTGATTGGCGAGGGATATGCGACGTGCGCAACGCTGGCCGCTGCAACCGGCTTTCCGGTCGCCGTTGCATTCGATGCAGGCAACCTGCCAGCGGTGGCCGTAGCGCTGCGTGCGCGGTTTCCCGAGGCTCGCATTGCGGTGTGCGCGGACGATGATCGCGCGACGCTGAACAATCCGGGCATGACCCGCGCGCAGGCTGCGGCCGATGCGGTTGGTGGTGTCGTGATCGCGCCTGAGTTCGGAGACGGGCGTCGCGCTGATGAAACAGACTTCAACGACATGTCCGCGCGTCTGGGCGAAGAGGCGGTGGGTGCGTGCGTTCGCGCCGCGTTATCTCCAGTCCGGCCCGAACCGGCCGCCAGGGCGGACACGGTAACGGTTTGCGATAGTGAGGGCGAGCCGCGGTTCGAAGTGAAAGACAGTGGGGTGTGGTTTCACGGCACAGACAACCGGGGGCAAAAACTGCGGCCGCACTGGATATGCGCGCGACTGGACGTGACCGCAGAAACGCGCGACGAGAACAACAACGAATGGGGCTACCTGCTGGAGTTTGACGACCGAGACGGCAAGCGTAAGCGCTGGGCGGTTCCGGCTCGCCTTTTCGCAGGCGACGGCACCGAACTGCGCAGCACGCTTCTCTCGATGGGGCTGAAGATCGGTTTCACGCAGGTGGCGCGATCGCAGATTGCCAACTATATCCAGACGGCGCGCACTTCGGCGCGAGCCCGATGCGCGGGTCGCGTGGGCTGGCACGGTGGTGCGTTCGTGTTGCCGGATCGAACCATCGGTGACGGCACCGAGATGACCATCTTCCAGGCGGAGGCGGCGATCGAAAGCCAGTTCAAACAGGCCGGGCAACTGGCCGACTGGCAGCGCGAACTGGCTGCATTCTGCGTCGGTAACAGCCGCCTGGCGTTCTGTGTATCGACGGCGTTTGCAGGCTCGTTGCTGCGTTTCTCGGGCCAGCAGTCAGGCGGCTTCCACCTGATGGGCGACAGCACGCTAGGCAAGACAACCGCGTTGCGCGTGGCCGCGTCGGTGTTTGGCGGGCGTGACTACGTGCGGAGCTGGCGCGCGACGGATAACGCGCTTGAGCTCACGGCCGCGCAGCACTGCGACACGCTGCTGATCCTCGATGAAATCGGACAGGTCGATCCCAAGGTGGTGGGCGATGTCGTGTACATGCTCGCCAACGAAGCCGGCAAGGGGCGTGCGACCCGCATGGCGGCGGCAAAGCCCGTGCTGACCTGGCGGCTGCTGTTCCTCTCCAGTGGCGAAAAGAGCCTGGCTTCGTTGATGACGGAGGCGAACAAGGCCGCGATGGCGGGGCAGGACGTGCGGCTCGCCACGATCCCGGGGGATGCCGGGCGTGGATACGGCATGTTTGAGACGCTGCATGACTTCGCTTCACCGAAGGCATTGGCCGACCATCTTGCGGCCGCCTCAGGCCGGTTCCACGGCGTGGCAGGCATTGCATTTCTCGAATGGGCGGCACAGCGCCATGAACGTCTGGTTGACGCGCTCAGGACCCGCATGCTTCCGCTGGTACGTGAGTGGGTGCCTAACGATGCGCACAGCCAGGTGAGCCGCGTTGCGGCCCGTTTCGCGCTTGTCGGCGTAGCGGGCGAACTTGCCTCCGAAGCGGGCATTACCGGATGGCCCGAGGGCACGGCGACGGCCGCCGCGCAGGCGAGCTTCAGGGCATGGCTGACCGTGCGCGGCGGAACCGGCAACGCGGAACACGCGGCGATGCTCCGGCAGGTCCGCAGCTTCTTCGAGGCCCACGGCGATGCGCGCTTTGTGTGGTGGCATCGCGCGCTGGACGACCGCAAGCCCAACACGATGCACCGCGCGGGATTCAAACGGCTGCTCGCGGACGGGCAACACCCCATTTCCTCCAACAAGGACTTCTACGGCGCATTTGGCGACGCGATGGGCGACGAGAGCGCGGCCGGATGCGAGATTGAGTACTACGTGCTGTCGGAGGTGTTCCGCAGTGAGGTCTGCAAGGGCTTCGACCATAAGGCGGTGGCGCGGCTGCTTGTCGAGGTTGGTGCGCTGGTGCCGGAAGGGGAGACCCGCCCCGACAGGAAAGAGCGTTTGCCCGGCATGAGCGCGCAACGCTGCTACCGCTTCTCGCCCAAACTCTTTGATATGGAGGTGAACTGATCGTGCGGACCTGATATCTGGCGGTGTGGTGCGTTCGCGCGTGCCGCACCTGACAAAGTGACTTTGCTTTCTGTTTAACGCTACAAAGGAAATATATGACACCAACAGGACAATACGGGGCATCGATTGGTCGTGTCTCCAGCCAGTCTAATTCACCGGCGGTGACGCGCGCCCGGATGATTGCCGAGCTCGGTGAGCCGGCAGTCGCGAAGATGGACCATATCCGGGGCATCGCAGTTGCCGCGCACGGTGCGCTGATGCACGCGGCAGATACGCGGGAGGAACTGCGCGGGCAGCGGATCCGGGCCCAACTCAGTCTCAACGAACTCGGAGACCTCCAGCGCGCACGCATGCGCCACCCGGAGGAAACCGCCGCACGTGAATCCGCGCTTCAGCTTGCGAGCCGTCGATACGATCAGGCGCAGGCGCGCCACGACACCCTCGCGGCGACCTACGACCAGGCGCTTGCCTTGTCGGGCGCGTGCGTTCGCTTGATCAAGAATCGTATCGGTGGCTTCCTGGTGGGCCAGATGATTAGTGACATGGAGTGGGAGTGATATATGAAAACGGCGAAACTGGACAAACTGCGCGAGCAGATCGCGGCCATCAAGGCTGAAATCGTGAGCGTCGAAAAAGCGCAACTGACGACACCTGAAATTGAGGCACGCGTTGATGGTTTCATTCAGGAAATGAAACGCACGGTGGCGAACGACGTTCTGGACAGCGCGGGGACGCTCACCTATATCAACCAGCTCGGGTCCGGCGCTGGCAATTGGCCGCTGGTAGGCAACTGGATGCACGCGCGTCCCGCGATTGGATTCGCAATGGCCGTCACGCTCAACCCCGAGGCATTCAGGGCGATGGTGCTGGAGGCCGCGCTAAAGGAGCTCAACGGTGGGCGGCAGGAACATGCAACCGGGCGCGTCGAGCTTGTTGCGCAGCTGAGCGGGAAACTGCGTCTGCTGGAGCGGGATGAGGAGGCGGAAGTTCTTCGCCTGGAGGAGAGTGGTATCGACGCGTTGCGGCGGGCCGATGCCGATCCCGCTGCGGTGCTTGGTCTTGCCGCCTGATTCCCGGAGGCACAATGGCATACACACAGGACGACCTTGACCGCATTCAGGCGGTGATAGCGAAAGGCGAGCTCGAAGTGCAGTACCACGACCGCAAGGTCCGGTATCGATCGATAGCCGAACTGCGTGCGGCGCAGACCGAGATTGTGCGGGGTCTTGAGCAGGGCACGCGCCGCTCGCGGGTGTTCAGGATCAGGCCGGGCGGCAAGGGCATCTAGCGCCGAGGCCGTCGAAACACAGGAGGTCTTTTGCAAGCCGGGCAATGCCCGGCTTTTCGTTTATCTGTTCGTGTCTTTGGGTATCAGCGTCAGGTGGTTGACGGTATCGCATACAGCATTGCGACAATTGTTCACCAGCGTGCATGGCCGGTTCGACCGGCTCTGATCGACCCCTTTGCTGTCCCTCGCCAAGTTATGCCGCTGGTCCGTTTTTTAACCTTCAGCTGACGATTGTGGCAGGATACAAGCTTCAAAAATCCGGCACCCGATTATGCCAAAACTGAAGTCAACTTCACGCAATGTTGTATTAGAATTTAAGAGTTGCAGCAGGGATAACGATGATCATTGTGAGATCATTGATCCGCTAATCGAACAGTTTTGGCACAACGCACCTGAGGTTCTGTGCCATCGCGAGTATGAACATAACGAATGCATTATCAGCGTTGATATTAGTTGGCAACGCTTGGCAAACCGACTTCGCCGCTTCAACGAGATTTGGGGGCCCGTGACGGCAGGGGGGGCGCTGCCAAGAAAAAACTCAGTCCAGAGCGTTTCACGTCCATTAAAGATCCCGGCGAAGGTCATGATTTCGGGTACAAACGATACCTCGTCGTATCAGTGGTACCCAACTTTCTTTGTCGAAGTGTTTGTCCATGAGGTATTTCTCATCGCAAACCTCGCGGTGCCTGGTTCAGCGAATTTCTACACTCTATCAATCACAGGGAATGAAGGGCAGTCACCAACCGAAGTGAGACTTTCACAATACGCATTCGAAGCTGGGTGGATTAATTCATTGAACGGTGAATGGCCAACGTTGGAGGCTTTGGCGAGAAAAGATGTATTCGAGTGGTTCAAAGCCTTAGACCTTGGCTATAAGCAGCGAGCCGGCACGGGCATCGAAAAGGCATTGTATGTCTTGTTGCACATGGCCAAAGACGATACGCGGATCGACTCTGTAATTTGGATATTCCATGGACTCGAAGCGCTGTTGTCAACTCGGGTTGGAGAGAGTGTGTCCGGAATGGTGCGACGGCTAGGGGCAATTCTGGAGCTGGATGCACGTACGCAGAAACTACTGAATCACAGATTGCGTAAACTTTACGACCTGCGTAGCTCATTCGTGCATGGAGGTTACTCTGTGCTACATCCTGCCAGCAGTGAAGTAATCGATCGTAGTCTGGACGGCCATATGAGTGACCTTTACGAACTCACTCAATTCGGCGCTGCCTTGCTTATTGCAACCCTGCAGTCTCTAATTAAAAAAAGGATCATTGAATTAGGTTTCGATGAGCTAATCGTGACGACGACAATTTAGGTTTGGCGCGCACGCTGCGTAATACTTTCTACATTGAGCGACGATTGCGAACGATTGATTGGACCATCGGCACGTCCCGGTCACTTAGGCGAATCCCTGGCAAGACTTGTCCTCCGCTCTAGTGGTGTAACGAGACGCTGTTGCAAGAATTTGCTGCTACCGCTTTTGGCCGCTCACTGCCTTATGCAATCGGCATGGACGCCTGAGTATCACACGGTCGCGATCGGCAGCACGCGACCCACAGCGGTCTTTCGGCTGCCATTGTTGGACCGCTCCGTTCGACCACAGCAATTATTCGTCTTTCTCGTTATTAGGGGATTTCTCTGGCATCATTCGAGGAATAGTCATTTCCAGAATCATAGGCAATTCTTCTGCCATTCTCATAAGGTGCTTTGACCCGCCTGAGAGTTCAAAAAACATCTTAGAGTGCATCATATGTTTCATCATTCGGTGAAGTCGAAGCAATGTTCTTTCTGCGATATCGGGACTGCCGTCCCTGATTTCACGGTACGCCTCTGTTAATACCTCTGCCATCCACGGAAAATCTTCTCTATAAACGCCGGCAAGCATCAAGAGCTGTAAAGGGCCTCCCCCTTCTTCCATCACAATCGTTCCCATTTCTTCAAACATTCTGGGATGTATTCTGGTTAATCTGCGGCGTCTATAGTCTTGCTCGCGGTCCATCAACTCCGGTTCTAATTCCCTGATCCTTGAATTTATCCCTCGAACACCGGTTACGAGCTCTTCAAGAATCTCGTGGTGCGGCCGATTGCGTTTATCAGAAGGTTCAGCGTCAGGTATGTTCTCGATAGCCTCCTGAAGGTTCGGCCATAGAGCAGGGACAAGCTGATTCACAATCTGCTCAGATGTCTTAATCTGCGAAATCTTATTAATCGACTTCACAATTTCCATTACGCCCGCCAGTTCCATCTTCTGCGCTTGGAACTGGGAAAGTGGTCCGCTTAGGTCGCTAAGTTCTAAGCCAAAAAGAAGCGGAATAACTTTTGCGTCCAGCATAGATTTTGAAAGAGCGCCAGACTCAAACAGTATCCATTCGGAATGAACGTTTTCAGGGGTAATACAAATAATCCCGAAGTTCGAGGCTTCTAGCTCGCCTGCAATTGCTTGAGCCCACCTCTCACCAGCGGAAATATCCTTATCGGAGACCCAAGGTTCGACATAATGAAGCACCATAGGGAGCCAGTCACGCAATGCGTTTGCGAGCCCCCTACTTCTTTTTCCGCTCCAACTAATAAAGACCTTCATAATTCTTTCGTCTCCAATTTGTTGGTTCTATCCAATGCTTCTACCACAGCCGTAGGTCCGGAACAAGTTTTGCCTGTAGAGAACTAACACCGAAGTTCAGCGGATGCCGTAGGCTCGCTGCAATGCGACTCGGATTTATTGCTCTAGCGCCTGGCCGCTTTTGGCCGCTCTCTGCCTGCCGATGATCGGCGGGGTTCAGCGTTTGACTTTTGCTGCGCGGGCGCGCGGCGGTGGGCGCAATTCCTTTCGCGCGGCAAGAGTCACATTGCGTACCAGCAGGAGGTTGGCGGCAGCCTACGGGCTGTAAGGTTTGTCCCCAGTGTCCCCAGACTCGGGGGACAAAAAAAGGCGATTTTTGGGGACGGTGGAAGCCTTATTGGTAAAGGGTTTAAGGCCATTTGTAAGCATTGTCCCCGGTGTCCCCATGCAAAAAACGCGGATGGCGTGCGCGCTTGGGTCGTTGCTGCTCAATGAATGGTCAGGGGCCCCTATAGCGTCCGCTGTCACGGGGGCTCACACCCGCGTTTTTTCTCTACTGGTGGCTCAGCATAGGGGGTCATACTCATAGCCACTTGCACCACAGTGAAACCAGCGGGGGCCCCTGATTGATAGTGCGCAAGCGGGGCTACAGACCCGCGATCTTTCGTTAGCCAGCAGGTCTGAAAGTTACTCAACAGTCAACAAATTTGTTGACCGGTTTGTTGACCTTTGCGAACGGATGCGGAAAGCGTTTACCTCCGTTGAACGGAGGTCCACACCTTGGGTAAATGCCGTTGCCTTATAGCGCAACCGCTTCGCCGCGCAACGGGATCACATTCGCTCCGCTCTGCTGGTCGATAAAGTCGGCCCACCATTGCATGAGCTGTCGGCGCTCCTCCATGTGTTGCGCATGGTTATAGGCGCGCCGCACCTTGTTGCCGACCACGTGTGCCATTTGTCGCTCGATCGCATCGGGATTGGCGCCACTGCGCTCGTTCATCAGAGTGGACGCGAGTCCCCGGAACCCATGTCCGGTCTGCTTTCCTTCAAACCCCAAACTCTTGAGCGCCTTGTTGATCGTCTCGCCAGAGATTGGCTGGACGCGCTTGTTTTTGGTGCCGGGGAAGAGCAGAGGGTATTGGCCGGTGAGCGGGCGAAGCTGTTCAAGCAACGCGATTGTTTGATGGGCTAGCGGCACGATGTGGGGAACGCCCGACGCTTTTTGGTCGAGGGTTCCTTTCATGCGTTCTGCTGGGACGCGCCACTCTTTCGCATCAAAGTCGAACTCTTCCCACCGTGCCCATCGTAGTTCGTTCGTGCGTAAGAACGTCAGGATCATGAGCTTGACGGCAATTCTCGTTTCGAGATTTCCGGAATAGCCATCGATTCGCTCCAGTAGCACTGGGAGCTCGGTTTCCGTCACGTGAGGATAGTGTCTGACCGGTGGTTTGGGCGCGAGGAAGTCGCGTAGGCCCGCAGTTGGGTCGCGGTCGGTGGCTCCGGTTGCGCAGGCATGACGGAATACACCTCCGCAAGTTTCGAGCGCTTTGACTGCGATTTCATATGCGCCGCGCTGCTCGATCTTGCGAATCGTCGCGAGCACGACCGGACCGGTGATGCTGGCGATCGGGCGTTTGCCAAGCTGAGGATAGACATCGTTTGTCAAGATCGCCGTAATCCGTTTGTCGTGACTGGCGCTCCAGCCGCGACGCTTGATCGCTAGCCACTCCTCGGCGACGGACCGAAAAGTGTTCTCTGCTGCGGTCACGGCGGCTTGCTTGTCGATGTCTCGTTGTAACGCCGGATCGACGCCGTCCGCGAGCAGCCGTTTGGCATTTTCACGGTGCCCCCGAGCCTCTGCGAGCGAAGTGGCCGGGTAGTCCCCGAACGTGAGCAAATTCTCCTTGCCGTTGTAGCGATACTTCATCCGCCACTTCTTGGTGCCGCTGGGCATCAGTTGCAAGTACAGCCCGCCACCATCGAAAAGCTTGGTGCTACCTGTCTCGCTGTAGCGAGCCGTTCGACAGCGAACATCGGACAAAGGTGTTGATTTCATTGAGTTCCCCGCATGCCTCGTCATACCCCCACGAGGCGAGAGCATACCCCCAAACTTACCCCCAAAGCTGTGGGATTTCCCGGAACGTTTGGGAACCTCCAGAAACGAAAAACCCGCGCAATCCTAGGACTGACGCGGGTTTCGGGACTTCTTGGTACTGCTCGGGAATTCTTGTTGGTGCCGGAAAGAGGAATCGAACCCCCGACCTTCGCATTACGAATGCGCTGCTCTACCGTCTGAGCTATTCCGGCATCAGGAGAATCGAGATTATAGGGACTTCTTTATCAGCTTGGCAAGCCCCTGAACTCACTTTTTCGCTTCGAGATGGTAGCGGGTGACCCGGTCGACTTCGTTCTTCGAACCGAGGAACACGGCCACGCGCTCATGCAAGCTCTTGGGTTGAATGTCGAGAATGCGTTTCTCGCCGTTGGTTGCCGCGCCGCCCGCCTGTTCGACGATGAACGACATCGGATTGGCCTCGTACATCAGACGCAGCTTGCCCGGCTTGTCGGGCGTGCGCTTGTCCGCCGGATACATGAAGATTCCGCCGCGGTTCAGAATACGATGCACGTCGGACACCATCGAGGCGATCCAGCGCATGTTGAAGTCGCTCTGACGCGAGCCTTCCTTGCCGGCCTTCAATTCGCCGATGTACTGCTGAACCGGCGGATACCAATGGCGTTCATTGGACGCATTGATCGCATACTCGCGCGTTTCGACCGGAATGCGCATATCGCTTTGCGTGAGCACCCACGAGCCTAGCTCGCGGTCGAGCGTAAAGCAGTTCACGCCGTTGCCGGTGGTGAGCACGAGCACGGTTTGCGGGCCGTACACCGCATAACCCGCGGCGACCTGTTGCGTGCCCGGCTGCAGGAACGATTGTTCGGTAGGCTGCTGGCCGTCCGGGCAGCGCAGCACCGAGAAGATCGTGCCGATCGACACGTTCACGTCGATGTTCGACGAACCGTCGAGCGGATCGAACACCAGCAGGTATTCGCCCTTCGGGTAATTGGCCGGAATCGGGAAGAACTGCTCCATTTCCTCGGACGCCATGCCGGCCAGGTTGCCGCCCCATTCGTTCGCTTCGAGCAGAATTTCGTTCGACAGAATGTCGAGCTTCTTCTGCACTTCGCCCTGGACGTTTTCGCTGCCCGCCGTGCCGAGCGCATCCCCCAGCGCGCCCTTGCTGACGTGGTAGCTGATCGCCTTGCACGCGCGCGCGACGACTTCGATCAAAAGGCGCAGATCGGCAGGCAGGTTGTTGGTCTCGCGCTGCTGCTCGATCAGGTACTTCGTGAGAGTGGTACGACGTTGCAAAGCCATTGCTGTACTCCGGAGGCTTGAGGAATGTCTCGATTTTACCCGCTCGCTGTGCCGGCTCCGTGCTTTTAAAAAACCAAAGGGCGCGAGGCGGTGGCGCGTGACACCGGCCGAGGCGGCGAATTTCAGGCTTTGCCGCGCGCCTTGCCGAGCGCGGCGTTGCCTCTGAGACTGGCCGCAAGCGCAGCGGCGCGGCCATGCTCGGCCGACACTTTCGGCATTTTCGGGCGGTCCGCCTTGGGCATGGGTTCGATCTCGCGTTCGATCTGCTCGCCGGCCGCCGCGGTGGCGACGCGCAGATCGTAGGCGATTTGCAGATGGAGCCAGAACTGCGCGCTCGCACCGAAGTAGCGCTCGAGGCGCAGCGCCGTATCCGCGGAGATGGCGCGCTTGCCGCGCACGATGTCATTGATGCGCGGCGCCGGCACGCGCAACGCCAGCGCCAGCGCATTCACGGACATGCCGAGCGGCTCCAGAAACTCGCTGCGCAGAATCTCGCCCGGATGAATCTCCGGGATGCTGTCGCCGGTATCGATGTCGGAGAAATCGATGCTGTTCAGATCGGAGCGTTTGATGACCATGCCGGTCTCCCAATAGTCAGTGATAGTCGACAATCTCGACATTCAGCGCCTCTCCGTCGACAAAATGAAAACAGATGCGCCATTGCGCATTGATCCGAATACTCCATTGCCCGCTGCGCCGGCCTTGCAAAGCTTCGAGCCGGTTGCCGGGCGGCGCGTGCAGACTGTGGATGGAGCTGGCGGCGTCGATCATCAGCAGCTTGCGGTGCGCGAGCGCCTGCATGTGAAGCGGCAGTGAGTGCACGAACTTGCCCTGAAAAATTCTCGCCGTGGCCTTGTCGCCGAATGTCGTGATCATGGGATGATATAACGCATCGCGTTAAACGCAAAGAGTTAAATGGATGCGTTTACTTTCACTCCGCCAGCGTCAAACGAACAGTCGTCTGGATGGCTAACCTTGATCGGCGCGGGCCGGCCGACTCGCAAACGCGCACGCACACGCACACGCGCGGGACGAAAAAAAGCCGGCAACACGTGCCGGCTTTCCGATGCAAGAACAGCTTTCAGGTGTGCATCACGCGAGCGCTTTCTCCACGATCTCGCGCACGTCGCGCGATTTCACCTGCGACGCCACTTGCTCCAGCGCCGCACGCATGCCCTCGCGCAGCGTCGGCGTGAAGCGGCGCCACAGTTCGAGCGAGCGGGCGAGGCGGGCGGCCACTTGCGGATTGATGGCGTCGAGCGCGATCACCTGGTCGGCCCAGAACGCGTAGCCCGAGCCGTCTTCGGCGTGGAACTGCGCCGGGTTGGCCGCGCAGAAGCTGAAAATCAGCGAGCGCGCGCGATTCGGGTTCTTCAGGTTGAAGGCCGGGTGCGTCATCAGCTTGCGCACGATCTCGATCACCGGTCGCTGCGCGCTGCCACGCTGCGTGGCTTGCAGCGCGAACCACTTGTCGATGACGAGCGGCTCCTTCTCGAAGCGCCGGTAGAAGTCGTCCAGCGACTGCTGCGCCTGCGCGCCGCCGCCATGCGCAGCCGCTGCGTTGAGCAGCGCCGCAAGCGCCGCCGAGCGGTCGGTCATGTTGTTCGCGGCATCGTATTGCGCGGACGCGAGGCGCACGGCGTCGGCCGGATCGTCCAGTTCCACGAGATACGACAGCGCGAGATTCTTCAGCGTGCGATGACCGGCGGCCTCGGGTGTCGCTTCATATGCGCCGGGCGTGCGATGTTGTTCATACACCGCGAGCCATTCGTTCTTGAGCGCATTCGCCAGGCGCTTGCGCACGAACTGTCGCGCGGCGTGCACGGCGGCCGGATTGGATTCCGCCATCTGCTCGGCGAGATACGCTTCGGACGGCAGCATCAACGCCAGTTCGCGGAACGAAGGCGAGAGCGTTTCGTCGGTGAGCACGCGGGCGAACGCGGCGACCACCGAGTCGTCGAGTTCCAGCGCAACGCCGGTGGCCGCGCGTCCGGCGAGCGCCAGCAGTTCACGCGTGGCGAGCCGTTGGCCGGCTTCCCAACGGTTGAACGGATCGCTGTCGTGCGCGAGCAGGAACGCCAACTGTTCCGCGGAGTAGTCGTATTCGACGATCACCGGCGCCGAGAAATTGCGCAGCAGCGAGGGCAGCGGTTCTTGCGCCACATTGACGAACGTGAAGGTCTGTTCGGTCTGCGTGAACTCGAGCACGCGCGTGGTGGAGGCCGACGCCGCGGCATCGCCTTCGAGTTGCAGCGGCAGGTCGCGGCCGTCCTTGCCGATCAGGCCGATCGCGAACGGAATCAGCAGCGGACCCTTTTGCGTTTCGCGCGCGGCAGGCGCGGCCTCGCCATAGCCTTGCGTGAGCGTCACGCTGTAGCGCTGCTGCGCGGCGTCGTACTTCGTGCGCACGGACACGCGCGGCGTGCCGGCCTGGCTGTACCAGCGCTCGAACTGCGCCAGATCGCGGCCGTTCGCATCGGCCAGCGCATGGCGGAAATCGTCGCAGGTCACGGCCTGCCCGTCATGACGCTCGAAGTACAGGTCCATGCCCTTGCGAAAACCCTCGCGGCCGAACAGCGTCTGATACATCCGCACGACTTCCGAGCCTTTCTCGTAGACCGTCATCGTGTAGAAGTTGTTGATCTCGACGTAGCTTTCCGGGCGCACCGGATGCGCCATCGGACCCGCGTCCTCGGCGAACTGCATCTGGCGCAGCACGCGCACGTCCTCGATACGCTTGGTGGCGCGCGCGGCTTCGTCGCTACCGTTGCTCTGGCCGCCGGCCATGTCGGCCGAAAACTCCTGATCGCGGAACACCGTCAGGCCTTCCTTCAGGCTCAACTGGAACCAGTCGCGGCAGGTCACGCGATTGCCGGTCCAATTGTGGAAGTACTCGTGGCCGACCACCGCCTCGATGTTCGCGAAGTCGGTATCGGTTGCCGTCTCGGGGTTCGCCAGCACGTACTTCGTGTTGAAGATGTTGAGCCCCTTGTTCTCCATCGCGCCCATGTTGAAGTCGCTCACCGCGACGATCATGAAGCGGTCCAGATCGAGTTCGAGCCCGAAGCGTTTTTCGTCCCAGCGGATCGAATGGATCAGCGAATCCATTGCGTGACGGGTCTTGTCGAGATCGTGCGGTTCGACCCACACCTGCAAAAGCTTTTCCTTGCCCGAACCGGTTTTCACGCGTTCCTCCAGCGCGACCAGCTTGCCCGCGACCAGCGCGAACAGATAGCTCGGCTTTCTGAACGGATCTTCCCAGCGCGCGAAATGGCGGCCGTCCGGCAAATCGCCTTCCTCGAGCAGATTGCCGTTCGACAGCAGCACCGGATAATCCGCCTTGCTCGCCCGCAGGGTGACCGTGAAGGTCGCCATCACGTCCGGACGGTCGAGGAAGTAAGTAATGCGCCGAAAACCCTCGGCCTCGCACTGCGTGAAGAAGTTGCCGCTCGATACATAGAGCCCCGACAGCGTGGTGTTCCCGGCCGGATTGCAGATGCTGGTGAGCGTGAGCTCGAAGCTGTCCGGCACGTTGTCGAGCAGCAAGCCGTGCTCATGCGCATGCGCATTGGCGAAGGGCTTGCCGTCGATCGCGGCGCCGACGAACTCCAGTTGCTCGCCCATCAGCTCCAGGTGCGCGGCGCGCGACGCGTCCGGATTGCGGCGCACGCGCATCGTATTTTTGACGACGGTGCGTTCGGGGACCAGATCGAACTCCAGTGCGACGGTGTCGATCAGGAAGGCAGGCGGCGCGTAATCGGCGCGGCGGATCACATTGGGCGTTGCGGTATCGGCCATGGCGTTCTGTGGTGATGGGACTTGAGCGGCCGGCTGCCTGAAGCTCATATGAAGCTCATATGAAGGGCAATGAAAGCGCAGACCAGCCGGGCTTGTCGGGCCATTGTACAAAGCCTCGGCGGATCGTGCGGGCCGAACTTTTTACCGAACCGCCAGGTCAGCGTATTATCGGGCGCCCATGCGGATAAGCCGTATGAATGGGAGAACCCAAGGCAGAGGCAACACTGAGGCTTCACGAGGTAGACCATGAAAATCAATCGATGGACCCGCCGCGCCACGCTGCTACTGGCGGCGCTGACGGTACTGCTGTCCGGCTGCACCACCTATGTGACCACTCAAGTCACCGCGTTCTCGGACTGGAGCGGCAGCGACGCTACCCGTACCTACGCGTTCACGCGGGCGGCGGATCAGCAGAACAATCTGGAACTCAGCACTTACGAGCGCATCGTCGCCAACGAACTCGCCGCGCATGCGTTCCGCCAGGTCGACACCGCGCAGGCGCGCTATCTGGTCGGGCTCTCGTATGGCATTCGCTCCGACATGGTGACGGTCGCCGAGCCGGTGTATTACAACCCGTGGCCGGCGCCTTATTGGGGAAGGCCGTTCGATCCGTGGGGTCCCTGGGGGCCTTGGGGTCCGTTTCCGACCGCCTACGTGAATCAGAGCTACCCGATCTTCACGCATCTGCTGGGCGTGCGGATTACCGAGCGCGCCACCGGCAAGGAGGTCTATAACGTGACGGCGCGCAACTCGGGCGGCGAGTCGTCGCTGGTGCGGGCCATGCCGTATCTGGCGCGCAGCGCGCTGGCCGATTTCCCGATCGGCAACGGCGTGGTGCGCACGGTGAAGATTCCGCTCGACAAGAACGGCGGCGCCTCGAACGAAGTGGCCGCGACCGGCGCCGCGCCAGCGGCCGCGCCGGCGCCGGCGTCGGGCGCGAAAGCGGTGCAGTAGGCAAGCGGTGTGAAGCCGGCGCGTGCAAAAGGCGTTGGCTGTGGCATGGCTCAAACGGCCCGGCAGGTCATCCTCGCCGGGCCGTTTTCTTTGGCGCGCCGCGATGCGCCGCGCGGTGAGGCGGGCGTTGCACCGCCGCCCTCAGGCCCGGCCGCGCTTGCGGACCACGGCTAAACTCCCACGCCGCACAACGCCAGCACGCCCAGCACGATGAATATCACCGCCGCGATGCCGTGCACGAGCGTCGTCGGCAGGCGATGCGCGAAGCGGTCGCCGAGCAGGATCGCCGGCACATTGGCGACCATCATGCCGACCGTGGTGCCCGCCACCACGCCGACGTAATCGTGAAAGCGCGCGGCGAGCGCCACCGTCGCGATCTGCGTCTTGTCGCCCATCTCCGCAAGAAAGAACGTCACCACGGTCGCGCCGAACACGCCGAAATGCGTGCGGCTGGTATCGGCTTCGTCCGCGTCGAGTTTGTCCGGCACGAGAATCCACAAGCCCATGCCGATGAACGATACCGCCAGCGTCCAACGCATGATGGTCGGCGTGAGCAGCGAGCCGAGCCACGCGCCGAGCGCGCCGGCGCAGGCGTGATTGATGAGGGTGGCGGTCAGCACGCCGAGAATGATCGGCAGCGGCTTGCGATAGCGCGCGGCCAGCACGAGCGAGAGCAGTTGTGTTTTGTCGCCGATCTCGGCGAGCGCGACCGCTCCGGTCGAAATGAGAAAAGCGTGATCCACGTTGTATAGGTTCCCCGGGCCGAGATGTGAACGAGCGACGACCCACGACACGCCGGGCCCTCTTGCGGCGCGTGTGGATCATCGGTCTCGCCAGGCCAGAGGCTGCGGCTGCCATGGCCGTACAGGCCAAGTGTGTTGACAGACGCCCCCGCGAACCGCACGTGCGATGCACCGGACAGCGGTGCCGACGTGCCGCGGGGCGGCTACTCCCCAATGAGGGACGGAGTATAGCAGGCGTGACCTGTCCTTATGCGCAACGGGAACGCCGCAGGCCAGTACGGGAACGGCGCGATTGGTTGGCACGGCGAAGCGGGCCCTGGACTGCATGGATAGCTGCTCACCCACGCGCCGGCCGACGTTATTGAGATGTTCCCAGGTGAAACAGTTCTTGGAAAGTTAAATGAAAGTATGTGTCCGTTAATCCCCGGCATCGCGCCGCCGGGGAGCGTCGCAAACCGTCCCGCACCCGATCCGATCAGGGCGGCGGGGCCGCCGGACCGGCGCGAAACGGCTACTTCGCGGATCCGTGGCACTGGCGAGACGGATTACAGATGGATACGTCTTTTCCGGCTGATTTAATCCAGAATATTCAGTATGATTCCGGCGACCCAAGGAGCCCGAGACCATCCATCCAACAAATATCAAAAGGCACTTAATAATCGGACCAAAGTGCCGTTAATCCGCTGAACCTACATAAAGACGATTGGTTTGACCCCGGCTGGAGATTGCCGGTCCGCGCGGCGCCTACACGCTGTGACGGCTGTGTATTCCGTCAGGCGCTTCAGCCTCTCCCTGCTTCTACGCGCGAACACCGATATGCCCGATCCGCACTGGACCATTCCGGTCGCTCGCTGGTCTTGCTGGCCTGCTGCCGCATCCGCACCACCCGATATCGGCTTTATCGAGCCGATCGTGCGGCGTCGCCTGAGCACGCTGTCCAAAGCCGCGTTGAAAGTTGCGCACGATTGTGTCGCGCGGAACGAGGTTCGGGTCGTGTTCGCCTCGCGCCACGGCGAATTGCGGCGCACCACGGACATTCTGCGCGCCATCAGCGCGGGCGAACCGGTCTCGCCGACCGCGTTCAGCCTGTCGGTGTTGAATGCGATGACGGGCGTGTTCGGCATCGCGCGCGGCGACCGCTCGGCGGCCAGCGCGATCTCGGCCGGCGCCGAGACGCTCGGCTACGCGCTGCTGGAAGCCTACGCGCAATACGCCACCGAGCCGGGCGCGCCCGTGCTGCTGGTGTACGCTGACGAACCGGCCGACACAGCCTACGGCACGATCGAGGACGAAGTGCAGGGCGGCGCGATCGCGATCCTGCTGGATGACGAGGCGGCGACGGGGCGCCTGACGTGCACGCGGTCCGCGGCCGGCGAGGCTCAGGCAGCGCCGCCAATCGAGGCCATCGAGGCAAACGAGGCAGGCGCAACAAACCAGGCAGGCGCAACAAACGAGGCAAGCCCCACGCCCCGCGCCGAGCGTTTCGCGACCCAAAGCCAGGCGCTGCTGCACTGTCTGGAAACCGGCGCGACCACCGCCTGGCAAGGCGCCGGGGTTATCTGGCATTGGAGTTGGCATGATCGCGCGGCTTGATTACATCTGGCGGTTCTGCGCGACGGGCATGGCCTTCGTGGTGTTCGGCGTGTGCGGACTGCTGTTTTCGGTGCTGGTGTTTCCGTTCGCATGGCTGTGGCCGCATCGCGCGTCGCGCCAGTTCGCGGTGACGACCGTGATTCACTGGTTTTTCCGCGCGCTGGTCGCGGTGCTGCAGCGCATCGGCGTGATGGAACTCGAGGTGTCGGGCGCGCGG
>Ga0207713_1001032_pt1 | contig 24214 bp, 28 predicted proteins | sample KBSS64metaG_FD_184404 | JGI IMG/M metagenome (GOLD analysis project Ga0207713, IMG submission 184404) | Switchgrass rhizosphere microbial communities from Kellogg Biological Station, Michigan, USA - KBS S6-4 metaG (SPAdes) (version 2) | ecosystem: Host-associated > Plants > Roots > Rhizosphere >... | reverse complement strand
TGGCACATCCGCTGCCCGAGACTTAGCCTCAGATCACACCCCGATGCGCTCTCATAGAGAGGATCGGGCAGTTAGCGACAGGCTGTCGTGGCGCTGGTTGTTCAGTTAAAACACCCTCGCCAAGGAATGACATGAACGACGCAAAATTCACTCTTGAGAAAGCTCGAGAGCTTTTGAAGGCATCCAAGTCCGCCGAAGGCTTGATCGAGCAGGCGGGAATCTTCGGGGCAATCTCCGTGCTGATCCGTCAGTTGGACGTGTTCTTTAAAGATCATGCCCCGCATATGTCGGAGAATATGGAACGCCTCCGCTGGCACTCTGCTGCTGTGCTCGGTTACGAAACTACAAACGGCAAGAGCTCTCAGGATCATTATGTTTGGGCCCTCGGTGCACTAGGTGACCTTGAAAGCGCGCTGGATGACATAGACCTGTAGCGCGCCACGCGGTTTCATATAGCCATAAGGACACCAAATGACCACAAGTGAAGATGAAGACATACCAGAGGTCAATTTAGGTGAATTCGTGAAGCACATCGGGCTTGAAAAATTGGCTCCTGGACGCTACAGCTTATTGCTGGCTGCAAATCTTTATGGAGGTGCGCTTTCCGGCACGCAAAATCCCGCCAAGATCGTCCGCGAGATCGAACTCCTCGAGCAGGATGAGCTTGGACAGCTAAAAAAGCCCATTCAAAACCGACATCCCCCTCTCAAGGGGCTCTGGCACAAACACTACATGCAGGACGGCATACCTTCGCTGGCCCAGAATGTTCTAAAGGGCCTTAATCGATACAAGATTCCTGTCTTCCAGCAAATGATCGAAGATGCGGAAAAAGCCGGTGAAGAGCGATTTGTTGAGGTGACCGACATCCCGCGAATAGTTGACGACGTGGTAAGCGGGAACCGTAGGCGTCTTGCTGAGCAACAAGCCATAACCGGGGAATGGATCGTGTTCGCCAAACACGAAGGCCAGAACTACTACCTCACGATCGCTACGCATGACAGCGACACGCATCAGCATGTGCGCGAGCAGATCGACCAGGTCTGCTGTGTTGAATTCCCCTTCTTAGCGCAGCTCTTGGCTGACGCGGAGGAAGCATGACAATTCGCCACCAAGTGGAGGAAACCGCTCCAGCCCAGACGCTTACCTTCAAGTACCTCGGCCACACCAAGCGTGGCGACTTGATTGAGTCCTACCAGCTGGAAGTGACCGATACTCGCAGCGGCAAGACCGCAACGATCTCTGTCGAGCCAAGGCATCTTGCCTCGGCCCGAAGCATGAAAAGGATCCTTCTAGATCGGTGCATGTTCTATAAAGCTTCACGCGCGGAGCACGACAGGATGCTGCTCGAGATTCTTGATCCTCAGTCTACCCCAATCCAAGAATAGCGCTGCTGGGGCCGCGCTTCTTAGCGTTGCTAAAAACACACAATTCATAGGGCAAAATTGAATGGACGTCATATGCTCGAAATTCGAAGCAGCCTCACGGCAGCTGGATGTATCGATAGGCTTACTCTTGGCTGATCATGACCCGCTTGCAGTGCGCACTCTCGCCGCAGCTGCGTTCGGTTTGTACGCCGATCTAGTTGAGCACTTGCGGCCGAACGAGTCATGGCGCTCACAAATTATAGAGGGCTCCGGACTCGGGCGAAAAAAAGCATTGGATGTCATCCACAATGCTCAGAATTTCCTGAAGCATGCCGACCGAGACCCACATGCGCGGCTCACTTTCAACGAAAGAGAAAATGAAGAACTGATCTTCATCGCCACCCTGGATTGCAGCGAACTAGGCGGCCCTTTGACCACTTCCATGCAGGCGTTTCAGATCTGGTATCTAGCACTGAACCCAGACGAGCTTGGATCGGAGCATGATCTTACTCTGAGAGCGAGTTCAGCGTTTCAGGACCTGCATTCGAAGGACCGCGAAGAGCAACTTGGTGCAGGACTGACATTCCTGCACACCGCACTGGGTAAGTACGGTAGGGGATCATTCAAACCCAGAAATGATCGGCTTTAGCGGGACAACTCCACTAGGTGCAAAAAGCCCAGAGCTAGCCGGGTCGTTCATCAGTGCGCGAAATCAACTTTTGAGCTTGTAAACCAACCAAGCCGCATCCCCACCCGAGCTAATATCGTCGTAGAACATTGTGGTGTCACAGTAGTGCACGTTGATTGCATTTATGACTGCCGTGATCGCGCCAAGCATCTCTTTGATCAGCTTTCTACTTACGCCGCCCAACGGCTGAGCCTCACGATCGTAGAGGTGGTTCTTGTCCTGGTGGGCAATCCGCTTGTTGCGATGATCTCGCGCGAATTGAGCCTTGAATAGCGCCTCCTCACACAGGCCCGCTACCTCCCTGCGCAATCCTTCGTTGGCGATCAACGCAGGTAATGCACGGATAGAGAGATTGTGTCTGCCAGACATCTGCGCTGGATCGGTCAATCGGCAGATCCCCAAGATCACTGAGTCCCACAGACTGTCTTGAACCACCATGAAGAATAAGCCCGCGGTCTCATTGAGCGTGCGCACGGTTTCCTCGCTTTCGCCGTAGAGCTGCTTGTACTGCTCCCAAACGAGGTGCACCTCAAGGATTTTCTGGTTGAGATGCCAAAATGCTGTGCCAAGTACCTCACCCATTGAATCTATGTAGTACTCAAGTACTTCTTCGCTGCTCCTACTAGTAGTCACGCTGCCTCCAAGTCCTGTTGTAGCCAGGCTACGATATCGTGCTCCGACCCGGGCAACCAGATGCAAAAAGCCCAGCGAGGGGCTTGGTTTGTTTCGTGCCTGTTAAGAACGTTCGGGCTTTGCTGCAACGTACCCATTGACCTCGTTATGGCAATCAACCGTCAGATCATTCAGAAAAGGGCTTATCTCCGGATGCTCCAGCAGCCCGAGCAGATCAGTGGCTGAATCACGGATGGGCTGCCAATCTTGATGATCGAATATCAACCGGTCGCCGCAGTGAAATGAATCTTCAGTCAGGCCATTGCATAGCTGCCAGATGCGGTGCAAACCGCCTCTAACTTTGTCTGGCAATGCGCTGCCACATACGGTAAGCGTATCGTTCAACGGCAGCATTGCTATAGACCACGCTTCGCATGCAGGGCAGTCCGGAATTGTTTCTCGCTGCTCATCTGCACTCATCGCCAAGAACTCCAGAGCAGGAAACGCTTCACAAGCGGCGAGTACCCGTCTGTACTCCCCCTGCCCATACCACTCCCAGAGTGTTGCTGCGAACCCCATCTTAACGCTCCGAAACTGCCACCGCAGCTATCAAAATCCGCATGTCGTTACCTCTTTGGTTTGGCGGGACTGTAGCACTGAGGAGTAGGATGCAAAAAGCATTGCGCACAACCTCTGCGCATTACAATCGAGCAAGGGAACATGACTCAAACTCTTGAGCTGGAAATCAACGGCACACCTCCGGAGCTAACCGGCCTTGTATGCGACTCCTTCATCTGTGAATCATTTGCCTATGATGGGAAAGTGATCGCGACGGCGAACGTGAGTCACATTAGCTTCGGTGGTCAGAGGTACAGAGCCTATTTTGATTGCGGCATTATCTTCTGGCGAGCCTCGTCAACACCGAGCGAGCCCTGGACCGATGCGGAAGAAGGTTGGAATTGTCCGCATACTGATGTTGGTGTCCTTGCAGGCGTAGCTGGAGTCACGTTGAGCTCATGCGTCATGGCGCCCACCGAAACTGGTAGCACCATCGTGTTTCACTTTGCAAATGGGGTGCAGATCAAGTTAGAGGACGTGAACGATGAAACCCATTTCAGCATCCTTTGAACGCTGCTCGCCGATTCAGGCTAATCACGCCGAAAGCTCGAACCTGGCCTAGCCGCCTCTTCGCCAGGGGAGTAAATGCAAGAAACCCGAACACAGGCTGGGACCAGATCTAGCGTTGAAGACTACGCAGTATTTGCTCCACCGTCGGCGCCGTGTACTTCTCACCGGGGTTAGCGTCTGGCGAGTCCCTACTACGAACCCATTCACCCAAGTCGAAAGCTTGATAAAGCGCAAATGCAGGCTGCGGAAGCTCGCCGGCCATCCCTAAATCAACGTTGGCGTTTACGATGCCATTCATGACGCCGTCGCAAAATTCATAGCTCAAAGTCCCAGACAGATAACCCTCCGCGACCGCGAGTGACAGCTCATTCAACACCGTTTCTGGACTAACTCCGAACTCCGAGCAGATCGATTCCAGGTCACTCAGTGCTACGCCCTTTGCCTCGGCCTCCACGCAAAACGCCTGGAGGTCGCTATTCGGTAACACCTTGTTCATGGATCGCTACTCGCTCACTTCGTCATGCGCAGAGTATAAGAGCGACCTGTCCGGGCATCCAGCGTGGATGGAATACCAGTACCGTACCCGAGCATGGATAGCGTAGCCTTTCGCCACTACCTGGCAAGTAAAGGATCTGAATCTCAATGGAAGAAGCAACAAAAGAACTTTTGCCTACGCTGCAACTACTGTTGCCTGGCTTTTTGGCAACAATTATCTTCTATTGGTTTGCAGATGTGCCCAAGCCATCTCAATTTGAGCGAATTTTGCAGGCTCTTGTATGCACCCCAATTATTAACTTACTCGTGGGTGCGATTGGATGGACATTGATTTTTATTGGCCAGTTCGTTTCAGTTGGGGTTTGGAAAGAATCGAATATTATTTATTATTCAATTTTCACTTCGCTGGTGTTCGGTACTCTCCTGGCTTTTGCATGTAACAAAGATATATTTTTCTCATTAGCCAGAAAGCTAAAAATCACTTCCAAGGCATCTCACAGCAGCCATATTCACGTTTTTAGAAAGTACGGCGAGGTCGCCGCCGTTCTTCAGCTTAATGATGGCCGACGAATCATGGGCTACATAGCCGCTCACCCATCAACTGAGCCAGGGAGTTTCTATCTACTAGATGAGCCACACTGGTTAAATGGCTCAGACATATTTAAATGCGAGGGTACCGCCTCTTTCATGATCAACGCAGACAAAGTCAATTGGGTAGAGTTCACACAAGGAGATTCAAATGGCTAATGATGAAAATAAAGACTTACAACAGCGGTTTCTCGACGGCGAAATTTTTGTTGGAAACGAGCATTTAATGCCGACCAACATCCGTCAGCCAATGCCAACTACAGCCCCCACTCCGCCACCGCCACCGCCTGCTGATGGCGACAAAAAGAACTGAAGGACTCTCCAGTCCTTCGCCTGCAAGCCCAAGGACTGGGGTTGCGCCAATTTCGGCGCGTTTGTGACCTGGAGGTCAATGTGGCATACGAGATAAAGCCTTTCGAGAATGGGGTGCTGATGGCCTTGGCATCCCTAACTTACGCTCTGAAAAAATCACCTGAGTTTGACAGCTCTGCGCTCGACGCTGCGGCTAAGTTTTTCGTCGACATACCAGCCAGAGGATGCAATGACGGCGACGATTTCGACGCCTATGAATGGCCACTGAGCGTTGTACAAAGAAGCGTGGCAGACATCGAAAAACTGCTGGAAAACAAAGGCAATTAACCCTTGGTAAGCCGCCAGACTGGCTCGCCACTGGCGGTTTTCGCTTCAGACTCAATTACACCTTTCATCAGTTACTCCTGCGGCCATACCGCGTCATTTTGGTTGTTTTGCATCTTTGTGACTGAGGATCAGGCACGTTCGGTCATGCCAAGGGCCACCGTAGACGATGATTTCGGACGGCCTGCCGTACAGGTGGTGCAGCAGGAACGGGCCAGGCCTGAACGCGCCCGACTCTTCGCCAGGTAGCGCCGGATCAGTGCCCAGGTAAATCCCGGCATGGTTCGGGTGGGCTGTCCGCCCGACGTGCATGACGATCATGTCGCCACGCTGTGGTCTGTCGACGCGCACAAACCCGGCCGTCTCGTAGTGCTGCTCGTACAGGCTGGCGTTTTCCGCACTCTCCCACCAGCCGTCGGTGCGCTGAAAGGCTTCGAACTCCAAACCCCATTCGCGCGCGTACCAGTCAGCGCAGACCTGCCAGCAATCCCAGGCGCCGTGCACGAATGGGCGCTTGAGCAGCGGTGTGCTGCCTGTTGGCGTGATCGTGCGCATGTCGCCCTCGGGCCAGGACAAAATTTGCCAGGGCAAGGCCGTGGCCTCGCACATGGCCAGGTCGTGCGGTGACGGCCTATGGTTCGCGCGAGCCGAAAGCCTGGACGAGGTTATTGCGGCGGATCATTCCCGCAGATGATGACGAACATCGCGGCTCCGTTCGAAACGATTGGAACAGGTTCATCAAGGAGGCGCGCAAGACTGCTGCCGAGGACCGTGCTGCAAAAAACTATGCTCAGAGGTGGACGTTGCTCAAAGGGTTTCTGTCCATGGTGGGCGTGAGCCTGCTGACGAGCCTCTCCCATGATTACGAGTCGCGTGACCGTTTGAAGGAGATCATCCGCGATATCAAGAAGCACATCGATGCAGCACTCGGCCAAGAGCCTGACTTGCTCAAGGCGCTTGCCCAACTGTCTGATGATCAGTCGATCCGGATTCTGACAGTCCACAAGAGCAAGGGCCTGGAGTTTGATTCGGTGATTTTGCTCGGTGTGGAGGAGGAGGCCTATTGGGGCAAGGACACCCATGAAGTCCGCTGTACGTTCTTCGTGGGGATCTCGCGTTCCAAGAGGCGCCTGGTGGTCACGACCGCTCAGACTAGGGATAAGCTCGCTGAAATCGATAGTTGGCGTACCCAGCGTAGGTCACATGGCGAATTTCTTGGCTATGTTCAGAACTGGCAAACACCTTGAGCATGAATAAATATATGGGTGGCGCGCAGTTCACGATCTGGGAACCTCCTACCAATTTTCCCGTGGTTGACCTCGTCGAAGTTGCCGCTCTGTTCGAAGCTGCTGACATTCTTGCCTTTGGCTACGGAGTGCCAGATGTTGGCATTTATTATCCTGCCAGCCTAGTTCGAAGGCACGTAACCATAGGTTCGAAGCTGTTTAAAAGTTATGTCAGGATCCACCGACTTCCAGGCCGCGCCACGCACGTTGCGCCAACCGAACAGCTTCATCATGGATAGCGTGGCATCGGCAGTCTTGGTAGCAGCGTCAGACTCGCACAGGAGGCCTAGTGAACGAGTGGTCAATACTCCGACGGGTTTGTGAAGCGCTGTCCAGGTTGCACCTTTGCCGGAAAAGTAGCGCTTGATTCGCACATCGGGCTTGCTGCTGTAGCCAACGTAGTAGCAGTCATCCTCCAGCGTCAGCACAAACAGGAAATACTCTGTGTTTTGCTTCGTCGGACTCGACGTTTGAGTCACGGTTTCAAGCACGCTTGGGTTGCTTGGCAGCCTGGGGACGAGGATACATTCCGCGTTTGCGAGGCATTCTGAAGATGTAGCAGCCGAAAGTACTAAACCGTAGCCATGGCTGATGAGCCCTTTTTCAACGTGCTCAACGTTGGTGTTGGAAAAGAATCCTCCGCGCACATTTTGATAGCCATGCTGGTGCATCAACTGCAGTACTAATTCGTTTTCTGCCAGTTCACCCATTCGGTAATCCACGTACTCAAGGCGACTTCGCGTCAGTTCTTTCACCGGCGGATGTAGGCGTGTCCACGCTGAACCGCTCCCATTGAAATGTTTGCGTATGCGCTTGTCCGGATCTTTGGATTGTCCCACATAGAATTTATCGTTCGCGAGCTCAAGCACGTAGAGATATCGCGTGCACTTTTCTAACATCCAGTCCATAGATCCCTTTGGCCTCAAGTTGTCTAAGTCAGCGCGTCAAGATTCGGCACTTACTTTACGCCGGATGAGGGAGTGGGATCGTTTTGCTCTGGGCCATTCAGTACCTGCTGGTGGATGTACATAAATTGATGGGCTGTTTTCAGAGCAGGTGGTATATGTTCTTCCGGGTGATACACCGGATCGCGCAATGCGTTACCGTAACGGGTTCGCAGGTTCTCTGCGATCAGCTCTGGCGTTATTAGGTCCGCGACAGAATCGTAGCTGCGCCTTTCAAAGTCAGACCTGACAGGCAGCCCTGACTCTACAAACCAACCCTCACCAACAAAGCACTCCAGAAAAGTGTCGACACCAATTGGATCCGCTTCGAAGTGAGCAGTGAGTGCTTTTCGTACAGACGTATTTCCAAGATGCTTATTCCAAAGCCAGTACAGACTCGGCATGTCTTTGGGGTCAGAAACAAAGAGTGGGCGTTCGCTGTCAGCACTGCAAATTTTGTGAGCCAGACGTTGGTTTAAGATTTCCTCAATGGCATCAGAAAAAACGCGCTCGTCTTCGTGGCGTCCTTCATGGTGATGAATCCATCGACAACATTCCATTCCAAATCCTAGCGGATTAGCTGCCTCGATTACTTCTTCTGCGGCACGTTGTCGGGCGTCAGGATCAGGTATTCGCCTCAGTAATTCAGATACCAGCATGCCCCCCTGCATGATGGTACCGCCTATCACCATTGGCCCGCGCTCTCGGGGCATCAGTGTTGCATTGGCAGAAAGTGTGACCATCAGTGCGTATGCCTGCTCTTCTGAGATTTCTTCAGCGTGTGCACGAAGTTTTTGAACAAGTTTTGGAAAGGCTCCGCGCGACGAAAAGTCCGTGAGGAGTTCAATTCGCTCAGCGTCATTGGCCCGTGTGAGCCTTTCCAGCAGCGAATGAATCGCAGCATCCCCCACGTCCCCATGAGGAATACCGTACGTGAAGTAGCGTGCGAAATATTCGCTTGAGCAGGCTTTTTGCTTACGCGCCCATGTTTGATCCCATTCGCTGCCATAACCCATGCGGCCTATGCGGGGGAAGAGCGGCTCAAGCAGCCCTCTTCTGACACGCAGGCGTTCTTGCTGAGTGGCCTCAGGCAAACTACGGATAAGTAAGGTGTCGAGGGGGCTTTCTTGAGGTGCTTGCCCGAGTGCGTTTTGGTTCTGAGCTTGAGCTTGCTTTAAGAATAAATCAGGATTGCGCCGGATTTCGGCATACAAGTTAGGGTAAAAGATACGTATACCCTCAATTAACATGAGATCCACAATGTCGACTTCATCCTTGAGCAATGGAAGCGCAAAGGTCAACGCGTTGGCATACAATTTCCCAAGGCGCGGTGTAGTGAGGCGCGGTTCGAGGCCATCAACAAAATGCCGTCCAAACGTATCGGCCATTGATTGGGTGAGTGGAATTTCAGCCTGATCCAACGCTGCCTGTACCCCTTCAAACGTCAGGTTGCGCAGGCTTTTCTCATCAGCTGGGGGAAGGTGGAGCGGAACTTGAATGATTTTCTCAAGAAATGCGCGGCCCGCGCGCTCGCCGCCTTGGCCATAGCGTTCGCCCAATGCCGCGGATACGACGGCATCATCGAATGCCAGTACATAAGAGGTGTGACGAAAGCTTGCTGATAATTTCACCAGCTTGAATATTGCATGGGTTTCGTTGCGATCTAGACGGTCTATGTCATCAATAAACGTGACCACGCGTTTGCCACATTTCTCAAGAATCGATTCTATCCTCTGCTTCAGCTCTTCCAATTTGACCGCTGATAGCGATTCCCCTAGCCCCTTCGCAGCATCTCCAGGGTTGATCTGAAGCACTCCGGCAACTGTAAGTGAGCCGAGCGACAGCAAAGAGCCGTATTGCTGTAGTGCGTCGCCTGCACGCTCTTTAAAATTGGGAAGCGACTGATTTAGAGCCCCCGCGAGTGTTGCGAAAAATCCACGGAGTAGTTGGTCTTCAGACTGAAAGTGCCAGGGATTAAATTTCACGCAGATTACATCTGGGTAGGCTTTCAGCGCCTCCTCCATCATTTCCAGTACGGATGTTTTGCCGTCTCCCCATGGACCATAGAGTCCAATGACGATGCTCGCAGGATCTACTCGTGTTGCAATCGTATCGGCCATGCGTGTGGCAAAAGGGGCACGATTGAAACGGTCGTCGGCGCGGGTGGCAATCGGTTGGTCCGAGGCGTATTGATGTCCCGGAGTGGCGGGCTCGGGCGGCGGCACGTCGACAGATACTTTTTCATTGATGAAAAACGCTTTGATCCTTTTGAACATCTCAATTCCTTTTAAGAAGCCACGGTTTTCTCGAGTTTGTGCATAGTCATTTTGTACCCGGTTGAATCGAAGAGTCCGACGCGCTGCGCTACTCAGCCAGAGCTGCCATAAAATCCTCATACTCAAGTACTTCGCCAATATCTTCCGACAGACACCTATCGGCCCCGTCGTTGCGGCACAGCAGTGGCGGGAATACAAGCGCAGTAATGGTCTTGTCTTTAATTGCAGTTCTCGGTTATCGCTGAAATCTAGGCGTAAAGGCCCCGTGTTTTTTCAGAGTAACGCAGGCAGCAAGCATTTCGCCATGTGTCACCATCAGGAGCGTGATTCGTTTGCCATCAATTTATTGGGTAGCAATAGGGCCAAAGTAGCCAGCGCTGGTTGTGGGGTTGTCAGAGGGCAGAGCAGGGAACTGCAGCACCTGGCTTTGCCGAGTGTTTAGTTATTGCGTGAAGACTAGCTGCCACCTTCGACAATATGACAGGTTGGAATTTTCCTCCGCCAAGAGACAAATGCTGCTGCGTACCCCCGTCTGTACCCCCGTTTCTGACGCGATTTGCTCGGATGCCATGACTGAATATGAAGCCGTGTTCGCAACCGAATATCGGTTTTAGCCTTATCTATTTCAGGCCGTTGAGCCTTCCTGGCGCGGCCTGATTCAACATGAAATGTTCGAATGAAAAGCCTTTTGTCGGCCTGGTTTCCCGCCAAGATTCAAACGAAAGCCCCGCACTAGCGGGGCTTTTGTGTTTCTGGGGTTTGGGGCGGCTACCCCGCTTCAAGCCTGATCGTTTCCGCATCATTTCAAGCGGTTTGCGATTGGGGCAGGTGCAGTAGTCACGACCTCCTTCTTGTGCTCGTATCGCTGACGCCAGCGCGCTCGCGAACGTTTTTTCGACGAGTGACGTGTCTAGATCAATGGTTCCGTGAGTATTGGGGTTGTCACCTCGAGCTTCGGCGTCTACCCTGAAAATGTATGGATTGTTACGAATAATTTCGGAGGCGCCAGTTTTTGAGGCGCGATACTTCAGGACGAGGAACGAAACATGTTTTCACACGAGGGTCCCGCAATAGAGCTGTTGTTGTTCGTTTTTGGTCTGGCTGGCGTACTGCTCGTCGCTTGGTTTATTCATCATCAATACGAACGTAAAAATGGGAAGGGCGTTAAAAAACAACAAAATCGTAGCGAGGGTCGCTCAACCTAAGGTCCTTTTGGCTATATCCATTCGAGCCAGTCGTTTCCGGCTGGCTTTCAATGACTACTCCTCTACAGAACAGATCCAGCGATGATTGTGCCGATATGGCGCACGGATGAAATGGACGTCTGAAACCATCTTCATCCCGCGTCCCTGAAGCGCTTGGGTCAGTTGTACGAGTGTCTCTGCTTGGATAGTCATTGCTGTCACCTCATCAGATTTACTGCGTTCATAATTCCTGACCGAACGGACAACTGACTAATTCAAATTTTCTACAGCGCTGATTGATGTATGAATCGCATTGGGGGTGAACTGCGTGACGTTTGCCCGGCTTTGCTCTCGCGCTGGGTGGCGGTATCCAGTTCACACTCCGATGCAGCCTTTTTGAAGGCGACCCATCCTCATGTGGATCTCGACTGCGCAGCTTGATCCCACAGTCATTAGCCCATTGGATTTGTGCCATTCCTGCCAAGCTTTTCCTCGTCATCTCTTTGATTTTTTACTACTATTGTTCACCTGCGCACTCAAGGAAGAGCGGCTGAGCGCCTTGAGTCTGGTAGAAAATGTACGCTCGATCATGGATTGAGTGATGACTTTTACCCAGAACCTAACGACTCAGCCAACCCCAAATACCTCTTGGTGAAACCGATGAATAAAATGTGTGGCATCGTTGTAGTGGTAGGTCTTGCTCTCTCGGGATGCGCTACGAAAACCCCAGAAAAACCTAAAGAGACTCCCCCTCCAGCCGTCGTTCATGAAGCACCCGCTGAAGCCGCGCCTTCGACACCACCAGAAAATTTCACTGTGCGATATGAGGCTGCACCTGCGAACCCACGTCCTGTAGCCCCAATCAATGTCTCCCAGGAGGCTGCTCAGGAAGAGTCTGAAACAAACTTGAACCAGAATCGCGCCGAGCAATGCCGTAAAGAGCTCGATGTTCTAAGGGTGTACAACAAGGCGTCTTACGATAAATACGAGGCGCAATACCAGGCCATTGCTGCCAAGACGGCCAAGTACATGGAAGTCAAAGACTCGTTGGGTCCTGATTTGAACTACATGGTGATGCCGGCCTATCAATTTCAAATTCGTGAGTTCTGCTTCCGGGTCAAGACCCGTTTGACGGAGCTTGTGCTTCGCCAAGCCAAATAATCGTTCCACGTCAGGGTGAGTCTTTTGCCAATTGAAACGCTGAAAAAGATGTTCATTTCTGGTTGATTTGCCCAGGACTACAAAAGCCAATGCCCCGACACGTCGGGGCATTGGCTTTTAATAAGCGCGCGCGGTGTTGATCAGTCGCAAACCGCTGCCTTCTCACCCGGTACATCTCCCCACCCGCATGACTCAACAGGGTATCGGCATCCAGCTCATCCTCCCCGGAAAAAAGACCACGACGATACTGCAGCCGGTTGTCCAAGGCGCCTGCCCAAACGTATGATCAGGCCGGGCGTCCTCTACGGTCGCTGGGACTCATCCCCTTTTCAAGGACACGAGCATGCAAAAGCACTTCGGTAATTCAGGCCTGTTCAAGGCTGCTTCGTATCGTTGCAACAAAACCCTCGGCAACGGCATCGCCCGCTGGGAGTTGAACAACAGTGCGTTGAATACGAAGGAGTTTTTGATATGTCCAAAGAACTACTCGGAGTTTCTGCTCTAGGGTTGATGGTCCTTGGTGAGTTTTGTGCAATCTACAGCGAGGTAATCACCGCCCGGCTGGCTCAGGCGGGCGACGGTTCATGGCAGGCGTTCGTCATGCCGGTGGTGTTGATGTGTTTTGCCGGGCTTTGCCTGCTGGGAGCTTACTGGCTGGGGTACCGGGCGGTCGGTGATATCTGGGTGGTGACAGTCGTTTCCATCACCTCGTTATTGCTGCTGGAGCCTGTGGTGATCTGGGCGCTGTTCCAGGAAATGCCCGGGCGGGGTGCGCTGATCGGGTTTTGCCTGGGGGCTCTGGGCATGCTGGCCACGGTCTTGCTGTAGTTGCACATTCTGGCCCGGCCAATGGGTGTCGGGCCAGATGCTAAGGGAGTTGCAGGCAATACCTTCCTGCGCCGCAGCCGCGGCTGAATTTGAAGCCGGTGACACGTTGTTCAGCAAAAAAGCTGAGCTACCGAAAGCAGGCAAATCATCTGAACAACCATTTGCGCCCGAATTGGATGTTTCATTGCCGTCACCTCCTATACAGCTGCTTATGAGCAAATGCGCAAAAAATACACGCAGCTGTTGCTCTCAGTATAGGCCCTGAAACGAATCCTTCACGATTGCGCCGATTCACCTGCCCGGTGGTCTCTGCTTACAACTATCTGCCTGGATCCACTGCACTTTTTTGGATTTCTCCGCTCTATCCTTGTCCCAGCCCTGCCGATTTCCCGCGTGGGCAGATGAATCAGATCGGGTGCCGATGGATCGCACATTTCCTCGTTTCAACCTTCAACGCGGTTGCCAGCCCTTGATGCTGGCCGCTGTGTTGATGCTCTGCGCCAGCGGTTGCAGCCAGCAACAGGGGCGGGATATCGCCAAGCAGTTCAGCAACGGCAAACCCGATGAGTTCTTCCAGACCAGTGTCGACCGCATGGCCACGCTGGGCATGCGCGACAACCTGCAAAGCCTGTATCTGCTGATGAACAAGCTCTATTTGCGCAACCCCAGCCAGTGGCGTCAGTCGGGTTATCCGGATGCGGTCAGCGCTGCGCGAGAGATCCGCCAGGCCATCGAGCAACGTCGATCGCTGCCGGCCCTGGATGATCGCCGCGACTTGGCGGCGCTGAGTTATTCCCTGAGTCCGGAGTTCAAAGGCGATCGTGTCGGCGCGTTTATCTACGCCATCGGCAGCATGATCGTGACGGCCCACGGTGGGCGTACTGAGTTCTACATCACCGATTCGATCAACCCGCAGTTTGTCAGCAACGCCGCGCGCAATATCGAGAAGGCCACCTGGCTGCTGAGCAAGCGCCAGGATGCCAATGGCGTGCTGCTGTTGTTCTCCAACGAAATATCGGAGGAGGGCAGCAACCTCAGCTTCGCGGTGGAGTTCGGCAAGATCGTTGCGCGCCTCGACCTGCTGACCCAGATGCTCGACGAGCGCTACCGGCGCATCGGTCTCAATTACGCGCAGAGCTTGTTGCTGATGAATTTTCTGCCGGTGCAATAAAGCTCGGCATGCTCTGGTGATTGGTACGGTGTTTCGTTTTCCCTTGTAGGAAGAGGCCTATCTTGCATCTCGATGGTTGAAACACCCAGTACTCATCAATAGCCTCGGATTTTTCCGAAAGCTTGAGGCCTCTACCATGGGTAAGCAAAAGACGGTTTGGCCCACTGATCGCGAAATACGTTTGCGTTTTATCCTTTTTGCCGTGATCGATGCGGCGAGTGTCCAAGGCGTTTCTGCCGAGGTGTTGCTGCCAGCGCACAAGTTATTGCGGGACTCGCCGACCGAGGCGCAATTATTGGAAGCGCTCGACAAAATCCTCAGTGCGGATGAAATGTATGGATTCCGGTTTGCTCCGGGATCAGAAGCAGATGAACTGATGCAAAGCCGGCTGATACCCCCCCATTGAGGATTGACACTGCAACTGTGGCGAGCGGGACAAGCCCGCTCGCCACTTCCTGCTGCTCTGCCACCCTCGTGCAGCGAATAGTCTTGGTCCGACGTTGGTGTGGGAAGGGGCTGGTCCGTTAATAAGGAGTGACCTGGCGGGTGCCCCTGTCTTCCCACCAGGTGCCCCCCGAATTCCAAGGACCTGCCCGATGCTGCTGCGCCAACCTCCGCTCTTGTTTGCCGCCCTGACCTTAAGCTCACTGGTGCACGCCGAAGACCTGCAATTGGCCCCGGTCGAAGTCACCGGCAGCCAAGCCAGCGACGGTGAAGTGGCCCAGGCGCAGCTCAAGAGCGTGCCCGGCGGCACCAACTATATCGACATGAACAGCGTGCAGCAGGGAAGGGTGAGCACCAACGAAGACGTGTTCAAGTACCAGGCCGGAGTGTATGCCAAGGCGGCCAACAACGAAGGGGTGAAACTCTCGATTCGTGGTTCGGGCCTGAACCGCAGCCCCGGTGCCCATGCCTCCGGCTTGTATGAAATGTTCGATGGCCTGCCACTCACCGGCCCCGGCGGCACGCCTTATGAGCTGAAAGATCCCTTGTGGCAAAGCCGGGTCGAAGTGCTGCGCGGCGCCAACGGTTTTGATCAGGGCGCGCTGGCCTTGGGCGGCGCGGTCAACTATGTGACCCGCACGGGCTACGATGCACCCAAGCTGCAACTACGTTACGAAGCGGGCAGCAAAGGCTACGCCCAGCGCGAGATCAGCTCGGGCCAGGTACTGGGGGATGCCGACTACTACATCAGCCTCACCGATTCCGAATCCGACGGCTACCAGCACCAGAGCGCTGCCACCGGCAAAGGCGTGGCCGCCAACTTCGGCTACCGCTTCAACCCGGACCTGGAAACCCGCTTCTACTTCCGTTACCGCGAAACCACCAACGACACCCCAGGCAAACTCACGCGCAGCCAGATCAGCCACGACCCGCGTGCGGCCAACAGCCTCAACGCCGCCCGGGATTCCAAGCGCCTGCAACCGGGCTCCACCTGGATCGCCAACAAGACCTCCCTGCAATTGGACGACAACGCGCGGGTCGAAGTCGGGCTGGCCTACCACGACTACCCGATGGACTTGCGCGAAGGCACCAACCGCCTGAAAGTCGCCTACACCGATATCAGCAGCACCCTCAATTACATCCGCCAGGACACGCTGTTCGGCCATGACAGTAAAACCACTGTCGGCCTGCGCACCACCCAGGCGATGCCCAATAACGGCGCTTCGGAATACGTGCGCACACCCGCCGGCAATACCGCAACCTACGCCCCCGGCACCAAGACCCGCGACTACAGCTACCTGGGCTCCGACACCGTGTTGCATATCGGCAACGACCTGGAACTGGTGCCTGACCTGTGGCTGACCACTGGCCTGGCGGCGATCTATACCCGCCGCGAAACCCAGGTCACCTACCCTGAAGGCCAGGCGCCGCTCAGCCAGCACGACTGGGACTACGCACCACGCATCGGCCTGCGCTACGACTTCACCCCACAATTGCAGGTGTACGGCAACCTGAGCCGCTCGGTCGAGCCGCCGCATGCGTGGTCGATGATCTGGGGTTCCAACAAATACTTTACCGGTGGTCCGGCCAAAGGCCTGGCACGGGAGGGCGTGAGCCTGAAAAACCAGACCGCCACCACCCTGGAGATCGGCGGGCGCGGTGAGGCCTGGCTCGGCCAGTGGGACCTGGCCCTGTACCGCTCCGAAGTGCGCCACGAATTGCTCAGCGTGGAAACCCAGGCGCAAACCTCTACCAGCAATGCCATCGTCGCCGAGTCCAACGCCAGCCCCACCGTACATCAGGGTGTGGAACTGAGCCTGCTCAGCCCGTTATGGGACGGCGGCCGCAACGGCCGGCTTGCGCTGCGCCAGGCCTACACCTTCAGCGACTTCCATTACCGCGACGATGACCGCTTCGGCGACAACACCTTGCCCGGCATCCCCAGGCACTACTACCAGGCGCAAGTGCGCTACAGCCATCCGACGGGTTTCTACACCAGCCTCAACACCGAGTATTCCTCACGGGTGGCGGTGGACTACGCCAATTCCTACTACGCCGCGTCCTACACCCTGCTCGGCGCCACGCTCGGCTACGACGCGCCCAAGCAGGACTGGCAAGCCTGGGTCGACCTGCGCAACCTGACCAACCGTCGTTACGCCAATACCGTGACGCCGGGTTATGACGACAAGGGGTTGGATGTAGCGCGTTCTACGCCGGCGGATGGCCGTGGCATCTACACCGGCGTGTCCTGGAGTTGGCGTTAAAGACAGGCCCTTGCCCCAAGCGGGTTTTACTGGCATTGTTCGCGCAATTGGTAACTCTTCCCATTTGAGATCTTTTTGCGCATGCATGACATTCCGGCCGCGCTGGGCGACTCCGTGCGCCAGCAGACCCTCACGGCGATGTACAGCGAGCACCACGGCTGGTTGCACGGCTGGCTGCGCAAGAAACTCGGGTGTTCCCAGCAGGCCGCCGACCTGGCCCATGACGCGTTTATCCGCGTCCTGATGCTGGCCGAGCCGCAGAGTATCAAGGAGCCTCGCGCTTTCCTGGCCACCACGGCTGGTCGGTTGTTGATCGACAGTGCCCGTCGCCGTCGTATCGAAAAAGCCTACATGGAAGCCCTGGTGATCCAGTGCGAAGACGCCGACATGCCCGACCCGGCTGCGATTCATGTGGCCTTGCAAGCCCTGGAGCGTATCGCAGAGATGCTCGCCGGCTTGCCTTTCAAAGCCCGCGAAGCATTCCTGTTGAGCCGCCTCGACGGGCTGACCTACAGCGAAATCGCCCTGCGCCTGGACGTTTCCTCCAGCACCGTCAAAAACTACATTTCCAGCGCCCTGGTGCATTGCTACCACAGCCTGCACCCGGCAGACCCGCTGGCATGAGTTCCGAGCAGATCATCCAGCAAGCCGCACAGTGGCTGACTCGCCTGCACGACGAAGGCGTGACCGACGCCGACCGCCAGGCGTTCAACACCTGGCGCCAGGCCGACCCGCGCCACGCCGTGGCCATCGAGCGCATGAGTGCGTTATGGGGCAGCCTCGATGCCTTGCCCGCCAAGCCAGCGCGCATTGCCCTGAACCGCGCCTTCACCCCGCGACGCCCACGTGGCGCGCAGGTGGTGGGTGTGCTCGGCCTGGTTCTGTGCGGCTGGCTGGGCCTGCAACACTTGCCGGTGTGGATGGCCGACCAACGTACCGGTGTCGGTGAGCGTCGGCAGATCGCCCTCGAAGATGGCAGCCAGTTGCAGCTCAACAGTAACTCGGCGGTGGATGTGCAGTTCGATGGTCATCAACGGGTGATCGAACTGCTGCAAGGCGAGCTCTGGGTCGAGGTGGCGAAGGATGCGCAACGGCCGTTCGTGGTTCGCACCGACCAGGGCACGGCCACTGCGCTGGGCACGCGTTATCTGGTCAAGCGCGCGGCAGACGGCACCACGGTGGTCACGGTGATCGAGTCCACGGTCGCGATCAAAGGCGATGCCGGCGATGGGGTCAAGGTCACGGCCGGCCAGCGTTCGGTGCTCGACCACGGCCGCGCCCAGCCACCGCAAGCCATCGGTGACAGCGATCCCGACGCCTGGACCCGCGGCCTGCTCAAGGTCAACGACCAACCCTTGAGCGAGGTCTTGCAAACCCTCGCCAGCTACCGCCACGGCTTGTTGCGTTTCGACCCCCAGGCCTTGCAAAACCTGCGGGTGTCCGGGGTGTTCAAGCTGGACGACACGGCGGCGGCGTTGTCGTCACTGGCCGATAACCTGCCGATCCAGGTGGAGTACTTCACCGACCTGCTGGTGGTGGTCAAGCCACGCTAGCCTTCGTTCTGGCGCAGGCGTTTGTACAGGGTATTGCGGCTCACCCCCAGCTCTCGCGCCAGATGGGAGATATTGCCGCCGGCGGCCTTCAAGCGCTGGTTCAGGTCGATGCTGTCATCCAGGTACTCACTGGCGGGCGGCGGCGCCGCGACGTTCAAATCCACGAAGAAATCGTCCGGCAGGTGCTCTGCACGGATCGGCTGTTCCTCGGCCATGGCCAGCGCCACCTGCAACACACTGCTCACCTGGCGCAAATTTCCCGGCCACGGGTGCCGCTCGAACAGCGCCAATACTTCGGCGCTCAGGCCCGCCCATTGAATCGGCTCGCGGTGTTGCTGCCACAGTTGCTGGAACAGCGCCTGTTTGTCGGTGCGCTCGCGTAACGGCGGCAGTTCCAGGGTCAGGCCACCGATGCGGTAGTACAAATCCTCACGGAAACGCCCAGCCTGTACCAGATCCCGCAGTGCACGGTTGGTGGCCGAGATGATGCGCAAATCCACCGGGAACAACTCGCTGCTGCCTACCGGTTGCACGCAACGCTCCTGCAACACCCGTAGCAAGCGGGCCTGGGTGGGCAGCGGCATATCACCGATCTCGTCGAGAAACAGCGTGCCCTTGTCGGCCTTGCGGATCAGGCCGATGCTGCCTTTCTGGTTGGCGCCGGTGAACGCGCCCTTTTCATAGCCGAACAGCTCCGATTCCACCAATTCGGCGGGAATCGCCGCGCAGTTCACCGCGATAAATGCCTTCTGGCTGCGCGAGCTGGCGTGGTGCAGGGCTTTGACGAACACCTCCTTGCCCACGCCGGTTTCGCCGTGAATCAGCAGCGGGATGTCTTTCTCCAGCAGGCGCTCGGCCTGGCGCACGGCTTTCTCCACGCGCGCGTCGCCGAAATGCAAAGTCTTGAGGCCAATCGGCGCAGGCTTCGATGGCGCCGGCTCGGTGAACACGCGCGCCTGCACCGGCATCTGCCTGGGGCGCTTCAACAAGCACTGGAAGCGATTGCGTCCCGCCGCTTGCAGGGAGAAGGGCAGGCCTTCCGGTTGGTTCAACAGTTCCAGCAACGATACCTTGAACAGGCTGTCGATCATCACCCGCGACAGGCTGATGCCCAGCAGGTTGTCGGCACGTCGATTGGCCGACAGCACCTGGCCGCTTTCATCAAAGATCAGCAGGCCGGCCCACTGGCTGTCGAGGTTGCTCAGCCCGGTGTTGAAGGTCAGCTGGAAATGTTCGCCGCGAAACAGGTTGAGGATCAGCCGGTTCTCCACGGTCTGGCTCATCATCTTGACCATGCCCAGGGTGTGGGAGGGCGGGAGGTAGCTGTCGCTGGACACATCCAGCACCGCGATGATCTCGCGCTGGGCGTCGAAGATCGGCGCCGCCGAGCCGGTCATGAAGCGGTTGGCCTTGAGAAAGTGTTCATCGTGTTCGATATGCACCGCCTGGGCGCAGGCCAACGCGGTGCCGATGGCATTGGTGCCGCTGGAACGCTCCATCCAGCTGGCGCCGGGGTTGAAACCACGGGCCAGCTTGGGCTCGATAAAGCGCTGGGTGCCCCAACTGGTCAGCACCTGGCCCTGGTTGTCGGCCAGCATGATCAGGCAGTTGGAGTTGCTCAGGATGTTCTCGTAGTAGGGCAGCACTTCCTGGTGGGTGGTCTGCACCAGCGAATGCTGGCTCTCCAGCAATTGGTTGATGCCCTCGGCGGGGAGCTGGTCGAAGCTGGGCGTGCTCTGGTGGTCCAGGCCAAAGGCGCGGCAACGGCGCCAGGATTCCTGGATAAGGGTGTCGTGAGCCAGTGGTTCGGCCATGGGGTGACCTTCGTTTTTATTGTTATGGGGTCTTGCGCAACGGACTGCTGGAAATCATTCCACTGTATTGGTCGTCAGAGTGTTGTTCAGAACTGTTCATTGTCAAGGCCCTGACTGTTCAGTTGTTCAGCCAAATTGTTCACTCCTGAACATCGCTTTCAGCTGATTTCCTTGCACATCAACCACTTGTCGTTTTGGCACGAAATTCGCTCTGTCACCTGGCCAGATTCATTCCAATAATAAAAAGGTCGTGTCATGTCATTGACCCTGGAACATGTCTCCCGCGTTGTCGAAGGCCAGACCTGGATCGACGACGCCAACCTGCGTTTCGAAGCCGGTTCCTTCAACGTCTTGCTCGGTCGCACGCTGTCCGGCAAGACCAGCCTGATGCGCCTGATGGCCGGTCTGGACAAACCCGACAGCGGCCGCATCCTGATGAACGGCGTGGACGTCACGCAAAAACCGGTGCGCTTGCGCAACGTGTCGATGGTGTATCAGCAGTTCATCAATTACCCGACCATGACCGTGTTCGAAAACATCGCCTCGCCGTTGCGCCAGGCCGGTGTGTCCAGCGAGCTGATCCAGAGCAAGGTGCTGGAAACCGCCAGGATGCTGCGCATCGAAAAATTCCTCCAGCGTCACCCCCTGGAACTCTCCGGCGGCCAGCAGCAGCGCACGGCCATGGCCCGCGCACTGGTCAAGGATGCCGAACTGATCCTGTTCGATGAGCCGCTGGTGAACCTGGACTACAAACTTCGCGAAGAGCTGCGTCAGGAAATGCGCGAACTGTTCGCCGCACGCCACACCATCGCGATCTACGCCACCACCGAGCCCAACGAAGCCCTGGCCCTGGGCGGCACCACGACCATCCTCCACGAAGGCCGGGTGATCCAGAGCGGCAAGGCGGCCGAGGTGTATCACCAGCCGCAGACTGTGCTGGCCGCGGAGTTGTTTTCCGAGCCGCCGATCAACCTGATGCCGGGGCGCATCAGTGGCAATGAAGTGAGCTTCGCCAATTTCGTGCACTTCCCACTCAACGTCGACCTGCGTCCCATCGGCGAAGGCGAGTTCCGGTTCGGCGTACGCCCCAGCCACATCAGCCTGGTGCCGAGCAACGATGACGACCTGGAGCTGGCGGTCACCGTGGAAGTCGCCGAGATCAGCGGTTCGGAAACTTTCCTGCATGTGCGCAGCGAACATTTCCTGCTGGTGCTGCACCTGCCGGGGGTGCACGAGTACGACGTCGATGCGCCGATCCGCGTGTATATCCCCACCCATAAACTGTTTGTGTTCGATGGCCAGGGCCGTTTGGTCCAGGCTCCCGGACGCCGTGTCGCGAGGGTTGCCTGATGGCCGAGATCCATTTGCAGAACCTGGCGCACAGCTACAGCCCTGCGCCGAAAGGGCCTGAAGACTACGCTATCCGAGCAATGAACCACGTGTGGGAGCAGGGCGGGGCCTACGCCTTGCTCGGGCCGTCGGGCTGCGGCAAGTCGACCTTGCTCAACATCATCTCCGGCCTGCTCAGCCCGTCCGAAGGCCAGGTGCTGTTCGACACTCAAGTGGTCAACGACCTCACCCCGGAAAAACGCAACATCGCCCAGGTGTTCCAGTTCCCGGTGGTGTACGACACCATGACGGTGTTCGACAACCTGGCATTCCCGCTGCGTAACCAGGGCATGGCCGAGGCGAAAATTCACAGCAAGGTGCAGGAAATTGCCGAAGTCCTCGACCTGCAAAACCTGCTGACCAAAAAGGCGCGCAACCTCACCGCCGACGAAAAACAGAAAGTCTCCATGGGCCGTGGCCTGGTGCGCGACGACGTATCGGCGATCCTGTTCGATGAACCGCTGACGGTGATCGACCCGCACCTCAAGTGGAAACTGCGGCGCAAGCTCAAGCAGATCCACGAGCAATTCAACATCACCATGGTCTATGTGACCCACGATCAATTGGAGGCCTCGACCTTCGCCGACAAGATCGCAGTGATGTACGGCGGGCAGATCGTGCAGTTCGGCACGCCGCGTGACCTGTTCGAACGGCCGAGCCACACCTTTGTCGGCTATTTCATCGGCAGCCCCGGGATGAATCTGATCGAGGTGCAGGCCGAGGCGGGCGGGGTGCGCTTTGCCGAGACTCATTTGCCCTTGTCCGAGGCGTTGCAGCAACGTATTGCCAACACCGACTACAAGAAGCTGCAGGTCGGCATCCGCCCGGAATTCATCCACGTATGGGACGAGTACAACCCTGACGCCCTGCAGGCCGATGTCACTCATCTTGAAGACCTTGGCACCTACAAGATCGTCACCCTCAACCTCGACGGCGCGCTGCTCAAGGTGCGCCTGGCCGAAGACAAGCCCGTGCCGGAAGGCAAGGCGTCCATCAGCTTTCCGGCGCAATGGCTGATGGTGTATGCCGACGACTACCTGCTGGAGGTGCAGCCATGAACAAGGTGCAGAACAACAAGGCCTGGTGGCTGGTGTTACCGGTGTTCCTGCTGGTGGCGTTCAGTGCGGTGATCCCGATGATGACCGTGGTCAATTACTCGGTGCAGGACATCTTCGACCAGTCCAGCCGCTACTTCGTCGGTGCCGACTGGTACAAGCAGGTGCTGCTCGACCCGCGCCTGCATGACTCGTTGCTGCGTCAGTTCATCTACTCGGCCTGTGTGCTGCTGATCGAAATCCCGCTGGGCATCGCCATCGCCCTGACCATGCCGACCAAGGGGCGCTGGTCGTCGCTGGTACTGATCATTCTGGCCATTCCGCTGCTGATTCCGTGGAACGTGGTGGGCACCATCTGGCAGATTTTCGGTCGCGCCGACATCGGCCTGTTGGGTTACAGCCTCAATGCCCTGGGCATTAGTTACAACTACGCCGCCAACACCATGGACGCCTGGGTCACGGTGTTGGTCATGGACGTATGGCACTGGACCTCACTGGTGGCGCTGCTCTGCTATTCGGGGTTGCGGGCGATTCCGGACGTGTACTACCAGGCTGCACGGATTGATCGTGCATCGCCCTGGGCGGTGTTCCGACATATCCAGTTGCCGAAGATGAAGAGCGTGCTGCTGATCGCGGTGATGCTGCGGTTCATGGACAGCTTCATGATCTACACCGAACCTTTCGTCCTCACGGGCGGCGGGCCGGGTAACGCCACCACGTTCTTGAGTCAGACCCTGACCCAGATGGCCGTAGGCCAATTCGACCTGGGCCCGGCGGCGGCGTTTTCGCTGGTGTACTTCCTGATCATCCTGTTGGTGTCCTGGCTGTTCTACACCGCCATGACCCACTCCGACGCCAACCGCTGAGGCCGCCAACATGAACAAGAGAAAGCTGATACCGCTACTGATCTACATCCTGTTCCTGCTGGTGCCGATCTACTGGCTGCTGAACATGTCCTTCAAGAGCAACACCGAAATCCTCGGCGGGCTGACGCTGTTTCCGCAGGACTTCACCCTGGCCAACTACAAGGTGATCTTCACTGACCCGAGCTGGTACACCGGTTACCTCAACTCGCTGTACTACGTGAGCCTGAACACGGTGATCTCCCTGAGTGTGGCACTGCCGGCGGCCTACGCGTTTTCGCGCTACCGCTTCCTCGGTGACAAGCACCTGTTTTTCTGGCTGCTGACCAACCGCATGGCGCCACCGGCGGTCTTTCTGCTGCCGTTTTTCCAGCTGTATTCGTCTATCGGCCTGTTCGACACGCACATCGCCGTGGCCCTGGCGCACTGCCTGTTCAACGTGCCGTTGGCGGTGTGGATCCTGGAAGGCTT
>Ga0207713_1001027_pt1 | contig 24280 bp, 29 predicted proteins | sample KBSS64metaG_FD_184404 | JGI IMG/M metagenome (GOLD analysis project Ga0207713, IMG submission 184404) | Switchgrass rhizosphere microbial communities from Kellogg Biological Station, Michigan, USA - KBS S6-4 metaG (SPAdes) (version 2) | ecosystem: Host-associated > Plants > Roots > Rhizosphere >... | reverse complement strand
GGCTGGCCACCGATGACCCGCGCCTGGTCGCGATGATCGTGCGTGGCTGGATGAAAAAACATGACTAACAAGCTCACTGGCGCACGCCGCAGCGCCATCCTTCTGCTGTCGCTGGATGCCGACAGCGCCGCGGAAGTCTTCAAGTTTCTGCCAGGGCAGGAGGTGGAAGACATCAGCCGCGAAATGGCCGGGCTGAGCCAGGTATCCCACGACGAAATGCGCCAGGTACTGGCCGACTTCATGGACGAGACCGAGCAGTACGCGGCCATCAACATCCAGAGCAGCGACCATATTCGCGCGGTGCTGACCAAGGCCCTGGGCACCGAGCGGGCGGCCAGCCTGATCGACGATATCCTGGAAACCAGCAACACCGTTTCCGGCATCGACAAGCTCAACCTGATGGAAGCGCAGATGGTGGCGGAGATGATCCGCGACGAGCACCCGCAGATCGTCGCCACCATCCTCGTGCACCTGGAGCGCAACCAGGCCTCGGCCATCCTGCAGCTGCTGCCGGAGCGCCTGCGCAACGACATCATCCTGCGCATTGCTACCTTCAGCGGTGTGCAGCCGGTGGCGCTGCACGAACTCACCGAAGTGCTCGGCGGCATGCTCGACGGCCAGAGCCTCAAGCGCAGCAAGATGGGCGGGGTCAAGGCGGCGGCGGAGATCCTCAACCTCATGGCCTCCAGCCAGGAGGCCTCGGCCATCGAGAACCTGCGCAACTACAACGCCGACCTGGCGCAGAAGACCCTCGACGAAATGTTCCTGTTCGAGAACCTCGCCGACGTCGACGACCGCAGCATCCAGACGCTGCTACAGAATATCGACAGCAACTCGCTGGCCGTCGCCCTCAAGGGCGCGTCGGCGCCGTTGCTCGAGCGCTTCATGCGCAACATGTCGCAGCGTGCTGCCACCCTGTTCCGTGAGGACATGGAAGCCCGCGGGCCGATTCGCATGTCGCAGATCGAGAGCGAGCAGAAATCGATCCTGCAGGTGGTTCGACGCCTGTCCGAAACCGGCGACATGGTGACCGCACGAGGCGACGACGCTTATGTCTGAACGCCTGGCGACCTGGCAGCCGTGGTCCATGGAGCCGCTGGCCAGTAACGAGCCGGCCACTGTCGACACTGGCGCTGCACGCCGCGAGCAGGCGCGCAGGCGTGCCTTCGAGCAACGCCTGGCGCTGCAGCGCCTGCGTGAGCAGACGCAGGCCGAGGCGCAGCAGCAGGGCCACGCCGAAGGCCGGGAACAAGGCTATGCCCAGGGTCTGGCCGAAGGGCGCGAGGCGGCGGCCGAAGAACTGCGTCAGCAACTGAGCCAGACCCTGGAGCCGTTGCGCGCCCTGTGTCAGAGCTTCGATGAGGCGCTTCGCCAAGTCGATGGTCTGGTCGCTGGGCAACTGGGCCAGGTGGCCATCGACCTTGCCGCTCGCCTGGCCGGCAAGGCAATGGCCGTGCAGCCCGATCAGGTCGCGGCGCTGGTGCGCCAGATGCTGGCCTGCGAACCCGTGCTGGCCGGCAAACCGGCGCTGCACTTGAGCCCGGATGACTTGCGCTGGGTTCAGGACTGCCTGGGTGAAGAGCTTGCAGCGGCAGGCTGGAGCCTGCAGGCCGACTCGCACATCCTGCCGGGTGGCTGCCGCCTGCTGAGCGCGGCGGGGGAGCTGGACGCCACGCGCCAGACCCGCCAGGACCTGTTCGAGCGCAGTGGCCAATGGTTGCTCGAAGCAACGGCTGCAGTGCCGGGCGCTTCGAGATGAGCAACCCGCATCTGCAACGCTGGGGACTGGGACTTGAAGCCCTGAGCGCTGACGTGTCGGCGGTGCCGGGTTATCGGCGCAGCGGCCGTATCACCCGCGCAACTGGCATTGTGCTGGAAGCGGTCGGCCTGCGCCTGCCGCTGGGCGCGGGTTGCCGGATCGAACTGGCCGCCGCCGGGCCGGCCGGCCCTGCCGTCTACGCCGAGGCTGAGGTGATCGGTTTTGCTGGCGAGCTGCTGTACCTGATGCCCCTTGAGGAAATTCACGGCTTGCAGGCGGGGGCCAGGTTCTTCGCCCTGGCCGACGAACCTGGCGCAAGCGACGGCGTGCGCCCGGTGCCGCTGGGCATGGGCTTGCTCGGGCGCGTGCTGGACAGCAGCGGCAACCCCTTCGACGGCAAAGGCGCGGTGCTGGCAACGCACCGCTCAACGTTGCATGGCCAGCCGATCAATCCACTGCAACGGGCACCGATCGAACGGCAGATCGATGTCGGCATTCGCGCCATCAACGCCATGCTGAGCGTGGGCAAGGGGCAGCGCCTGGGCCTGTTCGCCGGCTCCGGCGTAGGCAAGTCAGTGTTGCTGGGCATGATGGCCCGCTACACCCAGGCCGATGTGGTGGTGGTCGGCCTGATCGGCGAGCGGGGCCGTGAAGTGCAGGATTTCATCGACAACATCCTCGGCGAAGAGGGGCTGCGCCGTTCGGTGGTGGTGGCCGCCCCTGCCGATGCTTCGCCCTTGCAGCGCCTGCAGGGTGCGCTGTATGCGACGCGCCTGGCCGAGGACTTCCGTGACCAGGGCAAGGATGTGCTGCTGATCATGGATTCGCTTACCCGCTACGCCATGGCCCAGCGCGAGATCGCCCTGGCGCTTGGCGAGCCGCCGGCGACCAAGGGCTACCCGCCATCGGTGTTCGCCAAACTGCCCAAGCTGGTCGAACGCGCTGGCAACGGGCCGCGTGGCGGCGGCTCGATCACGGCGTTCTACACGGTGCTCAGCGAGGGCGACGACCAGCAGGACCCGATTGCCGATTCGGCGCGGGCGATCCTCGATGGCCACTTCGTGTTATCGCGCAAGCTGGCCGAAAGCGGCCACTACCCGGCGATCGACATCGAGGCGTCGATCAGCCGGGCAATGAGCGCGATCGTCAGCGAATCGCAGCAGCGCAAGGCGCAGAAGCTCAAGCAGGCCTTGTCGCGCTATCAGCGCAACCGCGACCTGATCAGTGTCGGTGCTTATGCGCCTGGGCACGACGCCCAGCTGGATCGGGCGGTGACCTTGTACCCGCACATCGAACGCTTCCTGCAGCAACAGACCCACGAACGCAGCTCGGTGCCGGACACCCTGGCCGGGCTCAACCTGCTGTTCCCCGGTAAATGACGGTAAGCAGCCATGGCCCATGAATCACTCCAGCTCCTGATCGAACTCACCGACCGCGCACGTGAGGCTGCGGCCAATGCGCTGGCCCAGAGCCGCCGGGCCGAGCAGCAGATGCGCGAGCAGTTGCGCCTGCTGGACCAGTACCAGCGCGAGTATCGCCAGAACCTGCAGCGCGAACTGATCGGCGAAGGCATGAGCCCGTCCACCCTGGCCAATTATCGCGGCTTCCTGAAATCCCTGGAGGGCGCGATCGAGCGGGCCGAAGCAGGCTTGGCCAAGCATCGTGCGCAAGTGCAGCAACACCAGGACCACTGGCGGCAGCAATGGCGCAAGGTCAATGCCCTGGAAACCCTGCTGGCGCGGCGCCTCGAGGAAGAGCGCCTGCTGGCCGGGCGTGCCGAGCAGCGGCGTACCGACGAACTGGCCGGGCGCGCCCGTTCATCTATCGAAATCGGATTCTGAGGTTCCCCGTGGATATCATCACCGCCGTTTCTCCTGCGGCGCCGGCTGCAGTGCCGGCTGAAGTGGAGGGTAACGCCGTCTCCGTCGAGGCGACGCCTTTCGATGCGCTCCTGCAGCAGGTGCAAAGCGCCGATAGCGTGCCGGTAGTACCTGTCGAGATAGCGCCAGCAGCGAGCGTCGAGGTGGCCGAAAGCCCGGCGCCGGTGGTGCAAGCGCAGACGGTCCTGGCGCAAGCCGACCTTCCTGAGGTTGCCAGCGAGCCACTACCCGCCGAGGCCGAACCGGCGCTGCAACCGTTGCCGTCTGTAGAGGTATCCGAGGCGTTGCCTGTCGACGACGACATCACGGTGCCTGCCCTCGTGACGCTGGAAGCAGGCGTCGAAGGGCAGGCCGATGACCTGGCTGTGGATGACGATACGCAGCAGGGCACCGATTCGCTGGACGCTATCCGCGAGCGCCTTGAACTGATCGATACGGCGGGGTTGATGGCTTCGGGCGCTCTGGTCGTCGCGCCACCGGTGGCGTGGGCGCAGCCGCCAGTGGCGAGCCCGGGGCCGCAGCCAGACGTCGAGCACGGCACGGGTGATTCGCTTGAAACCGCCATTGCTGCGTACCTGCCTGTGGATAACCCGATCGAGACGACAGTGGCAGCCGATGTGCCGCAAGAAGATGGCGGCAGTCTGAAGACCGACGGGCAGTTCTCGCTGTCAGCGGACTGGGATTTCTCCCTGCTGGCCAACGCGCCGTCGCCAGCAGTACTCGACAATGGCAGCGACGCCAAGTCGCCCGTGATTGCGTCGGCGGTGGGCAGTGACGAGTGGCAGTCCGACCTGGGCCAGCAGCTGCTTTCCCTGGTCCGGCGCGGTGAGCGTCAGGTAGACATGCAGCTGCACCCGGCCGATCTCGGGCCGTTGTCGATCAGCTTGAATGTCAGCGACAGCGGCGTGCAGGCGCAATTCCAGTCGGCTCATGCTGCGGTGCGTGCGGCGCTGGAGCAGGCATTGCCGCAGCTGCAGAGCGCGTTGGCGTCGCAGGGGCTGACCCTGGGCGAGGCGTCGGTCAATGACGGGGCATCACGCCAGGCCATGGGTGAGCAGCCACGGCGAGAGTCGCCGGGTGGCGAGACGCGGGAGCAGCAGGTGGTTCAAGCGAACAAGCCTGTGGCGTTGGAGCAGGTTGCCAACTCTGACACTGCAGTGGATATCTACTTGTAGGAGCGGCCTTGTGTCGCGAAAGGGCTGCGCAGCAGCCCCAAAATCATCAGCTTTGCAGCCGAAGTTGCAGGGGCTGCTGCGCAGCCCTTTCGCGACACAAGGCCGCTCCCACAAGAGCCGCGCTTGCTGCTGGCTTTCGCGCAAAGCCACAAGTTGAAGCCCTAAACCCCCGCTAATCCGCCAATGGCGCTATAGGCACGCTGGGCATACTTGCGCCCTTTCGAATCGCTTGCCCAAGGCCGCTGCCCATGCCCACCTCCAAGAAAATCTGGCTCTGGTTCATTCCCATTGCCCTGGTTGCCGCGGCGGCCAGTTCCGCGGGGGTGTACGCCTACGTGATGCGTGAACGGGCCCATGCCCAGCAGGCTCACGCCACCTTCAAGGCGCCACAGGCGCCGTTGCTGGTCAGCGTCGCGCCGATGACCGTCAACCTGCGCAGCGCCCATGACGAAGCGACCATGCTCTACGTGGGCTTCAACCTGGAAGTCGGCAACGAAGCGACGCGCAAGCTGCTCGAGCTGTACATGCCGAAGATCCGCAGCCAGCTGCTGACCGTGCTGAGCGGGCAGGACAGCAGCGAGCTGGCCACCCCGGCGGGCAAGGACGCGCTGGCGGCGAGCATTCTTGCGCTGCTGCGCAACACCTTGAGCGCCGAACAGCCGGACCTGGCGTTGCTCGGCGTGCTCTACACCGACTTCATCGTGCAGTAAGCCCATGTCCACCAACGACATGCTCTCTCAAGAAGAGATCGACATGCTGCTGCGCGGCGGTGACGACCTGGACACCTCCGAGCTTGGTGACGAGGCCGGCTTCGACTTCCCCGGCGACACGGCGTCGCAGGAAGGCCGTGTTCGCCCCTATGACCCCGCGACCCAGCACCGTGTCATCCAGGAACGCCTGCACACCCTGGATATCATCAACGGCCGTTTTGCCCGCTATTTGCGCATGAGCCTGTTCAACCTGATCCGGCGCAACGTGGACATCACCTTCAAGAACATCGGCTATCAAAGCTTCAGTGATTTTTCGTTGCACTTGCCGATGCCGTCGAACATCAACCTGCTGGCGATGAAGCCGCTGCGTGGCACCGCCCTGGTGGTGTTCCCGCCGAGTGTGGTGTTCATGGTGGTGGACAACCTGTTCGGCGGCGATGGGCGCTTCGTGACCAAGTCCGAGGGGCGCGAATTCACCAGCACCGAGCAGCGCATCATCCGCCGCCTGATGGGGCTGACGGTGGACGCCTATCGTGATGCCTGGAAGTCGGTCTACCCGCTGGAGATCGAGTACCTGCGCTCGGAGATGCAGGCCAAGTTCGCCAACATCACCGGCTCGCCCAACGAGATCGTGGTCAATGCCACTTTTCACCTGGAGGTGGGCAACCTCTCCAGCGATTTCAACATCGTCATTCCCTACCTGATGATCGAGCCCATGCGCCAGCTGCTCAGCGGCCCGCTGACCGACGCCAACCCCGAGGAAGAGCGCCAGTGGAACCGGCGCATGGCCGACGAGATCACCCAGTCCCAGGTCGAGCTGATCGCCGACTTCGTCGAGGTCGAGTCGCGCCTGGGCCAGGTCATGGCGCTGAAGGTCGGTGACGTGCTGCCCATCGACCTGCCCGACAGCGTCAAGGTGCGCGTCGACGGGGTGCCGGTGATGACCTGCGAGTACGGCAGCTACAACGGCGCCCGCGCCTTGCTGGTGAAGGAGTTGATCGATCACTCCATTGGCAAGCCTTCTTCTTCCAGCCGATTCGTCAAGGGCCACCTGCCCAAAGCCAAGGAATCCGATCATGAGTGACCCGAACACCCCCGAACCGCGCGAAGACGACGAGTGGGCCAGTGCCCTGGCCGAGCAGGGTGCGGCCGAGGAGGCTGACGACCCGTGGGCCGCAGCCTTGGCCGAGCAGGCCGCTGCAGCCAGCCCGGCGCCGGGCGCGGTGTTCAAGCCGCTGGGCGCGGCCCAGGCGCTGGCATCAAAGCGCGAGCTGGAAATGATCATGGACATTCCGGTGAAGCTCAGCGTTGAGCTGGGGCGCACGCGGATCACCATCAAGCAGTTGCTGGAACTGGCCCAGGGTTCGGTGCTGGCCCTCGATGGCCTGGCGGGCGAGCCGATGGACATTCTGATCAACAGCTACCTGGTGGCCCAGGGTGAAGTGGTGGTGGTGGATGACCGCTATGGCATCCGTATCACCGAAATCATCACGCCGTCCGAGCGTGTGCAGAAGCTCAATCGATGAACACGCCCAATGCACTGGCTGTGCCCGCCAGCATCGGTGTGCCGGCTGACGACCTGGTCGGGCTGAGCCTGCTCGGCAAGACCGCGCTGGCGCTGGGTGTGGTGGTGGCCTGCGTGCTGCTGTGCGGCTGGTTGGTCTCGCGCTTCGGCGCGCGCCCGTCGTCCTCGGCCAAGGTAGTGCAGGTGGTGGCCAGTACCCGCGTGGGGCAACGGGAAAAAGTGCTGGTGGTGGACGTTGAGGGGCGCCGCCTGGTGCTGGGCGTCACGGCCCAGCAGGTGACCTGCCTGTGCGATTTGGAGGCCCCGCCGGCCGCGCCGGAAGCTGAGCCCGAGACGGCTGGGCGTGGCTTTGCCCTGCGTCTGGTCGAGGCACTCAAGCAGGGCGGCCAGCGTGACCCGGAGCAGCGCCCATGAGCGCCAGGCGCATGATCGGGGTGCCGCTGCTGCTATTGGCGCTGTTGCCGGCCGCCGAGGCGGCGCCGGCCATGCAAGGGTTGGCCGGGTTTACCGGGCAGGCCGGGGGCGAGCAGTGGTCGCTGAGCCTGCAAACCTTGCTGCTGCTCAGCGCCATGGCGTTCCTGCCGGCGGTGTTGCTGATGATGACCGGTTTCACCCGCATCATCATCGTGCTCGGCCTGCTGCGCACCGCGATCGGCACCACCAGCGCACCGCCCAACCAGGTGCTGCTGGGCCTGGCGCTGTTCCTGACCTTCTTCGTCATGTCGCCGACCTTGGAGCAGGCCTACCAGAAGGCCTGGCTGCCGTTTTCCCAGGACCAGATCGGCGTCGAGCAGTTCCTCGACCAGGGCAGCCAGCCGTTTCGCACCTTCATGCTGGCGCAGACCCGCCAGACCGACCTGGCGCTGTATGCCCGCCTGGCGCGTATCGACAGCCTCCAGGGCCCGGAAGACGTGCCCATGCGCGTGCTGAAAACCGCCTTCCAGGCGGGCTTCACCATCTTCATTCCGTTCCTGATCATCGACCTGCTGGTGGCCAGTGTGCTGATGGCGCTGGGGATGATGATGGTGCCGCCGTCGACCATCTCGCTGCCCTTCAAGCTGATGCTGTTCGTGCTGGTGGATGGCTGGCAGTTGCTGCTGGGCTCGCTGGCGCAGAGTTTCTACCCGGTATGAACCCGCGAGGACTGCCAAGATGACCCCGGAAATGGTGATGGACCTGGCCTACAAGGGCATGCGCATGAGCATGACCGTGGCCGCGCCGCTGCTGCTCGTGACCCTGTGCATCGGCCTGCTGGTAAGCCTGTTCCAGGCCGCGACGCAGATCAACGAATCGACCCTGTCGTTCATCCCCAAGATCGCCGGTGTGTGCCTGGTGCTGATCCTCGCCGGGCCGATGCTCATGGAGATGCTGGTGGACTACACGCGCGCGCTGTTCACCAGCCTGCCGCAACTGGTGGGTTGAACGGCGTTGATCGAGTTCGGCTGGGAGCAGTTGCAGCTCTGGGTGAGTGCGTTTTTCTGGCCGTTCTGCCGGTTGCTGGCGTTCTTCATGAGCGACCCGATCCTGGGCCACAAGAACGTCTCCAGCCAGGTGAAGGTCGGCCTTTCGCTGTTGCTGGCGTTCCTGCTCACGCCCAACCTGCCAGCGATGCCGGATGTGCCGCTGATTTCCTGGGCGGGGCTTGGGGTGGTCGTCGAGCAAGTGCTGATCGGCATGTCGCTGGGTATGGTCATGCGCATCACCCTGGCGGTGGTGGAGATGGCCGGGGAAATCTGCGGCATGCAGATGGGGCTGGCGTTCGCCTCGTTCTTTTCTGCCGATACCGGCACCAACAGCCAGGTGCTGTCGCGCTTTCTCAGCCTGGTGACCATCCTGATGTTCCTGGCCCTGGGCGGGCACCTGATGGTGCTGGAGTTGCTGGCGGCGACCTTTTCCCTGCTGCCGGTTGGCCAGTTCGGCCTCGATCCACAGGCCTGGAACCTGCTGGCGCGTCACGGTGGCAGCATTTTCCTGACCGGGCTGTTGCTGGCATTGCCGATGGTGGGGGCGTTGCTGATCATCAACCTGGCGATGGGCATTCTCAACCGCGTGGCGCCGCAGCTGACGGTGTTTTCCGTGGGCTTTCCGGCGACCTTGTTCGTCGGGATGCTGCTGCTGACGGTGCTGGTGGGGGACCTGGGGCAGTTTCTGGCGGGGTTGCTGTACCAGGCGCTGCATTTCATGCAGGTGTTTGTCGAAGCAATGCCGGCCTGAAGCCCTTGTAGGAGCGGCCTTGTGTCGCGAAAGGGCTGCAAAGCAGCCCCGGCCATCTCAGGCGTGCTTGCTGAGAACCTGGGGCCGCTGTGCGGCCCTTTCGCGACACAAGGCCGCTCCTACGCAGATCGGCGTCAGCGGTTTCAGATGTACTCGAACAGCGACAGCTGCTGCACGCTGGCAAAGGTCTGCTGGGCGGCCTGCATCGATACCTGCAAGGTCACGTAGCGCGAGATCGACTCGGTGTAGTCGGCATCCACCAGCCCGGAAAGCCGCTCGGTGTAGCTCAGCGCCAGGTCGTCGCCAATGGTGTCCAGCACCTCCACTTGGCCAAGCCGGGTGCCCACCGACGTGAGCACGGTCAGCACATTGTCCTGGGCATTGCTCAGCTCGCGGCTGGCGGTCGACAGGGTATTGCTCAAGGCGGCCCGGTCGGCGTCGTCCTCGACCGGCGTCTGCAAGACGCTGATCAGGTTCTGCAGGGTGGCGAACACGTCCGGGTCGGCATCGGCCGCGGCGCTGACCGTCAGGCTGTCACCCGCGGCCGGGGTGCCGCTCAAGGTGAGGCTCAGGCCGTTGATTTCCAGGGTTTCGCCGTCGGTGTAGGCCACCGGGTCCTGGCCGTCGATGCTGTACTGGGTGGTGCCGTCATCGGCGACGCTGAAGGCCAGGGTGAAGGCCTCACCGTAGTTGGCCACGCTGCTATCGGCGATGTCGGGGCCGTCGAAGGTCAGTGTGCCGGTGTTGTCGCCAGCCTCGGCGACGAAACCGGCGCTGCTGCTGACCGAAAGGAACACCGTGGCGCCGTTATCGCCACTGGCCATGCTCTGGGTGGCGCTGACCTGTTGGCTGACCACATTGTCGTCACCCTGATACACCAGCGTGCCGCTGGCGTCTTCGGCAAAGGCGGGGCTCTGGCTCTGGTAGCCGGAGAACAGGTAGTTGCCGTTGCTGTCGGTGCTGTTGGCCAGGGTCACCAGGGTGTCGTAGACGCCCTGCAGGGAGGTGGCCAGGGACTCGCGGTCGGCGTCGCTGAGGGTACCGTTGCCTGCCTGCACGACCAGGCTCATGGCACTGGTGATGGCGTCGTTGATGCTGTCCAGGGTGCTTTCTTCCTGGGACAGCGAAGTGGTGATCGCCGCGCGCGAGTCGGCATATTGCTCGTTCGCCGCAATCGACTGGCGCACGGTCACTGCCTGCGCTGCCGCCAGCGAGTCGTCCGACGGGTTGACCACGCGGGTGCCGCTGGACACTTCCAGCGCAGCTTCCTGGTAGGCGGCCTGCTGGGAAAGCATCGAATTGAGGTTCTGGTTGTAGATGGTCGCACTGCTCAGGCGCATGGCGGGTTCTCCTGGGGTGGCGATCAGTCGATGTTGAGGATGGTGTCGAGGACCGTGGTGCCCACTTCGACGATTTTCGCGCAGGCCTGGTAGTACTGCTGGTAGACGATCAGGTTGGCCGCCTCTTCGTCGAGGTTCACTCCCGATTCCGACTGCTGCAGGGTGGTCAGCTGTTCGGTGAGCGCCGACTGGGTTTGCAGCTGCGCGGCCACTCGGGTGGCCGTGCTGCCAACGTTGCTCACCAGCGAGGCGTAGGTTTCGCTGAGGGTGGCGCTGCCACCGACGATGTCGCTGGTCTGCAGGTTGAGCATGGCCAGGGCGTTGGTGTTGTCGCTGCTGCCGCTGGAGGTGCCGGCGGCGATCTGCTCGCCGTCGCTGAGCAGCGCGGTGAAACTGCTGGCGGCGTTGCGGGTGGGTTGCACCAGGAAACTGTCGCCGTCCTCGGCGGTACCGCTGACGGTCAGCGCCATGCCGGCGAAGCTGAGGGTGCCGCTGTCGCTGTCGTAGCTGGCATCGACGCTGGCGCCGGTGTCGTTGCGGGTGACGGTGAAACCTTGGTTGTCGGACCAGGCCACGGTGTAGTCGCTGCTGGTCAGGGCGCTGACATCATCGCTGAAGATGGCCGTCATGGTCGCATCACCACTGTTGCCGGTATTGCCGGTCACGACCGGGTCGGCCACCGAGAACATCGCCGTGCCGCTGTCGCCGTTGAGGTCGATGCCCTGGGCCTGCAGGGTGTTGAAGGCCTGGGTCAGGGACACGGCCATCAGGCCCAGCTGGTTCTGGGTCTCGGCCAGGGTGCTGTCGCGGAACTCGATCAGGCCGCCGAGCGAGCCGCTGTCGAGCACGCTGTTGTCGAGGGTGACGCTGTTGCCAGCGGCATCGATGTAGCTGATCGACGACTGGCTGGCGTCGCTGGCCGAGGCTTCGGTGCTCAGGGCGAAGCTGTCGTTGCCAGAGACCAGGGCCATGCCGTTGCTCAGCGCCACCGTGTAGCTGCCGTTGTCCTGCACCGTCACGTCCACCGCTACCAGCTCGCTGAGCTGGCTCACCAGCAGGTCGCGCTGGTCGAGCAGGTCGTTGGCGCTGCTGCCGAGCGTGGTGGACAGGCTGATCTGGCTGTTGAGCGTGGCGATCTGGTCGCTCAGGTCGTTGATCTGGCTGACCTGGTCGTCGATCTGGTTGTTCACGTCATCGGCCATGGCCGACAGGTAGCTGCCCAGCTGGTTGAACTGGCTGGCCAGGGTTTGCGCGGCGCCCACGACCTCTTCCCGGGCGGCGGTATCGCTGGCATCGGAGGTCAGGGTCTGGATGGCCGAGAAGAAGTTCTGCAACAGCGCATCCAGGCTGGCATCGCTGTCGGCCAGCAGGCTGTCGATCTGGTCGACTTCGGTCTGCTGGGTGGACAGCGCGCTTTCGGCGCTGATCGAGCCATTGAGCTGGGTGGTGACGAACTGGTTGTACTCGCGGCTGACGCTGGACACCTGCACACCATTGCCCGAGGTCGACTCGCTGAAGTTGGCGACCTGGCGGGTGTAGCCATCGGTGTAGGCGTTGGTGGTGTTGTTGCTGCTGGTGGTCAGGGCGATCTGCGCCGCCGTGAGGCCGCTGACGCCAATGGAAATGAGGCTCATCGAAAAGCTCCTGGGCTACATGCTGGCAAACATCGGCCCCGGGGCAGGGCATCTTGACCCCGATCGATGCTGTTTTTATCGGTTGTTGGCCTGTGCCAGCGCAGTCGGCGGCGGCAGCGGGCCGAGGGTGGCCATGACCGCGATCAGCTTGTCGGCATAGCGCGGGTCGGTGGCGTAGCCACCTTGCTGCAGGGCCACGGCGGCCTGTGTGCTGTCGGTGGCATGGCGGGCTGCGGCATAGCCTGGGCGCGCGCGGATCAGGCGGGCGTAGTCGTCGAAGGCGGCCTGCGCGTCGGGGTAGACCCGGAAGCGCTCCACCTGCTTTTGCGCCTCGCCGGCGACGTACTCGGTGGTTTGCACCTCGGTGCTCTGGCCTTGCCAGCCAGGGCCGGCCTTGATGCCGAACAGGTTGTGGCTGTCGGCGCCGCTGGCCGTGGTGATGCGCCGCCGGCCCCAGTCGGTTTCCAGCGCTGCCTGGGCGAGGATCAGTTCGGCCGGTACGCCGCTGCTGCGCGCGGCCTGGCGCGCCGGCTCGGCCAGGCGGGCGACGAAGTCTTCGACATGTTCAGCGCGGTCGGCATTGCCCGGGCGCACTTCGTAGCGCTTCCAGGCCTCGAAGGCCGGCGCTTGCCGGGCCAGGCCGGCGAACGGCGAGTCGCTGCTGGCGACCGCCTGATCGAGCAGGTTGCCGCCGCCGTTGCCGAGGGCGTGGCCGGACAAGCTGCGGGTCAGCTGCTCGGCCAGGCCCATGCCGCGCCCGGCCAAGTTCTGCGCCCACTGCTGGTCGAGCATTTCGGTGTAGAGCTGGGTCTGCGAGTCGCTGGACATCTGCGACTTGGGGATGGCCTCACGCATGCTCTTGAGCATGTTCTGCAGAAACAGCGCCTCGAACTGCCTGGCCGCTTCCTTCAGGCCGGCTTCGCCCTCGCGCCCGGCGTGGCTGCGCAGGCGCTGCAGGCCCTGCACGTCGAAGGCGAAGCCCGCTGCACCGTCGGCCATGCTCATCAGATGATCTCCAGTTCGGCGCGCAGCGAGCCTGCAGCCTTGAGCGCCTGCAGGATGACCATCAGGTCCTGGGGCGTGGCGCCCAGGGCGTTGAGGCCTTTGACCACGTCCATCAGGTCGGCGCTGCCTTCCAGCACGCGCAGGGCGCGGGCCTGGGTTTCGATGGAGATGTTGCTGTTGGCGCTGGCGGCCGTCTGGCCACCGCTCAGGGCGCCTGGCTGGCTGATGCTGTTGGTGGTGTCGATGGTCACCGACAGGTCGCCGTGGGCCACGGCGGCGCGGAACAGCTTCACCGAGCCGTTGAGCACCACGGAACCTGTGCGCGAATCCAGAATGACCTTGGGCCGCGCCTGCATCGGCAGCACGTCGATGCTGTCGATACGGGCCATGAAGTTGACCCGCTCATTGGCCGACAGCGGCCCCTGGATCTGCACCAGGCCACCGTCCACCGCCGAGGCCACGGTGCTGCGCATTTCGCTGTTGATGGCGAACACCACGCGCTGGGCGGTGCCTGGGTCGGGCTCGTGCAGCTGCAGCTCGAGCAGGCCATGCTGGCTGCCGAGGTTCAGCGGCACCGTCTGTTCCACCACCGCGCCGCGGCTGATGCGCCCGCCCGCGAGCTGGTTGATCTGCACGCTGCTGCCGTTGGCCGAGGCTCCGGCGCCACCCACCAACAGGTTGCCCTGGGCCACGGCATAGACGTCGCCGTCGGCGCCTTTGAGCGGGGTCATCAGCAAGGTGCCACCGCGCAAGCTGCGGGCGTTGCCGATGGAGGAGACGACCACGTCGATCTGCTGCCCGGGGCGGGTCAGCGGCGGCAGGTCGGCGGTGACGATCACGGCGGCGATGTTGCGCATCTGCATGTTGGCGTTGGCCGGCAGGGTCAGGCCGAGTTGCGACAGCATGTTGGTCAGGCCCTGTTCGGTGAACGGGCTCTGGGTGGTCTGGTCGCCGCTGCCGTCCAGGCCGACCACCAGGCCGTAGCCGACCAGATTGTTGCTGCGGATGCCGGCGAAGTCGGCGATGTCGCGGATCTGCTCGGCCTGGCTGGTCGCGGCCAGCAGCAGGGCGGTGCCGCCCAGCAACAGTCGCAGCAGGCGGCAAGAGAGGGACTCAGCCATGGTTCACTCGCTAGAAAGGTGACAGGTTGAGAAGGATGCGTTGGGCCCAGCCCATGCGCTGCGCCTCGTTGATGTAGCCTTCGCCGACGTACTCGATGCGGGCCAGCGACACCTGGCTCGACGACACGGTGTTGTCGCCGGTGATCGAACGCGGGTTGACCACCCCGGAGAAACGGATGAACTCGGTGCCCTGGTTGATTGCGATCTGCTTGTCGCCGCGCACCCGCAAGTTGCCGTTGGCCAATACCTCCATCACCGTCACCGAGAGGGTGCCGGTGAACGAGTTGTTGGCCCGTGAGCCGCCACTGCCGGCGAACGAATGGTCGGTCGAGGCCGACAGGCCATAGTCGGCGACCTGGGAGTCGCGGCTGGAGGTGGTGGCGAACGACAGGCCCAGGCTGCCGCTGCGGTCGGCGCTGGACGACGAGTTCTTGCTGGCGCTGACCTGCTCGTTGAGTTCCACGGTGAGGGTGTCGCCGACCATGCGGGGGCGGCGGTCCTCGAACAGGGGTTGCGAAGCGTGCCGGCCCTGGTAGATCGAGCCATTGGCCAGGCGCGTGGGCAGGCTCGGCAAGTCCATGGCCTCGTCGGGCACCACCGGCTTGCGCACCAGTTCCGTGCAGCCGGCCATCGACAGGGCAACGGCCAGCAGCAACAGGCGAAACGGCATTGGGCTGGGTCGGGTCATGGCGATCAGAGCTGGGTCAGGCGCTGCAGCATTTCGTCGGAGGTCTCGACGGCCTTGCTGTTGATTTCGTAGGCGCGCTGGGTCTGGATCATGCCGACCATTTCTTCCACCACGTTGACGTTGGAGGTTTCCACGTAGCCCTGGCTCACCGTGCCGCCGCCGTTGAGGCCGGGCGTGGTCTCGGTCGGCGAGCCCGAAGCGTCGGTTTCCTGGTAGAGGTTCTGGCCGATGCTCTGCAGGCCGGCGTTGTTGACGAACAGCGCCAGGTTCAGCTGGCCGACCTGGGTCGAAGCGCTGCTGCTGGGCTGGGTCACCGAGACGATGCCGTCGCTGCTGATGCTGATCGAGGTGGCGTTGGCCGGGATGGTGATGCCGGCGGTGAGCTTGTAGCCGTTGGCGTTGACCATTTCGCCGTTGGCGTCGAGCTGGAAGCTGCCGTCGCGGGTGTAGGCGGTGGTGCCGTCGGGCATGTCCACCTCGAAGAAACCCAGGCCGTTGATGGCCAGGTCCTTGGAGCTGCTGGTCTCTTCCAGGTTGCCCTGGGTGTGCAGGCGCTCGGTGGCCACCTGGCGCACCCCGGTACCCACCTGCAGCCCCGAAGGCAGGCGGGTGTCGGTGCTGCTCTGGGCGCCTGGCTGGCGCACGTTCTGGTAGACGAGATCCTCGAACACCGCCCGCGAGCGCTTGAAACCGTTGGTGCTGACGTTGGCCAGGTTGTTGGCGATGACGTCGAGCTGCCCTTGCTGGGCTTCAAGGCCGGTCTTGGCCGTCCACAGTGATCTGATCATCGATCGGTTACCTATTCATTCGGTGCCGGCTCAGCCTTGCAGGGCGAGCAGTGCGTTGGCGGCTTTGGCGTTTTCGTCGGCGGCGCTGATGGCTTTCATCTGCATTTCGTAGCGGCGGGCGTTGTCGATCATCGCCACCATGGCGCCGGTAGGGCTGACGTTGCTGCCCTCCAGCGCGCCCGGGGTCACCCGCAGGCTGTCGTCGGCGGCCAGCGGCTGGGCCACGCCATTGGCGTCGACGGGCTGGCGGAACAGCCCATCCGTGCCGGCTTCGACGCTGCCCGGCGGCGCCGACACCAGCTTCAGCTTGCCGACCGGGCTCAGGCCGCGAGGCTCCATGCCTTGTTCTCGCACGCTGATGGTGCCGTCACTGCCCAGGGTCACCTCGCTGCCCAGCGGCACGCTGATCGGGCCGCCATCGCCCATGACCGGCAAGCCGGCCACGGTCATGGCGCCGCTGCCATCGACCTGCAGGTCACCGCGGCGGGTATAGGCTTCCTCGCCGCTGGCGGTCTGCACCGCCAGCAGGGTGTCCTGGCCCAGGGCCACGTCGAGGTTGCGGTCGGTGTAGGTGATGGGGCCTTCGGACCAGTCCACGCCCACGCCATTGGCGCTGACCGAGACCCGCGTCGGCAGGCCTTCGCCGGCCACGGGCGACGACGCCATCTGCACCAGTTGCGCGCGAAAACCGGGCGTGACGATGTTGGCCAGGTTGTTGGCCACCACCGCTTGTTGTTCCAGCGCCTGGTTGGCCCCGCTCATGGCGGTGAAGAGCATCCGGTCCATGGCGTCAGGAACCGATGTTCACGGCTTGCTGCAGCACTTCGCTCTGGGCCGTCACCGACTTGGCGTTGGCCTGGAAGGTGCGCTGGGCAATGATCAGGTTCACCAGCTCCGCCGTGAGGTCGACGTTGGAGTCTTCGGTGGTGCCGCTGAGGATCGAGCCCAGCGAACCGCTGCCGGCCACGCCCAGCAGCGCCTGGCCGGAGGCGCTGGTGGCCAGCCAGGTGTTGTCGCCATTGGACTTCAGGCCATTCTCGTTGGAGAAGGTCGCCAGCTGGATCTGGTCGATGTCCTGGGTCTGGTCGTTGGAGTAGGTGGCGATCACCGTGCCGGTGTCGTCGATGGTGAAGCTGACCAGGCTGCCCGAGGTGTAGCCGTTCTGGGAAATGCTCGACACCTCGGAGTCGTTGCCGAACTGCGTGGTGCCGGTCAGGTCCAGCTCGATGGACAGCGCGGCGGCACCGTTGGCCGGGTCGTAGGTGTAGGTGGCGGTAGCGCCGCTGGTGATCAGGCCGCTGGAGCTGAAGGTTACGGTCTGGGTCTCGCTCAGCAGGTTGCCATCGATGGCCGCGTGCACATCCCAGGTGTTCTCGGCGGTCTTGCTGAAGTACAGCGTCGAGGTGTGGCTGTTGCCGAGCGAGTCATAGACCGTGGCAGTGGTCGAGTAGCTGTAGGTCGATGAATCGGTGGCGTCGAAGGTGTCGGTGATGATGTCTTCGCTGGCGTCGAGGTTCAGCTCAGCCTCCAGTTCGCTGCTGGCGCTGGCCTGCATGCCGCTGGTGGGGATCTGGATCACGCCATTGACGCCGAGCAGCTGGTCGCCGGCGGCATTGACCAGGTAGCCGTCGGCGGTCAGGGTCAGCTGGCCATTGCGCGAATAGACGGTCTGGGTGCCATCGGTGAAGGTGAAGAAACCTTCACCGTTGATGGCCAGGTCCAGGCTGTTGTCAGTGGTGGTCAGGCTGCCGGATTCGAAGTTCTGCACCACACCCGAGACCGTGGTACCCAGGCCTACGTCGGCACCTGAATAGACGTCGGCGAACTGCACCGTCGAGCTCTTGAAACCCACGGTCTGCGAGTTGGAGATGTTGTTGCTGACCACTTCCAGGTCGGTGGATGCGGCGCTCAGGCCGCTGAGCGCTTGGGAAAAGCCCATGGTTGTTCTCCGTGATCAGGGTTCAGAGGACCAGCTTGATGTCGCCCAGGCCGACGTTGTCGTTGACCCCGCCCAGGTCCAGGGCCACTTCGTCGTTGCTGTCGGTGGTCACGCCGGTGACCAGCGCGTACTTCAGGGCCGTGGCGGTGACGCTGGCGTCGCCGCTGGTGGCGCTGACGGTGAAGGTGTAGCTGCCATCGGCGGCGGTGCTGCCGTCGTCCTGGGTGCCATCCCAGGTCAGGGTCTGGGTGCCGGCGCTCATGTCGCCGTAGTCCAGGGTGGCGACCACGGTGCCGCTGCTGTCCTTGACGCTGACGCTGACGTCGTCGGCAGCGCTGGCCAGGGTCACGCCGAAGGTGGTGGCGACGCCGCTGGCGACCTGGATGGTATTGCCCTCGATCAGCACGCCGTTGCCCACCAGCGCCGAGGCCTGCAGGGTTTCGGAAGCGCTGATCTGGCTGGAGATGCCCTCCAGGGTGCTGGTGACTTCCTCGATGCTGCTGATGGTGCTGATCTGCGCCAGCTGGGTGACCATTTCGCTGTTGTCCAGCGGGTCGGTCGGGTCCTGATTCTGCAGCTGGGTGGTCAGCAGGGTGAGGAACTGGTCCTGCAGCTCGTCGGCGCTGGAGGCGGTGTTGTCACTGCTGGAGCTGTTCATGGTCGAGAGGACCGAGCTTGCGATGGTGCTGGTCATGGTCAGGCTTCGCCGAGGGTCAGGGTCTTGAGCATCAATTCTTTGCTGGTGGCCATGACTTCGACGCTGGCCTGGTAGGAGCGCGAGGCGGAAATCATGTTGACCATCTCGCCCACCGGCTCGACGTTGGGCATGGTCACGTAGCCCGATTCGTCGGCCAGTGGGTCGCCGGGGCGGTATTCCTGGCGCATCGGCGAGCCGTCCTCGATGACCTGGCTCACCCGCACGCCGCCGATATCGCTGCCATCCTGATACTGGGTTTCGAACACCACCTGGCGGGCGCGGTAGGCTTCGCCGTCGGGGCCGCTGGTGGTGTCGGCGTTGGCCAGGTTGCTGGCGGTCACGTTCATGCGCTCGGACTGGGCGCTGAGCGCGGAGCCGGCGATATCGAAAATGCTGAACATCGACATGCTGTATTCCCCGGTTTATTCGGACTGCATTGCGGTCTTGAGCGACTGCAGGCGGTTGTTCAGGAAGGTCAGGCTGGCCTGGTAGCGCACGCTGTTGTCGGCGAACTGGGCACGTTCGCGGTCCATGTCCACGGTGTTGCCGTCCAGGCTGGGCTGGTCTGGCACGCGGTACAGCAGCTCGTGCACCGAACTGCCGTGGTGCGAGGCCTGCAGGTGGCGATCGGAGGTGGTGGCCAGGGACATCCCGCGGCTGGGCGAACGGCCTGTGCTCAGGGAGCTGGCCAGTTCGGCGGCAAAATCGAAGTCCCGTGCGCGGTAGTTGGGCGTGTCGGCATTGGCGATATTGTTGGCCAACACCTGCTGGCGCTCAGCGCGCAAGCTCATTGCGTCCTGCTGAAAACGCAGCTCGTTGTCGAGTTTGTCGATCATGCCTGCGGGCCCGTGCCATCTGTTGAACGGCGTGCAGAGTAGTGGCCGCGAGCACCTGGCAAAGGCCGGAACAGACCGCTATTTGGCGAGCAATTCGAGCTTTGCGTTATTGCCGGGCTGCCTAGAATGCTGCGCCTGAACCCCTTCGAGAAGGCGCTTGCGATGCCAGGAACTGCCCGATTTGCCTGTGCCTTGAGCCTGCTGCTATGCCTGCTCCAGGCCGCTGTCGCGTGTGCTGGCGAGCCTGTGCTGCAGCAGCGGGTTCGCCAGTTGATCGAACCACGGTTGCCCGCAGGCAGCCGGCTCACTTCGCTGGACATGGGCCAGCCGGCATCGCGCATAGCGGCCTGCGGCGATCCGCAGCCCTATCTGGTTCACCCGCGGTGGCTGCCGGTCGGGCGCGTGGCGTTCGGGGTGCGCTGTGCTGGCGAGGAGGCGTTGCTGGGTTACCTGCAGGTTTCGGTGGGCGCGTCGGGCACGTATGTGGTCAGTGCACGCAAGATCGAAGCAGGGGAGGTGTTCCAGGCACAGATGCTGATCAGCCGGCGTGGCCCGCTGCAAGCACTGCCCAGGGACAGCGCCCTGCGCGCCGAGCAACTGGTCGGCCGGCAGGCTGCGCGCGGCGTGGAAGCGGGTGCGGTGATCGCGCTCAAAGCGGTACGCGAGCGCTGGCTGGTCGAGCGCAATCAGCCGGTGGTGATGCATGCCCAGGGCGCCGGGTTCAGCCTCAGCCGTGACGGCAAGGCGCTGGACAACGGTGGCCTGGGCAGCAGCGTGCGGGTGCAGGGCGGCGATGGCAGGACTTATACCGCCCAGGTCATCGGCAGCAACGAATTGCTGCTGCGTTACTGATTTTTTTCATACAAACCCTATCGCCGGGCAAAAGTGTGCCCCCACGGATGCCGATAGTGTTGCAACCACAGCCAACGAAGCCTCTATCGTGAATATCACAAGCTCCCCGCTCACCAGCCTTCCGACGCCGTCCGACAGCAGCCTGACAGGCACCAGCGCACCGCGGGTCGCGCCGCTGGAGCTGGACGGCCTCACCGAAGAAGCCGTGCAGATCTCGAACATCAGCGACCTTGCTGGCACCGATGCGACGGCGGACGTTGATCTGGAAAAGGTCGCCGCCCTGCGTCAGTCGATTGCCGACGGCAGCCTGCAGACCGATGCCGAAGCCATTTACACCAGCCTGGTGGCCGACATCCGGGAAATGACCGGCAGCGAGCCGACATGAACGCCGGCCCGGCAGGTCGGCCCTGAAGGTGGAGTGCTCATGAGCCTGGGTAGACATCTGGATGTGCAGCAGCAGGTGGTCGAGCAGTTGCTGCAGTTGCTGGAGCAGGAGCGTCGGGTACTGGCCCAGGGGCAGGTCGATGCCGAACGCTTGCGCGAACTGGTTGCGGGCAAGCAAGCCGCGTTGCTGCGGCTGGAGCAACTGGAAACCACGCGCGCCGCTGCACAGTTGAGGCTGGGTTACGGGCCGGGGCGAGAAGGGGCGCTGCGCGCTGCGCGCGAAGCCGACTGCCTGAATGCCTGGCGCCGCCTGCGGCAATTCGCCTTGCGCGCCAAGGCCCTCAACCGGGCTAACGGCGAGGCCTTGGGCCTGCGCCTGCAAGGCAATCAGCAAATCCTGGATTTTCTCGACCGTATCACCGCTGACCGGTTGTATGGCCCAAACGGTCGACCGCTGCCAGGCCTGCTCTGAAACGCAGGGTTTTTCCCTGCGTTTTCACATGATCTGACAAATTCTGGATCCAATTCTTTGCGAAGCGCCCGGGTATGGCTTAGTGTTCAAGAGCGACTGTGATTGCCATTGGATGGCAACGCGACCCTGAAATGGACTTAAGGTACTGCCCGTGCAAACGCTCATTCGTACCCGTCAGCAGATCCGAGAACGGGTGCAGGCCAATGAATACGTTGAACTCAACCGCTTGTTCGATTCGCTGCAGGTGCAGTGGCGGCAGGCGCCCCCCGGTGAGTGCCCCGCCTACCTGGAGGCTGTGCAGGGCTACATGCTGGGTTGCGATATGCAGGGCAGCAAGGCCCTGACCCAAACCCTCAAAACCTGGATCGACACCTGCCCCAAGGCTTATCACCCGCAGGTGGTGATGGGTTTTCACTGTTTCAGCCACGCCTGCCAGATCCGCGGCCAGGCTGGCCCCCATGAAGTGTCCGAAGAGCGCTGGCTGGCGGCCGAACAGGCCTGCGAGAAGAGCGCGGCGCATTTCCTGCGGGCCATGCAGTGCAGCGCACAACCGGTTGCCGCTGTGATCGGCATGCTGCACATCAGCACGTACTTGCGCGAGCCTGGCTGGTTGCTCGAACTGTTCGCCGGCCAGGTGGCACGCTATCGGCCCAGCGCCCATGCCGATGTGGAAGTGCAGGAGGCCGCTGCGCCGCTGTTGGTCAAATACGGCCTGACACCCTTGCAGGAGCTGCCGCAAGCATTGCCTGCAGGGTTGAGCGCGCGTTTGCATGAGCAGGGCGAAAGTGCCCGCGATTACTGGCTACGCCATGCACTGGCGTGGTTCCCTGGCTGCTTCGAGGCCATTGAGGCCTATGCCGCTTGCCTGACTCCACGTTGGGGCGGCAGCGATGCGGCGATCGACGCACTGGCCAGCGGCCCGCTGTGCCAGGGTTGGCCCGAAGCCCTGCGCAATGCGATCCGCTGGCAGGCCCTGGAAGGTTCATTCTGGCTGCCGCATGCCAAGCAGCTGCCACAGGTCGCGACCTGGCAAAGAACCTTTGCCCAATGGGCCCAACGCGAACTCAGGCCCAAGGAGCGCGCAACGCTACTGGCCCGGCGTGGCGCCCTGCGGCGCTATTCGATGCGGGATTACGCCGGTGCGATGCGCGACTTTGCCGACAGCGTCGCGCTCTACCCTGACCACGGCTTCGTCCCGGCCATCGGTGAGCCCTTCCATAGCCTTGTGTGCCTGGTGCTGTTCAACGAGGCTGAAGACCATTCGCAGGTCCTGCGCAGCGTCATCGAGCGGCTGTGTGAAGACCGTCGACAGGCGGCGGCCTGTGCGCTGCGCGCTGTAGGGCATCAGTTCGGGCTGTGGGGCTTCGGGCACTCTGTCGAGCAGGCAGGCACGTGGTTGCGTTTGGCGGTCAAACGCCAGTGCGGGCGGGAGGGGCAGGGCTTCGATGTGCTCGATGTGCCGCGCCTGCTCTGGGCTGCCAACCTGCATGAGGCCGCGCATTTCCTGTATGAAGCCTGTGCCCAGCTGAAACTGCCGGATGCCGCCCTCGCGCTGTACGATCTGCATCGTGGCTGGCTGGACAACACCCCTGAGCAGTATCTGAGTGGCAAGGCTGCCGAGCACTGGCTGCTGCGCGCGGCGGAGTCTGGGCACCCGCTGGCCAAGCTCGACCTGGCCCGTCAGCGGATGAACCACCCGCAAGGGCTGGAAGACCGCAAGGCGATGCTGGCGGTCAAGCGGCTGCTGCTCGATGCGCTGAGCCACCCGCAAATTCATGCCAAGGCGCAGTTGCAGCTAGGCATCCTGCTGCGCCAGCACGGTGATGCGCGGGAGCGTGTCGAAGCGGTCGACTATCTGCTGGGGCTGGCCGAGCACCCTGACGCCTGGATCGCCGCGCGTGCCTGTGCGGAGCTCGGGCTGGCCTGGATGCAGGGTTGCGGCACGCGCAAACAGAGCCGCTTCGCGGCCATCGAATGGGCCAATCACGCGGTTGCGCTGCAGTCGAGCGATCCGCTCATCGAAGCGATACAGGCCGAAATCCGCAACTCGCACAGTCGGGTGAAAACGCTGTTCACTGTGTGCGGGGCGGCCTTGTTCCGTGGCGACCTGCATGCCAGCGAGCTGCCGCCCAAGGTTGCCGGCCAGCACAGGGCTTCGGCCTGATCGAAGTGGGGGCCGCCTGGCGGCCCCGGCTTTTACGGCTTGGCGCCGAGGATGATGTGCGACGCCTTGATCAGCGCGGTGGCTTTCACACCGGGGGCCAGGCCAAGTTCCTGCACGGCTTCGCGAGTGACGATGGCAAACACCTCGGTGCCGCCCGCCAGCTTGAGGACCACTTCGGCGTTCACCGCACCGTCGCCTACCCGCACCACTTCACCTTCCAGGGCATTGCGGGCGGAAAGCCGGTAGCCGTCGGCATCGGTCATCAGCACCACCCACGGTGCCTTGACCAGGGCCACGGCCTGTTTGCCGACATTGATGGCGAGGTTGTGCAGGCTGGCCATGGTGACCACCGCCACCAGCTTCTCGCCGCCAGCCAGGGTCAGTTCGACCTCGGCATTCACTGCGCCGGGCTGCACGGCGCTGACGGTACCTTCAAAGACATTGCGGGCACTGACTTTCATGGTGAAGCTCCTTATCGATTGTTATTCCTGCGCAGCGGGTGCCATTCGGGCTTCCAGCTCGGCAACTTGCTTCTCCAGCGCCTCGAGGCGGGCGCGGGTGCGGGCCAGCACGACCATCTGGCTGTCGAATTCTTCACGGCTGACCAGGTCCAGCTTGCTGAAGGCGCCTTGCATCAGCACCTTGAACTGGCTTTCCAGTTCGGCGCGGGGCTGGGCGGTATCGCTGCTGAACAGGCGCGAGGCCTGGTCGCTCAGGGCGTCGAGAAGGGCTTTGGGCGCGAGCATGTCGGGCTGTCCACTGATACTGAGAAATGGCTCGCAGTGTAGCACGGGGCAAACCTGCGCCATTGCCCCCGGGCCATTGCACATTTTTCGAGCAGCGCTGCCCGGCGGCGCGCACCGAAGTTGTGCATGTTTGCCATGCTGGCGACTGGCCAATCCCGACTGATTCACATAACTCGCTGTTTTTCGGTGGTTTAACGGAACTGGCAAGGTTTCTGCAAAGACCAGTACGAGCCATGCACTGATGCAGTTCCTTGTGACCAGGCAGTGCGCACGCGGAGCCGGATGCCGACGACGCGTTACAAAGCCAACCGCTGCGCTTAGACTTGAGACGGGTTTGTTTTCCTGGGGCAA